>Ga0268299_1001042_pt1 | contig 60601 bp, 52 predicted proteins | sample NOBtaG_FD_193484 | JGI IMG/M metagenome (GOLD analysis project Ga0268299, IMG submission 193484) | Activated sludge microbial communities from bioreactor in Nijmegen, Gelderland, Netherland - NOB reactor | ecosystem: Engineered > Bioreactor > Aerobic > Activated sludge | place: Netherlands...
AATCCGCCGAGGACATCGTCGACCACTGCTGCGACGCCTGGAACAAACTCGTCGACCAGCCATGGCGCATCATCTCCATCGGATCGCGCAACTGGGCAAACGGGTTCTGATCAAAGACGGTTGGTATCAGTCACACGCTGCTGGATGGGCTGAAGGCCGGCAAGTTCGACCTCGTCGTCGCCATGACGGCGGAGCGGGTGAGCGACAATGCCATCAAGACCTGGAACGAGCGGCTGGTCTGGATCGCGCCGCCGAACATGAAGCCGGGCGGCGACGGCGTGCTGCCGCTGGTCTGCTATCCCGAGGGCTGTGTCTACCGGGCGCGCATCCTGAAGCGCCTGGCGGAAGAGGGCCTCAACTGGCGCATCGTCATGACCAGCCCGTCCTTCACCAGCGTCACCGACGCCGTGCGCTCCGGCCTGGGCGCCGGGGCCTTCGCCGAGACCACGGCGCCGGCGGATCTCCGCGTCGAGCGGCGCAAGCCGTGGCCGGATCTCGGCATGGTCAGCGTCGGTTTGTTCCGCCATCCGGACGGCCTCAACGGCGCCGGCCAGCGTCTGGCCGACCACCTGCTGGACAGCCTGGAGCGCATCGAGCAGAAGCTGAGCGCCTGATCCGGTTCAGACCGCGATCGGCAGCGACAGGTCGCGCCAGCAGGTCTCCAGCGACCGCGCCAGATCCTCGATCATCGCATCGTCATGTTGCGGCGCCGGCGTGAAGCGCAAGCGCTCGGTCCCCTTCGGCACCGTCGGATAGTTGATCGGCTGGGCATAGTGGCCGAAGCCGCGCAGCAGGCGGTCGCTGATCGCCTTGCAGGCATTGGGCTCGCCCACCAGTACCGGCACGATGTGGCTGTCGTTGGCCATTACCGGCAATCCCGCCGTGGTCAGGCGCGCACGCAGGCGCCGGGCGCGCTCCTGGTGGCGGGCGCGCAACTCCTGCGCGTCGCGCAGGACGCCGAGGCTGGCGCGGATGCCGGCGACGATCGCCGGCGGCAGCGCGGTGGTGAAGATGAAGCCGGGCGCGAAGGAGCGCACGAAGTCGACCAGGGCGGCGGAGCCGGCGACATAGCCGCCGATCAGGCCGAAGGCCTTGGCGAAGGTGCCCTCGATCACGTCGATGCGGTGAGCGACGGCGTCGCGCTCGGCGATGCCGGCGCCGGTCGCCCCATACATGCCGACGGCATGCACCTCGTCGAGATAGGTGAGGGCGCCGAACTCCCGCGCCGCGTCGCACAGGGCCGCGATCGGCGCGATGTCGCCGTCCATCGAGTAGACGGATTCGAAGGCGACGATCTTCGGCCGGTTGCGGTCGACCTTGGCCAGCAGCTCGCGCAGATGCGCCGCGTCGTTGTGGCGGAAAACGTGACACTCGGCGCGGCTGTTGCGGATGCCCGCGATCATCGACGCGTGGTTCTGCGCATCCGAGAAGACGACGGCGTTCGGCAAGTGGCGCGCCAGCACGCCCAAGGTCGCCTCGTTGGAGACGAAGCCGGAGGTGAACAGCAGCGCCGCCTGCTTGCCGTGCCAGGCGGCCAGTTCCCGCTCCAGCAGGACATGCTCATGTGTGGTGCCGGAGATGTTGCGGGTGCCGCCGGCGCCGGCGCCATGCGCCGAGATCGCCGCCTGCATCGCCGCGAGGACGGCCGGATGCTGGCCCATGCCCAGATAATCGTTCGAGCACCAGATGGTGATTTCCCGTGGCTCGCTGTCCGGCCGCTCGCGCCACAGCGCGCGCGGGAACCGGCCGGACTGGCGCGCCAGGTCGGCGAACACGCGGTAACGGCCTTCGGCCTTCAGCGACGACAGCCGCTCGCGAAAAAACTGCTCGTAATCCATCTGCCTGCGAACCCGCCGCTCCAGCTCCAATCCCAATGGCCAATATCCTATCGGCGCGCGGGTGCCCAAAATATGAACGGTTTCGGGTCCTATGGCTATGCGCTCTTTCCGCGCATCAGGCGATTGGCCTCGGCCGAGGGCATCGCGTCCTTGGCAAACCCGAACGTGCCCTGCGCGCGGATCTCCCGCCCCGCGCGCTGCAGCGCCGCCAGGGCGAGCCGTGCCAGGGACGAGCCCAGGCTGATCCGCTTCACGCCCGCTTCGGCCAGTTGCTGCACCGAAAAATCGGCGCCGACCAGGCCCATGACCACGTTGACCGGTCGGGAAACGCTCGCGCAGAGGGTGCGGATCTGACCCAGGTCTTTGAGACCCGGGGCGAAGAGCACCTCGGCGCCGGCCTTCTCGAAGGCCTGCAGGCGTTTGATGGTGTCGTCGAGGTCCGGCCGCCCGTGCAGGTAGTTCTCCGCCCGGGCGGTCAGGACGTAGGGCACCGGCAGGCGGCGCGCGGCTTCGGCCGCGGCGGCCACGCGCTCGACCGCGAGGTTGAAATCGTAGATCGGACGCGCCGGGTCGCCGCGCGCATCCTCGATCGATCCGCCGACCAGACCGGTGGCGGAGGCGAGGCGAATGGTCTCCGCCGCCTCTTCCGGATCGTCGGCGAAGCAGTTCTCCAGATCGGCCGCGACCGGCAGGTCCACCGCCTCGACCATCAGCTTCGCATGGTCCAGGGCTTCAGCGCGCGTGACCGCGCCATCCTGCTTGCCGAGGGTGAAGGCGTGACCGGCGCTGGTCGTCGCCAGGGCTTCGAAGCCGAGCGCGGCGAGCAGCCGCGCCGAGCCCGCGTCCCACGGATTGGGAATGACGAAAGCTCCGGGCCGCGCATGCAGCGCCCGGAATTCCTGGGCTTTCTCAAGCTGGGTCTTGGGCATCAATCGCTCCTGTCGTGATCGGATCGACAAGTCTCGCGCAGCGCCACGACGAAGCCTGGCAGCATCCCAATCCCCTCTCCCGTTCCGGAGAGGGGATTGAAGGCGCTGTTACGCCGCCGCCGGCAGATGGCCGCCTTGCTTCAGCCAGGCCTGGGTATCCGCCAGCGCCTTGGCGAAGCGATCGAACAGCGAATCGATCTCCGCTTCGGTGGAGATCAGCGGCGGGCAGATGGCGAGCGAATCCACGACCGGGCGGATGATGAGGCCGTATTCATGGGCGAAGCGCACCAGGTTGGCGCCGACCGCGAGCGAGGCATCGAAGCTCTCATGCGTCGCCTTGTTCTTCACCAGCTCGATCGCGGCGACCAGGCCGACGCCGCGGCACTCGCCGACCAGCGGATGGTCGGCGAAGGCGTGCAGCCGCTTCAGGAAATGCGGCGCCAGCGCGCGCACGCGCTCGACGATCTTGCGCTCCTCGTAGATGTTGAGCGTTTCCAGCGCCACCGCGGCACAGGCCGGATGGCCGGAATAGGTGATGCCGTGGCCGAAGACGACGTTCTTCGCGCTGTTGTCGCGCAGCACCTCGTAGACCCGCTGGTTCATCATCACGGCGGCGATCGGCAGCACGCCGGCCGACAGCTGCTTGGCCATGGTCATGATGTCGGGCTTCATGCCCATCGTCTGGGAGCCCCAGAAATTGCCGGTGCGGCCGAAGCCGCAGATCACCTCGTCGGCGACGAGCAGGATGTCGTATTTCTTCAGCACCGCCTGCACCTTCTCCCAATACGTCTTGGGCGGCAGGATCACGCCGCCGGCACCCATCACCGGCTCGGCGAACATGGCGGCGACGGTGTCCGGCCCCTCGGCCAGGATCAGCTGCTCCAGGCTCTCGGCGCAGCGGGTGGCGAACTGCTCCTCGCTCTCCCCCGGCTTGCCGAAGCGGTAGTGATGCGGGCAATCGGTGTGCAGCACGCCGGCGATCGGCAGGTCGAAATCCTTGTGCACGACCGGCAGGCCGGTCAGCGACCCGGCGGCGACGGTGACGCCGTGATAGGCCTTCACGCGCGAGATCAGCTTCTTCTTCTGCGGCCGGCCGAGCGCGTTGTTGTAATAGCGCACCATCTTGATGACGGTGTCGTTGGCTTCCGAGCCGGAATTGCAGAAATAGGCCTTGGACATCGGCACCGGCGCCAAACTCACCAGCTTCTCCGCCAGCTCGGCCACCACGCCCGCCGTCTTCTGCGAGAAGGTGTGATAGAAGGAGAGGGCCTTCATCTGCTTGACTGCCGCCTCGACCAGGCGCGGCTCCTCGCCGAAGCCGAGCGAGGAACACCACAGGCCGGACAGCCCGTCCATGTATTCCTTGCCATCCTCGGTATAGATGTACACGCCCTTGCCGTGGGTGACGATGAAGCCGCCCTCCTGCTCGTTCTTCAGGGCGTTGGTGTAGCCATGGAAATGAAACGCGGCGTCTTTCGCCGACAGGGAATTCGGCCTCGGGCTCATGATCGATCCTCAGAAAAAGCGAAGGCCAGCGATATGGCTGGCCGGCAGTGTATCAGGCAGCACTATCTATGGCGCGGCAGCCGAAGTCAAAGTCAGCGTTATCAACATCACTTTGAGGTAAGCCATTGAAAGATTGAGAGTATCAGGGCTGCAACAGTTTTCAGCGCAGGAAATCATAGTCGCGGATTCAGGCATTGGCCAACCAGCTCAATACGCAATATATTTTTGCGTGTAATTAGGTGTCGCTCAGATTATTGCGGCGCCCCAGAGTTGGGGGAATACGATGGACTTAAGTGACCTCGGCTGGGGAGAGATTTGGCTCTCGTTCGCTTTTACCTGGATCGTTGGTCTTGCGCCTCCATTGCTCAGTCGGTTTCTGATTCTCCGTCGACCGCTGGGACGTGGACCAGCAATCGCGTTCTGCGCTGCGTTTTGGCTCCTGAATCTCATTCTATTCGTAGCCTTGGGAAGCCAAAGCAAAACGCACGCGGTATTGTTGTTGGTGGCGATCGTCTCTTACGCAATTTTGACGAAACAGGGTTCTACACGCTCTGTGTCGGTCTTGGCCGCGAAAAGCGATCAACAGAATTTGACTGCAGGCGACTCACCCACGGACGCCGCCAGCACTTACCCTCACGGTCAGACCTCGCACGGAGTTGAGAGCCTGAAGGAACAGAAGTTGGGATCCTCTTCTGCGCTGTATCGATTGGTCATCCGGTCAATCTGGGCCGTAGTTCTTTCGGTAGCGGCAATGCTCGCCTTGAGCGCTGTTTTTGGTGAGTTTCCGCCAGTTTTCGCTTCGATTTTGCTTGGCGTCCTTTTGTCTGTTGCCATTTTTCTTTTCTTGTCGGCCATCGTCGCCTTGCGAGATGATCGTGAGGAGGGGTGGCGCCGACTTGCCTTGGTCGCCACAGCCTTGGCCGTTGTGGTGGGCCCCTTCTTAGCGCTGTTCTATGACAGTGAGGGTTACTGGGATTGGGATATAGAAAGCGAAGATGAAGTGATTGCAGCAGCAATCACAGGCTGGATCGCATTCTTTGCTACGCCACTTGCTATTCTTCGGGGTCGCGACCTATTTCGTTGGGTGGCGAGTGGCTTTGAGCGCGGGTCATGAAAGAAGCCAGAATTCAAGAGGACCTTGTTCATCTGTACCTACGGCTGAATGGCTTCTTTGTCACGGGCCACATCGTGCACTCAAACGTTCAAGGCCGAAACCTGACAGAAATCGACGCGCTCGCCGTTAGGCATCGGTACAATGAAGATCGTGAGCGTGAGGTAAAGCCACACGAACTACTCGACCTTGCCGACAACTACACAGACTTGGCTATTTGCGAGGTCAAGAGCAGGGGAGAGATGATCAGGTTCAACCCAGCGCTGACGGCAGATGAACGTACTTTGACCAGGATTTTGCGCTGGTCTGGGCTGTTCCTCGATGGAGAGATTCCCGATCTTGTCGAGAGTCTCGCGAAAGAAATGGCCCAGCGTCCGTTGCCGGCCAAGAGGCCGCCCTGTGTCTATGGTCCGCGAGATGTGCGGATTCGTTGTCTGTTTTTCTCACCAGAGCGGCATCACCGGCACAGCAATCAAGCGTGGTTTGTTACAGGCCCGGAGTTGTTTGGCTATGTTCATGAGTGCTTGGCTCCGTCTCAACCACGTTCGGAGTGTTCAACCTCGTACGATATTGGATTGTGGGGCGACACAGAGCTGATCGTTCGCTATTTCAAAGATCGGGTTCAAGTAGGTCCTGGCAATGCCCAAGACCTTTACCGCTACTTGGCCAAGCGCGCTTGATGGCAAGTGCACATCCCACCGTTTCTCACTTCGGGGGGAGTGCCTGCCTTCAATGCTCTTTCCCGGCTGGCTCCTTACGCGGATGGCGCTAATATCCGTTGGGGAGCGGGCGAAGTCAAAGGCCGGATTGTTCCGGCACATCGCCGGTAAGTATCTGAGAAGGAATAATTATCATGGGTCTGCGGGTTTGCGTCGGTGGCGTCACCGGCTGGACGGGCAGCGCGCTGGCGAAGGCGGTGATCGATGAGCCGGATCTCGAGCTCTCCGGCGCGGTCGCGCGCAAGGCCGAGGGCCAGGATGTCGGCCAGGCGATCGGGCGCGAGGCCAACGGCCTTGCCGTGGTGGCCAGCGTCGAAGCGGCGCTGAAGGCCAGCCCGACCGATGTGTATATCGATTACACCCATCCGGGCGTGGTGAAGGACAACGTGCTCACCGCGCTGAAGCTGGGGGTGCCGGCCATCGTCGGCACCTCAGGCTTGACCGCCTCCGACTATGCCGAGATCGCCAAGGTGGCGGACCACCAGGGCCTCGGCGTGGTGGCGAGCGGCAATTTCTCCCTGACCGCGGCCCTGCTGCAGCGCTTCGCGCTGATGGCGGCGCAGCACGTGCCGGATTTTGAGATCATCGACTATGCCAAGCACACCAAGCCCGACGTGCCGAGCGGCACGGCCAACGAGTTGGCCGAGCGCCTGGGCAAGGTGGCGCCTAACAAGCCGGGCGTGCCGATCGACAAGATCATCGGCCCCAAGGAGGCGCGCGGCGCCGATGTGAGCGGCGGCCGCGTGCATTCCGTGCGCCTGCCGGGCTTCATCCTCTCGGCCGAGGTGATCTTCGGCCTGTATGGCGAGCGCCTGTCCATCCGCCACGATGCCGGCAGCAGTGCCGATCCCTATGTCGGCGGCACCCTGCTCGCCGCGCGGCGCGTGGTCACGATGAAGGGGCTGGTGCGCGGGCTGGACAATCTGCTGTTCGGGCCGTTCGAATAGCAAATCCCTATCGGGATCGTGGGCCAATTCGCCGCCGGGGCGCGGCGAAAGGCGCACGGGGAACTGAGGGCCAGGGGACATATTTCTTAAGCGAAGCCGGTCCTCGGACCGGCCCATAAGGAATGCCCGTCATGGACGCAGTCTTGCTCGCGCGGCTGCAATTCGCCGCCAACATCACCTTCCACATCCTGTTTCCGACCATCTCCATCGGGCTCGCCTGGGTGCTGGTGTTCTTCAAGCACCGCTTCGCCCGCACGGGTGACGGCAAATGGATGGACGCCTATCGCCTCTGGGTGAAGGTGTTCGCGCTCACCTTCGCGCTGGGCGTGGTCAGCGGCATCACCATGTCGTTCCAGTTCGGGACCAACTGGCCGGGCTTCATGAACACGGTCGGCAACATCGCCGGGCCGCTGCTGGCCTATGAGGTGCTGACGGCGTTTTTCCTCGAAGCGACGTTCCTCGGCATCATGTTGTTCGGCACCGGCCGGGTCAGCGACCGCATCCACACCCTGGCGACCTGGCTGGTGGCGATCGGCACCTCGCTCTCCGCCTTCTGGATCCTGGCGCTGAATTCCTGGATGCAGACGCCGGTCGGCTTCGAGATGCGCGACGGCCAGGCGCATGCGACCGACTGGCTGGCGATCCTGTTCAACCCGTCGCTGCCCTATCGGCTGACCCATATGCTGATCGCCTCGGGCCTGACGGTCGCCTTCCTGGTCGCCGGCCTGTCGGCCTATCGCTGGCTGCGCGACGATCGCGGTCCGGCGGTGATGGCGGCGCTGCGGACCGGAATTTGGCTGGCGGCGATCCTGATTCCCATGCAGATCGCGGTGGGCGATCTCCACGGCCTCAACACGCTGAAGCACCAGCCGGCCAAGATCGCGGCGATGGAAGGCATCTGGCAAACCGAGCGCGGCGTGCCGCTGCTGCTCTTCGCGTGGCCGGACGAGGCGGCGCGGACGAACCACTTCGAGATCGGCATCCCCAAAGGCGCCAGCCTGATCCTGGAACATGACCCGGATGCCGAACTCAAGGGACTCAACGAATTCGAAGGTGCGCATCCGCCGGTGAAGCCAGTCTTCTTCGGATTCCGCATCATGGTCGGCGTGGGCCTGCTCATGCTGGCGGTGTCCTGGCTCGCCGTCTGGCAACTGCGCCGCCGCGGCGTGCCGACGCCGCTGATGGCACGCGCGCTGGTGGCGATGACCTTCTCCGGCTGGGTCGCCACGGTCGCAGGCTGGTACGTGACCGAGATCGGCCGCCAGCCTTTCCTGGTCCAGGGCGTGCTGCGGACCGCGGATGCGGCTTCCGCCGTGCCGGCGCCGATGATCGGCGGCACGCTGGCGATGTACCTGGCGCTCTATGCCGTGCTGATCCTGGCCTATGTCAGCGTGCTGTTCTACCTGGCGCGGCGCGCGGGCGAAGCCGACCGGCATGACGCGGCCGTCGCCATGCCGGTGCCCGGAACGGCGGAATAGGAGATCTCGATGGAGTTCTGGCTGCCCCTGATCTTCGCCGGCCTGATGGGCCTCTCGATCCTGATCTATGTCGTGCTCGATGGCTTCGACCTCGGCATCGGCATCCTGATGGCGCGCACCGATGTCGGCGAGCGCGACCGCATGATCGCCTCGATCGGGCCGTTCTGGGACGCCAACGAGACCTGGCTGGTGCTCGGCGTCGGCCTGCTGCTGGTCGCCTTCCCGGTGGCGCACGGCATCGTGCTCGGTGCGCTCTACCTGCCGACGGCCCTGCTGCTGGCGGGGCTCATCCTGCGCGGCGTCGCCTTCGATTTCCGCGCCAAGGCCCAGGACAATCACAAGCGGCTCTGGGACCATGCCTTCTTCGCCGGCTCGCTGCTCGCCGCTTTGGCGCAGGGCTACATGCTCGGCCTCTACATCCTCGGCTTCGCCGGCGGCTGGGGTGCGCATCTCTTCGCCTTGCTGACCGCAATCATGCTGGCCGGCGGCTACGCCTTCATCGGCGCCTGCTGGCTCATCATCAAGACGGAGGACGCGTTGCAGCGCCGCGCCATCCGCTGGGCGCAGCTGGCGAGCTGGCTCACCGGCGCGGGGATCGTCGCCGTTTCGCTGGCGACGCCGCTGGTCAGCGCGCGCATCTTCGACCGCTGGTTCGAGCTGCCCCATCTGCTGCTGCTGGCGCCGGTGCCGGTCGCGACGGCGGCGCTGTTCGTGTGGGTGGAAGTGGTGCTGCGCCGGATGCCGGCCGCAGATGACCGCGGCTCCTGGCGGCCCTTCGCCGGCGCCGTCGGCATCTTTATTCTTAGCTTCGCCGGGCTCGCCTACAGCTTCTATCCCTTCGTGGTGCCGGACAGCCTGACCATCTGGCAGGCCGCCGCGGCGCCCGAATCGCTGTTGTTCATCCTGGTGGGCGTGGTCATCGTGCTGCCGCTGATCCTCGGCTACACCGCGTTCTCCTATTATGTGTTCCGCGGCAAGTCGCGCGATCTGACCTACTATTGAGGCTCCGCGCGCGGGACCACGTCGCAGAGCAGCGCCTTGAAGACCGGGAAGCCGGAGAGCGGGTCGCTGTTGGCCGGGTCGGTCAGCTCGTTCACGTTGGCCGCCTGCCAGGCCTTGCCGCCGAGCGGGCCGCCGCCGCCCATGTTCACCTCGACCGTGCCGGCGACGATGTCGGGTGTGACATTCGCCCAGAAGGGAACGCGGCCACGCGGCGAGGTGACGAAAACCGGGTCGCCGTCCTTGATGCCGCGGCTGGCCGCGTCGCTCGGGTGCAGCTGGACCAGGGGCAAAGGCTGCTGTGCCGCCAGCGGCGGGATGTTGAAATGCTGCGAGCGGAAGGCGGTCTGGGTGCGGGCGCCGGAATTGAACACCAGGGGGAACTTGGCGGCGGTGGCGGGCGCGGCTAGCGGCCCTTCGCGCGGCTCGGTATAGGCCGGCAGCGCGTCATAGCCGTACGAGCGCAGCCATTCCGACGCGATCTCGAACTTGCCGGTCGGGGTCTCGAATCCCGGCCTGCCATCGGCGCGCAATTCGCCCGTCTTGTATTTGCGGTAGCGCATTTCCGGCTGCGGCAGCGCGATGCCTTCCGGCTTCGCCAGCAGATCCTCGAAGGATATGCCGGTGCCGGTCAGCATATGGCGGACCAGCCCTTCCTCGCTTTGCGGCCAGCGTTCGCCATAGCCCAGGCGCTGGGCGAGCTCGGCGAAGATCAGGTAGTCGTTGCGCGCCTCGCCGCGCGGCGGGATCACGCGCCGGCGCAGCTGGACATGGTTGTCATGCGCGACATAGGACATGATCTCGAACATCGTGGTGGCGGGCAGCACCAGATCCGCATAGGTCATGTCCGCCGTCGGGAAGCGGTTGATGGTCACCAGATAGTCGAGGCCCGCCAGCGCGCGGCGCCACAGATCCGGGTCGGGCCAGGCGGTGATCAGCGAGGCGCCACTGACGATCAGCAGGCGCAGCGGATAGGGGATTCCTTCCAGCACCGCGCGCGGGATCAGGCCGCCATGCAGCTCGCGGCGCACGGCGTAATAGAGTGGGTATTCCGCGGCGCCGATCGGCTTTGGCCCGTTCGCCGGCGGCTCGGTCAGGATGCGGCGCGTCTGCACGCGCCCCGGCATCTTGAACAGCTTGCCGCCCGGCGCGTCGAGGTGGCCGCAGATCGCCTGCAGCGTCCACACCGCGCGGATCGCCTGCAGGCCGCTGTCGGAATATTCGAGCCCGGTATAGGTCAGGATCGCGCAGCCCTTGGCTTCGGCTACCGCGCGCGCCAGGTCGCGGATGGTCTGCTGCGGGATCCCGGTGATGGCCGCGACCCGCTCGGGCATGAAGTCGCGCGTATAGCTCGCCAGCTGGTCGAAGCCGTGGGTCCAGCCGGCGACAAAGTCGCGGTCATAGAGATGCTCGGCGATGACGACATGGATCATGCCAAGCGCCAGCGCGCCGTCGGTGCCGGGGCGGATGCCGATCCAGTCTCCTTGCGTCGCCTTGACTGTCTCGGTCCGGCGATGGTCGATCACCGCGATGCGGACGCCGCGCGCCTTCGCCTGCTTCAGGCGGCGCAAATTGGCAGGCGGCGAATCGGTCGCCGGATTGGCGCCCCAGACCAGGACGAGGCCGGCATTCTCGAGATCCTCGTGGATGTTACGGATGTAGTCACCGAACAGCGCCTTGGGCGCGATCATGCCGTAGGAGGCGTAGCACAGCGAGCCGACGCCGGTGGTGTTGGGCGAGCCGAAGGGGAACAGCACCGCATTGGCCGAGGATTCGATCGTGTCGGCGGGCGCGAAGGCCTCGTTCAGGCCGAATTCGAAATTGCCGCGGCCGGTATAGATGCAGGTGGATTCGGGCCCGTGCTTCGCCGCGGCGTCCTTCAGCGCCGCCACCAGCAACTCGTACGCCTCGTCCCAGCCGATGCGCTCGAAGGCGCCTTCGCCGCGTTTTCCGACCCGCTTCTGCGGATAGAGGATGCGATCGGGGGAATAGACGATCTCCCGCGCCCGCATGCCGCGCGGACAGACGATGCCGAGCGGATGGTCCTTGAGCGGCGTCAGGCGGTCGATCCGCCCGTCGACGAAATGCACGTTGACCCCGCAGCCGGCGGCACAAATGCCGCAAATCCCCGGGACGCTGTTCTCCGCAAGCGCTGCCGGATGCCTTGCCCGGCCGGCGACGTCATCCATTTTCGGTCCTTTGCTCCAGGCACTCGGCCCATCCTGAAGCTTTTGACCCGGAAACTGCTGCCCGTCTTTGCGCTGGCACAATCACCGTGCAAGACAAGACGGGCGGCAAAACATGACGGGCCGCCATCGCCTGCCGCGGCCTCTAGCGCGCGCCGTTGCCGTTGTCCCCGCCGCCGCGGCCGCCGTTGCCCGAGCCGCCGCCGCCCGTCGACGAACCGCCCTTGGTGCCGCTGTCGTGATGCCGCATCATCGGCAGTTCCGACGGCGTCAACGGAGGCTCCGGCACCAGCTCCTCAACCGGTGGCAGTTCCACCACGGTCTTGTCGCAGTCCCGCAGCACCCGCTGGTTGGGCAGCGGCTCTTCGGTGATGCAGGACAGGTTGGGCGGCTGTGTGGTTTCGGCCCGCGCCGCTTGGCCCGATGCCCAGATCAGCGACAGGCAGAGTACGCCAGAAAGCGAGAGTAGCGTGATCGTTGGCTTGCGCACGATGCTGGTGCTTGCAGATGCAAGCCCGGGCACCTGTTCCAGGACGTTGGCCACTGCAGGTCTCCTTGAATGGGGTTGGATGCTCGGCCGGGCGCGGACGCCGGGCCCTCCCGAGCGGTGCGGAAGATCGGCGCGAAGTGCTTCCGGCGGATGTCTTCGCCGATTGAAGTTTGTTTCAATTGTTTCGCCGGAATCCGCCGAAAGAGCGGGCTTCGTCGTTGATGACATGCGCATTGGCACCTCCTTCGCAGGCGGCCGCCGGTCGATCCGGTCGGTGTCTCGCCTCACGCCGGTTGGTGCTTCCTGGCGCAGATCGGGTTTGTGATGCCGGTCACGAGCGGGTGCGGGCGGCCTATCTCCGGAGCACGGCGCGCACGGCATCCGCCGCCGCCTCGCCGCTCAGATGCGCGCCATGGACGTCGCCCATGAAGCGGTCATGCGTCGCTTCCCCGGCGAAAAGCAGGCGGTCCTCCACCGGCCGCGCCAGCCTGGCGCGCGCCTCCGCCGCGCCCATCCGGGCCGCGGTGTAGCAGCCGCGGATCCACGGATCGTGGTCCCAATCGGCGACGACGAATCGCTTGCCCGCGGCGCGGCGGATTTCGTTGCCGAACAGGCCGGCCAGCACGGACAACGCGTAGTCGGCGCTGGCATCCGCCCCCTCGGCGGCGAGCGCCTTGGCGGATGGACCATTGAACATGACCGTTGCCGTATCGCGGCCGCCTTCGCGGATGACCAGCTCGACGGAACGATCCGGCCCGAGATCGGGCATCAGCATGACGTCCGCGAGATCGCCGAAGACGTTGCTGCCGAACGCGAAGGCGACTTTGTTGCAGCTGCCCATCGGCAGATCGGCGATGGCGCCGAGCTTCCAGTCGGGCAGCGGCGGATCGAAGCGTATGATTTCGGCGGCCAGCACGCCCACGGGAACGGCGATGATAACCGCGCGTGCCTGCAGCGCGCCCTGCGGCGTCTCGACGGCGACGCCGCCCGCCTTGCCCCAAGCAACCCGCGTGGCGGGAGTCCGCAGCCGGACCTCCAGCCCTTCCGCATGGCGCGCCACCAGGGCGCCCAAACCATCCAGCACCGGCAGGTCGTCCCCCTCCCAGACATAGCGGGCAAAGTCCTGGGCCGAGGCGTCGCGCGGCGTCACACCCTGCTTGGCGGTGAAGGCCGCCTCGAACATGCCATGCCACTTGCCGTGGAACGGAAACAGATCGGCCACCGCGCAATCGACGCGCTCCGCGCCTGCGACGGCGATCTTGTCGAAGCAATGGTCGATATAGGCCGCGCATGCGGCGTTCTCCGCCGCATCCAGCACGCGGCCGTCCTGGGCGAAGCGGAAATCCTCGGCGCTGCGTCGGAGGTGAAACCCATAGCGGTCGACGAGCGGGGTCAAGGGGTTCGCCGCCGGCGAGTGCAGCCAATGGCCGCCGAGATCGACCGGCGCGCCCAGCGTCTCCGTATCGGTGACGGTGCGGCCGCCGATCCGGTCCTTGGCTTCAAGCACGACATAGGTTGCGCGCGCGGCTTCCAGCCTGCGCGCGGCGGCGAGGCCGGCGGCGCCGGCCCCGATGACGATCACATCCAACATGGGTCTCTCCCGCAGGCGCGGCCGAAATGATGCCGCGCGACTTGTGGCCGGAAACGCAAACCGCCATTCTGGATTCAGAACGGCGCGGCGCGGGAGATCACGAAATGGACCAATACAAGGCGGCAGCCTTTCGCTGGGTGGAGGCGCATCTTGGCGAGCTGTCGGATTGGAATCAAGTCATCTGGCATTACGGCGAGACGGCGCTGCGGGAGTACAAATCCGCCGCCTGGTATGTCGCGCGCCTGAAACAAGAGGGATTCGAGGTGGAGGCCGGGACCGGCGGCATGCCGACGGCGTTCCGCGCGCGCTGGACGAATGGGGCAGGCCCCACCATCGCCACCTATGCGGAATACGACGCGGTGCCGGGCAACTGCCAGGCGGCGGCGACGAAAAAGATGCCGCGGGCCGGGCTGTCGCCCCATGCGGGCGGCCACACCGACCCGCATTCGGCCCTCGGCATCTCAGCCCTCGGCGGCGCGCTGGCCGCCAAGGCGGTGATGGCCGAGCAGGACATCAGGGGCACCATCGTGCTGTTCGGCGAGCCGGCTGAGAAGTTGCGCCTGTCGAAGCCCGTGCATGCGGCCAAGGGCTATTACGACGGACTCGACGCCGCGATCAGCTTCCACCCGACCTACATGCTGCCGCTGGTCAACACCGCGCGTTGGGACACCCATTGCGGCGCCGGCTATGCCTGCATCTACACGTTCGAATGCGACGAGCCGGAAGGCTGGCTTTCCGGCGATCCGGACAGCCCCATACCGGCCAGCCACGTGGCGGCGCGCGCACCCGGTGCCACCGACGCGCTGATGCACATGTTCGCGCTGACCAAGCAGACGCAGTCGAACATGCTGCCCTTCACCCAGGGCTGGTCGCTGTCCGAGGCGATCCTGACGGCGGGGCAGGCGACGGCGGATAATTTGCCGGCGCAGATCGCCGAGATCCAGTATCTGTGGCGCACGCCGACCATCGAGATGGCGGAGCAGGTGGCGCGCGTGCTCGACAACAACGCCGAAGTGGCGGCCAAGGCGGCGCATTGCCGCTGGCACCGGACCTGGGTGACCAAGTCGCGGCCGGGCCTGCCCAACCACGCGCTGGCGGAGGCGACCTACCGCAACATCGTCGCCGCGGGCGCGCCGCGCTGGGGCGGCGAGGCGATCCGGCTCGCGCAGGAGATCCAGCGCGAACTTGGCGTGGCGCCGATGGAGAAACCCTATCTCGAAGCCTGTGAGCGGACTATTCCGCCGGGGGAGATGGAGCTGCAGCTGCGTCATGACCTGCCGCCCGCGCAGCTCAACTCGACCTCGGACGACTACACCGAGTTCTGCTGGCATTGCCCGACGGTGCGCTTCTACATCGCCCGGCCGATGCTGAAGAGCGCGGGCAAGCCCTATCCGGCCTGGGCGATGAACGCGCTCGGCGGCTTGCGGCCCTGCATCGATCCGATGATCGCGACGGCGGCCAAGACCATCGGCGCCACGATCCTCGACCTGATGACCAGTGCCGATCTGCTGGCGCGGGCGCGGGACGAGTGGCGCGAGCGCACCGGTGGCGGCATCGGCGGCGGCAAGTGGCTGGCACCGTTGCTGCCGCGCGATTTCCGCGTGCCGCTCGATTTCCGCTGGCCGGAATACGTGACCACCGCGCGCGGCGAGGAATGGTGGATACCGACGCGACAGGCGCAATAGCAGGGAGGTGGCAATGAGCACCGATTACAGGCCGAATTTCGATCTCACGGGCTCCGTCGTGCTGGTCACCGGGCCGGCGCGCGGGCTTGGTCGGGCCAGCGCGCTGGCTTGCGCGGCGGCCGGGGCCGATCTGGTGCTGGGCCTGCGCGACGTGACGAAGGATGGCGGGCTGGCGGCCGAGATCGCGGGCATGGGTCGCAAGGTCCTGCCGCTGCAGCTCGACGTCACCCGCCTCGATCAGATGCGGGACGGGGTGCAGCGCGCCCTCGACCATTTCGGCCGCATCGACGTGCTGGTGAACAATGTCGGCGTCGGGCCGGAGAATCCGGCCGAGAAGGTGACGGAGGAGGATTTCGACTTCACCGTCGGCGCGAATCTGAAGGGCACCTTCTTCATGACCCAGGCGGTGGGTCGCGCCATGATCCAACGCAAGAGCGGGCGCATCATCAACATGAGTTCGCAGGCCGGCAGCGTGGTGCTGCACGGCGAGGCGATCTATTGCATGACCAAGGCGGCAATCAATCACCTGACCCGCTGCCTCGCCTCCGAATGGGCGCCGCATAACGTCAATGTCAACAGCGTCGCCCCGACCTTCATCAGGACCGACGGCACCGCGCCGGCGCTCTCCGACCCCGACTTCAAGCGCCGGACCCTGGCCAACATTCCGCTGGGGCGCATCGGCGAGCCGAAGGATGTCGCCGGGGCGGTGGTTTTCCTCGCCTCGCCGGCGGCCGCCCTCATCACTGGCGCCAATCTCATGATCGACGGCGGCTGGTCGGTGGCGGATATGCGGAGCGCGCTCTAGGTTTTCACCGCGGCCTTGCGCAGCTCCGCGCCGATGTTCCACAGGATGGCGCTGAGCACCAGGCCGCCACCGAAGAAGGTGGCAAGCGCCGGAACCTCGTTGAAGAAGATCCAGACCCAGAGCGGGGAGAGCGGCACCTCGCTGGCGCTGAGCAGGGCGGCCTGGGCGGAGGGCAGGCGGCGGGCGCCCATGGTGTAGATGCCCAAGCCCGCACCCTGCGTGACGATGCCGAACAACGCCAGCCAGAAGATGTCTATTCCGGTGGCGACCAGCGGATCGCAGAAGAACCAGGCGAAGCCGGCGACGATGAAGCCCGACATGGCGGCGGCTTCCAGCATCGGCACCTCACGGTGGCGCCGCATGATCACGGTCATGATCGCCATGGTGAAGGTCATGAACAGGGCCGCCGCGTCGCCGAGGATGCTGCCGCCGCCCAGCCCGGCTGAGCCGGCGACGGTGGCGACGACGCCGGCCCCGGCCACCAGGCTGCCGATGAGCGTCCGGCGCGCCGCCTTCTCGCGGAACCACGCCCAGGCCAGGATCGCGGTAATGAAGGGCAAGGTGGCATAGATCACCGTGACGTTGGCGACGGTGGTGTTCTGCAGCGCATAGATGAAGGCCATCTTGCCGGTGGCGGAGATGGTCATCAGCCCGATGCCGGCGGGGGTGAAGGCGCGGGCGAAGTCGAAGCGCAGGCTGCGCCGCTCGATCATCGCCAGGCCGGCGATCGACAAGCCGCCGAACACGCCGCGCCAGAACAGCACCACCCAGATGTCGATCGGCACCGTGCGGGCGAAGAAGCCGGCGGTGCTCCAGGCGACCGCCGAGGTCAGCACCATGGCGATGCCGATGAGCGTGCCGCGCTCGGCGGCGGCCGGAGAGATCGGTCCGGCTGGGCCGGTCTGGTTGGTCATAATGCTCTACGGTCTTTCGCGCAGTTGCTCGCGCCGTCCGGATCGGAGGAGCGGCAACAACCTCGCGATCGCTTGCGCAACTATGGAACGACCTCCACCCGGCCTTCTGGCTTGGGCGCGACCTTTCCCGCCTTGGCAACGAAGGCCATGACCTGGTCGGCCATCAGCTTGCCGTCGAGTGGGCCCAGGACCACCTTGCCGTCGGCGAGCATGGTGTAGCCGTCGCCGCCGCGCAGCATGAAGTCGTTGGTGGCGAGGCGATAGGTGGCGGCGAGGTCGAGCGGCTTGCCGCCGATCTCGACGGCGCGCACCCGGCTGCCGGCAGCCTTCTTGAGGTCGACTTTGACCTTGAGGCCGGAGACCTGCGGGAAGCGGCCGGCGCCCTGCTCGACCTGGCCGACGCCGTGCTCCAGCGCCGCCAGGACGGTGGCGCCATTCACCTCGACCAGCACGGTCTTGTTGCCGAACGGCAGCTCGGTCAGCACGTCGCGCCGCGCGAGCCTAGTGCCGGCGGCATATTCCTTGTTGCCGCGGATGCCGCCGCCATTGGTGATGGCGATATCGGCGCCGGTGCCATCGCGCATGGCGTCGGCGATCAGGTTGCCGATGGCGGCTTCCTCGCTGCGCACGGTCGCCTTGCGGCTGTCGAGCGGCGTTTCAGTCGTGCCGAGCGCGACGTCGAGCTCCTTCGACAGTTGCTCCTCGTATTGCTTCGTCTTCGCTTCGGCCGCGGCGCCCGGCGTCACGCCGGCGGTGTCGATGATGCGGAAGTTCGGCCACCATTTGACGCTGCGGTCGCCGTCCTTCTGCTCCACGTCGATGGCGAGGTCCACGGCGGTCACGTATTCGGCCTCTTCCTTGGATTCAACCAGCACCGACTTGCCGTCGAACCAGAGCGCCAGATCGTGGTCATCGCCCGACAGGATGACGTCGAAGGCGTGGCTCTCGAACAAGGCGCGGTCCTGGGCGCGGTTGGCGTGGGCGACGGCGACCACGAGGTCGGCGCCAGCCTCGCGCAGCTTCGCCGCTTCGGCGATGCCGGTCTCGACCGTCGGCAGGAACTTGAGATCGCCGGGCGAGGACTTGACGGCGGAATCATCGGCCGCCAGCCCGACGAGGCCGATCCTGGCGCCGCCGAACTCGTAGATCTTCGTCGCCGCGAAGCCGGGCAGGCCCTTGCCCGCCGCATCCTGCAGGTTGGCGGCGAAGAGCGGGAACTTGGCCTCGCCCATGCGGGCCAGGAACACGTCGCGGCCGAAATCGAATTCGTGGTTGCCGGGTACGAAGACGTCGGGCGGCGTGGTATTCAGAAGATCGATCACATGCTTGCCCTGGTCGAAGCTGGACATCAGCGAGGGCGAGAGCGTGTCGCCCGAATGGACGTAGAGCAGATGGCCGCCCTTGGCGCGCTCGGCCTCGACCACGCCGGCGAGACGCGCGAAGCCACCGCGCTTGCCCGCGCCGTCCAGCTTGTAGATGTCGTTGGTCAGCAGCAGCGTCAGCTTCACCTCTTCGGCGAAGGTGGGCTGGGCGGCGCCCAGCAGCAGGGCGGCAAACAGGCCGGCTTGGGCGATGCGGCGGGCAATCGGAGCGTGGCAATGCAAAGACACGGCAATCCTCCCATCACTGATGAAAGGACGAGTCTTACTCCCGCGCCTGCGGCGGTCGCAATGCGAGGATCAGGCCCGGGTCAGGGGAGGGCCTTGTCCAGCGCCGCGATCAAACGCTCGACATCGCGTTCGTCGTTGTAGTGGGCGAGGCCGATGCGGACGACACCTTCCTCCGCCGTGAGGCCCAGCGCCTTGACCAGCCGTGCCGCCCAGAAATCGCCATGGCCGATGGCGATCCGCTCGGCGTTGAGCCTGGCGACGATCTCGGCCGAGCTCCGGCCAGGCACGTGAAAGGCGATGACCGGTGCGAGGCGGCCGTCGCCGGACGGCTTGCGGCCGACGATCCGGACACCCGGCTTGGCCTTGAGAAACGCCTCGAGCTTTCCGGCGAGGCGCGCCTCATGCGCCATGACCAGCTGGTAGACCCGCCGCAGCCGGGCGTGGAAGGAATTGGCCGGTTCGAGCCGGTGATGCGCGTGGAGGGCGTCGAAGTAGTCGGCGATGCCGACACAGCCGGCGGCAAGCTCGTGGTTGGGGCCGCCGGGCAGGAACTTGTAGGCGACGTTGTCGTCAGGAATGAAGTGGTGGTTGAGGCCGTGCGCCTTCTTCAGGAGATCGCGCTTGCCGTAGAGCACCGATTGATGCGGGCCGCAGACCTTATAGAGGCTGAAGACGTAGAAATCGCAGTCGAGCGCTTTCACGTCGACCGGGAAATGCGGCGCGAAGGCTGTGCCGTCGACGAAGGCGAGGGCGCCCGCCGCATGGATTTTCCGCACCAGCGCCGGCACGTCATGCACGATCGAGGCGACGTTGGAGCAGTGGGTAAAGGCGACCAGCCTGGTGCGCGGCGACAGCAAGGTGTCGAGCGCGTCATATTGCAGGGCCCCCGTCGTCCGATCGACCGGCCATTCGCGGATCACCAGGCCGAATTCCTCCAGCCGGCGCCAGGCGCCGACATTGGCTTCGTGGTCCTGCTCGGTGACGATGATCTCGTCGCCTGGTTGGAATTGCGGCCGCAGCGATTGCGCCATCAGGAAGACGTGCAGCGTCGTCGAGGGGCCGAGCACGATCTCGTCGTGATCGGCGTTGATGAACTCCGCCATCAGATGCTTGCCGCGCGCGATGCGCTCGGTCGCCAGCTTCGACGAGGCGAAGTTCCAGTTCGGCTGCACCTGGGTCTGGCTCATGTATTCGTGCGTGCGGTCGATCACCTGGCGCGGCACATAGGTGCCCCCGGCATTCTCGACGAACACCCAGCCATCGGCGAGCGGCGGGAACTGGTCCCGCACGAAGGCGGTATCAAGCGTGGTCATGTGCGCTCTCTTTGCTGATCAGGCGGGCGTCTTGGCGCCGGCCTCTTTTCCACCATGCGCGGCGGACCAGGTTTCGGGATCCTCCAGGAACGCGCGGACCTCCTTGGCGGCGGCGGCATCGAGGGTGCCGAGATCGCCGGCCGCCTGCAGGACGTCGCGCCAGGTCGTGAGGCCGATGAGGTCGACCCCCTGCGCCTTCAGATCCTCGATTGCCTGCGGAAAGATACCGTAGTGGAAGACGACCAAGGCATGGCCGATCGTGCCGCCGGCATTGCGGATGGCGTTGACGAAGTTGAGGATGCTGCCGCCCGCCGTGGCCAGGTCCTCCACCAGGAGCGTGCGCGCGCCCTCCGGGAGCACGCCTTCGATCTGCGCGTTGCGGCCAAAGCCCTTAGGCTTCTTGCGGATATAGGACATCGGCAGGCCGAGCCTGTCGGCGATCCAGGCGGCGTAGGCGATGCCGGCGGTTTCGCCGCCGGCGATCACGTCCAGGCTCTCGGTGCCGATCTCGCGGAAGATGGCGTCGACCGCCTGGCCGATGATCGTGGCGCGGGCACGCGGGAAGCCGATCACCTTGCGGCAATCGACATAGACCGGACTGGCCCGGCCCGAGGTCAGGATGAAGGGCTCCCTCGGCCGCATCAACACCGCCCCGATCTCAAGCAGGATGCGCGCCACCACCGGCCCGGAGGGGCGGTCGCTGCCTTGCGGGCGCTGGACGATTGTCGGGGCGGTCAGGGTCATGGGGTCCTCGTGAGCGGGCGGAACGGCGCCGGAGAGGCCCGGCAGGACGGTCATAAAGCCTTTCCGGCCGGGATGAAATCACTTCCATTGCCCGAATCGGCTGGACCTGCCCTAGCCTGGAGAGGCGGATAGCGACATAGCGGCGGCAATCCCGGGTCCGGACCCGGATTGGCAGCCATGATCGGGGAGTGCCAATGGCGGATATCGAGGTAACGCGCGCGGGGGTGACGGCCCACGTGGTTCTGAATCGTCCGGACAAGCGCAACGCCCTTTCCCTCGGCATGTGGCGGTTGCTGGCGCAGGGGCTGGCGGAGCTGGAGGCCGACGATGGCCTGCGCTGCATCGTGCTGCGCGGCGCCGGGGGCAATTTCGCGGCCGGGGCCGATCTGGCGGAGTTCGCCACCGAGCGGGCGACTGCCGCCCAGGCGGAGGCCTATGGCCAGGCGATGCTGGCCGCCCTGACGGCGATCCGCGGCTGCCGCCATCCCACCATCGCCGCCATCGAAGGGCTCTGCGTCGGCGGCGGGCTGGAGATCGCGCTGATGTGCGATCTGCGCCTGGCCGCTTCCGGCAGCCGCTTCGGCGTCCCGATCCAGAAAGTGGGCGTCGCCATGCCCTATCCGGAGCTTGCCATGCTGACGCGGATGCTGGGCACCGCGACCATGCTGGAGCTGCTGCTGGAGGCCCAACTGCACGACGCCGCCTGGGCCGAGCGGCGCGGCGTCGTGGCCCGTGTGGCCGGCGACCTGGAACAGGACTTGCGGGCGACGATCGGGCGAATCACCTCCGGCTCGCCGATGTCGCACCGCCATCACAAGCGCCTGGTCGATCGCGCCGCGCAGGCGAATCTGACGGGCGAAGCCGAAACCGTCAGATTGTCCTATGCCGCGGTGGAGACGGCGGATTATCGCGAGGGAATTCAGGCGTTTCTCGAACGACGTCCCGCAAATTTCACTGGCAATTGAAACATCTGGATTGGACGGAGAGTTAAGGCGGGGTTAGACTAACACCTGGGTCGATGGCATTGCGCCATCGAAAAGGGACGGTGAAGGCCAATGGAAGAACTGCGAAAAGGCCTGCGCATGCCATACCGCGACTTCTGGGTCGCCTATCTGGATGCGCATCGCCACCCGCGCACGCGGGGCATGCACTACCTCGCCACCGCGACGGGCATCGCCGGAACCGGCGTGGCGATCTGGCTTGAGTTCCTGTGGGCCATGGCGGGCGGCATCGGCGTCGCGGTGATGATGGCGGTGACCTCGCATTGGTGGATCGAGCACAACCGGCCGCTGATCCGGGTCAACCCGTTCTATGGCGCGCTGTCCGATCTGCGCATGTGCTGGCTGGCGCTCACCGGCGGCCTGCGCGCCGAATACGCCCGGCTGGGCCTTGGCCTGCCGGCGCCGAAGCCGATGCGTGGCGCCGGCGTTCCCGCCAACGACACCAGCGCGCCGTTCACCCACGCTGCGTGAGCGGCCTTCAGGCCCGCGGCCGCAGGAAGCGATAGGTCGCATCGCCGCGGGCCACCGCGACGCCGCCTTCGGTCCGAACTTCCGCCGTGGCATAGGCGATGGTGCGCCCGCCGCCGATGTGGCGGCCGGTGGCGATCAGCACGTCGCCCAGCTTGGCCTGCCCCAGGAACTGCATCGACAACGCGACGGTGACGGCCGGAGCGACCTGGTCCGGCCCCTTGGCGAGCGCGACGGCGATGCCGGTCGCGGTATCGATCAGGGTCGCCAGGACGCCACCATGGGGCACCTCGAGACGGTTGAGGTGCTTCGGCTCGACCTTCAGCGCCAGCTCGGCGAAGCCGGTGGCGCGGCTGCGCAGCGTGTAGCCGATGAGCTCGGCATAGCCGCTGGGCGGCGTCTGCCCGTCTTCGTTCCGCAAGGTGCCGTCATCGCTGCTGCCGCCGTCACTCATGGTTTTCCGCGCCGTTCCCGTGGTCGGGCGGCATGATCGGCGGCAAGCCTTGCCAGCTCAAGGGAAATCCTCAAGACTGCGGCCCAGCTGCGTTCGCCGGAGCGGGTCGGGGACAGTCGAGCGGATGATCGATCTTTACACCTGGGGCACGCCCAATGGGCACAAGGTCCACATCATGCTCGAGGAACTGGGCCTGAAATACCGCATCCACAAGGTGGATATCGGCGCCAAGGAGCAGTTCAAGCCCGACTACGTGAAGATCAACCCCAACAGCAAGATCCCCGCGCTGATCGACGCGGACGGGCCGGACGGCGCGCCGATCACGATCTTCGAATCCGGCGCCATCCTGTTCTATCTGGCGGAAAAGACCGGCAAGTTGCTGCCCGCCGAGGGTGAGCCGCGCGCGCGCGTGCTGGAATGGCTGATGTTCCAGATGGGCAATGTCGGGCCGATGTTCGGTCAGTGCTACCACTTCAAGAGCTCGGCGCCCGAGCGCATCCCCTATGCCATCGACCGCTATACGCGCGAGGTCGGCCGGCTCTACGCGGTGATGGACAAGCGGCTGGGGCAGAGCAGCTTTCTCGGCGGCGAGGACTTCACCATCGCCGACATCGCCTGCTGGCCGTGGACCAAGAACCCGCCGGCCTATGATTTGGACCCGGAGGATTTCCCGAACGTGAAGCGCTGGATCGCCAAGATCGCCGCGCGGCCCACGGTGAAGCGCGCGCTCCGCGTGCTGGACAAGGCGTGAGGGCGGCGATGATCGAGCTCTATACCTGGCCCACGCCGAACGGCCACAAGGTGCATATCGCGCTGGAGGAGTTGGGGCTGCCCTACACGGTGCATGCGGTCGATATCGGCGCCGGCGACCAGTTCAAGCCGGATTTTCTGAAGATCAGCCCGAACAACCGGATTCCGGCCATCGTCGACCGCGACGGGCCCGGCGGCCGGCAGATGGCGCTGTTCGAATCCGGCGCCATCCTCATCTATCTGGCGGAGAAGACCGGCAGGCTGCTGGCGCCGAAGGGCGCCGCGCGCTACGCGGCGATCCAGTGGCTGATGTTCCAGATGGGCGGCATCGGCCCGATGCTCGGCCAGTCGCATCACTTCCGCGTCTTCGCGCCGGAGAAATACCAATACGCCATCGACCGCTACACCAACGAGGCGAAGCGGCTCTATGGCGTGCTGGATCGCCGGCTGGGCGAGGCGCCGTATCTCGCCGGCGCCGAATACGGCATCGCCGACATCGCCACCTTTCCCTGGCTGCGTTATTCGGAGCATCAGGGCGTCGTCCTCGCCGAATACCCGAACGTGCAGCGCTGGTTCGACGCCATCGCATCGCGGCCGGCGGTGGAGCGCGGGCTGCAGGTGCTGATCGAGCATTCCTACAAGACGCCGATCACCGAGGCCCAGCGCGAGATCCTGTTCGGCAGCAAGCAATACGAGCGCCGCTGAGGTGCGGCCAGGGGTCGCCCGCCGGGCGTCGTCCGGGCGCCGCGGCGAGGTTTGACATTTGCCCCCCCCGCCCTTAAGGAAAGGGCGCGCATACGCCGTGGCGCAAGTCGCTCACGGCGGAGGGGTGGCCGAGCGGCTGAAGGCGGCGGTTTGCTAAACCGTTATAGGGACCTAAATCCCTATCGGGGGTTCGAATCCCCCTCCCTCCGCCAGCATACCACTACACCTGAAAAATCAATGGCTTGGCAGGGCGTTCGGGAGCGCTCCGGGCGCCACTGTGCGCCAGTTCTGCGGCACAGTTCAAGAGAGCTCGCCGCGAACCCGTTCGGCTTCCGGCAGGCGCTTTGAGCGGTCGGGATGATCAGCGCTCTGAGTGCCTCAGTTTGAATGGCAGTTCGTGACGCCTCCTGATGCAAAGTCAGCCCGGAGGCGGAGCGTACCGGAGCCGGACGACCAGCTTGGCATAGCGGTCGTTTCTGGAGCCGGCGGCCGATAGCCGAACAAGCTGTGCAGGCGTTTCGGGTTGTAGTGACCAATACTGCCTGCGACTGGCCCCAGCAGGCAGAACTCTGCCGCAGGTCTGCAAAGGCGGCCGCTGAATTTTCGGATCGCATTCCACTTCGGTGACCCGGCCGACGCTGAGAGCGTCCGTGCTTGATCTTATGACCAAGGCTGCTGATAGAACCCACTCTGTCGCGCTGCGCTCGACCGACCACACGCACTGCCGCTAAGTCCCTGATGCGCGACGTAGTTTACCGTAACGTACTCCTCCCCAGCATTTCCATCGCACTAGAAATAGCCTGCCTAGTTCTGTGTTTCTGGCGGTGAACGTCGACGATCATGTATCGCGGCAACCTCCACGACACATCGCCGTTGCGCGGTCAGCATGCCCCCGGGGGCGGGTGGAGGTCAGGATGCGACGAAGGCAGCTAATCGCGACAACGGCAATCGTCGGGGCGGGGCTGACGGCCGCTCCAGCGATGGCGGGCGACGGCGTCAAGCTCACAATTGGCGGATTTTTCAGCGAAGCCTATATGGTCGTCTTCGACCAGGATGGCGAAGGCGAGCTCGGCAACGAGCGCAACACGGACGGCTTCTTCAACAGCGCCGAGATCCATTTCGACGGCAGCACGACCCTCGACAACGGTTTGACGGTCGGCGCGCGGGTGGAGCTGGAGGGCGAGAACGACGACGATCAGATCGACGAGGCCTGGGTTTCGTTTTCCGGCGGATTTGGCGAAGCCCGGATCGGCTCGATCGATGATGCCCTGTCGTACGCCTGCATTCTCCCGCCGGGCGCCACCGGGAATTTCTCGGCCTTCTCGCCCGATCAATGGGCCGCCAACACGGTCATCTCCAATCCGGCTTGCGTCGGCGTGGACGAATCCGCGGGCGGCGATGCGCAGAAGATCCTCTACTTCTCCCCGGTCTTCGGCGGCTTCCAGCTCGCGCTGTCCTACACGCCGAATGGCGGGGATCAGAACCATACGGATGTCGCCGGTCCGCATGTCGGGATGCCGTTCAATGACGACGACGAATCCCGTCACAACGTATCCGTCTATCTCACTTACACCTATGCCGGCGACGGATGGGACGTGACCTGGGGCGGCGGCGGGTCCTGGGAAGGCCACGTCGAGCACGCTGCCGGCCCGAACCGCAAGGAGCAGGACTTCTACCAGACCGGGCTCAACTTCACCTTCGGCAACTTCGCCATCGGTGGCGTGTTCGAATATTTCAACGACGCCCTGGATCGGAGCGGCAAGGATGAGCCGCCCGGCGAGGCTGTTGCGATCGATGCCTGGGTCGCCGGAGTCGGGGTCGCATATGAGCTGGATGCCTGGGTGATCGGCGCGCAGTATTCCCACCTCGATGCCGACAACGATGCCGATGCCGCTATCTCGGACTTGACGCAGGACCGGGCGATGCTCACGGCGACCTATGCGCTGGGCCCGGGAATCGAGCTCGACGGTGAAATCGCCTACACCTGGGTCGATACGGATCCGGAGGGCGGCGTGACGACGGATGGAGTCGACACCGATGACTATGACGCCATCGAAATCGGCATCGGCACGACCATCACCTTCTGAAATCAAGAGCACATGACAGAGGAGTGAACGGCATGTACAAGTTCTGGTCTACCCTTTGCGGCGCGCTGCTGCTCGCGGGATGCGCATCGACCGATGCCACGGTTCTGAAGGCAAACGCGGAAAATGCGCGATTGCCCTACCCCTCCCAGATACTGGTCTATGACTTTGCCGTCTCTCCCTACGAGGTGTCGCCTGACAGCGTCGCCAATGCCCGATTGAGTGGGGCCGGCGACGACCCGCAGGAGAATGCCGAACGCGCCTATCTGGAGCACCAGGTGTCGGCGATCGTCGCGGATCGTGTGGCCGCCGAACTGCGGGACCTTGGCCTGCCGGCCACGCGCTGGCGTGGAGCGCCACCCGCCGGCACGAACCTTTATGCCCTTGAAGGGCAGTTCCTCACCATCGACGAGGGGAGCGCGCTGAAGCGCATGATCATCGGGTTCGGGTCCGGCGGAACCGAGGTCCGCGTCCTGACGCAGGCCTACTACATCTCCGAAGGCAGGAAATCGCTCATCGGCGAAGCCGAGGTGAGCGCGGAGAGCTCCCGGGCGCCAGGTCTTGCCGCCAGCATTCCGGTCGGCGCCGTGACCGGAGGCGTCGCCACGGCTGCCGCGCTCAACACCGGCATCGGCTCCATCCGCGAAATGAACACGGATGTCCAGAAGGGCGCGGAGGATACGGCCGAGGCGATCGTCGATCTGCTGAAGCCGCGCATGCAGGCGCACGGCTGGATCAACTGAGCAAGGGTGCGGGCCGCGAGGAAAGGACCGCTGGCGTCTGCGTAAGTTACGGTAACGCCACCTTTCCTGCCCGCGGTTCTGTGCTTCGCTTGGCCTGGTGCTGGGTTCGGATTCGTTCGACCGGCAGAGTTCTGCCGTGGGGAGGGATCGATGACAACAACGGATGCGAGCGTCGACGTCCCGACGACGACCAGTCATAAGCTGACCCTTCTCCCGCTCATCGCGCTCGTCGTCGGGTCGATGATCGGCGGCGGCGTGTTCAATCTCCCCTCGGACATGTCGGCGAGGGCGTCACCCGGCGCGATCATCATCGGCTGGCTGATCACGGGGCTCGGCATGTTGATGCTGGCCTTCGTGTATCAGCGGCTTGCCGTGCGCAAGCCGGAGCTCAATGCCGGCCCCTATGCCTATGCCAAGGCCGGGTTCGGCGACTTCATCGGCTTCAACAGCGCCTGGGGCTACTGGATCAGCGCCTTCCTTGGAAACGTGGCCTATGCGGTGGCGATCTTCTCCGCGCTGTCCTACTTCATTCCGCTGTTCGAGGGCGGCAACAACCTGCCCTCCATCCTCGGCGCCTCCGTGTGCCTCTGGCTGGTTCATCTGCTGGTCCTGAACGGCATCAAGCAGGCGGCCTTCGTCAACGTCATCACGACCATCGCCAAGCTGGTGCCGCTGTTCGTCTTCGTCCTGATCGGGATCATTGCGTTCCATTGGGACAAGCTCACCTTCGATTTCTGGGGGCGGGGCGACGCTGCCGGCGTCGGCAGTCTCGGATCGATCGTCGAGCAGGTGAAGGGCACGATGCTGGTAACCCTGTGGGTCTTCATCGGCATCGAAGGTGCAAGCGTCTACTCGGCCCGCGCGGCGCGCCGCTCGGATGTCGGTCGCGCCACGGTCATCGGTTTTGTCGGCGCCCTCGCGCTCTATGTCCTCGTATCGCTGCTGGCGACGGGAATCATGAACCAGGCGGAGCTCGCCGGGCTCAAGGTCCCGTCGATGGCCGGGGTCCTCGAGACGATTGTCGGCCCATGGGGCGCTGCCCTGATCAGCATCGGACTCATCATCTCGGTCGGCGGAGCGTTCCTCTCCTGGACGCTGCTGTGCGCGGAGATCCCGTATATCTGCGGCCGCGACGGCACCTTCCCGAGATGGTTCGCGAAGGAGAACGCCAATGGTTCGCCGGCGAACTCGCTGTGGATCACCAACATCTTGATCCAGCTCTTTCTCGTGCTGAGCTATTTCTCGCAGAGCGCCTACCAGTTCTTCTACTTCATCGCCTCGGTCGCCATCCTGCCACCCTATGTCTTCTCGGGCGCCTACGCCCTCAAGCTGGCGGTGACCGGGGAGACCTATGGAGCCGGAGATCGCGGTCGCGGGAAGGACATCCTGATCGGCGCGTTCGCGACTGTCTACGGCCTGTGGCTCGTCTACGCGGCCGGCCTCAGTTATCTGCTGATGTGCACAATTCTGTTTGCTCCCGGGATCCTGGTCTACCTCAAGGCGCGGCGCGAGCGTGGTGAGCGTCTGTTCGCCGACTTTGAGGCGGCTATCGCGGTCCTGATGGTGCTGTTGGCCGTGCTGGCGGCATGGCTCATGTGGACGGGCACCATCAGCCCGCTGTGATTGGCTCCGGCACCTCGGATGGGCAGCCGGGAAAAGGCTTGAAGGAGAGTTGACATGCGTGAGTTCGGCGTTCATTCCGAGGTCGGAAAGCTGCGAACGGTCATGGTGTGCAGGCCGTCGCTTGCCCACCTGAGGCTGACCCCCGGGAACTGCCACGATCTGCTGTTCGATGACGTCATCTGGGTCCACGAAGCGCAGAAGGATCACTACGACTTCACCCTGAAGATGCAGGAGCGTGGGGTCGAAGTGCTGGAAATGCATGACCTGCTGGCCGATACGATGGACGTGCCGGAGGCCCGCGCGTTCGTGCTCGACCGGCGTGTCAACGCGAACACGGTCGGCATCGGCGTCGCCGCCGCGATCCGACCCTGGCTGAACGAGATGCCCTCGAAGCAGCTCGCGGCACATCTCATCGGCGGCATCGCGATATCTGAGCTCCCGGATGCTCCGGCGAAGAAGATGCTGCTTGGCGCATTCGGCGGTACCGAGTTTGTCATGCCGCCGATTCCGAACACGCTCTTTCAGCGCGACCCTTCCTGCTGGATCTACAAGGGGGTCACCTGCAACCCGATGTTCTGGCCCGCGCGGCAGCCGGAAACGCTGGTGCAGCGTGCGATCTACAAGTTTCATCCCACCTTCAAGGGTGGCGCGTTCGAGATCTGGTGGGGCGATTCCGACGATTCCTTTGGCCACGCGACCATGGAAGGCGGCGACGTCATGCCGATCGGCAAGGGCATCGTGCTGATCGGCATGGGCGAGCGGACAACCTCCCAAGCCGTCGGCCAGGTATGCCGCGAGCTGTTCAAGAACAAGGCCGCGACCCGAGTCATCGGCTGCCTGATGCCGAAGAGCCGGGCGGCCATGCACCTCGACACCGTGTTCAGCTTCTGCGACCGCGACCTGGTCACCCTGTTCGCCGAGGTCGTTGATCAGATCCGCTGCTACAGCGTCTACCCGACCGGCGACCAGGGCGAATTCGAGATAAAGGCCGAGAACCGGCCGATGCTGGAGGTGGTTGCTGAAGCGCTTGGACTGCCGAAACTCCGGACCGTGGCGACCGGCGGCGACACCTACGAGGCCGAGCGCGAGCAGTGGGACGACGGCAACAACGTCGTGGCGCTGGAGCCGGGCGTCGTCGTCGCCTACGACCGGAACACCTTCACCAATACGCTGCTGCGCAAGGCGGGCGTCGAGGTCATCACGATCCGCGGCGGCGAACTGGGGCGCGGCCGGGGCGGCGGCCATTGCATGACCTGCCCAATCCTGCGCGACCCGGCCTACTGACGCAACGAGGCGCATAAGCGCCATCGCCCAAGGAGATAACTGATGAGCCTCAATCTGCGAAATCGCTCGTTGCTGACGGTTCAGGACTACACGCCGCGGGAATTCCGCTACCTGCTGGACCTGGCGCGCGACCTGAAGCGCGCGAAGTATGCGCGCACCGAGCAGCAGCATCTGCGCGGCAAGGAGATCTGCCTGATCTTCGAAAAGACCTCGACCCGCACCCGCTGCGCCTTCGAGGTCGCCTGCTACGACCAGGGCGCCAATGTGACCTATCTGGATCCGGCCGGGTCGCAGATCGGCCACAAGGAATCCTTCAAGGATACCGCGCGCGTTCTGGGTCGGATGTATGACGCCATCGAGTATCGCGGCTCGGCACAGGGCGGCGTGGAGCAACTCGCCCAGTACGCCGGCGTGCCGGTCTATAACGGCCTGACCGACGAGTATCATCCGACTCAGATGCTCGCCGACGTCATGACCATGCGCGAGCACAGCGACAAGCCGATCAGCGACATCAAATATGCCTATGTCGGAGATACTCGCTCCAACATGGGGCATTCGCTGATGATCGTCGGCTGCCTGATGGGCATGGATGTGCGGATCTGCGGCCCGAAGAAGCTCTGGCCGTCGGAGGAGTACCGCAAGATCGCGCAGGACCTGGCGAAGAGGTCGGGCGCGCGGTTGAAAATCACGGAAGATGTCGCCGCCGCAGTGAAGGGCGTCGATTTCATCCATACCGACGTTTGGGTGTCGATGGGCGAGCCCAAGGAGGTCTGGAAGGAGCGGATCAAGCTGCTGAAGCCCTATCAGGTCAACCCGCGGATGATGGTGGCGAGCGGCAATCCGCAAGTCAAGTTCATGCATTGCCTACCGGCCTTCCACGACACCGAAACGACGCTCGGCAAGCAGATCGCGAAGGACTACGCCATGCCGAATGGCCTGGAGGTCACCGACGATGTGTTCGAATCCGAGGCGAACGTGGCCTTCGAACAGGCCGAGAACCGCATGCATACAATCAAGGCCCTGTTGGTCGCCACTTTGGGAGATTGATGTCATGCGGGTTGTAGTGGCCCTTGGCGGCAACGCGATGCTGAAGCGTGGCGAGCCGATGACCGCCGAGGTTCAGCGCCGCAACATACGCGTCGCGGCGGAGGCGATGGCGCCGATCGCCAGGGAACATCAGCTGGTGATCAGCCATGGCAACGGACCGCAGGTCGGTCTGCTGGCGCTGCAGGGCGCCGCCTATCGACCGGACGAAGCCTATCCGCTCGATGTCCTTGGCGCCGAGACGGAGGGCATGATCGGCTACATGATCGAGCAGGAGATGGGCAACCTGCTGCCGTTCGAAGTGCCGTTCGCGACCCTGCTGACCATGGTCGAAGTCGACGGCGGCGATCCCGCCTTTCAGGACCCGACGAAATTCGTCGGCCCGGTCTACGAGAAGCCGGAAGCGGACCGGATCAAGGCCGAGAAGAACTGGGTGTTCAAGCAGGACGGCGCCAAATGGCGCCGGGTCGTGCCGTCGCCGGTGCCCAAGCGGATCTTCGAGATTCGCCCGATTCGCTGGCTCCTGGACCACGGCACGATCGTGATCTGCGCCGGCGGCGGCGGCATTCCGACCATGTATCGACCCGGTGCCAACCGGGAGCTGATCGGGGTGGAAGCAGTGATCGACAAGGACCTCTGCTCGGAACTCCTGGCGCGCGAGCTGGACGCCGACCTGCTTATCATGGCGACCGACACAGAAGCGGTCTTCATCGGTTGGGGCACGCCGACCGCACGCGCGATCCATCGGTCGAACCCGGCGGCCATCATGCAGCACAGCTTTCCCGCCGGTTCGATGGGCCCGAAGGTCGAGGCGGCGTGCAAGTTCGCGATGGCGACCGGCAAGATCGCCGCGATCGGATCCCTCGCCGACATCCCGGCTATCGTGCGGGGCGAGAAGGGCACGCTGGTCGGGCGAAACTTCGATGGAATGACCTGTCACAGCTAGCCGCAGGGGCAGCCGGCGGCGACGGGGATCGAGGGGGAAGAGGTCGTGGGGAATACGAATGCGGATCGGAGCAACCAAGGGCGGAAGCCCAAGCCGCCGTCTCTGCTGGACGCCCTGATCCCAATCGCCGCGTTGATCGGCCTGCTGGCACTCTCCTTCGTGCTCTTCGGGGATGCGGCATCGGCGGGACCCAACCAGATCGCGCTACTGTTCTGCGGGATCATTGCTGCCGGCGTCGCCTACAAGAACGGCATGTCGTGGGACGGCATCCGCCAGTCGGTGGTCGATGGGATATCCAGCGGGCTTGGTGCCATCCTGATCCTGCTGGCTGTGGGGGCGCTCATCGGGACCTGGGCATTGAGCGGCACCATCGTCGCGATGGTCTACTACGGATTGCAGATTCTCAGCCCGAACTTCTTCTACGCCTCGACCGCGGTCATCTGCGCGGTCGTCGGCTTCAGCATTGGCAGTTCGTGGACCGTGGCCGGCACGATCGGCATCGGCCTGATGGGTGTCGGCGGCAGCATGGGGCTGTCGCCAGAGATCACCGCGGGCGCGGTCATTTCCGGCGCCTATTTCGGCGACAAGGCCTCTCCGCTCTCCGATACCGCGAATCTTGCAACCGCGGCCGCGGGTTCGGGGATCTACGAGCATATTCGCGAGTCTCTGTTCACTTCCGTGCCGGCGCTGGCGGTGGCCGTGGCGCTCTTCGCGTTCCTGGGCACTGCCGGCGATTTCGACGCGTCGACCATGATGGCGGGGATCGAGCGCAGCTTCGACATCTCGCTCTGGGCGTTTCTGCCGCTGCTGGTCGTGCTCGGGCTGTCTTTGGTGAAGTTTCCTCCGTTCCTCACCATCTTCGCGGGGGCCTTAGTGGGCGGATTGCAAGGCGTCGGTTCGAATCCGGCCGCAGTCATCGCCTTCGCGGCTAGCCCGGATCTGCCGGCCTCGCTCGCCGCTCTGAAAGGGGTCTGGATGTCGCTCGCCACTGGCTACGTCGCGGAGACCGGAAATCCCGCCATTGACGTGATCCTGACGCGCGGCGGCATGGAAAGCATGATGGGTACGGTCTGGCTCATCATCACCGCGCTGGCTTTCGGCGCCACCGTGGAGCATGCCGGTCTCTTGAATCGTCTGTTCGACCCCATCATCCACCGCATGAAAACCGTCGGCGGCCTGGTCGCCACCGTCGTCGCCGTCTGCATCGGCGCCAACATCGTCACCTCGGACCAGTACATCTCGATCGCCTTGCCTGGCCGCATGTTCCGGCCGATCTTTCTCAAGCGGGGATTGGCGCCCGTGCTGCTGTCGCGCGTCGTCGGCGATTCGGCGACCGTGACCTCGCCGTTGATCCCGTGGAACAGCTGCGGCGCCTATATGGCGGCGGCGCTCGGCATCCCGGCGACCGGCTTTGCTATGTATTGCTTCTTCAACCTGCTCAATCCCCTGGTGACGATCCTCTTCGCCGTGGCGGGGCTGCGGGTCATCCGCCAGGTGGGTGTCACGGGGCAGGAGCCGGCGGTTGGCGACTCAGCGACGACGCACGAGCGGTCGACTCTTTGAGCTCAGTTGGAGGCCTGCTGCTTGGCATGCGCCGCGGCGGCCAGGTCAAGTCCCTGGACCAGGACGCGGATGATCTCCGGGTTCAGGTTCCGCTTCGTGAGATCGGCCGTGGCATGCGTGCGGTATTCCGGATCGATCTTGATCAGTTCCGCATACTCTCTCGCGGCATCCGCATCCTTGCCGAGCTTGGCATAGGCGACCGCTCGGGCGAAATGGCCATAGAGGACAAAGGGAGCCTCAACCTCCAAGGCGGCATCCAGGGCAGCCTGGTAGTCGCCGTGCATCAGCGCATACAGAAACGCGGCAAGGCGATATCCAGTCGGGGCAGCCGGGTCGCGCTCATAGGCGGCGGAGACGAGGGGCATGCCCTTTTCCCAGTCGCCGAGCAAGACGTAGTGATAGCCGAGGTCGGCTTGGAGATCAGAGCTTCCGGGATTGGCCTCCAGGCCGCGCTCGGCGATCTGCAGGCTCTTGTCGACCTCCCTTGCAAACCAATAGGCGGAGGACAGCGCGAGATACGAGCTCTCGGATTGCGGTTCGAGCTCCATGGCCCGGCGCGCGAGTTCCAGTGCCCGCGCCAGGGGATCGAAATCGATCTCGTCGCGGCCAAATCCGAAGCGTACGCTGTCGATATAGACCAGAGCCAGGCTGGCATAGGCCTGGCCGTATCCGGCATCCCTTTCGAGCGTGCGCTCCAGGCAGTCACGAACATCACCGTGTTCGCGCTCGTCATAGTGCCGCCAATACATTCGGAACTTCACCACGCATTCATAGGACGTGAGGCTCTTCGTCGGCTTCGAGGCGATGCTCTCGGCGGTGCGATCGAATACGATGCCGTAAGGCCGGCCGATGGCATCGGCAACGTCGTTGGCAATTTCATCCTGCAGACTGCTGATGCTGTGGGTCGTCAGCTGTCTTTCTGCGTTCCAGGACCAGATCGTTCGCGAATCCCGGGCATCGGACAGGATCGTCGAAATATGAATCGTGTCTTGATCGGATCGGATGCTCCCCGACAGCATATAGTCCGGCTTGAGGGCGTTGATCATCTTCTGCGATCCTCCCTCTGCGCCGATGGCAAAGCTGGTTTCCGGGCCGACGACCGATACGTCTTTGAACCGCGTGAGATTCGCGATGATCTCGTATGTCATGCCGCGGGCTACGAAGGACATGCGGGAACCCGGGCTCAGATCCTCGAATGGCAGGACGATAAGCGTCAATCCGCGCGCCGGCGGCGGCGATAGATGGTCGCGGACGCTGTTTCCCCAATAGCCCAGACCCGCGCCGACGCCGACCAGAAACATCAACCCGGCGGCAATGGACGCGCGGGCCTTCCAGCTCCATCTTGGAGTGTAAACAATGGCCGGATCCGCCGGCGCGACTTGTGTCTCGGCACCGGGGTGGCTGTCCACCGGTGTCACGGGATCAGCGTCGGCATAGGTGAAGCTCGCCGCGTAGGAGCCCTTTGGGATTGCGATACGAAGCCGGTCGGCCCGCCCCTTGGTCAAGTAATAGTGCTCAAGCGCGCGTCGCAGCCGACCTGCCTCGATACGCACGATTGGGTCGTTCAGCGGGTCGAAGTCTTCGCCCCTGTCGAAGGCGGCCAGGGCAATATTGTAAGCCTTGATCCGGTCGGCGCGACCCTCGAGCGTCTCCTCGACGACGTAAGACAGGAATCGCCGGTTCCGCTCCGAGACATTGAACTCTTTGCGCGCCAGGAGCGCTTGAAGATGCTCGCGCACCTCCTCAGGCGTGGGAGAATGAACTTGAAACTCCTTGCGTAACAAACTGCCCATGATTACTCAGCCGCACCCGCGGACTACCGTGCACATATCTTCGAGTGGCCCGATCCTCCCGCATGTCTTTTGCCGCGCGACGATCGCCCATCTAGAGAACGTATTCTTCAGTGTCTGCTTGGTTCGATCTTATAGATGGGCGCGGGCGCGACAACAGACAAGTTCCGCCAGGCAGTTGCGCTGGCCCGCACGTGTAGGCTCCCACGATTTACCGTAACGTACTTCTTAACAACGCGGACCAGTGCGACGTTCTCGGCCGAAAGAGGCGCGAAATGTGGCGATCTCGGAGCTTCGCGCGGCTTTCCCTGGCGGTGGGAGATTAACACCATAGGCCGAACGCTATCTGCCTTGCTCGGCTATAAGCGTTCCTAATGGAAGATGACTCTGCGGAAATGTCGGCAATATCTTCGCACGTCGCCAGAGTTCGACTGCTGTTCCCGAAAAAGGGAGAGGCGGTTTCCGAACTTGCGCTGCTGAACGAGGCTTTCCGCTCGCTTTGCGAAGATTACGGGCTGGCGACGGAGACCTTGCGGCAGCTGGAACTGCAGAACCGGCCGCAGGATGTCGAGAAGATTCGCGAGTACAGGCAGTTGCTGCAAGAGCTGGAGCGAGAGCTGAGGGCGACGTTCGACTCATGGGCGCACTAGAAAACGACGCCAGGTGCCGGTTGGCCTCGTGAGGTCGGCGCGGTTGCCGGTGAAGAGATCTCGAGCACCCACCTAGCCCCGGTGGGGGAGGGAGCCGCCATCGCATCCCCCAGCGATTGCGGCTCCCTCAAGCGGAACGGCGGCCCAGGGCGTCCGCGACGAATTGACCCAAGACAGGAGACCAAGGTGACCATACTCGCCCAGGGCCTAAAGAGGATGGCGCGCGCGTGGCTGCGGGCAAGGCGCACGATCCTGCCGGTTCTCCCGTTGCTGTTGGCGATGGGCGCTCCCGGTCCAGCCGTTGCTGCCGACTTGGTGCAATCGGGTACCGTCACCATCGAACAGGTTCAGATCGCCTTCATCGGCAGCGGCAATCTCGGCGGCGGCACGCTCATCTTCGGCGGCAGGAGATACGGCTTCGACATCGGCGGCCTCGGCATCGGCGGCATCGGCGTTTCCAAGATGGAAGCTTACGGCACCGTCTACAACCTGACGGACATCAGCCAGTTCTCCGGCGGCTATGTCCAGGCGCGCTATGGCCTAGCGGTTGGCGAACTCAGCACCGGGGAGCTCTGGCTGCAGAATTCCCGCGGCGTTGTGCTGAAGCTCGTCGCCAAGCGAAAGGGCTTGGCGCTCTCGCTCGGCGGCGACGCCGTCTACATCGATTTGGATTGATCCTGAGGGAGTGCGTATCATGGTGAGAGTCTTGAGATGGGGCGCTGGTACCGCGCTGTGCATGGTCCTCGCGACGGGGGCGGCGATCGCCGAGACGGAAGACACGATCAAGGCATTTGCCGCGTGGCAGGGCCGGGGCCAGATGTTTGAAACCGGCGTGAACCAAGCGACCTTCGTCGGCTCCTTCACCGGCATGATGTTCGTCGAGACCGAGAAGGGGCCGCTCGATGCCGGCTTCATGATCTGTCCCGCGGTCGTGGATGTCGACCTCAGCGATGGCACGCAGCAGGCCAAGGGGCGCTGCACGATCACCGCCAAGGACGGTTCGCGGGCCTTTGGCGAGGTGTCGTGCAAGGGCGTGCATCTGGTCGGTTGCGACGGCGAATTCACTTTTACCGGTGGCACCGACCGATTCGAGGGGATCACCGGCGGCGGACCGATCACGATCCGCAGCGGATTGCAGGAGATCGCCACCGGCGTCGGCAATGTCGTGCAGGAATCCGCAGGCGGAATCATCGTTTGGCCGAAGCTGACCTACAAGCTGCCGAACGCAGCTTCGGGCGCGCAGTAGAAGGCACGCTGTCATGGCAATGAAACCAGCCGCGGCGGGCGTCGGGCGTTTCACCATCATCACGATGCTCGCGGCGGCGTTGAACTGGGCGCCGCTCGGGGGCGAAGCCATGGCCCAGAGCGCTCCCATCATCTATCCGAGCGCGGGGCAGAGCCTCGATCAGCAGTCGCGCGACGAAACGGAGTGTCGGAACTGGGCGACGCAGCAGACCGGCGTCTACCCCTACCAGGCGCCACCGACCTATTACGGCGGTTCGAGCCAGGGGGCGCCGGTTCTCGGCGGCGCCGCGCGCGGCGCGGCGCTGGGCGCCGTCGGTGGCGCGATCGCGGGCGATGCCGGCAAGGGTGCCGCCATCGGCGCCGGGGTCGGTGCAACGGCAGGTTTTCTGCGCAAGAATCAGCAGCGCCGTCAGCAGGCGCAGGTGAACGACCAGGCGATGGCGCAGTACCAGGCCGATCTCGGCCGGTACAATCAGGCATTTGCGGTTTGTATGCAGGGCCGCGGCTATGCGGTGCGATAGGGCCGCCTCAGTGCTGCGCTGCAGCATCAGGGCCATTGGTGCTGTCGTCGTTGTTCTGGCGGTCGCGGCCTGCTCGACGCTGATCCGCAACCCGATACCGCTGGACCGGAACGTCGACGCGACGATCGCGGGGTACTCGGAGATCCGGTATTTTCCGCTGACCGAACCCAATCGGATCAGGCAGGCCATCCGGCAGGCATACTACTCGGAATCGCCCGAGTGCTACGAGACGGCGCCAGATGGCAGCCGGATCTACAACTATCTGGCCATCTCCGGCGGCGGCTCCGACGGCGCCTTCGGAACCGGCATAATCAATGGCTGGACCGAGCATGGCGACCGCCCCAGGTTCAAGGTGGTGACCGGGGTGAGCACAGGCGCCCTGATCGCGCCCTTTGCCTTTCTTGGGTCGGGCTATGACGCACCGATCAAGGAAGCATATACCACGGTCAATCCCGACCGCATCTATCTGCTGCGGCGGCTGATCGCGATCCTCTGGGCGGAGGCGGTGGCCGATAACCGGCCGCTGAAGGAACTGGTTCGGACCTACATTACGCCCGCAGTTGTCGAAGCGGTCGCCGCGGAGCATGCGAAGGGCCGTCGTCTCTATGTCGCCAGCACCAGCATGGACCGGGAAGAACCGGTGATCTGGGACCTGGGGCAGATCTCATCCAGCAAGGACCCGGCAAAAGTCGACCTGTTCCGCAGCGTTCTGGTGGCGTCGTCGGCGATTCCGGTGGTGTTCCCTCCCTCCTTGATCACGGTCAATCTGGACGGCAAGACCTACGACGAGATGCATTCCGATGGCGGCGTGTTCTTCCAATCGTTCTTCATCGGCTCGGTGGTGAATCTGCGCAAGCTGATCGCTGACGCGCATCCGGACTTCACCGGCCAGAGCGTCCAGCGGCTATATGTCATCCGCAATGGCAGCACCACGCCGAACCGCAAGGTGGTCAATCGCGGCCTGGGAAGCATCGCAAGCCGCGCCATCGCGACGCTGCTGAAGGTCTCGGGCATCAACGACCTGTGGCGTCTCTATCTCGCCACGCAGCACAACAACATCGAGTTCCGTTACGTCTCGTTGCCCGCGGACTACGTCCGGTCGACCGAGGAGGAGTTCAACGAGGCCGAGATGAATCGGCAGTACGATCTCGGCTACGAGATGGGAAAGACAGGCATCCCGTGGATGACCCTGCCGCCCGGATTTCACCTGCAGGCCGAGGACGAACTGGTCCAGGTGACGAACTGATCCGCGGCACTTGGCCGCGCTTGATACCAGGAGAACGAGAATGAGCGACCTCATGAAACCTCAGGATCTGCGGAAGATCGCCGAGGAGAAGGAGATGGAAAAGGCCAAGAAAGCCTTCGAGCACATGAAAGCCCTGGAGCAGGAGCAGGCGGGGCTCAAGGAAATGTTCATGTCCCGCGACGTCCACCCCGACGTCAAGACCAGGGTGAACAATGCCGTCCGGCGGGCTGCGGAGCAGGGGCAGCACCGCATTCTTGTGATCACCTTTCCGGCGTCATATTGCAACGATCAAGGACGCCGCATCAACAACCTGGAGCATGACTGGCCAGTATCCCTCGAGGGATTCGCGAAGAAGGCGTACGAATTCTACATGAAGGAGCTGAAACCGCTTGGCTTCAAGGCCAGCGCCCAGGTTCTCGACTATCCGGGCGGGATGCCCGGCAATGTCGGATTGTACCTGAGCTGGGAGGACTGACCGATGAGCCGATCATGGCGGTGAAGGCGATGACATTGCGGTGGAGCGGTGGGCAACGCCTTGGGGGCGCCGGAGGCGGGCGCGGAGGATTGCTTCGCAGCGCCTGCACGGCCCTGATCGCAATTGCCACCCTCGCGGCCCCAGCTTTTGCCCAAGACGCCGGGTCGATTCCGGCCGTCGATGTGGCCGCCACGGAAGCGAAGGAAGTGGAGTGGCAGGAGAAGATCAATGCGATCGGCGTGGCGGAGGCGCTGCAGGGCGTGGACGTCAGCGGGTCGGAGGCGGGACTGGTGGCGGAAGTGTTCTTCGACTCCGGAGCGACCGTGGAGCCCGGCCAGCCGCTGGTCCGGCTCGATAGCAGCAAGGAGGAGGCCGACCTGCAAGCGACGCAGTCCGAGGTGCCGACGGCGAAAGCCGACCTCGAGCGGAAGCGCAAGCTGGTGAAAGAGAGGATCGTATCGCAAAGCGACCTTGACGAAGCGCAGTCGCGATATGATGGCCTGATCGCCGAAGCGATCTCGCTCAGGGCAACGATCGAGCGACGCACATTGCGAGCGCCGTTCGGCGGAATTCTTGGTATCCGCAAGGTCAACAAGGGACAGTATCTGCAGCCTGGTGATCAGATCGTCAGTCTGCAGGACCTGTCAGTCATGCGGATGCGCTTCCTGATCGGCCAGAAGGATTTCGCCAAGATCGCCCTCGGTCAGGAGATCGAGTCACGCTTCGACGCATATCCCGCCGAAGTCTTCAAGGGCCGCATCACCGCGATCGAGCCGTCGGTCAAGTACCAGAGTGGCATCATCCCGCTCCAAGCCGAAATTCCCAATAGCGACGCCCGATTGCTGCCCGGGATGTATGCCAGCATCGATGTGCTGTTGCCGGATCACGGCAACCGGATTGTCGTGCCGCAGAGCGCCGTGACCTTCAACCTCTATGGCGAATCGGTGTTCGTCATCGACGAAGAGTCGATGACCGTGCAGCGGACGACGGTTGTGACGGGTGCGCGCCGCGCCAATCTCGTCGTCGTCGAGTCGGGGCTCACGCCCGGACAACGGGTCGTGGTTGCGGGCCAGCTCAATCTGTCGAACGGCATCAAGGTCAATGTCGTCGACGGCCAAACGCTCCCCGAGATGACGGACGTGCCGCAGCAATAGAGTGTGAGCTAGCATCCGATGCGCTTCACCGATACCTTCATCAAGCGGCCTGTCTTTGCGATCGCCCTCAATCTGCTTCTGGTGATCGCCGGGTTCGCGGCGCTCGTCTCACTGCAGATCCGGCAGTTTCCGCAGATGCAGTTCACGGTCGTGACGGTGACGACGGTGTATACGGGCGCATCGGCCGATCTGGTCCAGGGATTCGTGACGCAGCCGCTGCAGGAGCAGATTGCGGCGGCGGATGGCGTCGACTACCTGATTTCCGAGAGCCGGTCCGGCACGTCGGTCATCACCGTCTACATGCGGCTGAACTATTCGTCTTCCGCGGCCCAGTCGAACATCCTGTCGAAAATCCAGGCCGTGCGCGCCGATCTCCCCAAGGAGATCGAAGACCCGAAACTCGATATCAGCACCGGCGACATCACGCAGTTGATCTATTTCGCGTTGTCGAGCGACCAGCTGAACTCCTCGCAGATCACCGACTATGCCAAACGCGTGATTCAGCCCAAGTTCTCCACCGTTCCCGGCGTCAGCAAAATCAAATACTACGGCGATCGGGAATTCGCCATGCGGATCTGGCTCGATCCTCGCAAGCTCGCCGTCTACGAGCTTTCGGCCGCGGAGGTGCGGCAAGCCATTGCCGACAACAACTATCAAACGACGGCCGGCCAGGTTCGCGGGCAGTACAACAGCTTTGACATCGATGCCAAGACGGGGCTCGAGCTGCCCGAGGATTTCGGCTCCATTATCGTCTCGTCAACCGACAAGGGCGTTGTCCGGCTCCGGGATATAGCCGACGTTTCGCTTGGTGCCAAGGAAGCGGACATGGTCGCCAGGGTCCGCGGCAAGCCGGCGATCATGATCGGCATCGATGCGACCCCGCAGGCCAATCCGCTCGAGGTGGCGAAGGGCCTCAAGTCGCTGATCCCGGAACTGGAGCGCAATCTGCCCGAGGGCATGAAGATGGAGACGGCCTATGACAGCTCGATCTTCATCGAAGAATCCATCAAGGAGGTCGAGCATACGATCATCGAGGCGGCCGTCATCGTCACGGCCGTCATATTCCTGTTCATCGGATCCCTGCGGGCGATCATCATCCCGATCATCGCCCTGCCCCTATCGATCGTGGGCGTCGCCATATTTCTCGCGGCGCTCGGATTCTCGATCAACCTGCTGACCCTTTTGGCCATCGTCCTGGCCATCGGTCTCGTTGTGGACGACGCGATCGTGGTGCTGGAGAACGTCGACCGGCACATGAAGTCCGGCAGCTCGCCGTTCCTGGCGGCGATCACGGGAACGCGGGAGATCGCCGTTCCTGTCATTTCCATGACCATCACGCTGGGCGCGGTCTACGCTCCGATCGCCTTCACGCCGGGGATTTCCGGCGCGCTGTTCAGCGAGTTCGCCCTGACGCTTGCCGGCTCGGTCATCATCTCGGGATTCGTCGCCTTGACGCTGTCACCAGTGATGTGCGCCATGATCCTGAAGTCGTCGGGACAGCCGGGAGGCGTCCAGAAATTCATCGAGCACAACCTGGAGCGCATGGAGCGCGGCTATCACGGGCTTCTCGACCGCGTCCTGCGATTCCGGATGGTGGTGATGGTGGTGGCGGCGCTGGTATTCGCGAGCCTGTTCCCCCTGTTCGCCGCGATACGCAGCGAACTGGCGCCATCGGAAGACCAGGGGGCGATCATGGTCCAGACGATCGCGCCGTCGGGGGTGAACGCGGACTACCAGGAATTCTACCACGATCGCGTCAACGAGGCCCTCTCCAAGGTGCCGGATGTCGCCAACTGGTTCACGCTCGCCGGCACGCCGACCATGCGGCAAGGTACCGCTGTGGCCGTGATGCAGCCATGGACCGAGCGCAGCGTATCGTTCCAGGAATCCTTTGCGGTGGCGCGCCAGGAGCTGCGCAAGGTTGTCGGGCTCAAGACGGCGGCATTCTCGCTGCCGCCGCTTCCCGGCTCCGGCGGCGGCTTGCCCATGCAGTTCGTGCTGAGTACGACAGAGGACTATCGGGTCCTCGCCCAGGTGGCGGAGAAGGTCGAGCAGGAGGCGCGGGCGAGCGGCCTGTTCACCTTCACCGACGTCGACCTCAAATACGAGAACCCGACCGCGGTCATCACCGTCGATCGCGACAAGGCGGGTGCCTATGGCATCAGCATGGCCGATCTCGGCACCACCTGGCTGACTATGGTTTCCAACGGCTATGTCAATCGGATCAGCGTTCAGGGCCGTTCCTACCGGGTGATCCCGCAGGCGCCGCGCGTCGATCGGCTGACCCCCGAAAGCTTGACAAGATACTACGTGACGGCGTCGGACGGCTTGCCGATCCCGCTCTCCAATCTGGTGGAGGTGCATACCGAGATCCGCCCAATCTCGCTCACGCAGATGAACCAGCTCAATGCCGCGACGTTGAGCGCGGCGCCCGCGCCCGGCGTCACGATGGGGCAGGCGGTGGCGTTTCTGGAGGATGCCGCCACGAAGGTGATGCCCCAGGGGTTCGGCATCGAATACAAGGGGGAGTCCCGCCAATTCGTGAAGGAGGGATCGAGCCTGATCGTCACCTTCGCATTGGCGGTCCTGGTGATCTTCCTGGTGTTGGCGGCTCAATTCGAAAGCTGGCGTGACCCGCTGGTTATCATGGTGTCCGTGCCACTGGCGATCAGCGGCGCGCTGCTGCCGCTGGCGGGTGGTCTGATGACCCTCAATATCTACAGTCAGGTGGGCCTGATTACCCTTGTCGGCCTGATCACCAAGCACGGCATCCTGATCTGCGAAGTGGCCAAGGAGCAGCAGGAAAAGTCGGGTCTGGACCGGCGCCAAGCGGTGCTTGTGGCTGCATCGCAGCGACTGCGGCCGATCCTGATGACCACGGCTGCGATGGTTGCGGGCCTGGTTCCTCTGCTGACCGCCACCGGTGCCGGTGCGGCCAGCCGCTTCTCCATCGGCGTGGTCATCGTGTGCGGCCTGACGGTGGGGACCTTTTTCACGCTGTTCGTGCTTCCGTCACTGTACACCTTCCTCGCGTCGGACCATCGGAAGGCGGCGGCGCGCCACAAGGAGCAGGATGCGGCGGTCAATGCCTTGGAGACTTCCGAGGGCGGCTCCGGCGTGGCTTGACGAACGGCATTCGCGCCTGCGTTAATTCTGACGGTCAAGAGTCTTGGTCTTTGGCATCGCACGTCATCATCACAGGCTTCCGCTGGTTTGCACTGCTGCTGCTCTGGTTCGTGGCCCTGCTGGCCGTGGCCTGGGCGGCGGCGGCACTCTATATCGACTTGCCGGTCGCGGGCTGGGGCTTGCCGGGCGCCCTTGGCTATCTCGCGCTCACCTTGGCCGCGTTGGTTTTGGCTCCCGGATGGCGAGCGAAGCTCGGCTTTTGCGTCGCGGGAGCCGGCGTGGTGCTCGGCTGGTGGCTGTTGCTGGAACCGTCGAATGATCGAAACTGGCAGCCCGATGTGGCGCAGACCGCCTGGGCGGAGATCAACGGCGACAAGGTGACCATCCACAATGTCCGGAACTTCGACTATCGCAGCGAGACGGATTATGACCCGCGGTGGGAAACGCGGACTTACGATCTGAGCCAGATCCGCGCCGTCGACTTCTTCCTCACCTATTGGGGGTCGCCTTGGATCGCACATCCCATCGCCAGCTTCGAGTTCGCCGACGGGACGCATGTCGCCTTCTCGATCGAGACCCGCAAGGAGGTGGGGGAGGAATACTCGGCGCTGCTGGGCTTCTTCCGGCAGTACGAGTTGATCTACATCGTCGCCGACGAGCGCGACGTCATCCGCCTGCGCACAAACTACCGCGTGGGAGAGGACGTCTATCTCTATCGAACCAAGGCCGGGCCGGAGACCGCCCGCGCGCTGTTCCTCAGTTACGTGCAAAGCGTGGACGAGTTACACCGGAAGCCGGTCTTCTACAACGCGCTGACCAGCAACTGCACCAGCAACATCCGCGTCCACACCACCGCAATCGCTGGCTACGCACCGCCGCCCTGGGATTGGCGGCTGCTGCTGAGCGGCAAGGCCGACGAGTTCGCCTATCAGTACGGCCGGCTCTCCGGCAACCTGCCATTCGACGCGTTGAAGCAACAGGCTCATATCAACGACGCCGCCCGCGCGGCCGATTCGTCGCCGGATTTCTCGGTGGCGGTGCGGCGCGGCAGGGCTGGCTTCGAGCCGCCCTAAGGCAATCCGGTTGATGCCGCTGGCAGGCGGTCGTGTTGGCTATTCCCTTTTTGCCGGCGCCGTATACCACTTCTCCTTGGGCACGATCAGCGGCTGCGGCGGCTGCTCGTAATACTGCGGCGACATGATCTGGACGCCATACTCGTTGAAGACATCCTGGATCTTGCTGTGCAACCTCGATCGGATCGTCAATTGCTCCCGGGGCTTGTCGGTCAGGGCAAAGAGCTCGTACTCGATGTAGAAATCCGTCAAGGCGCGCTGCACGACGTAGGGGGCCGGCTTCCTCACTATGCTCTCCGTCTGCTCCGCGGCCATGAGGAGCATGGCCTGCACCTGGCGCCACGGCGTGTCGTATCCGATCGTGACCTTGGTCGACAGCTGGACCGATCCCTGGCCGAACAGGCGCGAATAGTTCTTGATCGTGGCCTCCACCAGGACCGCGTTGGGGATGGTGACCTCCTCGTTCTGGGGCGTAACGAGCTTGGTCGAGATGGCGCCCATTTCGGTCACCACGCCTTCGACGTCGCCCGTGCTCACGTATTCGCCTGGATGCAGGGCGCGGGAATAGACCAGAACGGTTCCGCTCATGATCTGGGATACGATGCCGGTCGAGCCGAGGGTGATCATCAGGCCGAGCATGACGCTCAACCCCTGGAACGCCGCGCTGTCGGAACCGGGGATATAGGGATAGGCGATGGCCAGCGCCGCGCCCCAGATGATGACGCGCAGCAGCCGCTTGGTCGCCGAAGCCGTGTCTGGCTTGATGATCGGCAGTGTGACCCGGCCACCTTCGGCGGCCCCGATCACGTTCGAGGTGACCTGGACCAGCGCCTGGGCGATCAACAGGATGACGAGGGCTGTGACAATCCCCGGGATGGCCCCGGCAGCGCTGGCCGCGAGATTCGAGATCAGCTCGATCAGGAAACCGCGGAGTCGATCGCCGATCGGCGCCATGACCGGGAACTGCCTGAGCGAGAACGCCAGGCAAATGTATATCAGCAGCAGGATGATGAACGTGGTCGCCAGCTGCATGAGCCGGGCGGTCAATGCATAGCCATATCTCGTCCAGTCGAACTTGCCTGCTGTGGCCCTTTCCACCCGGCGCGCGATCACGGAATGAAACCGCTCGCCGATACGCAGGCGCAGGTGCCAAAGCGCCCAGACCAGGCCCGCCAGGATCGCCAACGCCAGGACCGTCAGGCCGATGCCGCGCAGCAGGACCGGGAGCTCCCCCTGCTCGAGCCGCGCCGAGAAAGCCTCGGCCAGGTTCTTCTTCGCCTCCGCCGCCAGCGTGCCGACGCTGCTCAGCTGTTCCGGATCGACGTCTCCCGAGGCTATGCCAAACAATGGTTGGCCGCCGATCGACAGGATGATTCCGGTTGACCCGGCGAACTCGATCGGCTCCGCTACGATGTCTTGACCGAGAATGTCCTGAGGCAGGTCTACAAGGCGGCGATATGATCGCTCCGCCCGCATGGCAGGCGTGATGCCGGCGATCGTGGCGCGAAAGGTGATGATCGGGCGGTTGAGATAGGTCAGCGTTGCGTCGGGGTCGCCTTCCTCGATGAGCACCGCTCCGGTTGGTTCCGTCGCTTGCGCCCTCACCCCCTTCGGTGCCGCAAGAGCCGCGACGAGCGCGATGAACAAGACACCAGCCAGGAGAATGATGCGTGAGCCTTGGGCCGATCGGTCTCGCCCGAGCCTGTTTCCAGTCTTGATCATGATACCCCTGTATACTTGCCTGCTCCCTGCTTGGCGGCTTCAAGCGCTTCGAAAGCGGCGACCGCCGCTTCGGCGCTCGGGAATGTCATCCCCGCGCCAAGGCGTTCCTTGAGCCCGGAGCGCTCCACGATGCGTCGGGAACGAGTGTTCAGATCGGCGATACCAAAGGCGACGCCCCACTCGGCGAGTTCCTCCCTGACATCCGCCAGCGTCGCGACGCCTGTGCTGTCCAACACGTTGACGGCGGCGGCATCCAGGATGAACCACTTGTCCGTCGTCCGGGTCGCGCGGGCGATCTTGAGCAAGCGCCGCTTCACATAGTCGGCATTGAAGAACACCAGGCCGGACTGCAGCACAACTATGGTCAATCCGGCAATTGCCTCGGCCTCCGGGTACCGGTGCAGCTTGTAGAGGCCGGCCTGGCCCGGGATGCGGCCCAGCATGGCCAACCGGGGATAGGAGGCCGCCCACAGCAGATGCAGCAGGGTGGCGGCGATCGCGATGAACACACCCTGCAGGACGCCGACCATGACGACGCCCAGCATGGTCACGACGGCGAAGAAGAACTCGGAGCGGCTCATGCGCCGCAGGTTGACGAACTCCTGTATGTCGATCAGGTCGATCGCGGCGGAAACCAGCACCGCGCCCAATGTTGCCGCGGGCAGATAGGCAAGCACGTCGGAGATCAGGAGCACAGCCGCGGCGACGGTTGCCGCCGCGATCAGTGCGGTCAACTGCGTCTTGCCGCCGATGGCGAAGTTCACCGCGGTGCGGGAATCGGAGGCCGAAACCGGAAAGCCGCCGAACAGGCCACTCATGACGTTGGCGGCGCCAAACCCGACCAGTTCCTTGTCGGCATCCACGCTGGCCTTTTGCTTCATGGCAAAGCTGCGAACCGTGATGATCCCCGCCCCAAAGCTTACCAGCATGATCGCCATGGCGCCGCCGACCAGATCCGGGCTGGTCATTTCCCGGAGCGGGACATCAGTCAGTGCGAAGACGATCTCCGGCAAGGCTCCCAGCACCGCGACGCCATGGGATTGCAGATCCGCTGCGGCGGAAATCGCGATGCCCAGGATGATGGCAAGTAGCGGCGCCGGCACGCTCGGCGCCAGCTGTCGCAGCAGCCGCAGGAATGCCAGCGTGCCGAGCCCGACCATGAGCGTCAGCAGATGCACCTCGGAGACCCGGGCGGCAAGCGCGATGATCGGGCGCAGAAACCCATCCGAGGTGACGTCGACCGCCGTCAGGCGCTTGATCTGGCCGACGATCAGGGCAAGGGAAATCCCGGCCAGAAATCCGACCAGCATCGGCCGGGACAGAAAGTTGGCGATGAAGCCGAGGCGCAGCGCACCAGCCAGGAAGCACAGCAAACCCACCGCCATGGTGAGCGCAATCGTTAACGTTGCCCGGTCGGCATCGCCGGTCACGCCAAGGGAAGCCAATACGCCGGCCAGCATGATGCAGGTGGCCGTATCCGGCCCGACCATCAGCCATCGCGACGGCCCCAGCAGGGCGTAGCCCACGAGAGAGAAGATAGTGGCGAAGAGGCCGAACTCGGTCGGCAGGCCGGCGATGGCTGGATAAGCGATGGCGGATGGAAGGGATACGGCGGCAACCGACAGGCCAGAGGCGACATCCGAGCGGAGCCAGTCGACCCGATAGTCGCGGAGCTGGGCCAGGACGGGAAGATTTCTTAATGTCGCGACTACATTCATTTGGATTTGCAATCGATTTTGCGCCTCTTGCCGCAAGCCCGGGGCGATGACGCCGTTTCCGGGCGGAGTGCTTGTCGACCGGCCGAACGAGCCGTGAGAGTTCGGATGTGAAGTCTTTGTATTTTATGTTCTCACGACGCGGGCCGCCCGGAGGAGTGAATTACAGTAACGTTCCTGCGGCGGCGCGATAGCGAGGGCATATTGGTCGTCATTCTGCACCATTGGCGCAGGCGAGGATCCTCTCGAACCCAATGCGATGATCGAAACCGAACTCAAGCTGCAGCTGCCGGACGGTACGGGGAGGGCGGAAATTGTGGAGCTATTGTCGCGCCTGCAGCCTGACGGCCACAGGCGCGGCTCACGGCAAAAGCTGGGTAGCACATATTTTGACACCGAGAGTTTCAGCCTCAAGGATCGCGGCATGGCGCTGCGCGTCCGGGAAACCGGCCGGCGCAGCATCCAGACGCTCAAGGCCCCGGCAGCCGGAAGGCCCGGACTGCAGACCTACAGGGAATACGAAGCCGACCTGCCGAATGGGCAGCCAAGCTTGGCCCTGATCGGGAACCGCACGCTGTCGACCGAGCTGCGCAGGACGGTCTGGCCGCAGCTCAAGCCCCTGTTTCGATCGGAAATCAATCGCAGCCTCTGGCACCTCGAGATCGAGGGGGCCCAGGTCGAGATGGCATGGGATCGCGGTTTCATCCGCGCGGGCGACCAGGAGGAAGCCGTCAACGAAGTTGAGCTTGAGCTCAAATCCGGCTCCCCCGATCTCCTGTTCAAGGCGGCCGAGGAAATGCTCGAGGTCGTGCCGTTCAGGCTGGGGCATCTGACGAAGGCGGCGCGCGGCTATGCCCTCGCAAGCGGCGCGAAGCCTCAACCGGCAAGGGCGGCCGCGATCACCTTGCTCGAGTCGGACACCGTCGCCACGGCCTTCGAGAAGACCGTCATCAACTGCCTGGAGCAGATGCACGCCAATGAACGGGCGATTCTGCATGACCAGAATGACGAGGCGATTCACCAGTTCCGCGTCGCTCTTCGCCGGCTGCGCGCGACCGTTGGCAGCTGTCGCAGACTGATCGACGATGGCGTGCATGCCATGTGGTCGGTCGATCTGCGCTGGGCGCAGAGATCCTGCGGACCGGCGCGCGATCTGGATGTTCTGATCGATGAAACCCTGACGCATCTGCTGCAGCACAGCGTCGGCGATACCGAGCTTCGGCGATTTCTGGATATGGCGGAAGAGGCCCGCGAGGACGCCCGCAAGCAGGCCGTCCAGGCCTTGCACAACCCACGTTACGCCGCGATGCAGCTGCAGATCTATTGGGCGCTCGGCGACGGCCATTGGCGCAGGCTCGAGATGACGGCGATGCTCGAACGCCCGGTCCGGGCGTTCGCCGAAAGCCAGTTGCAGTCGCGCTACAAGCAAATCCGCCGCCTCGGTGACCGCTGGGCGGAGCTTGAGGTGGCGGATCTGCATCGATTGCGCATCCTGGGGAAGAAGCTACGCTACGTTGCGCTTGCCTACAGCTCGTTGTTCAAGTCCAAGCCGACCAACCGATTCCTGAGCCGATTGAGCGATCTCCAGGATTGCCTGGGCATCCTCAACGACTGCGTCGTCGGGCGGCAGCTGGCGCGTGACATCGCCGGCATGGCCAGCGCCCCAGGCGCGCTGGAGGCCAACGAGTTGCAGCGCATCCTCGGGATGGTCGAGGGTTGGCAGGTCCACGCGGTACATGACCGCCTGGGCCAGTTGGAGCGCGTGTGGACCGAATTTGCCCAGGCAAAGAAGTTCTGGCGCATGTGATCACTGCGCCACATGTGCGGAAGACTGGTCGCCGATGCACCATCGTCCTCACAGACACCGAGAAAAGAGCATGCAGGAGCCCCAGATGAGCAAGACCAAGAAGAAAGCGTCAACACCCGGCGCAACTGCTGCTCCATCGGCAGCGGAAGGCGGGAAGCTGAAGCGCAAGGAATACGAGGCCGAACTCGCCAAGCTTCATGTCGAGGTCGTCAAGCTTCAGGAATGGGTGAAAGCCACGGGCGCCAAGGTCTGCATCCTGTTCGAAGGCCGCGACGGCGCGGGGAAGGGCGGTAGCATCAAGGCGATCACCGAAAGGGTGAGTCCGCGGGTCTTCCGGGTGGTCGCGCTGCCGGCACCGACCGAGCGTGAGAAGACCCAGATGTACGTGCAGCGCTACCTGCCGCATCTGCCGGCGGGCGGAGAGGTCGTGATATTCGATCGCAGCTGGTACAACCGCGCCGGTGTCGAGCGAGTCATGGGGTTCTGCACACCCGAGCAGGTCGAGCGATTCCTCAAGATGACTCCTGCGGTGGAGAAGGCGATCGTCGAGTCCGGCGTCATCTTGATCAAGTACTGGCTTGAGGTCAGCCAGGACGAGCAGACCCGCAGGCTGAATGCCCGCATCGACGATGGCCGGAAGATCTGGAAGCTCTCGCCGATGGATCTCAAGTCCTACAGCCGCTGGTACGACTATTCCCGCGCGCGCGATGACATGCTCAAGGCGACCGATACGCCGTGGGCGCCGTGGTATGTCGCGCATTCCGACGACAAGAAGCGCGCCCGGCTCAATATCATCACGCACATGCTGAGCCTGATTCCCTACAAGGAAATCCCGCGCGAGAGGGTCAAGCTGCCGAAACGCCAGAAGCGCGGCGGTTATCAGGAACCAAGATACCAGGTCAAGCTGGTTCCGGAAAAATTCTGATTCAGGTCGATATCGACCAGTACGGCGGCAGTGCCGGGGGCCCATCGTGTCGATGTCCGTGACCATCTCGATCGTCACCAACAGCCTGATCACAGGCTCGAAGCTGTTCGGCTTCCTGACGACCGGCTCGCCGACCCTGTTCGCGGAGACCATCCACTCTACGACCGACGTGATCAACCAGGTCCTGCTGAAGGTCGGAGAGGTCAAGGCCGGCAAGAGGTCGACCGAGCTGCATCCGTTCGGCTTCGGCAAGGAGAAGTTCTTCTGGGCCCTGGTATCGTCCATTTCGATCCTCTTCCTGGGCTGCGGCGTTTCGGTGCGACATGGCATCGAGGCCTTGCGTCAGGGTGAAGCGGGCGAGCCGTTCTCCAACCTGGCCATTGGGCTGCTGCTGGTGGCCGCGCTCCTTGAGAGCTGCACCTTCCATGTCGCATGGCGGGAGATCGGGGGCATGCGGGGCCTGCGCACCGCCAGGACCAACACGACGGTGCTTGCGGTGCTGCTGGAGGATGCCGTAGCGCTGCTCGGGATCGCCGTGACCCTGTTCGTGGCTTTCTGGTCCCGGCTGGTCGGCCCGGCGCCGCTCATGGATGCCGGCATATCCATATTCATCGGCCTTCTGCTTGGCCTCACGGCGATCCTGCTTGCCAGGCTGAACAAGGAGGTGCTGATCGACGTCGCCGACACCGACATCGACGCCGAGATCGCCCGCGTGATCCAGGCCAAGGCCGGGATCCGGATCAGGGTGGCCTCGAGCATGGTCGATACCGGGCGCTGCCTGCTGTTCGTGCATGTCTCGCCCGACGACATGCCGAAGGACGTCGACTTCGCCCGCGTCACCGCAATCGGGGAGATGCTGAAGCAACATATCGCCACCGCAATGGGCAAGACGGTCAATCAGGTGTATTGGCAGTTTCCGGTCTCCGCGGCTGCCTCCATCCAGGAGGCGGGCAAGCGATGATCATTTTCGCCAGGCTTCACCGCAATCTCGAGCCGGTCGAGACTCTTGGAGAATTGATCTTCGGCCTGATCATGGTCCTGACCTTCACGATCGGGGCCAAGCTCCTGGGCCCGGAGGAGGCGACGGATGGCCGAGAGTTGCTGGCCGCGGCGATCGGCTGCAACCTCGCCTGGGGCATTATCGACGGGTTCTTGTTCGTGCTCGGCCGCGTGTTCGAGCGACGGCGCGTCGCCACGTTCATGCAAAGCCTGCGCAGCGCGCAGGATGCGGATTCGGGGCTTGCCGCGCTGCACGCGGAACTGGCCGGCGATCTCGCGGATTTGGGCGATCCGGAAGACAGGCTCAGGTTCTACAAGTCGATCATGTCGGAGGTGCATCGGCGTCCGCCGGAGGGTATCCGGGTGACCTCCGAGGATCTGCGTGGCGCCGCGCTCGTCTGCATCCTGGTTCTGGCAACGGCAATTCCCGCGGCGATTCCGTTCCTGTTGATCGGTGACCAGTACCTGGCTCTGCGGGTTTCGAATGCGATCCTGATCGGCCTTCTCTTCCTCGTCGGGTTCCACTGGGGCCGGCACGTGGGGTCCAAGCCATGGATCTCCGGGACGCTGATCATGTCGGTCGGCGTGGTCCTTGTGCTGGTGGCGATTCCGCTCGGCGGCTAGTGGGCGGCGTGCGGGTGCGCAACACAAGGCCGACGCCGCGACCAACGGCCGCACCTGGATTCCCGCGACGGGGAGTTTCAGGCACCATGAGCGGGCCGTGGCGAGCCGGAAGAATTGCTGCGCGAGGCCGATGGTACCACCGGCCGGTTGGCGAGGGAGGTTTCCGATGATGAGGCTTCAGACCGGATTGAATATGAGCTTTGCCGAATTCTGGCGCCAATACCTCGCGGCGCACAGCCGCCCGGCCACCCGCATGGCGCACTATGTCGCCACGCTCAACGGAATCGGCTGGACCCTGGCCGCGATTCACCTGGGACATGTCGGCTACATGGTCGGCGGCATTGTGCTCAGCTACGCGATGGCCGTTGGCTCGCACTGGTTGATTCAGGGCAACCAGCCGCTGATCCGTGTCAATGCCTTCTACGGGGCGCTGGCCGATCTCAGGATGTGCTGGCTGGCGCTGACCGGCGGCATGGGCAGGGAGTACGAGCGGCTCGGCCTCCGCACGCATCGCAATGCGGAGACCGGGGCCGGTCGGCCGTAGCCGCTCGTCAGAATACCTTCGACACCTTGATGCGCTTGGCTTTCGCCGCTGCTTGCATCATGTCGAAGTCCTGCTCAGCCTGGTCAGCGTAGGCGGTAGCGAAGGTGACCATCGCGTCGTCCATGACTTCGCTCTTGCCGAGATAGCCGGCGATCATGGCCGCATCGCCCGACTTGGCGTGTGCCAGCGCCAGCGACCAGCCGCAGATCCGCATGTAGGCAAGCACCCCTTCCTCGCGCCAGTTCTCGGGATCGAATTCGACGCTGCCCTTCATGTCGCGCAGCTGGCGGATATAGAAATGATAGACATGCACGACGCCCCAGCCGAGCAGGATGTCCGGGGCGCCCTGGATCAGGCGTTGACCCTTGACCACCCTGTGCCCCTCATTCTCGAACTTGGGAGACCCCAGATACGGCGCCAGGGCGGAGGCCTGTGCCTCCTTGACCTGCAGGAACAGCGGATCGTCGCCGCTGGCGCCCTCCAGGAAGATGACCCAGCAGCGGGTTCCGACGCTGCCCACGCCGACGACTTTCCGGGCGACGTCCAGGATCCGGTAGCGCGCCAGCAATTCGCGTCGGTCGCCGCTCAAGGACTCGACGTAAGCCTGGAGCAACTCGTCGAGCGCCAGCTTGATCGGCCGCCCTCGCTCGTCCTGCGTTTCCCGGATGATCAGCGGCCGATCCTCGACGATGCGCTTCTTGTCGTCCAGAAGCTCGGTCAGTTTCTCCAGGACCTGGAGGTTGGTTCGGCTCCGCGCCTTTGAGAGGAGCAGCTTTTCCGCCCGCTTGCGGATCTCCGGGGACAGGCCGGCGAGAAATTTCTTCTCGGCGATCGTTTCGTACCAGAGGGCCAGATAGCCCATCTCCGCGAAATCATGCATATGCTCCCGATAGGATTCGACCGCCGCGCGGACGCTCGCCTCGATGATCGCCTTGTTCGCGCCCAGGAACCGGCCGGCGAGGACCACGCTGGCGACCAGCCGCTTCAAATCCCATTCCCACGGACCGGGAAGGGTCTCGTCGAAGTCGTTCATGCCGAAGACCAGGTTCCGCTCGGCGGAGGCAAACACCCCGAAATTGGCGACATGGGCGTCGCCGCAAGCCTGCACCTTGATCCCGGTGGTAGGCGTCGATTGCAGGTCCTGGGCCATGATCGCCGCGCCGCCGCGATAGAAGGCGAAGGGGGAGGTGAGCATGCGGGCGTGGCGGATCGGCACAAGTTTCTCGACCCTGGTCTTGGCCTGGGCCAGCAGCAGGTCGATCGGGTCAGTCCGGTTCCGCGGTGGGGCATAGATCGCGTGATCGACCCGCGGAAACTTGTCCCGCAGCGCCTTTCCGGCGGCCATGCGCTCCGCGATCGACGGCCGTGCTGCGCTGAATACGACGGTCATGGGTTCCATCCCTTACGTTTTTCGTCGGGTCCGCTTTCGCCCCCACGTTGCCCCGTGCGCAGTTCGGCGCGCCCTTATGGCCCCAACCGGCTCTTCGTTAACGTAGCGTGGTAGCATCAGCGTCCGGGTTTGAAGTACAGAACGGAAATGGCGCCGGGGCCAGCATGTTACAGTAACGAACTAGGTTCCCGCACTGCCCCGGCCTTAGCCTCCAGTTTTACAGCAATGGTCCAATTCCACTCGGTGACCGGGCACGAGTGGCCCACATCGGCAGAAAAGAGAGACGCACAAGCGTCTGCGGGAACCGGGCGGCAGACAGAGGGCGAATCGCCAATGGCGTCCAAGGACAAGCGTCTCATCGCCCGGTCGATCGCTGTCGGAGCGCTGATCCTGTTCCCCGCTTCGGGTTGCACCAACATAGGTCCGGAAGCCTTGCCCCGCGATCGCATCGACTATGCGGGCGCCATTGGTGATTCGTGGAAGCAGCAGACGCTGCTGAACATCGTAAAGCTTCGTTATGGGGACTTCCCGATCTTTCTCGACATCAACCAGGTGATTGCCGGCTACGAGTTCAACAGCTCGGTGCAGGCCGGGGTCAACGCGTCAGGTACAAACTATGAGAATCCCGCGCCGTCCTTCCTGACGCTCGGCGGCAGCGTATTGCTCCAAGGCGGCTACAAGGATCAGCCCACCGTCATCTATGCCCCGTCCACCGGTTCGGATTTCATCACGCGGCTGATGACTCCCATTCCGCCCAGCGCGGTGCTGTTCCTCCTGCAGGCCGGATATGCCGCCGACCGCGTGATGCAACTGACGCTCGATTCCATCAACGGGATCAACAACGCGTCGAAGCGTCGCGGCCCCAGCGGACGCGTTCCCGACCCGGAATTCATCAGGCTCGGCCAATTGATTCGGGAGATGCAATTTGCCGGCGCGCTCGAGGTGCGGATATTGCGGCCGCAGAATGGAGGGGAAGCCTCCGCCATCATATTCAGGCCCGGAACCAAGGACCCCGCGATCGAGGCCAAGCGGCGGGAGATCGCCGCCATCCTGGGCTTGAAACCGGATCCTCAGGAAATAGGGGTCTATTATGGCGGATACTCGGGACGAGATGACGAAATTTCCATGATGACGCGCTCGATGCTGCAGATCATGGTCGAGCTCGGATATTCCGCGGACGTGCCGGAGCAGGACATAGCCGAAGGGAGGGCGTTGCCTGCCAGCGCGGGCCATGTGTCTGTTGTAGCCGAACAAAATGTTGCCGACGGTAGTGCGCTCCCTGCCCGCGACGCGGCGGGCGAGGCTTCCGCGCTGCAGATCCTGAGCGGCGAGACGCCTCCGACCGACGCGTTTGTCTCAGTACCGTATCACGGCCATTGGTTCTGGATCGCCGACACGGATTTCAAGTCGAAGATGACCTTCGCATCCGTGATGCTGCTGTTCTCGATCTCGGACAAGGGCGCAAAGGAGAATGCTCCCGTGGTCACGGTTCCGACGCGGTAGGAAAGGCGCCAAGGCGCCAGGGCATCGCCATCCGGCTTCGGTCGTTGCGGTGGGCGCGCTGCCCGGGGTCAGCTCGGGCCGGTTGATCGTTCCTCCGCCACCCACGCTTCGAGCAGCGTGTAGCCGACAGCGAGGACCGTGGGGCCGAGGAAGAGACCGATCAATCCGAAGGCGACCAGGCCGCCGATGACCCCGACCAGGATCAGGAGGATGGGAAGATTGACGCCCCGCCGGATGAGGATCGGGCGCAGGAAGTTGTCGGAGCCCACCGCAACAGCGGTGCAGATCAGGAGAATCACCGCGGAAGTGGCATCGCCGCTCGCGAACATCCAGATGACGGCCGGGACAAGTACCAGGCCGGGGCCGAGCTGTGCGATGCAAAGCATGAACATCATCGCGCTGAGAATCGGCGCGAAGGGAACCCCCGCAATCACCAGCGCGAACGCGCCGATGGCCGACTGGATGAAGGCTGTGACCACCACGCCAAGCGCGACACCGCGGATGGCTTGCGCCGCCAGCAGGACGGTTTGCTGGCCGCGACTGCCTGCCAGTCGAATGCCGAAACGGGTGACCGCAGCTGCCGCCTGTTCACCGCGCATGAACATGATCGCGGCGACGGCGACGGTCAGCAGGAATTGGAGCAGCACCATCCCGAAGCTGCCGACGGCGCCGACAAACCATTCGGTGAGCATCCCGGCATAGGGTCTGATCTTCAGCAGCAGTTCGCGGCGGCCGGTATCCCCGACATTCTCCCAGGCGTTTGAGATACTGGGCCCAACCAGGGGAATCTCGGCGACCCAGGCGGGCGGGGACGGGAAATTCATCGCGGCGAGCGCCTCCGCCCATTGCAGGATCTGGCCTGAATTCGTGACGATCGTGCCGATCGCCAGCGAGAATGGCACCACGACAACCAGCAGCAGCGCCAACGTCATGACGGTCGTGGCCAGCGCGCGGCTGTCCCATAGCCTGGCCTGCAATCGGCGCATGATCGGCCAAGTCGCAATCACAAGTGTCGCCCCCCAGATGATTGCCGGCAGGAACGGGCGAACGATCCACAGACAGGTTACGATCAGCCCTGCGATAAAGAGAACGGCGAACGTCAATCGGGTGAGGTCATGGGGCAATTGGGCACTTCCTGCTTTTCTTGCCATTGGCTGGCCGCATTGTCAGCGCGCCAGCGATATCTGCGCTCAGGTTCAGGTCATGCTAGGCCATATGTCCGGATCGATGACTTGGATCGATCGATACTGCCTCGAAACGGCGGCTGTGGCCATCTCGACCAGTGATCTTCGGTGACGGTGTGGCGGGGAACGGATGCGCCGCCGGGCTTAGCGACCTAGTCGCGGCCGCTTGGCGGGGCGGTTGGATCCGGACAGGGATGTGCCGATCTGGCGGTGCTTCCCCCTCCCTCCGCCAGCGTTTCAAATCAAGCACTTAGAGCTCAAATAAATCTTTAGCAATACAAGTGTGCCGGATCAAACCGTTACACATGTGCCGACTTTTGTGCCGACTCGTTCTACGAGCGTTCAAGACCTCGTAGCTACAATTACGAAAAATTCCTGCGAATGTAGATCGCATTTATAGAAGTGGAAACTCGGCCGTCGAGCGGGTTAGGTGAGGTGCCCGCAAAGGAGGGACGCGGCTGCCGAGCCAACTTAGAGCCATTCGCCTGTGCCTGATTTTGTGCCGACGCACCTTTGGAGCCCGCGGAGTGAAACGGTTTCACCAAACTCGTTGCGAGCATCCGCAGGGACCAGCGGCGAGGCGCAGACCGCTGGGGCCGGCTGAAGGAACCCGCGATCGCTTCCGCTGTCTCCTGACGGGCAGACCTTGGCCGAGCAACGACGCAGGACAGCTCGTGACCCCGCCCAATCGCTCGATAGCGTTTCTGGCCGGGCCGGCTCTGGCCGGGTGTCGCCGCGAAATATGAACCGCCCATAGAGGTGCAGTTGCATATCGGGCTCGATCGCCTCGAGCGCCGGACCAAGGTCCGACCTGGGACCGACCAGTGCCGCCGAATCTGCGCTGAATGCTACAGCCATTCGATGATGACCGTCAGCCTGGCGATGCCTGGTCCGCCTAACCGCGACTCTTGCTGGAACGTGCAGCGGCGCAACGGTCTCGGAAATCCTGGGAAGAAGGATCCACGTCGCCGAACCGGTCAGGGCGGTAGCGTTCGATGTCGATGGTCATCGGAGAACCGTTGATGAGTTCAGCAACCGACAGTCCGAAGCCACCCGATGCTGCAACGCCGGAGCCGCAACATCCGCCCGCGACGAGAAAATTCGACAGGCTGGGAACCCGCCCGATCAAGAACTTTCCGTCCGACGTATAGGTCGAAAGTCCCGCTATGTGATGCGCGAATCGCCAGCTGTCGATGGTGGGAACTACTGTTCTCAAGGCGCCGGATTGCTCCAGGAGCAGGTCGAGGTCATCTGTGTGGTTGATCAGCGGCATCTCCGCCATGTCGCTGGTGATCTGCAGCGGGTCGTAAGTAAGGGAACGGGGCTCCTGCATGCCGATCAGCAGGCCGCCGACCTCCGGCCGCAGATAGGTGCGCATGTCCGGGAGTTGGACCACGGGACATGTCTCGGAGCCTGATCCGTCCGGCGCTGTTATCCAATAATGGCTGCGGGTCGACGCCGCCGGAAGGCCCCATCCAGCCCAAGATGCTACTTCGGCGCCCCAGGCGCCGGCTGCGTCGACAACCCAGTCGGCCTCCACCGTTCCCTGATCTGTTCTGACGCCAAAGGCTCGCCCGCCTTCCGACAGGATTGCCGATACCGAGACACCTCGTCGAATCCGTGCGCCCAGCATGCGCGCCGCCCGAGCGTATGCGGCGTTGAGCCGGGCGCCATCAACGTATCCATCCGCCGAGACATAGATGATTCGCCTGCTCTCCTTGAGCTCAAGCCATGGGCAGATCTCCCGGGCAGCCGGAGGATCGAGGCTCTCGGCGGGAATGCCAGCCTCGGCCAAAATCCGCACCATGCCGGCGAATTCATGTTCCCGCTCTTCGCTGAACACCGCACGGATGCATCCCACTTGCCGGAAGTCCAGCGATTCTCCCAAGAGCTCCTCAAGTTCAGTCATTGCCGCGCGGGTGCGAGAGACCATCTGTGTCGTGCTGAGATCGGAGCGAACGTGCAAAACACATCCAGCCGACCTGGCGGTGGCGCCGCTGGCGAGCTCATTCCGCTCGAGCAGCAGAACGTCTGTGACGCCCAAACGGGTAAGATGATAAGCGATAGAGCAGCCGACTACGCCACCGCCAATGATAACGACCTGTGCTCTGTCGAGCCTTTCCGTGCCTCCTGGCATCGCTGAACGGTTCCTTCTTGATGTTGTTTCAGCGGGCGCGTGAGCGGTAGGGCAGGCGATCACGGTTCTTCACATGCACATACATCTCCCGTGCTGTGGAGCGGGGCATTGCGGCCCATGCGCTCAGAACGCCCAAGAGCTCATAGTCACGCGGACGTGCATCCGGACAAGCAGATGCGAAGCCAATGACGGCGCTGGCAGATGAAAGTGGAGTTCGCCGCAATTGCTTGCCTCAGATTTCGCGATTCGTGGACAGGAAGACAGCGATCACTGTCCTTCAGCGCGTAACGTTGGCAGACGATCGGATATACAGCCAACGGTTATTTTCAATCCATTGTATTGATCGTTCCAATGACAATGATTGCGGGAACAGGTCGGGTCGCGCCTAGCTGCCCAGATCGGGCTGACACCTGGCCGTCCATTCTGAAGAAATCACGTGCCGTCCGGTGAACTGCCCCCGGCGGGTGGTCCGGCTGGAATGTGGCGGGCGTGCCGGACGACGACCTCATCCACACCAGCTGGGGACCGAGCTTCGCCTCGCACCGATCGGCGCAGTGGATGAACCGAAATGTCTGATTTTGGCACGACTCAGCCGAGAGAGGAGGGGCAGAGCAGGTCCGTTCTGCCCAGGTAGTTCAGACATCGACCTGTTCGGCAATTGCGAGGGCGTCGTCGACCTCGATCCCGAGATAGCGAACTGTGCTCTCGATCTTCGTATGACCGAGCAAGAGCTGGACAGCGCGCAGATTGCCTGTCCGGCGGTAGATTAGGGTGGCCTTGGTGCGGCGCAGGGAGTGCGTTCCGAATAGCCGTGGATCCAAGCCAATTCCGGCTATCCGGCTCGTAACCAAGCGAGAATACTGACGGGTCGAGATGCAACGGCCTGGTCGGCCCCGACTCTCGAACAGGTAGTCGCCGAGGTGCTTCGGTCTGACTTTAAGGTAGGCATCAACTGCCTCTCGGGTCTGTTGCGTTATTTCGAACTTCACGGGATGTCCGGTTTTGCGCTGGTGGACGCAGGCTCGATCGGCTGTTACACCGCGAGGAGCAACGTCCTCGACCTTGACGCGGACCACGTCACCTCCTCTGAGCTTGCTGTCGATCGCGAGATTGAACATCGCCAAGTCACGCTTTTTGCCATCCATCTGGAGCTTGGTGCGGATCGACCATACATGCTTGGTCTGTAGCGGCGGCCTGGCGCCGATGATTTTTCCCTTGTTCCACGGAACCTTAGGTGCCGC
>Ga0268299_1001043_pt1 | contig 60576 bp, 71 predicted proteins | sample NOBtaG_FD_193484 | JGI IMG/M metagenome (GOLD analysis project Ga0268299, IMG submission 193484) | Activated sludge microbial communities from bioreactor in Nijmegen, Gelderland, Netherland - NOB reactor | ecosystem: Engineered > Bioreactor > Aerobic > Activated sludge | place: Netherlands...
GCAGAAGCCGCCAGTAATCGGCATCGGTTTCCTCGGCGAAGCCCACGGCAAAGGTGCAAAGCCCGATCATGCCATGCGCCCGCAGAAGCCGGATCGCCTCGCGGTCCTTGGGGCGCGAACCACCCTTGCGCACGGCCGCCAGCGTGGCTTCATCCGTGCCTTCCAGCCCCAGAAGAAAGCGCAGGCAGCCGGCCTGTTTGTAAAGATGCAGGATGTCCGCATCGCGGACGATGTCATCGGCGCGGGTCGAGCCGATGATCGTGACCTTCACATCCTCGGCGATCAGCGCGCGCAGGAACGCCTCCCATGCCTTTCGTGAGGATGTCGGGTTCTCATCGGCCAGATTGACCAGTTCCACCCCCTTTTCGCGCACCAGCCAGGCGATTTCGCGGGCGAATTCCACCGGATCGCGGTGGCGCCAGCGGGTCCAGAAGCCACGCTGGCCGCAATAGGTGCAGGGATGCGGACAGCCGCGTGAGAACTGGTGGATCACCGCGCGGCGCCCGCCCCAGTAGCTGTGATCGCCAAAGTCGATCAGCTCCCAGCCGATCCGCGCCGCGGCGAAGTCGCGCAGCATCGGCGCGGGCGGGGTGGCATGGGGCTGGCCACCCCGGCGCAAGGCGATGCCCGGAACGGTTTCCAGCGAGGCCCCCGTGGCAAGGGCCGCCATCAGGCGCGGCGCGGTTTCCTCGCCCTCGCCCCGCACGATCACGTCGATATCGGGGCAGTCGCGCAGCACGGTTTCCCAATGATAGCTCGGAAAGACCCCGCCATAGACGATCCGCACCCCCGGCAGCGCCGCGCGGATCAGGGGCGCCAGCCGCGTCACCACCGGATGGGCCGAGGTTGACCCGGAATGCCCCACCAGCACCGCATCCGGCGGATCATCCAGCAGCGCCGCGATGATCTGCGCATCCTCCATCGGCTGAAGATCGGCGTTCACCAGCCGCATCGCATGGCCCGCGTCGATCAGCGGCCCGCCAATGGCCAGAAGGCCGAAGGGCGGCAGCAATTCGCCCGGCACGCGCGATCCGATGGCGCGGTGGGGCGGGTTCAGCAGGGCAATTTTCACGGGCACACCATGGGCAGCACGGGGTCAGCCTGCCAAGCCGCCCCGCCCCGGTCAACCAAGGGTTTCCTTGCCCCCCGCCGCGCGCTAGACCTGCGGCCACCCTTGGGGCGGCAGAGGCGGGCCAGATGATCTTTACCGTGGCAATCGACGGGCCGGCAGCGGCGGGCAAGGGCACCATCGGCCGCGCGCTGGCCGCCCGTTTCGGCTTTGCCCATCTCGATACCGGCGCGCTTTACCGGGCGGTCGGCGTCAAGGGCGGTGACCCGGTGGCGGCCGCGCAGGGGCTGACGCCCGCCGATCTGGCGCGCGACGATCTGCGCACGCTGGAGGCCGGTCAGGCCGCCAGCCGTGTGGCCGTGATCCCCGATGTCCGGGCGGCGCTGCTGGATTTCCAGCGCCGCTTTGCCCGCAGGCCGGGCGGCGCCGTGCTGGACGGCCGCGACATCGGCACGGTGATCTGCCCCGGTGCCGAGGTGAAGCTTTACGTCACCGCCAGCGCCGAAGTGCGCGCCCACCGCCGCTGGCTGGAACTGGGCGGCGATCCGGCGCAGGTGCTGGCCGAGGTGAAGGAACGTGACGCCCGCGACATGGGCCGCGCCGATGCCCCGCTGCGCCCCGCCGACGACGCCCATATCCTTGACACTTCGGACATGACCGCCGAAGCCGCCATCGCCCGCGCCACCGCCCTGATCGGCGCCGCGCTGGCACGGCAGGCGGGGCGGCCGGCCGGGGTGGTCTTTCACCTGCCGGAAAAGCATCTTGGCAACTGGCGCAAGGCGCCGCATCTGGCGCTTTATCCCCGCATCGCCGAAGTGCTTGAGGCGCAGGGCCTTGCCCCCCGCATTCTGGCCCGCGAAAGCCGTCAGACCCGCGCGCTGGACTGCGAAGGCGACGGCGACCTGCATCTGGTCGAAGGCGGGGCCTGCCATGGTCCGGGCTGGCTGAACGCGGCGCTGGCCTATCTGACCGGCTTCTGGCACCTCGACCCCGCCGGCGTGCTGGCCGACAGTTCGGCCGGTGGCGCGGCCTTCGACCCCGCCACGGTGGATGCCGCCGCCGCCCGCGCCTTTGCCGACACCCTGCGCGCGCGCTTTGTCGCCCCGCGCCAGTCGCGCTATGGCCAGCCCCGCACGGTTGAGGCGCTGCCGCAGGGCGCCGTCGCCGTCTTCCTGCAGGGCCCCGCCCCCCACCGGCGCGGTCAGGCGCATATGAGCGATGTTCAGATGATCACCGCCGCCGCCCGCGCCGCCGGGGACCGGCCGGTTGTGGTGAAGGCCCATCCGCTGAAGCCAGAACCCGGCCTGCGCGCCCTTGCCGCCGTCGCGGCCGAAGGGATCGCGGTTCTGGCGACCGAGGCGAATGTGCATGACGTGCTGGCGGCGGCTGCGGTGACTGTCTCGATCAACTCGGCCGCCGCGATCGAGGGGATGCTGCACGGCAAGCCCGCCGTACTTTGCGGCCGGGCCGATTTCGCAGCCCTCGCCGAAACCGCCGCCAGCCCCGATGAGGTGGCCCCGGCGCTGGCCCGCGCACTGAACCATCCGCGCGACCATGATGCCGGGCTTTACTGGTATTTCAGCCGCCACACGCTGGACATCGACAGCCCCGGTTTCGCCGCCCGGCTGATGGATCATCTGGCCGCCCATGGCTTTCCGCCCGAACGGCTGGGGCTGAAGCGCGGCTGACGGCAGGCTTGCCACAGCGCCCGCCCCGGCCGCATGATCGGCCCCGGGGGGGATCATGGGCCGGACCGGGGTGATCCGAATCGTCACGGCGCTGGGGCTGTGCCTTGCGGCCACCGCCCTGCCGGCGCGCGACCTGCCGCATATCCCCATCGGCCTGCCGCAGGACACCATAACGCCGCCCATCGACCCGATCCTCGGCCCCGCCTCACGCGAGATGCTGGCGGTGATGGAGCGCTATCTGGCCGCCCCGCCGGGCGATCAGGCAACGCAGACTGAACTGGAACAGGCGCTGGCCCGCGCCGATGCCGATGTGGCCGCCCAAGCCCCCGGCGCCAGCCGCCACCGCGCCGAATGGCTCGCGCTCAGCCTGTGGCAGGCCGAAGCCGCGCTTGGCCTGCCCGAAGCCCTGCGGCGCGGCGATGAGGCAGTGGCCATCGAGCGCCAGCTGGCCGTGAACGCGCTGGTCTTCCGCAGCTTCTTCCCGGGCACCGAGATTTCCGGCCAGATCGGCGCCGCCACCTCGGCCCGGCAGGTGGCGATTGCCTGGGCCTTGCAGATGGCCGATGCCGCCCGCGCCGACGGCGACCGCGCCACCGCCGATCATCTGGCGATGCGGGCCTTCTTCTGGGCGCAGACTCTGGCGCAGGGGCCGGCGGCGCTGGCATCGGTCCGCCCCCTGCGCGACCGCGACATGCTGCAGCGGATCGAGTCGATGTCGGCCCGCATGGCGGCCACGCGGCTGCTGACCCTGACGCTAGAGGCCTACAGCTACCCGCCCGAACAGGCGCTGCCGGCGATGGAAAGCGTGACCGCCTCGACCGATCTGATCAAGGCCGACATCGACGCGATGCTGGCCATGAACCTTGACATGGCCGCCGCCATCCTGCCGCGCCCGCTGGACCTGCATCAGGTGCAGGCCGCCCTGCCCGCCGATGCCGCGCTGATCGTCATTCTGCCCGATGAGCTGAATTTCACCGTCTTTGCCATCAGCCGCGAAAGGTTTCACTGGTATCGCAGCACCGCCTACATGCTGGACATCGACGCCGAGGTGGAACGGCTGCTGTCGGGCATCGCCGCCTGGCGCACCCGGTCCGCCGTGCCGATCATCGCGGAAAACGAAACCCCGGCGCGGGGCATGACCGAGGCCGCCCATGCGCTTTACCTGCAGCTTCTGGCCCCCGCCGCGCCGGTGACCACCGGCAAGGCGCGGCTGCTGATCCAGGCCACCGGCACCGCGGCGCATTTCCCCTGGCAGTTGCTGCTGACCGCGCCGGCCGCGCCGGATACGCCCTTTGACCGGATGGACTGGCTGATCGCGCGGCACCGTCTGGTGATGCTGCCGGCGGTGGAGAGCCTTGTCCTGTCGCCCCCGCCCCCGGCCGGGCCTGAAGGGCTGTCCTATCTGGGCCTTGGCGCGCCCGACTATGCCATGGGGCGCGGCAGCTGGGCCGAACGGCACGGCGGCGCCCCCGTGATCCCCCTTGCCCCCCTGCCCGAAGCGGCGGATGAGGTGCGGGCGGTGGCGGCGCTCTACCCCGCCCGGGGGGCGCTGGTCCTGACCGGGGCCGAGGCGAACGAGGGCCGGCTGGAGGATATGGCGGCCGAAGGCAGCCTGCCCGCCTATGACATCCTGCACTTTGCCACCCATGGCCTGATCTGGGGCGACCACCCGGATGTGGGTGAAAGCATCATCGCGCTGTCGCCCCGGCTGGACTACCGCCGTCCGCCGATCACGGTGGACACGCTGCTTTCCCCGGTGCCCGACGGCGCGCTGAGCGAAAGCGAGATCCGTCTTCTGCCGCTTCGCGCGCGTCTGGTGATCCTGTCGGCCTGCAAGACCGCCGCGGGCCAGTCCACCGACCGCGACGGCATCTCGGGGCTGGCGGCGTCGTTCCTGCATGCCGGTGCCCGGCAGGTGATGGCAACGCACTGGCCGGTCAACTCGGACGCCGCCGTTGATATCGTCACGGCGATGATGCAGGCCGACCCGGCGCTGACCGACCCGGCGCTGGCGCTGCAAAAGGCGATGCTGGCGCAGATCGCGCGCGGCGGGCGGCGGGCCGACCCGGCCTATTGGGCGCCCTTCAGCCTGATCGGCGCCCCCTAGGGCGGATCGCGTTCAATCTGATTCAGATTGAACGCGATCCGGGACAGGCAAACCATTGGAAATGTTGCGTATCTCTTTCAATCAGGTGAACCTGATTGAAAGAGATACGCTCTAGCGGCGAAAGGGAAAGACCGCGCGGATGCGGGCATCGCGCAGGATCAGCCCGCCCCACATGGCAATGCCCAGATAGGCGGAAAACAGCGTGTGGCTGAAGAGCGGGCTCTCGGCCCGGATCTGCGTCACCATCGCGCCGCCCAGAATGGCCATCATCAGCGCCGCCCCCAGAAGCCCGGTCCGCGGGATCAGGAACAGAAGCGTGCACGTCAGTTCAAGCCAGCCGATCAGCCGCACCGGAGCTTCGGGCCAGCCGAGCGCCGCCATCGTCTCTTGCGCAACCGGCATCCCCATCAGCTTGGGCGCGACCGAAGCCCCCAGCATGAACAGCGCGAACAGGCCCGAAAGCCCCCAGCCCGCGATTTCGCTGCGTGATCCTGCCATGACCGCCTCCAAACAGTTTCACATATTGCTAACTGTTGGGCTGCGACCTGTCAACGCGGCCTGTTTTGCTTGCCCTTGGCCACCGATCGGTCTATAGGCCCCCATCCCAAGACGGCCCCTCCCTTCCGGCGATCCGGCGGGGCATTGGCCGTTCGGGGGCCACCAAAGACCGGCGGAGCCAACCGCATGGCCAGAAAACCATGAAAAGGACCAAACTGCACATGTGCGCCAAAGCTACCATGGATGAATTCGAAGCCCTTCTGAAGGAAAGCTTCGAGATCGACACCCCCGAAGAAGGTTCGGTGGTGAAAGGCCGCGTCATCGCCATCGAGGCGGGCCAGGCCATCATCGACGTCGGCTACAAGATGGAAGGCCGCGTTGACCTGAAAGAATTCGCAAATCCCGGCGAAGCCCCGTCGATCAAGATCGGCGATGAGGTCGAGGTCTATCTGGACCGCGTCGAGAATGCCCGTGGCGAAGCCGTCATCAGCCGTGAAAAGGCCCGCCGCGAAGAAGCGTGGGACCGTCTGGAAAAGGCCTATGCCGCCGAAACCCGCGTCGATGGCGCGATCTTCGGCCGCGTCAAGGGCGGCTTCACCGTCGATCTGGGCGGTGCCGTTGCCTTCCTGCCCGGTTCGCAGGTTGACGTGCGCCCCGTGCGCGATGCCGGCCCGCTGATGGGCATGAAGCAGCCCTTCCAGATCCTGAAGATGGACCGTCGCCGCGGCAACATCGTTGTCTCGCGCCGCGCCATTCTGGAAGAATCGCGTGCCGAACAGCGCGCCGAAGTCATCGGCAACCTCACCGAAGGTCAGGTTGTGGACGGCGTGGTCAAGAACATCACCGAATACGGTGCGTTCGTTGACCTGGGCGGTGTGGACGGCCTGCTGCACGTCACCGACATGGCCTGGCGCCGCGTCAACCACCCCTCGGAGATCCTGTCGATCGGCGAAACCGTCAAGGTTCAGGTCATCAAGATCAACAAGGAAACCCACCGCATCAGCCTGGGCATGAAGCAGCTGCAGTCCGATCCGTGGGATGCGGTTGAACGCGCCTATCCGATCGGCTCGGTTCACAAGGGCCGCGTGACCAACATCACCGATTACGGCGCATTCGTGGAACTGGAAGCCGGTGTCGAAGGTCTGGTCCATGTCTCGGAAATGAGCTGGACCAAGAAGAACGTGCATCCCGGCAAGATCGTCTCGACCTCGCAAGAGGTGGACGTCATGGTTCTGGAAATCGACAGCGGCAAGCGCCGGGTTTCTCTGGGCCTCAAGCAGACCCAGCGCAACCCGTGGGAAGTGTTCGCCGAAACCCATCCCGTCGGCTCGGCCATCGAAGGCGAAGTCAAGAACATCACCGAATTCGGTCTGTTCGTCGGCCTCGACAACGACATCGACGGCATGGTTCACCTGTCGGACCTGTCCTGGGACCAGCGCGGCGAAGACGCCATCCAGAACTACCGCAAGGGCGACGTGGTCAAGGCCGCCGTCACCGAAGTGGACATCGACAAAGAGCGTATCTCGCTGTCGATCAAGGCTCTGGGCGACGACACCTTCACCGATGCGGTTGACGGCGTGAAGCGCGGCTCGGTCATTACCGTGGCCGTGACCGCGATCGAAGACGGCGGCATCGAGGTGGAATACAATGGCGCCAAGTCGTTCATCCGCCGTTCGGACCTGTCGCGCGACCGTGGCGACCAGCGGCCTGAGCGTTTCCAGGTGGGCGACAAGGTTGACGTGCGCGTCACCAACATCGACCCCAAGACCCGCCGTCTGGGCCTGTCGATCAAGGCCCGCGAGATCGCCGAAGAGAAGGAAGCCGTCGAACAGTATGGCTCGTCCGATTCGGGTGCCTCGCTGGGCGACATCCTGGGCGCCGCGCTGAAGGGCGACCGCAACTGATCCTGCGCGATTGTCGCAAGGCTGAAAACAAAGGGCTCCGCCGCCGGCGGGGCCCTTTCCCTTTGCGTCACCCTGCCAGCGAAATCGTTTGTGCGACGAGGAAATTTGCCTATAGTTCCCCTCGCCAACATGAACGCGGACGGAACACGCCGGCACAGGCGCGACGGGCTGCAGGGGGATAAAACGGATGATCCGGTCGGAACTGATCCAGAAAATAGCGGACGAAAACCCGCATCTGACACAGCGTCATGTCGAGCGGATCGTGAATACCGTCTTCGAGGAAATCATCGAGGCGCTGGCCAAGGGCGACCGGGTCGAACTGCGCGGCTTCGGCGCCTTCTCGGTCAAGGCGCGCGATGCCCGCGTCGGCCGCAACCCCCGCACCGGCGAGGCGGTTCAGGTCGATCAGAAGAAGGTGCCCTTCTTCAAGACCGGCAAACTGCTGCGCGACCGGCTGAACGGCGCCGAGTAGGGCGTTGCACCTGCCCGCCCTCTGCCCGATAAAGGGCCGGTGATGCCAAGCGGCGGCGGGCGGTGATGATCCGATATCTGCGTTATGCCTTTCTGGGCCTTCTGGCCATTGTCCTTCTGACCGTCGCGCTGGCCAACCGCGGCGCGGTCGAGGTGGCGCTGCTGCCGCCCGGCCTTTCGGCCCTTCTGGGGCTGGACTGGCGCATGCAGCTGCCGCTGTTCCTGGTGATCTTCGGCGGCATCGCGGCCGGGCTGCTGATCGGCTTCTTCTGGGAATGGGCGCGCGAGATGAAGCACCGCAGCGCCGCCAGCCAGCGCGGCCGCGAAGTGTCGCGGCTGGAACGGGAAATCGCGGTGCTGAAGGACAGCACCTCGGTTCCGCCGAAGGATGAGGTTCTGGCGCTGCTCGACAAGCCGAAGGCGCGCTGAGATGCCCGATATCCGCGTGAAGATCTGCGGTCTGCGGACCGAAGCCGATCTGGCCGCCGTGGCCGCTGCCGGGGCGGCCTATGCCGGTTTCGTCTTCTTCGCGAAATCGCCCCGCCACCTGACGCTGGAGGAAGGCCGCCGCCTGACGCTGGCCGCGCCCGAGGGGCTGTGCAAGGTGGCGCTGACCGTCGATGCCAGTGACGCGGAACTGGACGCCATCACCGAGGCGATGCCCCTCGACATGCTGCAGCTGCACGGGCACGAAACGCCCGACCGCGTCGCCGAACTGCGCGCGCGCTACGGCCTGCCGGTGATGAAGGCGGTGGGTGTGTCGGATGAAGGCGATCTGGCGGCGGTGCTGGATTATTCCCTGGTGGCGGACCAGATTCTGGTCGATGCCAAGCCGCCGAAGGGCGCCCCCCTGCCCGGCGGCAACGGGTTGTCCTTCGACTGGCGGCTGGTCGCCCAGCGGCGCTGGCTGCGGCCCTGGATGCTGGCCGGCGGGCTGACCCCCGCCAATGTGGCCGAGGCGGTGCGGCTGACCAACGCGCGCCAGGTCGATGTGTCTTCGGGCGTCGAAAGCGCGCCGGGGGTGAAGGACGCGGGCCGGATGGCGGCCTTCGTCCGGGCCGCAAGGGAAGAAGGCCCGCCGAAGCTGCGCTGAGGGAAAAAGACTTTTCGGCGAAAAGTCTTGTCACGGATTTTCGCCGAAAATCCGGGTCTCAGAACGCCTTGAAGGTCATCGTGGTCAGCGTGCGCTGGATATGCGGAATGTCGAACAGCCGCTGCGCCAGGAAATGGCCGACATCCTCGCCCTCGGGGATATAGACCTTGGCGATCAGGTCATATTCGCCGCTGGTCGAATAAAGCTCGCTGACCAGTTCCCGGTCATAGATCGCATCGGCGACCTCATAGGTCTTGCCGGGGGCGCAGCGGAACTGGACGAAGACGCAGATCATCGGGAACTCCTGTGGCGGGCCGGGCGCCCCCGGGGGTTTCACACCCCCGGACCCCCGTGGGATACTTGAAGAGAGAGGATGGCAGAAGCGGTGTAGCGCGCGGCGGGCCTCAGGAAAAGCCTTCCTCGCGGTCCAGACGCAGCGGCGCCGGGGCGGCGGCGCGCAGGTCAGAGATGCCAAGCGGCACCTGCGGCCGGCCCAGCCGGTTGCGCACCACCCAGAACAACCGCTTTTCCGCTCGGGTGATGGCGACATAGGCGAGGCGCTTCCACAGGGGAATGCCGGCCTCGGTCCGTCCGGCGGCTGCGGCGGCGTATAGGTCGGGCGCGAAGACCTGCACGTTTTCCCATTGCGAGCCTTGCGCCTTGTGGATCGTCACCGCCGAGCCGTGCAGGAAGGCCGCGCCCATGGTGGCGGCATGGGGGATGAAGGGCTCTTCCTCGTCCGGTTTCTCGATCTTGATGATCGAGGCGGCGGAAAGCTGCGGGTCTTCGGCGCCGATCACATGCAGCTTGGCAAAGCCCGGCCGGGTGCCGGGGCCAAGGTAGATCACCTGCGCGCCCTTGATCAGGCCCCGCGCCTCAAGGTCGATGCGTTTCTTGCGGTGTTTCAGCGGCAGTTCGATGCCATCGCAGATCAGCGGCTCACCGGGCAGCAGGTCATCGGCCGGGGCGCCATGCGCGGCGCGGAAAGCGGTGATCAGGCGGATGCGGGTGGCGTTGCGCCAGACCAGAACCGGGCTGCGCGCCATCATGTCGGAATCAACCCGTTCCGCCCAGACCACCCTGTCGTCGCGCCGCGCGGTGTCTTCGACAATCCGCTCGAAATCCTCGAATCCCAGCCGGTCATCGGCCAGCGCATGGGCCAGATCGAGGATCGGGTTGTCCTGGGTCTGGCGGTGGATGCGGTGCAGGATCAGCTTGCGGCTGTCGGCCAACTGGTCAAAGACCATCTGGCCGCTTTGCCCCACCGGCGCCAGCTGGGCAGGATCGCCGAAGATGACCAGCGTCGGGAAGATCTCGCGCAGGTCGTCGAACTGGCGTTCGTCCAGCATCGAGCTTTCATCGACAAAGCCCACATCCAACGGTTCCTCGCGCCGTTTCCAGCCCTTGATGAAATCGCTGCCGCGCAGCCCCGCTGCCGCCAGCGCGCCGGGGACCGAGGCGACTTGGCTGTAGAAGGCATGGGCGCGGTCGAGCGCCTGATCGGTGAGCCCTTCGACCACCGGGCGTTCGCCCTGACCGGTCAGCCATTCGGCGATGCGTTCGTATTGCGGGTCATAGACCGGGGTATAAAGGATGCGGTGGATCGTGGTCGCGGGCACGCCGCGCAGGCGCAGCACGCTGGCGGCCTTGTTGGTGGGGGCCAGCACCGCAAGGGTGCGGCGGTCCTTGCGCCGGCGGCCTTCGTAATCGCCCGAGACAATCTCGACCCCCGCGGCCTGCATGGCCTTGGTCAGCGCGCCCAGAAGCATGGTCTTGCCCGAACCCGCCTTGCCCACCACCGCCAGAACGGCGGCGCGGCCTTCGGCCCGGGGCGAAAGGCTGGCATCGGCAAGGTCAATTCCCATGCCCAGAAGCTCGGCCGCGACGCGGTCGAAGGCCTCGGCCTGGTCGTCGGAGAAGGTCACGGCAGGAAGCATGGCGCGACCATAGGCCAGCGGCCCGCCAAGGGCCAGAGCGGCGGTGCGCTAATGCGCCCGCCCGCCGGGGGGCACGCCGCCCGGCCCGCCCTCACCGGCGGCGGCGGCGATTTCGGCCTGGGCGATGCGCAGCGCCTCTTCGGCCTTGGCGGCAAGGGCCGGCAGGCCATTGGCCAGCGCATAGGCCCGAAGGTCCCGCAGCACGTCGAAGATCCAGTCGTGGCGCATGGCAGGTCCGCGGAAGTTGGCTTTGCGCGAACCTTAGCACCGGCGCGGGGGAAGTTAGTATCCCGCATGGGCGCAAAAACGCCCCGTCCGGTATTTCAGCAAGAACTTGCCGCGCCTTCGGGCGGAAGGCGCGGCATCTGGGGCAACGGGGTGGCATCGCGGGCGGCGTCAGAGGCCGCGGCTGGCCTCAAGCGTATCCTCGAAGGTGCGCAGCCCGGTGCGGGGCGCCTGCACCAGCACGGCCATGTTGCCGGGCTTGTGCTGGTTTTTGCGCATCAGCATGTGGGCGTCGGGGATCTGCGCCCAGGGGAAGACCTCGGACATGCAGGGATCAAGCCGGCGCTCGCACATCAGCTTGTTGGCCGCCGCCGCCTGTTTCAGATGGGCGAAATGGCTGCCCTGCAGGCGCTTCTGGTGCATCCACATGTAGCGCACGTCGAAGGTGCAGTTGAAGCCCGAGGTGCCGGCGCAGATCACCACCATGCCGCCCTTCTTGCACACCAGCGAGGACACCGGGAAGGTCTGCTCGCCGGGGTGTTCAAAGACCATGTCCACGTTCACACCCTTGCCGGTGATGTCCCAGATCGCCTTGCCGAACTTGCGCGCTTCCTTCAGCCAGGTGTTGTATTCTTCCGAATTCACCTTGGGCAGCTGGCCCCAGCATTTGAAATCATTGCGGTTGATCACGCCCTTGGCGCCCAGCCCCAGCACGAAATCGCGCTTGGATTCGTCCGAAATCACCCCGATCGCATTGGCGCCCGCGGTGTTGATCAGCTGGATCGCATAAGACCCAAGGCCCCCCGATGCGCCCCAGACCAACACGTTCTGGCCCGGCTTCAGGTCATGCGGTTCGTGGCCGAACAGCATCCGGTAGGCGGTGGCCAGCGTCAGCGTGTAGCAGGCCGATTCCTCCCAGGTCAGGTGGCGGGGGCGCGGCATCAGCTGCTGCGCCTGCACCTTGGTGAACTGGCTGAAGCTGCCGTCCGGCGTCTCGTATCCCCAGATGCGCTGCGTCGGGCTGAACATCGGGTCGCCGCCGTTGCATTCCTCATCATCGCCGTCGTCCTGGTTGCAGTGGATCACCACCTCATCCCCGACCTTCCAGCGCTTCACCTTGTCGCCCACCGCCCAGACGATGCCCGAGGCATCGGACCCGGCGATGTGATAGGGCTGCTTGTGGCCGTCGAACGGGCTGATCGGCACGCCCAGCGCGGCCCAGACGCCGTTGTAGTTGACGCCCGCCGCCATCACCAGAACCAGCACCTCGTGGCTGTCCAGCTTCCAGGTATCGACCACCTCGACCTGCATCGCGGTGTCGGGTTCGCCGTGGCGTTCCTTGCGGATGGCCCAGGCATACATCTGCTTCGGCACATGGCCGAGGGGCGGCATCTCGCCGATTTCATAGAGGTCTTTGACCGGCGCGTCGTAGGGCACGATCGGGGTGGCGATATCCAAAGCCATCTGGGCCTCCTGTCACACTGCCGCAGCGCAGAATCGCACTGTGCTTGCGCAGAGGGATACGAACAGCCGCGCAACTTTGCAATAGTCAGAAAGTCTATTTTGTAATTTTATGTCCGCCGCGTTGCAGCATCACCCGCAATCTCCAGCCGTTGCAGCACCGGGGCAGCGTAGAAATCAAGCACCGCGCGGGCCCCGGGCGCGGGGCGCAGGTCTTCGCCCACCAGACCGCGCGCCAGAAGCGGCGTCAGCCCTTCGTCCAGCGTGGCGCCGATGCCCTGCGGCGGCAGGCGCAGCACGGCATCGGCGGCGCGCAGCCGGTCGGCCAGCGCCTGGGTTTCCGCCAGCAGCGCCGCGCGGTCGGCCGGCCCCACCATGAGCGCCGCCGCCACCAGCGGCACCGGGGTAACCGGCACCACCTGGGCGATCTCGGCCATCAGCCGGGCGGCCAGCGCCTCAACCGGGGCGCCCGGGGCCTGCGCGTGGAAGGCGCGCAGCGACACCGGCGCGCCAAAGCCTGCCGCCGCCGTGCCAAAGCCTGGGAAACGCCGGCGCAGGATTTTCCACAGCACCCGCAGCGCGAACATCGTCGTCGCCACCGGGCGGCTGCGGAACTGCCGGTTGCCGGCCGCCGCCGCCGCGACCAGCACGCGGTCTTCCAGCACCCGGTCATAACCCAGCCCCACCGGCACAAAGACCACGTCGCGGCCCGCAGGCTCCCACCCGGCGACGATGTAGCTGAGCAGGCCCAGCTTCGCCTCACCCACCCTGCCGTCCAGGCTGAGGCCGCCTTCGGGAAAGATCGCCTGCGTCGCGCCTTCGGCCGTGGCCATCTGCACATAGCGCGCCAGCACCCGGCGATAGAGCGTGTTGCGCGATTTCCGCCGGATGAAATAGGCCCCCATCGCCCGGATCAGCCGGCTCAGCGGCCAGACCCGCGCCCATTCGCCCACCGCATAGGAAATCGCTGACCGGTTGGCGACCAGCCAGGTGATCAGCACATAATCCATGTTCGAGCGGTGGTTCATCACAAAGACCACCGTGGCCTTGGGGTCGATATGCTCCAGCGCCTTGTCCACCTTGCCGATGCGGACGCGGTAAAGCCCGCGGCTCAGCCAGCGCGCCAGCCGGATCGCCACGCCGAAATAAAGCGTGGCGGAAAAGCCCGGCACGATTTCCCGCGCATAGCGGCGGGCGGATTCGAAGGCGACCTCGGGCGGGATGCCCTCTTCGGTGGCATAGTCGGTGACCGCCTCCAGCACCCGGGGGTCATAGGTTAGCCGCACCACCATGTCCTGCCGCCGCGCCAGCTTGAACAGTTCGATCGGCCGGTCCAGCCGCGCGTTCAGCCGGGCGAGGGCGCGCTCGGCCCGTTTGCGGAAGAACCAGCGGACGGAAGGGAACAGGAAATGCGAGGCAAAGGTCACCCCGGCAAAGCCGAGGATCAGCACCAGAAGCCACAACGGCAGTTCAACCGGGCGGAACATGGCGCAAGGCTGGCAGGAAAGCGGGCGCCCGTAAAGCCCGGCGGTTGGGCGGCGGTGCGTGGGGGCCACCGCCCTACGGTCCCCCGGGCGGGAAAAGGCGAGGCACCGCCTCGCCCCCGCCCGCGTGAAAGGGATCAACCGGAGACGATACGGCACTCAGTACGAGAGGCCAGCGCCCGACCGGGCGGGCGAGAAGCGCCCGCCGAGGGGCGGTCGGGCGCTGGCCGGGCCTTTGAGGCCCGACCTTGCAAGGTGCGGCGTTGTGCGTTGGCGAAGGCGATGGCCTTCGCCATGGATGCCCGGATGGTGCGTGTGAACACGCACCCTACGTTTCCCGGGCGGGAACGGGCGAGGCACCGCCTCGCCCCCGCTCGCGCGCAACGGGTCAACCCGAGACGGTGTGGCACGAGACGCCAGAGGCCAGCGCCTGCCCCGGCGGGCGAGAACCGCCCGCCATGGGCGGGGCGTACGCTGGCCGGGCCTTTGAGGCCCGACCGGTGACGCTTGCATATGGGGGGAAGTGGCGAAGGCAATGGCCTTCGCCGTGTCACCCTCAGCGGAAGGCGAGAATCCCGAAGGCCAGCAGAAGCAGCATCAGCGCGACGCCGATCATCCCGTGCGCGGGCAGCCGGGCTGCGGCCGACATGTCGCCCCCCGCCAGCGCCTTCGCGGCACGGCCGGCCAGCACGACGTTCACCACCAGCACCACGACCAGCGCCATCTTGGCCCAGAACAGCCCCGACATCGCGGTGATGTCCCAGGCCAGCCAGACCATCAGCACCCCGCTGCCCACCAGCACCGCGATCCCCGCGCGCCCGACCGACGACAGCCCCTTGCCCGCCCGCATCACGAAGGGCCGCGCCTCGGGTGTCTTCTGCGCGATGGCGCCCAGCACCGGATGCCCGAAACTGGCCGCCCCGCCCAGCGCGATTCCCAGAAGATGAAACCAGAGCAACGCCTTGTAGAAAATATCCATCTGAAACTCCGAATTTTCGCCAGACTGGCCGGCCCGCCCGCGAAAATCAAGCGACGCCAGCCGCCCCACGATGCCGCGCCGCAGCGATTGACACGGGCGGAAAATGTCGCGTATCTGACATTCGGCGAAATAATATTGCCGACGCGATTCAGGAGGCCCCGCAATGCAGGCGCAGAAGGAAACCCCGTGGCTGTTCCGCACCTATGCGGGCCATTCGACCGCCAGCGCCTCGAACGCGCTTTACCGCAACAACCTGGCCAAGGGGCAGACCGGGCTTTCGGTGGCCTTCGACCTGCCCACCCAGACGGGCTATGACAGCGACCACGAACTGGCGCGCGGCGAGGTGGGCAAGGTCGGCGTGCCGGTCAGCCATCTGGGCGACATGCGGGCGCTGTTCGACCAGATCCCGCTGGAACAGATGAACACCTCGATGACGATCAACGCCACCGCCCCCTGGCTGCTGGCGCTGTACATCGCCGTGGCCGAGGAACAGGGCGCCGATGTCGCCAAGCTTCAGGGCACGGTGCAGAACGACATCATCAAGGAATACCTGTCGCGCGGCACCTATATCTGCCCGCCGAAGCCCAGCCTGCGGATGATCACCGACGTCGCCGCCTACACGCAGAAGCACCTGCCCAAATGGAACCCGATGAACGTCTGCAGCTACCACCTGCAGGAAGCCGGCGCGACGCCGGAACAGGAACTGGCCTTCGCGCTGGCCACCGCCGTGGCCGTGCTGGATGACCTGAAGGGCAAGGTCGCAGCCGAAGACTTCCCCAACATGGTCGGCCGGATCAGCTTTTTCGTGAATGCCGGCATCCGCTTCGTCACCGAGATGTGCAAGATGCGGGCCTTCGTGGACCTCTGGGACGAAATCCTGCTGGAACGCTACGGCGTCACCGACGCGCGCTATCGCCGCTTCCGCTATGGCGTGCAGGTCAACAGCCTTGGCCTGACCGAACAGCAGCCCGAAAACAACGTCTACCGCATCCTGATCGAGATGCTGGCGGTCACCCTGTCGAAAAAGGCCCGCGCCCGCGCCGTGCAGCTGCCCGCCTGGAATGAGGCGCTTGGCCTGCCCCGCCCCTGGGATCAGCAGTGGTCGCTGCGCATGCAGCAGATCCTGGCCTATGAAACCGACCTGCTGGAATATGACGACCTCTTCGACGGCAACCCGGCGATTGACCGCAAGGTGGCGGCGCTGAAGGAAGGCGCCCGCGCCGAACTGGCGCAGATCGACGCCATGGGCGGTGCTGTGGCGGCCATCGAATACATGAAATCCCGTCTGGTCGAGGCGAATGCCGAACGCATCGCGCGGATCGAGGGCAAGGAGACCACCGTCGTCGGCGTCAACCGCTGGACCGAGGCCGCGCCCTCGCCCCTTACCGCCGGGGACGGCGCGATCATGGTGGTCGATGCCGCCGCCGAAGCCGACCAGATCGCCCGCCTGCGCCAGTGGCGCGAAACCCGCGACGAGGCGCGGGTGAAAGCCGCGCTCGAGGCGCTGCGGCAGGCCGCGGCCAGCGGCGCCAACATCATGCCGCCCTCGATCGAGGCCGCCCGCGCCGGCGCCACCACCGGCGAATGGGGCAACATGGTGCGCGCCGCCTTCGGCCAGTATCGCGGCCCCACCGGCGTCAGCCGCAACCCGTCGAACCGCACCGAGGGGCTGGAGCCGATCCGCGAGGCGGTCGATGCCGTCTCGGCCCGTCTTGGCCGGCGGCTGAAATTCCTTGTCGGCAAGCCCGGCCTGGACGGCCATTCCAACGGCGCCGAACAGATCGCCGCCCGCGCCCGCGACTGCGGCATGGACATCACCTATGAAGGCATCCGCCTGACCCCGGCCGAAATCGTCGCCCGGGCGGGCGAGGAAAAGGCCCATGTCGTCGGCCTGTCCATCCTGTCGGGCAGCCATGTGCCCCTGATCCGCGAGGTGATGGACCGCATGCGCGCCGCCGGCCTGAATGACGTGCCGGTGATCGTCGGCGGCATCATTCCCGAAGATGACGCGCAGGCCCTGCGCGCCATGGGGGTGGCCGCCGTCTATACGCCCAAGGATTTCGAACTGAACCGCATCATGCTGGACATCACCCGCATCGTGGCGGGGCAGGAACAGGCGGCCTGACCGGCAGTTGAGCCAGATCAAGGCGCCCTGCCCCGCCGGGCGCCAGAATGCCCGCAACCCTTTGACGGAGGAGTTGCGATGTTCGAACGGTTCAAGACCGCCCTGCAACGCTGGCGCGACCTGACCGAGGTTTCCGCCCTGACCGACCGCGAGCTGGACGATATCGGCATCAGCCGCGACCAGCTGGAACAGTTCGTGCGGATGCCCGGCGACGTGCCCGACCGGGTTCTGGCCATGGCCGCAATCTTTGGCGTGACCGAAGAAGAGCTGCGGCGCGACACCACGCTTTGGCGCGATCTGGTCTGCACCTGCGGCACCTGCCATGACCGGGGCGCCTGCGCGCTGGTTCTGGAACGGGGCGACCTGTCGCGCCCGCGCGACTGCGGCTTCTGCCTGAACGCCCCGACCTTCCAGGCCCTCGCCACCGCCTGACCGCCCTGCCCCTTGCGCTTCGGCCGCCTTGCCCTGTTAATGGGCGGGCAGCGTCTGCGTCTCTATCAAAGGAAGACGGAAGGAAGACGCAAGGAAGACATGGGCAAGACCGGAATCCGGGGGAAAATCCGGCCGGGCAGGAGGGGAAATGACGTTCCATATCGGTGCCAAACCGGGCGAGATCGCCGAAACCGTATTGCTGCCGGGTGATCCCTATCGCGCCCGCTGGGCCGCGCAGAAGTTTCTGGAAAATGCCAGCCTTGTCAATGAGGTGCGGGGAATGCTGGCCTATACCGGCAAATGGCGCGGCAAGCCGGTGACCATCCACGGCACCGGCATGGGCATGCCCTCGCTGTCGATCTACGTCAACGAACTGATCCGCGACTATGGCGCGAAAACCCTGATCCGCATCGGCAGCGCCGGCGCCCTTCAACACCACATTAAGGTGCGCGACGTGGTCCTGGCACAAGCGGCATCCACCCTGGGCAGCCCCTCGCGGTCGGTGTTCCGCGAGATGAACTTTGCGCCGGTCGCCGATTTCGGCCTGTTGTCAGCGGCTTATGCGGCGGCACAGAAGATCGGCGCGCGGGTGCATGTGGGGGGCATCTATTCCTCGGACACGTTCTATGACGAACGCCCCGACCTGTCGGAACAGTTGCAGCGCCATGGCTGCCTCTGCGTTGAGATGGAGGCGGCCGAGCTTTACCACCTTGCCGCCCGCCATGGCTGCCGCGCGCTGGCGGTGCTGACCATCTCGGACCATATCCTGACGCATGAGGCACTGCCAGCCGCCGAGCGCGAGCAAAGCTTTGGCGAGATGGTGGAAATGGCGCTGGAAGCGGCTTTCGCCTGAGGTCGGGACAACTCCGTCAGGCCGGGCGGACAAGGAAAGGCACTGCCTTTCCCCGCCCGACGCGGGTCGGCTTCAACCAGACCGCATCAGCGCGCCAGACATAGGCCAGCGCCTGCCCCGGCGGGCGAGAAGCGCCGCCATGGGCGGGGCGGGCGCTGGCCGGCGGCCTTTGGGGCCACCGGCGGCAAGGCGCACCGTCTGCGCGTGGCCGAGGCAATGGCCTCGGCCAACGCGCCCGGGCCGGCGTCAGCCCGACAGCGCCCGCGCGACCCGTTCCACCGGGCTGCCCGGGCGCAGGGGCCGCGCCGACCACAGCCGCAGCGGCTGGGGCAGCGCCACCTTCTGCGCCAGGGGCGCGACCAGCGTGCCCCGCGCCAGATGGCCCGCGACCAAGGTGCCGTGCGCCATCAACACCCCGCCGCCGTTCGCCGCCTCTTCCACGGCCAGCGCATAAAGCGAAAAGGCCGGCCCGCGCGGGGCAAAGCCGGCGCCGGGCATCGCCGCCTCGGCCCAGAGCGTCCAGTCACCGGCCCAGGCCAGATCAATCAGGCAGGGCAGGCTGAACAGGTCTTCGGGCCGGGTCAGCCGCCCCGCCAGCGCCGGGGCGCAGACCGGGAACAGCGCATCCTCGGCCACCACCTGCCCCTGATCGCCGGGAAACAGCCCAAGGTCATAAGGCGCGCGTTTCAGGTTCGGCGGCGCCTCCATCGCGGTGATCGAGATGGTGACCTCGGGCATCGCGGCGCGCAGCGCGGGCAGGCGCGGCGACAGCCACAACTGGGCAAAAGCCGGCAGCGTCGCCACATGCACCGCGCGCGGCGCGGCTTCGGCCCGCAGCAGGTGCTGCGCCGCCCCCAGCGCATCGAAGGCGCCGGTGAAGGCCGGCAGAACCCGCGCGCCCAGGGCCGTCAGTTCCACCCCGCGCGCGCCCCGGCGGAACAGCGCTGCGCCCAGCCGGTCCTCAAGCGCCTTGACATGGGCCGTCACCGCGCCAGGGCTGACCCCCAGTTCCGCCGCCGCCGCCGCAAAACCGCCCAGCCGCGCCGCCGCCTCAAACGCGCGCAGCGCGTTCAGCGCAAGGTCTTTGGGGCGGGGCGGGGCGACAGGCATGATTCAGATTTTCTGACCCTAGTTTTCCGCAAATCTGATTTGTCCGCAAGTCTCGCCCCCGCCATGATCGCCGCAAAGGAGATCACCATGCCCCATCTTGCCCCCCGCCCCTGGGTGCCCGCCGCCTGCGAAGATCTGGTCCAGCGCCTTGCCGGCGAAACCGCCGCGCCCTCGGCCGATGTCGCCGCGCGGATCGAGCGGCTGATCGCGAAGAACGCCGCGATCCATGATGCCGAATGCTTCAACCTGAACCCGGCCACCAACATCATGAACCCCGCCGCCGAGGCGGCGCTGGCGCGTGGTCTGGGCAGCCGGCCCAGCCTGGGCTATCCGGGCGACAAGTATGAGATGGGGCTGGAGGCCATCGAAGAGATCGAGGTTATCGCCGCCGAACTGGCCGCCGAGGTCTTTGGCGCGAAATATGCCGAGATTCGCGTGGGTTCCGGGGCGCTGGCCAATCTTTACGGCTTCATGGCGCTGGCAAAACCCGGCGATGCCATCATCGCGCCGCCGCCGGCGGTGGGCGGGCATGTCACCCATCACGCGGCGGGTTGCGCCGGGCTTTACGGGCTGGTCACCCACGACGCGCCGGTGAATGCCGATGGCTACACCGTCGATCTGGCGGCGCTGGCCGAACTGGCCGAACGTGTGCGGCCGAAGATCATCACCATCGGCGGCAGCCTGAACCTGTTCCCTCATCCGGTGAAAGAGATCCGCGCGATTGCCGATGCCGTGGGGGCCAAGGTGCTGTTCGACGCCGCCCACCAATGCGGCATCATCGCCGGCGGCCTCTGGGCCAACCCGCTGGCCGAGGGCGCGCATCTGATGACGATGTCGACCTACAAAAGCCTGGGCGGCCCGGCCGGCGGGCTGATCGTGACCAATGACGCCGAAATTGCACAGCGTCTGGACCATATCGCCTTCCCCGGCATGACGGCGAATTTCGACGCAGCCAAATCGGCGGCGCTGGCGATCAGCCTTCTGGACTGGCGCGACTATGGCCCGGCCTATGCCCGCGCCATGGCAGACCTCTCGCGCGCGCTGGCGACGGCGCTGGCCGAACGCGGCCTGCCGGTCTTTGCCGCCGGGCGCGGCATGACCGAAAGCCACCAGTTCGCCATCGAGGCGGCTTCTTTCGGCGGCGGTCAGGCGGCCTCGAAGACGCTGCGCAAGGCGGGGTTCCTGGCCTGCGGAATCGGCCTGCCCATCGCGGCGGTGGCGGGCGATCTGAACGGGCTGCGCATCGGCACGCCGGAACTGGTGCGTCGGGGGGTGACGCCTGCCGATGCCCCCGCGCTGGCCGATCTGATCGCCGAGGGCCTGCGCGGCAATGATCCGGCGGCGCTGGCGCCGCGCACGGCAGCCTTGCGGGCAAAATTCACCGGGCTGCACTATATGCACCCTTGAACGATCCGATTCGCGGGGGTTTGATGGCTTCCCCCTGAAATCCCCGCGAAAGGACCGATCATGCAGCAGCGCAGACTGGGCGCCAAAGGCCCGATGGTATCGGCAATCGGGCTGGGGGCAATGTCCTTCGGCGGCCTCTTCGGCCCGACGGATGAAGCCGCCAGCCTGCACTGTCTTGATGCGATGCATGAGGCCGGCATCGACTTCATCGACACCGCCAACATCTACGGCATGGGCGTCAGCGAAACGGTCATCGGCAAGTGGCTGGCCAGCCGGCGCCCGCAGGTGACGATTGCCACCAAAGCCAGCTTTGTCAGCGACCCCGAGCGGCGGATCGACAATTCCGCTGCCCATCTGCGGACGGAACTGGAAGGCTCACTCCGGCGGCTGGGGCGCGACCATGTCGATCTGTTTTACCTGCACCGGCGCGAACGTGCCCGCCCGCTGGAAGAGGTGACCGAAACCCTGTCGCGGCTGATGGAAGAGGGCAAGATCGGCGGCTACGGCCTGTCGGAAGTGGCGCCCGATACGATCCGCGCCGCCCATGCGCTGTTGCCGGTGTCGGCGGTGCAGAACGAATATTCGCTGTGGACGCGCCAGCCCGAGCTTGGGGTGATCCAGTGCTGCAAGGCGCTGGGAATTGCCTTCGTGGCCTTTTCGCCGCTGGCGCGCGGGATGTTGGGTGATACGCCCCTGCCCCGGCCGCAGGACGGCTTTCGCGGCAGCAACCCGCGGTTTACCGAGCCGAATTTTTCAAGGAACCTTGCAGCGCTAGCGCCGTTCCGCGCCTTTTGCGCCGCGCGCGGCTGGTCGGTGCCGGCCACCGCGCTGGCCTGGGTGCTGGCGCAGGGCGATCATGTGATCCCGATTCCGGGCACCCGCCACGCCCGGCATCTGCAGCAGTGGGTGGCGGCAGCCGATATCCGCTTCAGCGCCGAAGACCGGGCGGAAATCGACCGTCTGCTGCCGCCCGGCTGGGCCTGGGGCGACCGTTATGGCGACCACCAGCTTCTGGCGATCGAGCGCTATTGCTGAGGCCGCAGGCAATCGCGCGGCGCCCGGCCGGGGCCTGGATCGCAGATGGCGCCGCAAGCCGCGCAGCGATGAACCGAGGGTCCAAGGGCCCGGTCCAGCCGCCACCGGCAGGCGCGCGTCAGCGTCGATCCGCGCCGCGCCAGCCAAAGCCAGATCAGCACCGCCGCCAGCAGCAGGGGCAGAAGCAGGAACATGCCGCCTCATGCCACGGGCAGGCAGGCCGGGGAAGCCCCCGGCGCTCAGGCGATGGCCTCCATCGCGGCGGGTTCCATCGGCGTCCCGGCGGCCCGGCGCGGGATGAAGGGGATCGGACGCGAACGTTCCTTGCGGCTGCGCGAATAGTCCGCCGGCATCGACAGAACCGCATAGGCCCGGCCATCTTCACCGTTGCGGTAGGTTTCGCCCAGCCGCGACACCTCATACCCCAGAAGCCGCAGCGCCCGCATCAGCGCCAGCGACGACAGGCAGATCAGCTGATCGGCGCCATGGGCGCGCGCCGTTTCGACCAGACCATCCACGATCAGTTCAAGGCATTCGCTGCGCTCGGCCTGAGTGGTGAGCTGGTCCGAGATGACCAGCCGCGTGCATTCCCAGACCGTGGGCGAGGCGATTTCGACGCTCATGACATGCGGCGGGATATGCGGCAATTTGCCCGAGAAGGCATCGCGCAGCATGTAGGTGTGCCCGCCCCAGGTGGCCGTGGTGGGCATGGCGCGGGCGCCGCCGACGACATGGCCATCCTTCATCACCAGCGAATAATGGGCAACCGGCGTGTCATACTGATCCATTTCCAGCTCGTCATTGTGGGGAATGTCCCAGCCGAGTTCATCGACAAAGACCTTCTTGCGCAGGGCCAGAAACTCCCAGAATGCGGCGCCGTGCCGGTGCAGGGTAGCGAAATCGAAGCGGATATTGTTCATTTGGACCTCCATCTTTGGGCATCTTGACAGAGGCAGGATATTACGCCTGCGCGTGAAACGCTTGCGGTTTCAACCGGTGCGAGTGCAAAAGATCACCCCGTCGCCGGGATTTCGCCGGGGTTTTGCCAACAATCATGGGATGAAAAGGGGCCGCTGATTCGGCCGAGCGGATCAGAGAATGCGCCGGGCGGCGGCGATGGAGGCCGCCTGCGACTGGGTCCGCGCGCCAAGCTTGCGCTTGACGTTGTTCAGCCGCGCCTTGACCGCACTTTCGGAAATTCCCAGCCGGCCTGCGATCTGCTTCAGCCGCAGCCCCTCGGCCTGAAGCTTCAGCGCCTCGATCTCGGCGGCGGTCAGGCTGGGCTCATCCACGCGCGGCGCATGCAGCGCGGTGACGATGCGCAGAAGCGACGACAGTTCGGCATCGGTGAACTCGCGGTCGTCGCGGAAGAACAGGCCATAGCTGCGCTTGCCCATATCGTTGCGCAGCAGAACCGACACCACGGCACCGAAGGTCAGCCCGAAGACCCGTGAATGCGCGCGCACCTGCTGGGGATCGGGCAGCGTGATGTCTGATGCCCGCGTCGCCCCGGTGTTGCCATAGACCCATTTCAGCGACGGATCGTCCACGACAAAGCCGTGCGTGGTGTAAAACTCCACCCACGGCTCGGGCAGCCGGTTGACCTCTTCTTCGGGAAAGGAAAATCCTACCCGCAGCGCGACATAGAACCCTGCCGGAGAGATCAGGCCGATCTGGTCAGTCAGCGTTTGCGGTAAGCTCATCTCGTCAAAACTGTTGCCGTTCCGGTGCGCCGGCCTTAGCGTCACCTTTACCTGTTGTGCCCGTTGATTGCGTGTTCCGCAACACCTGACAGCCTGAGGATGATAATGGGCGCCGACCGTAGGACCGTGGATGACGTGGCTGCTTTGCTGGCCCGGCTGGGGCACATCTGCGACACGGGCTTTGCCCTGGCCATCCATATCCGCTACACGCGGCCCTCGCTCCTGTACCGGACCTACCGGCAAGAGTGGATCGACCACTACAGCGAGAAGGGCTACATGCTTTTCGACCCGGTGGTGCGCTGGGGGCTGATGAACTCGGGCGGGGTCAACTGGCATGACCTGCGCGAACAGGACCCCGAAGGCGTGATCGCCGCGGCCGAGGCGCATGGCCTGCTGCACGGCTGGACCTATGCGACAGGCCCCGCCACCAGCCGCACGATTTCCGGGCTGACCCGGTCCTCAGCCCCTTTCACCGACGCCGAAAAGGCCGAGCTGAACGGCATCGTCGATGCGATCCACGCCGCGACCGAGGGGATCGAGCAGTATGACGAGACGATCCTTGAGGCCTTGCGGGCGCTGGGATAGGCGCAGCAAAAAGGCCCGGTCGCGGGACCGGGCCTGTCGGTGCGTTTGACAGGGGTCAGACCACCCGTTCGACCATCATCTTCTTGATCTCGGCAATCGCCTTGGCCGGGTTCAGGCCCTTGGGGCAGGTCTTGGCGCAGTTCATGATGGTGTGGCAGCGGTAGAGCTTGAAGGGGTCTTCAAGATTGTCCAGACGCTCTCCCGTTGCCTCATCCCGGCTGTCGATAATCCAGCGGTAGGCGTGCAGCAGGGCTGCCGGGCCAAGGTATTTGTCGCTGTTCCACCAGTAGCTGGGGCAGGACGTGCTGCACGAGGCGCACATCACGCATTCATAAAGCCCGTCCAGCTTTTTCCGGTCTTCGATCGACTGGCGCCATTCCTTGGCGGGGCGGTTGGTCTTGGTTTCCAGCCAGGGCATGATGCTGGCATGCTGGGCGTAGAAATGCGTCAGGTCGGGGATCAGGTCCTTGATCACCGGCATGTGCGGCAGCGGGTAGATCTTCACATCGCCGCGAATCTCATCCAGCCCGTAGATGCAGGCCAGGGTGTTGATGCCGTCGATGTTCATGGCGCAGGACCCGCAAATCCCCTCGCGGCAGGACCGGCGGAAGGTCAGCGTCGGGTCGATCTCGTTCTTGATCTTGATCAGCGCGTCCAGAACCATCGGGCCGCATTTGTCCATGTCGATGAAATAGGTATCGACCCGCGGATTTTCCCCGTCATCGGGGTTCCAGCGGTAGATCTGGAACTTGCGCACATTCTTGCCCTCGGGCTTCGGCCAGGTCTTGCCGGTGCGGATCTTCGAATTCTTGGGAAGCGTGAACTGGACCATTTGCTTGCCTTCCAGGGTCTTGGCTTGCGTCTCGGGCGGGGGGCGGCGGGGTTACCCCCGCCAGCCGGGCTGATCGTAAAGCGGGCGCGAGGGGAACTGCCCGGATTTCTGCTGAACGCAGGAGTTGAAGACGGCGGCCGGATCGCGGCCCATCAGGTAGTCGGACGAGACATGCACCTCAAACGTGCCGGCGGCCTTGCCATCGGACCGCACGCCCACCCCCACCTCGCCGCGCGGGCGCAGGGCCAGGTTGGCGCGGTCAACGCAGGCGCGTTCGGCCTCTTCCACCGGGACCGGACCGCAGGCAGACAGCACCGGCAGGGCCAGCAGGCACAGGGCAAACGCGCGGATCATCGGGCCATCCCTCCCAGCGGTGCCACACCGGAGCGGGCGAAACAGGCCAGCGTGTTGGGCTGCGCCGCGATGCGCAGCACATTGGCCACGGTGTTGCTGCCCGCTTCGACCGCGATATCGCGGGCCAGAAGCCGCACGTCATCGGCGCTGGCATTTTCAACGATGCAGCGCGTCGCGGCATCGGCCTGCGCGCCGGCCAGATAGTTGCCCACCACCGGGCGCACCACCGTCTCGGCAGCGCGGCGACCGGCCTTGTCGGCCATCTGTGCCGGGTCGCAGGCGGCAAGGGTCAGAAGGGAAAGGGAAAACAGAAGCGCGTGTTTCATGATCCGCCCGGGGTCTGATTGACTGACCGGATCATAGGCCCGCAGGTCGGACGGAACATTCACAGTTGCCGGACCGGCGATTTCCCGCCCGCCCGCCCATGCGACCGCCGCCGCCCGGGGGGCGGCAGACAGACCTGCAAGGGGCGCGGGTGCGGGCATCAGAACTTCCGTTCCGCCGGCGCGATCTTCTTCAGGCTGATGCCGCCATCGGCTTCGGCGGTCAGCGGCGCGGTATGGACGGGGCGGAAATCCAGCCGCACCGCATTGCCGTCCACCCAGGCCAGCGTGTGCTTGCGCCAGTTGGCATCATCGCGCGTCGGATGATCTTCATGGGCATGGGCGCCGCGGCTTTCGGTGCGGGCATGGGCGCCATAGATCGTGGCCAGCGCGTTGGGCATCAGGTTGGTCAGTTCCAGCGTTTCCATCAGGTCGCTGTTCCAGACCAGGCTGCGGTCGGTCACCTTCAGATCGCCCAGCTTGCCGGCGATGGCGGTCATCTTCTTCTCGCCCTCGGCCAGGGTCTTTTCGGTGCGGAAGACGGCGGCATCGGCCTGCATGGTGCGCTGCATCTCAAGCCGCAGGTCGGCGGTGGGCACGGCGCCATTGGCATGGCGCAGCCCGTCGAAGCGGCTCAGCGCCCGGTCCACCTCGGCAGTGTTCAGGGGCACGTTGCGCGCCTTGGGATCGACGATCTCGCCGGCACGGATCGCGGCGGCGCGGCCGAAGACCACAAGGTCGATCAGCGAGTTCGAACCAAGGCGGTTCGCCCCATGCACGCTGGCGCAGCCGGCCTCGCCCACGGCCATCAGGCCGGGGAAGATGGCGTCGGGATTGCCCGGTTGCGGGTTCAGCACCTCGCCCCAGTAGTTCGTCGGAATGCCGCCCATGTTGTAGTGGACGGTCGGCAGAACCGGGATCGGTTCCTTGTGCAGATCGACACCGGCAAAGATGCGGGCCGATTCCGTGATGCCGGGCAGCCGCGCCTCAAGCGTTTCGCGCGGCAGGTGGTTCAGGTGCAGGTGGATGTGGTCGCCATTGGCGCCCACGCCGCGGCCCTCGCGGATTTCCAGCGTCATGCAGCGGCTGACATAGTCGCGCGGCGCAAGGTCTTTGTAATGGGGCGCATAACGCTCCATGAAGCGCTCGCCGTTGACGTTGGTCAGGTACCCGCCCTCGCCCCGCGCGCCTTCGGTGATCAGGCAGCCACTGCCATAGATGCCCGTGGGGTGGAACTGCACGAATTCCATGTCCTGCAAGGGCAGGCCCGCCCGCGCCACCATGCCGCCGCCGTCACCGGTGCAGGTATGGGCCGAGGTCGCGCTGAAATAGGCGCGGCCATAGCCGCCGGTGGCCAGCACCGTCATCTTGGCGTTGAAGACGTGGATCGTGCCGTCATCCAGCTTCCAGCAGACCACGCCGGTGCAGGCGCCGTCGGTGATGATCAGGTCGATGGCAAAATATTCGATGAAGAACTCGGCGTTGTTCTTCAGGCTTTGACCATAGAGCGTATGCAGAATGGCGTGGCCGGTGCGGTCGGCGGCGGCGCAGGTGCGCTGCACGGGCGGGCCTTCGCCGAATTCGGTGGTGTGGCCGCCGAAGGGGCGCTGGTAGATCTTGCCTTCCTCGGTGCGGCTGAAGGGCACGCCGTAATGATCCAGCTCATAAACCGCCTTGGGGGCTTCGCGCGCGAGATATTCCATCGCGTCGGTGTCGCCCAGCCAGTCCGACCCCTTGACGGTGTCATACATATGCCACTGCCAGCTGTCGGGCCCCATGTTGCCAAGGCTGGCCGCGATGCCGCCCTGGGCGGCCACCGTATGGCTGCGGGTCGGGAAGACCTTGGTCACGCAGGCGGTGCGCAGGCCCTGTTCTGCCATGCCCAGCGTGGCGCGCAGGCCCGCGCCGCCGGCGCCGACCACCACCACGTCATAGTCATGCACTTCGTAAGGATAGGCTTGGGTCATTCCGGGCACCTCAGAGCGCGATCTTGATCAGGGCGAACAGCCCCGTCGCCACGATCACGGCGGACAGCGAATAGACGAAGATCACCGCCATCTTGCGGGCGGTGCCCCGGGCGTAATCCTCGATCATCATCTGCGCGCCCATGGCGAAATGGCGCATGCCGACGACAAGGATCAGCGCGGTCAGGATGGCCGGGAAGGGCCGGGCAAAGGTGGCGACCACGACATCCTGCGGCTGGCCCAGAGCCGAGCCAAAGATGTAGATCCATGTCGGCACCATGAAGGCCAGCGCGACGGCGGTCACGGTCATGTGCCAGTGGTGATGGGTGCCGGTATGCGAGGCACCCTTGCCTTCGGCACGCTTGCGGGCGGTCAGATAACGCATGGCGGGCCTCAGACGATCAGGATGGTAAGGGCGGTCAGCACGACCGAACCGATGATGCAGGCCCAACCGAGTTTCTCGGCGGTGGGCACGTCAAGCCCGTGACCCGCGTCATAATAAAGGTGCCGCAGGCCGGCCAGGTAGTGATACCACACCGCCCAGGCCGATCCGGCAAAGACCAGATCGCCGAACCATGAGGTCGCCACCGCATTCGCCACGGCGAAATACTCGGGGCTGGTTGCCGCGGCCAGCAGCCACCACACCGCCAGCACCACCCCCACGATCAGCGCGTTCCCGGTGATCCGCGTCAGGATCGACGAAACCGAGGTCACCTGTATGCGGTAGATCTGCAGGTGCGGGGAAAGGGGCCGTTCGACCCGCTTGACGTTTGCCATGCGCATCCCTCTTGGCTCTGGCGCGGCGGGCGGGCCCGGCGCCTTGCGGCTGTTGCCGTTCCTCAATAGCGCGAAAATCGCGCATGTCACGCAGGACTGTGCCGCAGATGCAGCCTGTTTCCGCTATCAGTGCGAAAAAATGACGGATGTGATCACAGTTTTCCGGGCTGTGATCACAAGAACGGGCGAGCGACCGCCGGGCCGCCCGCCGCCCTGCCCCGCCTAGCGCGGCAGGATCGTGGTGTCCCAGGCCAGCTGCAGGCGCAGGTAGCCGTCATATTCCTCGCCCTCGTAATAGCGCAGTTCGACCGAGGTTTCCTCGCCCAGCGCATAGCCCACGCCGATGTCCCATTCGTTGTAGCGGCCATAGCCGGCCTCATAGAAGCCGACGCTGCCCGAGACGCTCAGCTTCTCGGTCGCCGCCATGTCGAAGGTCAGATAGGCGCTGCCGGTTTCGTTGTCGGGGTCGATATACAGTTCGGTCCCCAGCGACAGCTGGTCGGTCACGGCATAGCCCAGCACCAGCCCCAGTTCGCCGCAGCAGTCGCCGCCGTCGTTGGGATAAAGGTAGCGGGTATAGTTCACGTCATAGGACAGCGCCCCGGCCTCTCCCCGATAACCGACATAAAGGTCGATCTCGTTCGCGGCCGACTGGTCGGAAATCTCGGCCCAGATGCCGCCGTAGAACCCGCCGTATTCGGCCTCAAGATAGCCGTTCAGGTCGGATTTCGGGTCATCCTCATAGGCGTTGTATTGCAGCGCGGCACCGCCGTAGAGCGCGAATTCCTGCGCGGCGGCGGGCATGGCCAGCACCGAAACGGTCAGTGCGGCAGTCAGCGTTCTGATCATGGTCCCTCGCATATTCTGAATGTGCAGTCAGAATATCGCAGAAGTCACCAAAGCGTGAGCATTTTCTTGCCCCCGCCCCGGATGGTCCGGTCATTTCGGCATAAGTGCCCAATAATCCAGATCCAGCAGCACTTCGGGGGCATATTTGCCATCCGCCCCCTTCAGGGCAAAGGGCGCAGCACCCTGCTTTACCGCCACCAGCCGCAGCCGGATCGCCCCCACGCCGGGGGCGGCGGTGTCGGCACGGTCCAGCACCTCGGACCAGCATTTCACCGTGTCGCCGGCGAAACAGGGGTTGGCATGCGCCCCGCCGTTCAGCGCCACGATCATCTGCGCGTTGGCCAGCCCGTTGAACGACAGCGCGCGAGCCAGGGAAATCACATGGCCGCCGTAGATCAGCCGCTTGCCGTCCTCGCGGAAGGTGGCGTCGAAATGCACCTTGGCGGTGTTCTGCCACAGCCGGGTGGCCAGCATATGCTCGGCCTCTTCGATGGTGACGCCATCGACATGGTCGATCTTTTCGCCGGTTTCATAGTCGCCCCAGCGGTGCGGTTCCCCGGCAAGGGTGAAATCATAATTGGAAAAATCCAACCCTTCGGGGATGATCAGGGCATCGGCCGGCACTGCGGCTTGCAGTTTTGGAACAATTGCCTCGGGCGCCGGGGTATCGCGGTTCTTGCGCACCATGACCCAGCGCACATAGTCCAGCACCCGCTCGCCCCGCTGGTTCAGCCCTTCGGTCCGCACCCAGACCACGCCGGACTTGCCGTTCGAGTTCTCTTTCAGCCCGATCACCTCGGACTGGGCGCGCAGGGTATCGCCCGGAAAGACCGGCCGGTGCCAGCGCCCCTCGGCATAGCCGAGGTTCGCCACGGCGTTCAGGCTGATATCCGGCACGGTCTTGCCAAACACGGTGTGGAAGGCGATCAGGTCGTCCAGCGGGCTGGCCGGCAGGCCGCAGGCGCGGGCAAATTCATCCGAGGAATAAAGCGCCCCGCGCGCGGGGTAGAGCGCTTGGTAAAGCGCCCGCTCACCCCCCGAAACCGTGCGCGGCACGGCATGGGTGATCACCTCGCCGATGCGGTAATCCTCAAAGAAACGGCCCGGGTTGGTTTTCATCTTATCTCCTGCGGTGCGCGCAAGCACACACCCTGCGTTGGCTTTCACCCCTGCTGCGGATGGTGCGTGAAATCACGCACCCTACAGCCTTGGGTAGGGTGCGTGCTTGCACGCACCGCGTGGACTCATTGTTCGCCCAGCTTCACGTCAGGCGTGTAGGTGCCCGGTGCTTCCTTCACCACCGCCTGCCCGCAGCGCATCACCCCGCGCGCGACATCGAAGGCAAAGGTCGGGGCGCCGTGCAGCTCCCAGCCCTTGTTCAGGGCCACCGTCACCTTGTGACAAAAGGCCGAGGTGTCGTCATCCGACAGAAAGCGATACAGCCGCATCAGTAATTCCCCAGAAAGACAGGATGGCCAAGCCATTGGTGAACAAGCGCAATCAACCCGAACAGCACGACGGTGCCCGCAAGGTTCATCGCGTCGCCCTTCAGCCCCCGCCCGGCCGCTGGCCGCGCCCAGGGGCCGGCGGCGTTGATCAGCGCCATCTGCACCAGCGCCCAAAGCCCGATGCCGCCGAACAGCACGACCGAAGCCAGATCGCCGTTGACCAGCAGGTGCGCCACCGCCCAGATCACCTGCCCCCACAGCATCGGATGGCGCATGCGGGGGTAAAGCGTGCCCTTGGTACCGCCCACCCCGAACAGAAAGACCGACACCAGCATCAGCGTGTTGTTGGCATGGCCCATGCCCGGCAGCGGATCATAGACCGGCACGAATTCGGCGCTGCGGTAGCCCAGCACCATCAGCACGACGCCCGCCACGATCAGCAGGGCAATCACGCCCTTGCCCCTGTCGCCCCAGCCCGCGCGCAGGCCCGGGGCAAGGCGTTTCAGAAGATGCGGCGCGATCCACAGGATCAGGCCTAGGACAAGAAGCAACATCGCTGGGTTCTCCTGGCAGGTTTCGGCGGCAGAGTGCCGTCAACCCGCCATGGCCGCAATGGCTTCGGCCTTGGCAATCAGCGCATTCGCGGTGACGATATGCAGGTTCTCGACGATCCGGCCATCGACCACCGCCACCCCCTGCCCCGCGGCGCGCGCCGCCTCATAGGCCGCGATCTGGCGGTGGGCCAGCGCCAGTTCGGCCTCGCTTGGGGCAAAGGCGGCGTTGGCGATGTCCAACTGCGCGGGGTGGATCAGCGTCTTGCCGTCAAAGCCCATGTCGCGGCCCTGTTCGCATTCGGCGCGCAGGCCGTCTTCGTCCTTGAAGGCGTTGAAGACGCCATCGACGATCACCTTGCCGTGGGCGCGCGCCGCCAGAAGGCACAGGCCAAGGCCGGTCTGCATCGCCAGCCGGTCGGGGCGGAAGCGGCTGCCCAGTTCCTTTGCAAGATCATTGGTGCCCATGACCATGCCCTTCAGGCGCGGATGGGCGGCAATCTCGCCCGCGTTCAGCATGCCAAGGCCGGTCTCCATCATCGCCCACAGGTCGGCGCCCGGCACCGCTTCGGCCACCGGATCAAGATCGGCGGCGCGGTTCACCTTGGGGATCAGGATGGCGTCGATCTTCGCGCCCCCGGCAATCGCGCGGTCCATCGCATCGGCATCGGCACGGCCCCATTCGGTATCAAACCCGTTGATCCGCACGATCCGCGCCCGGCGGCCAAAGTCGAAATCGCGCAGCACGCGGGCCAGAAGATCGCGCGCCGCGGGCTTTTCATCGGGCGCGACCGCGTCTTCCAGATCGAAGATGATCGCGTCGGCCGCCAGCCCCTGCGCCTTTTCCAAAGCCCGCTCTTTTGAGCCGGGAATGTACAGAACCGAACGGTAGGGGCGCGAGGACATGATTCTCTCCAGGCAATATTCTTGCGCACAGACTGCGCATTTTGGCATTTTCGGCAAGGGCAGAAATGCCGCAATGCAGAAATCACCGTGCGGCGGCTTCACGGTCCGGTGGCATATGGCGGGGCAGGCTGGGGCATTGCGAACGGAGATGCCCATGCAACGCAGCCTTTTTGCCCTGTCGCTCGGCTTTGCCGGGGTGATCCTTGCCACCCATGAAGGGTGGAGCCTGCCGGCCACCGCCCGCCCGCCGGTCAACCCCCCGCCTCACGAAGCGGCAGGGAACCGCGGACCGGATTTCCTTTTCCGGCAAGCTCTTGCCCATTTCCCGCCCCCCGCCCCGCAAGCCGCCTTCCGGGGTTGATCGGCCCCCATGCGGCCCCACCTCTGACAGGCGCCGCCACAACGGGGCGCCGGCGTTCCGCCGTGATCCGATCCACCGAAAGGACTTCGCGATGAGCAGCACGACCGACAAGATCAAGGGCCTGACCAACGAAGCCGTGGGCAATGCCAAGCAGGCCGTGGGCAAGGCCACCGGCAATGACCGGCTGCGCGCCGAAGGCATCGTGCAGGAAACCAGGGGTGAGGCCCAGCAGGCCAAGGCCAAGGTGAAGGATGCGCTGAAAGAGCGTATCGACCGGGCCTGACCCGACGCAGTTGCCGCACACACTGGCAGGCGGGCGCATTCTGCGGAATGCGCCCCGTCCGCCGCAGCCTCCCCCGTCAGAGCCCCCGTCAGCCGGCGATCACCGCGCCCAGCCCCTTCCAGATCAGCTGCAGCCCGATCAGCAACAGGGACCAGGTGACGACGCGAAAGAACAGTTTCTCCGGCAGCACCCGCACCAGCCAGTAACCGCCATAGACCGCCGCCGCCGCCACCGGCATCAGCACGGCCGCCACCGACAGGCTGTGCAGGTTGATCTGGCCCAGGAAGTAATAGGGCACCAGCTTGATCGCGTTCACATAGGCGAAGGCGATGGTTGCGGTGCCGGCAAAGACCGCCTTCTTCATGCCCAAAGGCATGGTCCAGACCTGATAGGGCGGGCCGCCGGTGTGGCTGACGAAACTGGTGAAACCGGCGATGGTGCACCAGAACATCCCCGCCGCCGCGTCTGCCCGCCGCGCCGCCGCCAGCGCCGGGCGCAACAGCAACTGCTGCAGCGCGAAGGCGACCGAGATCACCCCCACCAGCGCCGTGACCCAGTCATCCGACACCCGGCTGGCCGTGGCCCAGCCGATGCCCACCCCCAGCGTCATCCCGGCCATGGCGATGACCAGCACCCGGCGGTCGAACTCTCGCCGGTAGGCGTAAAGGCCGAACCAGTCGGACACCACATAGACCGGCAGCATCAGCCCCGCCGCCAGCACCGGCGAGATGACCAGCGCCAGAACCGGCACCGCCAGCGCGCCGACGCCGGGCAGTCCGCCCTTGCTCATCCCGACCAGAACCGAGGCGATCACCGCCACCGCCCAGAAGTCCCAGCCTTCCATTCTGCCCCTCCGGTTTTGCCGCCCTGTTAGCGCAATCCCGGCCTGCCGGCCAGCCCATCCACTTTGCCGCATCGCAGCGGGCTTGCGTCCAAGGGCTTTTTGGGCTTACGAACCCCGCGTCAGACACTGCAAAACCCGAAGGGGGGATTCACCTATGGCACGACCCAAGATCGCGCTGATCGGCGCAGGCCAGATCGGCGGCACGCTCGCCCATCTCGCCGCCATCAAGGAACTCGGCGACGTCGTCCTGTTCGACATCGCCGAAGGCACCCCCCAGGGCAAGGCGCTGGACATTGCGCAATCGGGCCCCTCGGAAGGCTTCGATGCCACCATGAAGGGCGCCAACAGCTATGAAGACATCGCGGGCGCCGATGTCTGCATCGTCACCGCCGGCGTACCGCGCAAGCCGGGGATGAGCCGCGATGACCTTCTGGGCATCAACCTCAAGGTCATGAAATCGGTCGGCGAGGGCATCAAGGCCCATGCTCCGAACGCCTTCGTGATCTGCATCACCAATCCGCTGGATGCGATGGTCTGGGCGCTGCGCGAATTCTCGGGCCTGCCGCACAACAAGGTCGTCGGCATGGCCGGCGTGCTTGATTCGGCGCGCTTCCGCCATTTCCTGTCGGTCGAGTTCAACGTCTCGATGCGCGATGTCACCGCCTTCGTGCTGGGTGGCCACGGCGACACCATGGTGCCGCTGACCCGTTATTCGACCGTTGCCGGCATCCCGCTGCCCGATCTGGTGGCCATGGGCTGGACCACGCAGGAAAAGCTTGATGCCATCGTCCAGCGCACCCGTGACGGCGGCGCCGAGATCGTGGGCCTGCTGAAGACCGGCTCGGCCTTCTACGCCCCGGCCACCAGCGCCATCGAGATGGCCGAGGCTTACCTCAAGGACCAGAAGCGCCTTCTGCCTTGCGCCGCCTATGTCGACGGCGCCTTCGGCCTGAACGGCATGTATGTGGGCGTCCCCACCATCCTGGGCGCCGGCGGGGTCGAGCGGATCGTGGACATCACGCTGAACAAGGACGAACAGGCGATGTTCGACAAGTCGGTTGACGCCGTGAAGGGCTTGGTCGCCGCCTGCAAGGGCATCGACCCCTCGCTGGCCTGATCCGGCCGCGCAGCCATTCCGAAGGGCGCCCCCCGGGGCGCCCTTTTTCTTGCGCCCGGCCCCGCTTTCGGGCATCCCCGGCTGAACCTGACAGGAGGCATCCATGGATTACGGCAAATCCGGCAACCCCAAATCGGCCAAGGACAGCCACCACGCGCTGGACGTGCCCCGCCGCGGCGCGCCCAAGGCCAAGCCGACCGAGGCCGAAAAGAAGGCGGCCCTTCTGGCCCGCATGAAGGCCGCCGCCGAGGCGAAGAAGAAGGGCTGAGGCCCCCGCGTTGACATCGCCGCGCCTTCGGCGCCAGATCGCCGCCGAAGGAGCCCTGCCATGTCCGACCTTGCCGCCGAGCTTTGTGACCGCCTGACCCGCTACTGCGCCATCGACAGCCAGAGCGACGATGACAGCCCCAGCCAGCCCTCGACCGCGATCCAGCTGAACCTCGCCCGCCTTCTGGTGGATGAGTTGCAGGCGATCGGCGCGGCCGATGTGCGGCTGACCGACTACGGCGCGGTTCTGGCCACGATCCCCGGCACGGCGCCCGGGCCGGCGGTGGGCTTTCTGGCCCATATGGACACCGCCCCGCAGTTCAACGCCACCGGCGTAAAGCCCCGGGTGATCCGCGGCTACAACGGCGGCGCCATCAGCTTTCCCGACGATCCTGCGCTGGTGCTGTCGCCCGAAACCTCGCCGCATCTGGCGGACAAGCTGGGCCATGACATCGTGACCGCCTCAGGCCTGACGCTGCTGGGCGCCGATGACAAGGCCGGCATCGCGGTGATCATGGCCGCGGCCCACCTCCTGCTGGCCTCGGACGCGCCCCGCCCCACGATCCGCATCGCCTTCACCCCCGATGAAGAGATCGGCCGCGGCGTGGACAAGCGTCTGCCCGCCGATCTGGGCGCCGCCTTCGCCTATACGTTCGACGGCGGCGCCGTGGGCGAGATCGAGTATGAAAGCTTCTCGGCCGACGGCGCGGTGGTGACGATCGACGGCGTCTCGATCCACCCCGGTTATGCGCGCGGCAAGATGGTCAACGCCACCACGCTGGCGGCCCGGCTGCTGTCGATGCTGCCGCAATCCACCATGACCCCCGAAGTGACGGCCGACCGCGAAGGCTTCCTGCACTGCACCGAGATGACGGGCGGCTCATCGCGCATGGTGCTGAAATTCATCCTGCGCGACTTCGAACTCGATGGCCTTGCCCACAAGGGCGAGGTCTTGCGCAGCGCCTGCGCCGCCCTGCAGACGGCCGAGCCGCGGGCGCGGATCGACTGCGCCATCCGCCCGCAATACCGCAACATGCGCTACTGGCTGGAAAAAGACATGACGCCGGTCGATCTGGCCCGCGACGCCGCCCGCGCCCTTGGGCTTGATCCGGTCTCGGTGCCGATCCGCGGCGGCACCGACGGCTCGCGTCTGACGGAAATGGGCGTGCCCTGCCCCAACCTCTTCACCGGCATGCAAGAGATTCACGGGCCGCTGGAATGGATCTCGGTGCAGGACATGGCGCGCGCCGCCGAACTGATGCTGGGCATCGCCGCCCGCGCCGCGCGGTGACGGCCCCCATCCTCTCTCCCCAAATATCCCACGGGGGTCCGGGGGTGTGAAACCCCCGGGACCTCCACCCCGCGCCGCGCCATGAAACCGATCTCGCCCTACCACGCCCCCGGCTTCTACGACACCGCGCTGGCCCGCGGCCGGCACCGCGACATCGTCGGCGGCCGCTGGAATGAAACCGGCACGATCCAGATGGACCTCTTGCGCGCCGCGGGCCTGCAACCCCATCACCGACTGCTGGACATCGGCGCGGGGTCGCTGCGGCTGGGCTGCAAGGCGGTGCCCTGGCTTGACCCCGGCCATTACTGGGCCACCGACCTGTCCGGCGCGCTGATGCGGCGCGGCTATGATCTGGAACTGGCCGAGAAAGACTGCCTGCCGCCCGGCCAGCTGATTGAGGATGGCGATTTCGCCTTCCCCGGCCTGCCCGATGACATCGACTTTGCCATCGCCTTTGCCGTCTTCACCCATCTGCCGCTGGATCATCTGGCCCGCGCGCTGAGCCGTATACGCGCGCGGTTTCCCCGGCTGCAACGGCTGCTGTTCACGGTGTTTCTGGCGCCGGAAGGCACGGCCAGCCTGCGCCAGCCCGACGGCGTGGTGACCCATGCCGCCCGCGCGCCCTATCACTTCAGCGAAAGGGCCGTGCAGGCCGCCGTCGCCGCCGCGGGCTTCGCGGCCAGCCGCCAGCCCACCCGCCTGCCGCGCGGTCAGGCGCTTTGGTGGGCCACCCCGCCCCAGATGCCATAGGTCGTCTGGAAATACTCGACACAAAGGCGGTTGGCCTCACGCCGGCCCTTGCCTTCGGCCAGCGTCGAATAAAGCGGCTCCTCGCGCGCCACCTGATGCAGCGACCGGCGCAGGTTCAGCCCCGGCTCGGCCCAGATGCCGATACCGCGCCGCTCCAGATGGCCCGACAGCCAGACATCATCAACCGACCACAGCACCGGCGGAATGTCATGGACCGGCGCATCGAAGAAATCCGGCCGCACCACGATGCCGCCATAGCCCTCGGCAATGTCCAGATAGCCGGCGCGGTCGATCATGCGGAACGGCGCCTGCAAGGGAATGTTGCCCCGCCCGCGATACCGCAGCGTCTGCAGCCGCCGCCACCATGAAAACGCCAGCTGATCGCCCGGCTGCACCGAACAGACGGCATGGGGTTCGCGCGGCTGCCCGCCCGGCCGTCCCATCCGCTGCACCGTGGTGCCGCCCGCCGCCACCGCATCGGCCGGCCGCCGCGCCCGCACCGCCAGAAGCCGCGCCGCCCAGTCGCGCCGGTAAAGCTGATCGTCGTCGCAGAAGATCAGGTCCACCGCCTGCCCCTGACGGTCCTGCGCGGCGGGCAGAACCTTGGTCGCGGGGCCGAAATCCACCTCGCAGCGCCGGATCGTGACACCTTCGGGCACATCGGGCAATTCACCGCCATAGCCGGGAAACCGCCGGTAATACCGGGGAATCCACAGTTCGACCGCCTCGGGGCGTGAGCTTTGGGCCACCAGCGCCTTCAGCGCCGTCCCAAGGGCGGCAAAGCGCGGCGGAATGGTGGACAGGGTGATGACATGGCGCATGGCCGGCACCTTAGCCAGCCTTTCGGGCCGCCACAACCGGCCGGCCGCGCGGGCCGGGACTTGCCAGCGCCCCGGCTCTGGCCCAACTTGCGCGGATCGTTCCGGAGGTTGTCATGCGTGCCGCAGTTCTGTCCCTTGGCCTTTCCCTTGCCCTTGCCGCCGGCGCCCCCGCGGCGGCCGAAACCCTGTCGGCCGAGATTGGCCGCACCGGCCTTGCCGCCACCGAGGCGCGTCTGACCGCGCGGGGCGGCCTGTCGGATGAGGAACGCTTTGCCCTGGGCGGCATCCGCTTTCTGCGCGCCATCGAGCAAAGCTTCCAGATCCGCTGGCAGAACGGCATGACCGACCGCACCGGCATGCTGCCCCTGCTGCGCCTGCCGGTGCCCGACAATCCCGCGCCCCAGCCCTTCGACCCCGGCGCGGTCGCCGCGATCTTTGCCACCGCCGACGCCGATCTGGCCCGCGCGCGTGAGGCGCTGGCGCCGATCCCGGCAGCTTCGGATTTCGGGCTGGTCATCGACCTGGGCGATCTGTGGTTCGACGTGAACGCCAATGCCGCCCGCGACCCGGGCGAGGATTTGCTTGATATCGCGGGCCCCGCCCTTCTGGGCTGGCAATGGTCGGAACGCCCCGCCGATGCGCCCGCGCCGGTGGTGCGCTTTGACAGCGCCGATGCGGCTTGGCTGATCGCCTATACCCATGCGCTGCAGGCCTTCTGTCAGGTGGTGCTGGCCTATGACCCGACCGAACCCCTGACCCGCATCCTGACCGCGCGTGAAGCGCTGGCGGTCCATGGCCCGCTGCCGCCCGACCAGTTGCTGGGGTCGCAGAACCAGGGGCTGGACAGCATCGACATGATCGCGCTGATCCTGGACACGCTGAACCAGATGCCCGACGCCCCCCGGATGGCCGCCGCGCGTGACCACCTGCTGGCCGCCATGGTGAACAACCGCGACTTCTGGACCCGTCTGGCGGCCGAGACCGACAGCGACCGCGAATGGCTGCCGAAGCCCGGCCAGACCTCGGCCCTGGGCGTCAGCCTGCCCGAAGGCACCGGCGAAAGCTGGCAGGCCGTGCTGGCCGATGGCGAGGCGCTGCTGAACGGGCAAAAGCTTGCGCCCTACTGGCGGTCTGGGGCGGGGGCCGGGATCAATGTGATGAAGCTTTTCACCGAACCGCGCCCCGTCGATCTGGCCGGCTGGATTCAGGGCTGGGCCGCGATGCCCTATTATGAGGCGGGTCCGCTGGTGAGTGCCGAAAACTGGAGCCGTTTCGAATCTCTGGCCGGGGGCCAGCCGATGCTGCTGGCGCTGTGGTTCAACTAGGCCGGCCGGTTTACGCTAACATCCGGCATTTGTGATCACAGGATTTTTCCCTGTGATCACAAACCGCAGATTTCTGCGATTTCCCTGCAAATCCCGTTTTGCGCGCCCTTCAATTCATGCCATCACGCGCCAAATTCATCCTGACGGGGGCCCACCCATGAACATCCATGAATATCAGGCCAAGGCACTTCTGCGCAGCTACGGCATCCCGGTGTCCGACGGCCGCGTGGTGCTGCGCGCCGAAGAGGCCAAGACCGCCGCGGGCGAACTTGACGGCCCGCTTTGGGTGGTCAAGGCGCAGATCCACGCCGGCGGCCGCGGCAAGGGCCATTTCAAGGAACCCGAAGCCGGCGAAAAGGGCGGCGTCCGTCTGGCCCGCTCGGTCGCCGAAGCGGCCGAATTCGCCCGCCAGATGCTGGGCCGGACCCTTGTGACGATCCAGACCGGCGAGGCCGGCAAGCAGGTCAACCGCATCTACATCGAAGACGGCAGCGACATCGAACGCGAGCTTTACCTTGCCCTGCTGATCGACCGTCAGACCAGCCGCATCTCGATCGTCTGCTCGACCGAAGGCGGCATGTCGATCGAGGACGTGGCCCATGACACGCCCGAAAAGATCCTGACCTTCACCATCGACCCGGCCACCGGCCTGCAGGATTTCCACGGTCGCCGCGTGGCCTTCGGGCTGGGGCTGACCGGCAATCAGGTCAAGCAATGCGTGGCCATCGTGAAGAAGCTGTACCAGCTGTTCGTCGACAAGGACATGGACATGCTGGAGATCAACCCCTTCGTGGTGCTGAAGGACGGCAACCTGAAGCTGCTTGATGCCAAGATGGGCTTTGACGGCAACGCGCTTTATCGCCATGCCGACATCCTGGCGCTGAAGGACGAAACCGAGGAAGACCCCAAGGAACTGGCGGCGCAGAAGTTCGACCTGAACTACATCGCGCTGGACGGCGAAATCGGCTGCATGGTGAACGGCGCGGGCCTTGCGATGGCCACGATGGACATCATCAAGCTTTATGGCGCCGAACCCGCCAACTTCCTGGACGTGGGCGGCGGTGCGACGAAGGAAAAGGTGACCGAGGCCTTCAAGATCATCACCTCGGACCCGAACGTGAAGGGCATCCTGGTCAACATCTTCGGCGGCATCATGCGCTGCGACATCATCGCCGAGGGCGTTCTGGCCGCGGTGAAGGAAGTCGGCCTGAAAGTGCCGCTGGTGGTGCGTCTGGAAGGCACCAACGTCGAACTGGGCAAGGAAATCATCCGCAACTCGGGCCTGAACGTGATCGCCGCCGACAACCTGTCGGACGCGGCGCAGAAGATCGTCAAGGCGGTCAAGGGATGATCCGCACGGCGCTTCTTCTGGCCTGTCTGGCGGCTCCGGCCGCCGCGCAGGACCGCGCGATGCTGGAACACCTGCTGCGCGATCTGGACGATGCCACCGATCCCAAGGTGCTGCGTGCGGCCACCGCCGCCTGCATCCTGGGCGAAGGCAATGCCGATGCCATCGCGGCCTATTTCACCGAAGCCGGCTGGACGCGCAGCGATGACACCGAGATGGGCATGACCAGCCTTTCCGCAACTGCCGGCAGCGTCGGCGTCTCGCTTTATGACGACGGCCGCATCTGCGACGTCGCCAGCGAGGGCTGGGGCACCGATACCGCGCTTGGCGCCCTGCAGATCGCTTCGGGCGTGGCCGGGCTGGGGTTGGAAACGCTGCCCGACAGCGAATGCACCGCCCTTCGGCTGACCCCTTCGGTTACCGTTGAAGTCACCTCTACCGGTCAGGATCCTGTGTGTTTCTCGGAAAACACCAGCGCTCTCCGGTTCACATACGCTGCCGCCAACTAGGCACGACGCAAAGGATTCCTCCATGTCCGTCCTTGTCAACGAAAACACCAAGGTCATCTGCCAGGGCTTCACCGGCTCGCAGGGCACCTTCCACTCGGAACAGGCCATCGCCTACGGCACCAGGATGGTCGGCGGCGTCACGCCCGGCAAAGGCGGGACCGAGCATCTGGGCCTGCCGGTCTTTGACTCGGTCCACGAAGCCGTGGCGAAAACCGGCGCCGATGCGAGCGTGATCTACGTCCCGCCGCCCTTCGCGGCTGACTCGATCATGGAAGCGATCGACGCCGAGATTCCGCTGGTGGTCTGCATCACCGAAGGCATTCCGGTTCTGGACATGATGAAGGTCAAGCGCGCCCTCATCAACTCGAAGACCCGGCTGATCGGGCCGAACTGCCCCGGCGTCATCACCCCCGGCGCCTGCAAGATCGGCATCATGCCCGGCCATATCCACCAGCGCGGCAGCGTTGGCGTCGTCAGCCGCTCGGGCACCCTGACCTATGAGGCGGTCAAGCAGACCACCGACCTCGGCCTTGGCCAATCCTCGGCCGTGGGTATCGGCGGCGACCCGATCAAGGGCACCGAGCATATCGACGTGCTCGAGATGTTCCTGGCCGACCCCGAGACCACCTCGATCATCATGATCGGTGAAATCGGCGGCTCGGCCGAAGAAGAAGCCGCGCAGTTCCTGGCCGATGAGAAGAAGCGCGGCCGCTGGAAGCCGACCGCCGGCTTCATCGCCGGCCGCACCGCGCCGAAGGGCCGCCGCATGGGCCACGCGGGCGCCATCGTCGCCGGCGGCAAGGGCGATGCGGAGAGTAAGATCGAGGCGATGAAATCCGCCGGCATCGTCGTCGCCGACAGCCCCGCCCATCTGGGCGAGGCGGTGATGAAGGCCCTGGGCCGCTGAGATGCCGCACCGGTCGCCGTCAGCAGCCTATGAGGAAAAGCTGGGCAGGAACGTGCTTCTTGTCTGCCTATCCTTCCTGACGGCGTTCCTGGCCTTCGGCTTCGTTCTGGCCTCGGGCCTGACCGAGACGACCGACCTGCTGGCAGCGATTGCCTTCTATCTGAACTGAACGGCGGCGGGGCAACCCGCCGCTTCGGCCACTGGCCCCCCCGGGAGGAAACGAGAGATGACCGAACAATCCCCCAACACCCAGTTTCACGCTTCGTCCTTCCTGCAGGGGGCGAATGCCGATTACATCGACCAGCTGGCCGCGCGCCATGCCGCCGACCCCGGCTCGGTCGATCCGCAATGGGCCGAGTTCTTCCGCGCCCTCGGCGACACCGAGATCGAGGCCAAGCGTCAGGCCGAGGGCCCCAGCTGGGCCCGCGCCGACTGGCCGCCGGCCCCCGCCGATGACCTGACCGCCGCGCTGACCGGCGAATGGCCGGCCGCGCGCGCCGAAGGCAAGGCCGCCGGCAAGAAGATTGCCGAGAAGGCTGCCGAACAGGGCGTCGCCCTGACGCAGGAGCAGATTCAGCGCGCCGTGCTGGATTCGATCCGCGCCATCATGCTGATCCGCGCCTACCGCATCCGCGGCCATCTGGCGGCCGACCTTGACCCGCTGGGCTTGACCCCCACCGGCAGCCACCCCGAGCTTGACCCAGCATCCTACGGCTTCACCGAAGCCGACATGGACCGCCCGATCTTCATCGACAACGTGCTGGGCCTGACCCATGCCTCGATGCGCGAGATCGTCGAGATCGTGAAGCGCACCTATTGCGGCACCTTCGCGCTGCAGTACATGCACATCTCGGACCCGGAACAAGCCAGCTGGCTGAAGGAACGGATCGAAGGCTACGGCAAGGAAATCGCCTTCACCCGTGAAGGCCGCAAGGCCATCCTGAACAAGCTGGTCGAGGCCGAGGGATATGAGAAATTCCTCCATGTGAAATACATGGGCACCAAGCGCTTCGGCCTTGACGGCGGCGAGGCGCTGATCCCCGCGATGGAAGCCATCATCAAAGTGGGCGGCGCTAACGGCGTGAAGGAAATCGTCATCGGCATGCCGCACCGCGGCCGGCTGAACATCCTCGCCAACGTCATGCAGAAGCCCTACAAGGCGATCTTCCACGAATTCCAGGGCGGCAGCTACAAGCCCGAGGACGTGGACGGTTCGGGCGACGTGAAATATCACCTCGGCGCATCCAGCGACCGCACCTTCGACGGCAACACTGTCCACCTATCGCTGACCGCGAACCCCAGCCACCTTGAGGCGGTGAACCCCGTCGTTCTGGGCAAGGTCCGCGCCAAGCAGGACCAGTTCGGCGATCCCGACCGGATCAGCGTGCTGCCGATCCTTCTGCACGGCGACGCGGCCTTTGCCGGTCAGGGCGTGGTGGCCGAATGCTTCCAGCTTTCGGGCATCAAGGGCCACCGCACCGGCGGCTGCATCCATATCGTGGTGAACAACCAGATCGGCTTCACCACCGCCCCGGCCTTCAGCCGCACCTCGCCCTACCCCACCGACATCGCCCTGATGGTCGAAGCGCCGATCTTCCACGTCAACGGCGACGACCCCGAGGCGGTGGTCCATGCCGCCAAGGTGGCCACCGAATATCGCCAGAAGTTCCACAAGGACGTGGTTCTGGACATCTTCTGCTACCGCCGCTTCGGTCACAACGAAGGCGACGAGCCGATGTTCACCAACCCGGCGATGTACAACCGCATCCGCAAGCAGAAGACCACGCTGCAGCTTTACACCGAACGTCTGGTGGCCGACGGGCTGATCCCCGAGGGTGAGATCGAAGACATGAAGGCCGCCTTCCAGGTGCGCCTGAATGAAGAGTTCGAGGCCGGCAAGAACTACAAGCCCAACAAGGCCGACTGGCTGGACGGGCGCTGGAAGAACCTGCAGACCAAGAACCTGGAAAACTACGAACGCGGCGAAACCTGGATCAAGGCCGAGACGCTGGCCGAAGTGGGCGCCGCGCTGACCCGCGTTCCCGAAGGGTTCGACATCCACAAGACCGTGACGCGCCAGCTCGACGCCAAGCGCAAGATGTTCGAAACCGGCGAAGGCTTTGACTGGGCCACCGCCGAAGCGCTGGCCTTCGGCTCGCTTCAGACCGAAGGCTTCCCCGTGCGCCTTGCCGGGCAGGACTGCACCCGCGGCACCTTCTCGCAGCGCCATTCGGGCTGGGTCGATCAGACCACCGAAGAGCGTTACTACCCCCTGAACCACATCCGCCCCGGTCAGGCGCGCTATGAGGTGATCGATTCCGCCCTTTCGGAATATGCCGTCCTCGGCTTCGAATACGGCTATTCGCTGGCCGAACCGAACGGCCTGACCCTGTGGGAAGCGCAGTTCGGCGACTTCGCCAACGGCGCGCAGATCATGTTCGACCAGTTCGTGAACTCGGGCGAATCGAAATGGCTGCGGATGTCGGGCCTTGTGGTGCTGCTGCCCCACGGCTTCGAAGGTCAGGGCCCGGAACATTCCAGCGCCCGTCTGGAACGCTTCCTGCAGCTTTCGGCACAAGACAACTGGATCGTCGCCAACTGCTCGACCCCGGCGAACTACTTCCACATCCTGCGCCGCCAGCTGCACCGCACCTACCGCAAACCGCTTATCCTGATGACGCCGAAATCGCTGCTGCGTCACCCGATGGCGATTTCCCGGGCCGAGGATTTCCTGGATGGTTCGACCTTCCACCGCGTGCTGTGGGACGATGCTGAGAAGGGCAATTCGACCCTTGCGCTCAAGCCCGACGCCGAGATCCGCCGCGTGGTGATCTGTTCGGGCAAGGTCTATTTCGACCTTCTGGCCGAACGCGATGCCCGCGGTCAGGACGACACCTATCTGATGCGGCTTGAGCAGATCTACCCGCTGCCCACCCGGTCGCTGACGGCGGAACTGTCGCGCTTCAAGAACGCCGAGATCGTCTGGTGTCAGGAAGAGCCCCGCAATCAGGGCGCCTGGTTCTTCATCAACGAAGAGCTGGAACCCGTCCTGACCGCCATCGGCGCCAAGCACACCCGGCCGCGTTATGCCGGCCGCACCGCCTCGGCCTCGCCCGCGACGGGTCTGGCCAGCCGCCACAAGTTTGAACAGGAAACCCTCGTGAAGGAGGCCCTGGGCTGAAGCGCCCGGGAGTAGGAGAGTAACATGACCGACGTTATGGTGCCCGCCCTGGGCGAAAGCGTGTCCGAAGCCACCGTCTCAACCTGGTTCAAGAAGGTGGGCGACACGGTGAAGCAGGATGAGATGCTGTGCGAGCTGGAGACCGACAAGGTTTCCGTCGAAGTGCCTTCGCCCGTCTCGGGCGTGCTGACCGAGATCATCGCCCCCGAAGGCACGACCGTGGCCGCCAGCGCCCGGCTGGCCATCGTCGCCGAAGGCGCCGTGGGGGCTGCCCCCGCGCCCGCCGCTGCGGCCGCCCCGGCTCCGGCCGCCGCCCCCGCGCCGGCGCCCGCCGCCGCGAAGGACGTTGAAAACGCCCCCGCCGCGAAAAAGGCCATGGCCGAAGCGGGCCTTACGCCCGATCAGGTGCAGGGCACCGGCCGCGACGGCCGCATCATGAAGGAAGACGTGGCCCGCGCCGCGACCGCCGTTCAGGCCGCCGCGAGCGCCGCCCCCGCGCCCGCCGCCATTCCGCGCGCGCCGGTGCCGGCCGACGATGCCGCCCGCGAAGAGCGCGTCAAGATGACCCGCCTGCGCGCCACCATCGCCCGCCGCCTGAAGGACGCGCAGAACACCGCCGCCATGCTGACCACCTATAACGAGGTGGACATGTCGGGCATCATGGACCTGCGCAACGCCTACAAGGATCAGTTCGAAAAGAAGCACGGCGTCAAGCTGGGCTTCATGTCCTTCTTCGTGAAGGCCTGTATCCACGCCCTGAAAGAAGTCCCCGAGGTCAATGCCGAGATCGACGGTCAGGATGTGGTCTACAAGAACTACGTCCACATGGGCGTGGCCGTCGGCACGCCCTCGGGGCTGGTGGTCCCGGTGGTGCGTGACGCCGACCAGATGGGCTTTGCCGCCATCGAAAAGAAGATCGCCGAACTGGGCCTCCGCGCCCGCGACGGCAAGCTTTCCATGGCCGAGATGCAGGGCGGTTCCTTCACCATCTCGAACGGCGGCGTCTACGGCTCGCTGATGTCCTCGCCGATCCTGAACCCGCCGCAATCGGGCATCCTCGGCATGCACAAGATCCAGGACCGCCCGGTCGTGGTGAACGGCCAGATCGTCATCCGCCCGATGATGTATCTTGCGCTGTCCTATGACCACCGGATCGTGGACGGCAAGGGCGCGGTGACGTTCCTAGTGCGGGTCAAAGAGGCTCTGGAAGACCCGCGTCGGCTGCTGATGGATCTGTGAGAGAGGGCTGAACCCCGATCTACGGACTAGCCCTTAGGTCGGGGTTTTCCCGCTGTATGAAGGAACGAGCTATGAGGGCGGTAAGGGGGATAGTTGCATTTGCGGCAACCACAACTTGCGCCCTTTATGGATTGTGGAATGGCTATGTCCTGTACAATGTTGCAATCATTGTTCTGGGCCTTGGTAGTCTGGAAGACCTTTCGAGGCTCCTTTCTGTTGTCATGATGGTTGGTCTTGCCGGCAACACTGCCCTCGCGGCGTGGGCTAGTGTTTCCTCAATCGCGGGCTCACGAATACCGCTGTGGTATTCTGCGCTCGCGCTGGCGTTCACGGCTGCAATTGTCCTGCCACAACTGAAGGCTTCGTTGTCGGACCCCGTCAGCCTTGCAGTGTTTGTGCTCCTTGGCCCGATCTCACTCGCACTGCTTTGGGGCCTCCGGCGCAAAAGAGGTTTCAATTGATAAGGTCCGAGACCCCATGACCCCCGAACTCACCGCCCTTTCCGCTACCCGCATGGCGCGGCGTCACACGCACCGCGCCTCCCTCCCCCTCGTGGGGAGGGATGGGGTGGGGGGCATCGCGCGGGTTGGACAATACCCCCCCTCCCCCATCCCCTCCCCACAAGGGGGAGGGGTGCCGCCCCTGACGCCCCAGAAAGACTGAACCCATGACCCCCGAACTCACCGCCCTCACCGCGGCCGTCCTTCTTCAGGCCCTCACGCTGGCGCTGATGGCGGCGGTGGCCAACCGTGAGCTGGGCCACCGGGTGACCACCGGGCCGCGCGACGGGCAGATGCCCAAGGTCTCTCCCCTGCTGGGCCGGCTGTTGCGCACGGTGACGAACGGGTTCGAGGGGCTGGTGATGTTCGCCCCGGCCGTGCTGGTGGTGGCGCTCTCGGGCCAGTCCGACAGTGTGACGCAGGCCGCGGCCTGGGTCTATGTGGCGGCCCGCCTGCTTTACGTTCCGGCCTATGCTTTCGGCTGGGTGCCCTGGCGCTCGGCCATCTGGGGGGTGGGGCTGGCGGCGACGCTGGCGCTGCTGATCTCGGCCCTGATCTGACACCCGCCGTCTCTATCAAAGGAAGACGGAAAGAAGACGCAAAGAAGACCGATATTTTCTGAAGGAACAAGACCATGGCAGAATTCGACGTGATCGTGATCGGCGGCGGCCCGGGCGGCTATGTGGCCGCGATCCGTGCCGCGCAGCTTGGCCTGAAAACCGCCTGCGTCGAGGGGCGCGAGACCTTGGGCGGCACCTGCCTGAACGTCGGCTGCATCCCCTCGAAGGCGCTTCTGAACGCCACGCACCACCTGCACGAAACCCATGAAAACTTTGCGAAAATGGGCCTGATCGGCCCGTCGCCCAAGGTGGATTGGGCCAAGATGCAGGATTACAAGCAGGATGTGGTGAACGGCAACACCAAAGGGATCGAGTTCCTGTTCAAGAAGAACAAGGTCACCTGGCTGAAGGGCTGGGGCAGCATTCCCGCCGCCGGTCAGGTGAAGGTGGGGGACGAGGTCCACAGCGCGAAAAACATCATCATTGCAACGGGTTCCGAGCCGTCCAGCCTGCCCGGCGTGACGGTGGACGAAAAGATCGTCGTCACCTCGACCGGCGCCTTGGCGCTGGGGTCGATCCCGAAAACCATGGCGGTGATCGGCGCCGGGGTGATCGGGCTTGAGATGGGATCGGTCTATGCCCGTCTGGGCGCCGAGGTGACGGTGGTCGAATATCTCGATGCCATCACCCCCGGCATGGACGCCGAAGTGGCGAAAAGCTTCCAGCGCATCCTGGCCAAGCAGGGGCTGAAATTCGTGCTGGGCGCAGCGGTGCAGAAGGTGGAAACCGGCAAGAAGGGGGCGAAAGTCACCTACAAGCTGCGCAAGAACGACGCGGAGGCCAGCCTTGACGCCGAGGTCGTTCTGGTCGCCACCGGCCGCCGCCCCTATACCGCCGGTCTGGGGCTTGAGGCCTTGGGGGTTGAGATGCTGCCGCGCGGCCAGATCAAGGTGGACGCGCATTTCTCGACCAATATCAAGGGTATCTATGCCATCGGCGATGCGGTTCCCGGCCCGATGCTGGCCCACAAGGCCGAGGATGAGGGCATGGCGGTGGCCGAAGTGATCGCCGGCAAACATGGTCATGTGAACTATGACGTGATCCCCGGCGTCATCTACACCACGCCCGAAGTGGCCAGCGTCGGCAAGACCGAAGAGCAGCTGAAAGAGGAAGGCCGCGCCTACAAGACCGGCAAGTTCCCCTTCATGGGCAACGCGCGGGCCAAGGCGGTGTTTCAGGCCGAGGGCTTCGTCAAGCTGCTGGCCGACAAGGAAACCGACCGCATTCTGGGTTGCCACATCATCGGCCCGGGCGCGGGCGACCTGATCCATGAGGTCTGCGTGGCCATGGAATTCGGCGCCAGCGCGCAGGACCTGGCGCTGACCTGCCACGCCCATCCGACCTACAGCGAGGCGGTGCGCGAAGCGGCACTGGCCTGCGGCGACGGCGCGATTCACGCCTGACCCCCTGCGGAACCCCGAATTTTCGCCGAAAATTCGGGGCCTTAGGCCGTCTGGTCAGGCGGACACCCCCGCTAGCCTGCCGGCTTCATCGGCGACAAGTCCTTGCAGCAGCGCCAGCCGCTGCACGGTGAAGCCGGTGCCCGCCGGCGCGGCCCAGCGAACCGAATGGGCAAAGAACCTGCGGTACGCTTCGCGCTTGCGGCACCAGGCCAGCACGAAGATGCCATGCGCCGGATAGACCAGCGCCAAGGGCCAGATCTCGCGCTCGGTTTCGCGATCCTGCAGGTCGGTGTAGCCGATGCGCAGGGCCTGCGCGGCTTCGACCGCCTGTTCGATCAGCGCCAGATCGGCGGAGACGGCGGGACGGCGCGTGCCCTGCCCCGCAGGCAAGGCGGGGTAGCGCTGATACAGCGCATGCAGATAGGGCGCCTCGGGCATGGTGGCGCCGATCCCGGCAACCAGCGCCGCGGCGCGTGCGGACAGCCCGGCATCGCCGGCGGCCGAAACCCCGGCCAGCCCGCGCAGAAGCGTGTCGCGTTCCTTCCAGCCGAGTGCTGCAAATCCGTCCGGTGCCAAGGCCGCCGCCGGACTTGCGGCCAGAACGCCCCCCGCCGCCAGAAGCCCGGCCAGATCGCGCCGCGTCACCGCGTCCGCCGCCCCGGTACGGGCGGGGCGGGCGCTGATCCAGCGGTGAAGACGGGCGGCAAGGCCGGGCATGGTGATCTCCTGAGTTCCGGGGCTAGAAAGCGGCCGCAGCGGCCGCCCTGTCAAGACCTTCGCCTCAGGCAATCAGATGCCGCAGCCCCTGGGTCACGTCGGTCCGCACCGCCAGCCGCAGCCCCGGTTCGTCACCGGCCTTCAGCGCGGCCAGGATCAGCCGGTGGTGCTGCGGCAGTTCGCGCCGGCGGATTTTCTGGTAAAGCGCGCGCATCGTCGGGCCAAGCTGCAGCCAGACCGTCTCGATCATCGCCAGCATCGCCGGGGTCTGGGCGCGCAGGTACAGCGTGCGGTGAAATTCAAGGTTGGTGCGGACATAGGCCACCGCATCCTGATTCATCACCGCATCGGCATTGGCGGTGTTGATGGTGGCCAGCCGGTCGATCAGGGCGAAATGCACGCGCGGCAGGGCGCGGGCCGCCATCTCGGGCTCGAGCAGCGCGCGGACGGCGGCCAGTTCCTCGATCCGCTCGGGCGTCAGTTCCGGGGTGCTGATCCGGCCCGAAGAGGAAATCGTCAGCGCCCCCTCGGCGGCAAGGCGGCGCACGGCCTCACGCGCGGGGGTCATCGAGACGCCAAACTGCCCCGCCACGCCGCGCAACGTCAGCGACTGGCCGGGCGCCAGTTCGCCGTGCAGGACCTGCTGGCGCAGCGTGCGATAGACCCGCTCATGCGCGGCGGCGTTGGGGTCGGCGATGCGGGGTTTCAGCGACATGGGGCCAGCCAATCAGCGGGGGCCCGGCGGGTCAACCCCGTCGAAGCGCAGGGCATGCAGGCCCGGGCCATGGCGGCGCAGCCAGCCGCGCTGCGCCTGCCAGCCCGGAAAGATGCGCCCCACCACCGCCCAATAGGCCGGCGAATGGTTCATCTCGACCAGATGGGCGGCCTCATGCGCGGCGACATAATCCAGCACCGCAGGCGGCGCCATGATCAGCCGCCAGGAAAACATCAGCCGCCCCGCCGCCGTGCAGGACCCCCAGCGCGACCGGGTGTCGCGCAGGGTGATGCCGGTCACCCGCCGCCCCAGCAGCCCGGCATAGTGGTCGGACGCCGCCGCCAGCCGGTCGCGCGCCCGCAGCTTCAGCCAGGCCGCCACCCGCACCCCCGCCTGCGCCGGATCGCCGGGGACAAATAGCGAATCGCCCTCGGCCCGCACCGCCCGCCCCTGCCCCGGCACCAGCCGCAGCATCTGCCCTTCAACCGGCAGGGCGCTGCCGATGCCCACCGCCGCGCCCTGCGGCACCCGCCCCAGCGCCGCGCGCAGCCAGCCTTCCTGACTGCGGGCGAAGGCCAGCGCCTCGGCCTCACGCGCGCGGGCTGGCATCGAAAGGGTCACCTGCCCGTCCAGCGAGGACACACGCAGCGAAAACCGCCGCGCGCGGGCCGAACGGCGCAGCGTGATCTCGACCTCTGGCAGACCGGGAAGGACGGGCATGATACCTCTTGCGAAGGACGCTCAGGATAGCCACATCGGCGCCACCCGCAACCATGCGGCGGCCCTTGTGACAAAGCCTTTGACAGTGGCAAAGGCTTGTGGCAAGCGAGCGCGACTCTGGACAACTGGCCTGAAAAGGGAAGACCATGCCCAAGCAAGAATGGGGCACGAAGCGGATTTGCCCGACCACCGGCAAACGCTTCTACGACCTGAACCGCGTGCCCGTCGTCTCGCCCTACACGGGCGAGGTGGTGGACATCGAATCGGCCCGCCGCAAGATGGCTGCCGCCGTCATCGCCCGTGTCTCGCCCGAGAAGGACGACGACACGCTGGTTGACGATCTGGAAGCCGATGATGAACTGCTGGTCGGCGCCGTCGCGGATGACACCGAGATGGACGACGAACTGCTGGAAGACGACGCCGACGACAACGTCTCGCTGGACGATCTGGCCGACGTGGCCGGCGACGAAGAAGAAGTCTGACGACTTTCCGGCAGGCGCGAAATTGGTGCATTTTTCCCCTTGCACCCCACCGCGCCTGCCCCTAAACAGCGCCCACGACGCGCCCCACGCGTCAGCCGACTGGAACGGGGTCATAGCTCAGATGGGAGAGCGCTTGAATGGCATTCAAGAGGTCCGGGGTTCGATTCCCCGTGGCTCCACCAGCCCGGAAACGGCAGACAAACACCCCGCGCCCCGGCGCGGGGTGTTGTCGTTTGGGGGCCCCGCAATCCGGGCAGATTGCCGCCTGTGCCGCTGCGTCGCGGGGGCGGCTGCGTTGACAGGGCGCGACCGGGTTCCCACCTTTGGCATCTGACCGGCAATGACCGAGGAGGACCAGACATGGCACGCGAACCCAGAACCGAGACGCCCGACGTTGAAGAACTGACGGCCCAGATCGCCACTCTGAAGGCCGATCTGGCGCGGCTGGCCGATACCGTGAAGGGCCAGGGCGAAGGCCTGGCCGAAGAGGTCGCCGCACGCGCCCGCCGCGCCTATGACCATGTACGCGACGAAGCCGCCCAGCGCGCCGGACAGGTGCGTGAACGCGCCGAGGGCTATCTGGAGACCGCAGATACCGCGGTGAAGACCCATCCCGCCACGGCGATGGGGCTGGCGGTTGGCGCGGGCTTTCTTCTGGGCCTGATTCTGGCGCGGCGCTAGGGTGTTTCCGCCCGTCTCAGCCCTGCTGCGGCGGCTGGTGTGCAAGGCCGGCTTCGGCCTTGCCGCCCTTCTGGCGCTGCTGACCGGCGCCGGCTTTCTGCTGGCAGCACTTTGGACCGCGCTCGATGCGGCGCGGGGGCCGCTTTTTGCCTCATTGGTGATCGGGCTGGGGCTGACCGGGCTGGCGCTGGTGCTGGCGGTCGTGGGCTTTGCCCCCCGCCGACCGCCGCGTCAGGCGGAACTCGACGCCGCCACGCTTGAGGCGCTGAACCGCGCCGCCGCTGGAGGCCCGGGCGACATGGAACGCGCGCTGCGCGAGGTGCTGACCGCCCATGGCATGACGCCCCCCGCCGCCGGCAACCTGCCCTCGGTTCTGGCGGCCTTTGTCTTTGGCGTCACCATGGCGCTGACCCGCGACCGCCGCCGCTGAGGCGGGGCGGAATTATTTCATATATCTGTCGCCCATGTTTCAGGCGCGCAGGCCGGCGCCGTGCTAGTCTTGCCCCGCGGGCAGCCTTCAAGACCCGCGCAATGTAGGGACAGGACCATGAACATCTCACGCGGGTTTCTCGTGACCGGTTCGTTGTATCTTCTGGTTGGCATCGGGTTCGGCATGCATATGGGCGCCTCGGGCGACCATTCCATGGCGCCGGTGCATGCGCATATCAATCTGCTGGGCTTCACCCTGATGACGGTCTTCGGGCTGGCCTATCGGCTGATCCCGGCGCTGACCGACGGCTGGATGGGCAAGGCCCATTTCTGGCTGCACCAGATCGGCGCGCTGGCGCTGCTGGTCGGGCTGGCGCTGCTGATCTCGGGCCGGGTGGCCGAGGCTTCCATCGGCCCGGTGCTGATGGTGTCGGAAATCCTTGTGGCGCTTGGCGCGCTGATCTGGGCGGCGAACGTCTGGACGAAAACCGCCTGACCCGTCAGGCAGGGGCCGGGCCGCGCTGGCCCGGCCTATCCCAGAAGGATGACCACCCAGGCCACACCGCCCGCAAAGGCCGCCAGCGCCACCGCGGCCGAGCCGCAGTCCTTGGCCTTTTTCGCCCTTGGGTCGATCTCGCGCGACAGGTAATCGACCACCTCTTCCAGCCCGGTGTTCATCAGCTCCATCGCCAGCACCAGCAGGCCCAGCGCCAGGATCAGCGCCCGTTCGCCCGGTGTCAGGTCCAGCGAGAATGCCAGTGCGGCCGACAACACGTTGACCACCGTCCACTGCCGCAGCGTCTTTTCGCTGGCCCAGGCCGCGCGCCAGCCATCCCATGACCAGACGCAGGTGTTCCAGAACCGCCGCGCCTCGGCGGCCAGCATTTCGCGCATATGTCCCTCCCCCGCCGCGATGGCGGCACCCCTCTGCGGGGGCCTGCCGCCATATCAGCGCGAAAGCGCGGCGCTGTCCATCACGGCGCGCGGCCCAGCGCCTCCAGATAGGCGCGGACGCAGGTCACCACATGGGCAAAGCGGTCGCCGCCCAGATGCACCCCGCCATACCAGCGCGTCACCACGATGATATGGTCGGTCAACCCGGCGCGTTCGACCATCTTCAGGATGACGGCACCTGCCCCGGCCTCTCCGTCATCATTCTTCACCGGGCCTGCGTCGGTGAAGACGCCGGCCCAGCTGTTGTGGGTGGCCTTGGCGAATTTCTTGGCGCGCTTCAGTTCGGCCAGAAAGGCATCGGCCCCGGCGCGGCCCTGCACCGGGCCGCCCGAGACCGCATAGCGCGAGCCTCGGTCGCGCAGGACATCTTCGATCTGCAACATCGCGGCAGGCTAGCGGCGCGGGCCTAGGGCTTCAAGGCGGCGATGGCGCGGCTGTTGGGGCAGAAGCCCGGCAATGCCTCGGGCGGCGTGGGGCGGGCCAGCCAGTCGGTGCATTCGCCGGTGTGGCCGCACTGGCCGCAGGTATCCACCAGCACCGCCAGTTCATCGCGGCTGAGCCAGCCCTGCACCACGGCATCGGGCAGGTTCACCCCGATCGCGCGCGCCATGCCCCGGGTATAGCCCCAGGCGCGCGGCTGTTCGACATATCCCATCATCTGCGTCATTCCGTTGCGGTTTCCTGACCGCAGGCTGCGCCGGTCCGGGGCGCGGCGCCTTGACGCAGATCAACGTCGCAGATCAACCGCCCGATTGCAGCCGCGCCACGGTGCGCGCCACGATGGCCTTGCGCTGGCTGTTGGCCGGGTGGCTGCCCAGGAACTGGTCACCCGGGTCAGGCAGCCGGTCAAAGAAGGCGGCGCCGCGCATCGGGTCAAAGCCCGCGCGCCAGGCGATCTCGGCGCCCAGTGCATCCGCTTCCAGCTCGAACTCCTTGGAATAGCTGCGGACTGCCATGGTCGCGCCCATCTGCTGCACCGCGTCCATGTCCTGGGGCGAGGCGCCAGCAGCGGCCGCGATCACACCGGCCAGAAGCGCACCCGCCATGGCGTTCTGCTGTTGCTGGGGGATATGGCCGGCGATGTGGTGGGCGGCCTCGTGGCCCATCACGAAGGCCAGTTCATCGGCATTGCGGGCATCGGCGATCAGCGCCTTGGTAAAGCCCAGAACCGGCCGGCCGGCGCTGTCCAGCGTCTGGAAGGCGTTGGGCGGCTGGCCGGGGCGGTCGTCGATCACGATGCGGAAATCGCAGTTGCCGCCGCGCGTCATGCTGCGGCAATAGCTTTCGGCCAGGGGTTCGACCCGGCTGACCACGGCGGCAAATCCCGCATTGTCGGCCAACGGCGCGGGCCGCGTCTGGGCCGCCGGCACACCGCCGCCCGGCACCAGCACCGGCGCTCCATCCGGCGCCACGCAGCCCGCCAGTGCCGCCGCCCCGATCATCGCCCAGATTGCCTGCCGCATCCGCCTGCTCCGCTGTCCGCCGTTTTGCCCTGCATAGCAAAGTCGCCCGGCCGCGCCAGCCCCCGCCTGCGCCGTTCAACAGCTATTGAGCGTTCCGCCGCCCCGGGCTAGCCTGCGGCCATGTTCACCATCGAGCACGATTTCGACGCCACCGTGATCACCCTTGTCGATGAGGGCGACGATTCCACATCGCCCCTGCAGGAAGACGTGGTGATCGAGGCATTCGAGGATTGCGTGGTCATCCGGCAGGTCGATCAGATGACCGATGAGCCGGTGGCGATCACCCTTTCCATGGCGCAGCTTCAGGATCTTGCGGCGGCGCTGGACCTGCCCGAAGGCAGCTACCGGATCGAGAAGCGGCCGGTTCAGGGCTAGGGTCAGTCCAGCCGGAAGACCTTGTCGCGGGCGGTCGCCCCGCGCGTCAGCACCAGCCGCGACTTCGCCACGCCCAGCGCCTCGGCCAGCAGTTCCGCCACGGCGGCATTGGCCTTGCCGTCTTCGGGCGCGGCGGTGACATGGGCGCGTATCACGCCTTCCCCCCGCTCCAGCGCGGTGCGGCGGGCGCCCGGCGTGACCCGCAGCCGGAACTCTGCCCCCGGCACCGCCAGATCGGCCCAATCGCCCCGTTTCATCCGCCGCCCTCCGCTTGCCGCGCAGACTGGCGCCGCCCCCGGCGCTTGGCAAGGGGCCGCCCATCCCCTAGGGTCTGCCCCGAAAAGGAGACCCCATGTCCCGAACCGACGCTTTCGACTTCTTCGCCACCCGCCAGTCCTATCCCTACAAGACCATGACCGGCGCCGTTCCCGACCGTGCCGCGCTTGAGGCGATTCTGGCCGCCGCCCTGCGCGTGCCCGACCATGGCAAGCTGGAGCCGTGGCGGCTGGTGGTGCTGGAGAAGGCCGACATGGCGAAGGTCGCCGACATCGCCGAGGCGCGGGCGGTGCGGCTGGGGGGCGATGCCGAAAAGATCGCCAAGGGGCGCGGGCAGTATGACCTGGGCCATCTGGCGGTGGCGGTGATCTCTTCGCCGAAACCGTCAGACAAGATTCCGAAGGCGGAACAGGTGCTGTCGGCGGGGGCGCTGTGCATGAACATCGTCAACGCCGCCTCGGCGGCCGGTTGGGGCGCGCAATGGCTGACCGGCTGGCCGGCGCACGACACCGAATTCGCCGTCCGCGCCTTTTCCTGCCTGCCGGGCGAGACGGTGGCGGGCATCATCCACATCGGCGCCAAGGGCAATCCGGCGCCCGACCGCCCGCGGCCCGACCTTGCCCGCGTCGTGCGCTGGGGCATCTGAGGGGGCGTGATGATCTTCGGCGATTTCCTGCGTGCGCTTGGCCAGATGGGCGACCCGCGGTTCCTGCGGGTGATGCTTTTCGGCATCGCGCTGGCCTTTGCGCTGCTGGTCGGCGTCTATGCGGTCTTTCTGGCGCTGGTCGAATGGCTGGCCCCGGGCGAGATTTCCATTCCCTTCGTCGGCCCGGTGGGCGGCATCGACACGCTTCTGTCCTGGGGATCGCTGTTTCTGATGCTGGGGCTGTCGGTCTTTCTGATGGTGCCGACGGCATCGGCCTTTACCGGCCTGTTTCTGGAAGACGTGGCGCAGGCGGTCGAGGACCGGCATTACCCCCACCTGTCGCGCGCGCCGCGCCTGCCGCTGGGCGACAGCCTGATTGACAGCGTCAACTTCTTTGGCGTGCTGGTGGCGGTGAACGTGCTGGCGCTGATCCTTTACGCCTTTGCCGGGCCGTTCATTCCGGTGGTCTTCTGGTCGGTCAACGGCTTTCTTCTGGGGCGGGAGTATTTCACGCTGGTCGCCATGCGCCGGCTGGGCCGGCAGGGCGCCAAGGAGTTGCGCCGCCGCTATCCGTTCCGCATCTGGTTCGCCGGCATCCTGATGGCGGCGCCGCTGTCGGTGCCGCTGATCAATCTGGTGATACCGGTGCTGGGGGCTGCGACCTTTACCCATATGTTCCACCGGCTGGCACCGCAGGCCCCCGCCCGGTCGGACATTCCGCGCGTCAGCGCATGATGCCGAAGATGTCCATGTTGTCGATGGTGATCAGCCCCGAGGTGATGATCAGGTAGAACAGGCCGAAGAGCACGGTCGCGATGATCGTGGTGATCCGGGCCTTCTTGCCGATCATGGCGTCTTCGGGCGCCGAAGCCGGGGTGCCCGGCATCACCTGCCCCCGGTCGCCCTGGCTTTCAAAGCGCACCGGCAGCACGCAGAAGAACACCATGAACCAGGTGACGGAATACAGCACCAGTGCCGCGGTGATGGTCATGCCTGCTCCAGTTCCACCAGACAGCCGTTGAAATCCTTGGGGTGCAGGAACAGCACCGGCTTGCCATGCGCGCCGATCTTCGGCTCACCGCTGCCCAGCACGCGGGCGCCCGAGGCTTTCAGATGGTCGCGCGCGGCAAGGATGTCATCGACCTCATAGCAGATGTGATGGATGCCGCCCGAGGGGTTCTTTTCCAGAAACCCGTTGATGGGAGAGTTTTCGCCCAGGGGGTAAAGCAGCTCGATCTTGGTATTGGGCAGGGTGATGAAGACCACGGTCACCCCGTGGTCGGGTTCATCCTGCGGCGCGCCGACGCTGGCGCCCAGAGTGTTGCGGTATTGCGCGGCCGCGGCCTCAAGATCGGGCACGGCGATGGCGACATGGTTCAGGCGTCCGATCATGGGCGTCTCCTTGGCGTTTCCTGCGTTATGGGCAGTGTGCGGGGTCAGGGCAAGGGTGCGATGGTCGCAGCCCGTCAACCGCCGCCGCCCTGCGGCAGGCAGCCCGTCAGCCCGGCCGGCAGAACCAGCGGCGCCCCGGCGGCGTAAAGCGCCGCGACCAGATCGGCCCCGCCCCGCACCGTCACGCTGAAAGGCCCGGCCGAAGTGACGGCCACCCCCGCCGGCAGGGATGCGACAAAGCCTTCAGGCGGCAGGATGACCAGTGCCGCCGGGGCGGTGCCGGTCAGCCGCATGACAAGGGCCAGCACGGCGATCCAGCCCGCCAGCACAAGGGGCAGCGCCAGGATCAGGCGGCGCGCGTCAATAGTCATGGATATGCTCGACCGCCGCGCCATGGCGGCGCAGCGCGCCGGCCAGATCGTCCACCCTGACCAGCATCAGGTGGCGGTAACCGCCATGGCCCTGCCGCGCGGCCGAATAGAGCGCGCCATCCTCTTGCGGGCTGTCCGAGATCAGGGAAAAGAGGATATCCTCATTCCCCGCGATTTCGACGAATTCGGCCCCCGCCGCCGCCCAGCCGCGCGCCAGCCCGGTGAAGGCGCGGTAGCGCGGGGTTTCCACCTCGATCCCCTCGGGCCGCGTAGTGATCACCTGCACGCCTTCGGTGGCGGCCAGAACCTCGGCCGGCAGGCCCGTCACGATGACCCGCATGGTCAGCGCATCGGGTTCCATCCCCGCGACGGCGGCGGCGATCAGCCCGGCATAGGCGCCCTTCGCCCGCATCTCGGCGCCAAGGGCCAGACGCCGCTCGGTGTCGCGGAAACTGCCGGTGGCGGCGGCGGCCAGTTCGGCGCGGTCGCGGGCGAAATCCCAGCGATACCACGGCACCTGCTGCAAAAAACGGGCGTAATCGGCCGCCTGCCGCGCCGAAAGATCGTCCAGCGCCGCCCGGTCATCGCCCCGAATCCATGTGGCGGCGCGGCCCAGCGTTTCCTCGTAGGCCGCCTTCAGCAGCAGTTCGGCGGTAAAGCTGACCCCGATCGTGTAGATCATCTGCCGGGTTTCCCAATCGAACCCGCCATAGGCGCCCGAAGCCTGCGCCAGCGGGCAGAGCGCCCCCCAGAACCCGCCCACCGCCTGCAGATAACCGAAATCATGCGGGTCGCCCTGGCGGATCACCTCGGCATAATCGTCATAGGCATGAACGATGTGCCATTCCGGATAGGTCATCAGCGTGCGCCCCGCCGGCCGGACCCATTCGGCAGCGATCAGCGGGGCGCGGCTTTCGGGCTCCCCCTGCGGACGGCACATCACCTCGACATAGCCCACCGGCAACAGAAGCCCTGCCACCGCCAGCGCAAGCAGCGCCGCCAGCCGGCCCAGCCAGCGCAGAAGCCGCCTCATTTCCGCAGGCCCATGATCAGGGCAAAGCCGCCCAGCGCGATATGCGGGGTGTTGGCCATGACCTTGAAGCCGAAGGGCAGATTCTGCACCCCCCAGGTGAAGATGCCCAGATCCAGATAGCCCGATCCGGTCGCCAGCCCCATGAGACCGTCAGCCAGATAAAGCGCGCCGAACAGGAGCAGGAACAGCCGCGACGCGCGGGCCGAAACCAGCGCCGCCCCCAGCGCCCACAGGGCCGAGGCGGCGTGCAGCGCGTCGTCATAGATGTCCAGCGCGAAGATGCCGAAGGTCAGGCCGTTCTCATCGGTCACGCCGGGGATGTAGTTCAGCGCCGCCGCCAGCGACAGCGCGATGAAATAGCCAAAGGCGATGGGTCTGTGCATGGTCGGTCCTTGGGGCAAGGGGTCAGAGCGGCGCAATGTAACGGTCCCACAGCGCGTTGCGGAACAGAAGCCCCGGATCGACCTGCCGCTTCAGCGCGGCAAATTCGCCCGCGCGGGCATAGCCCTGCCGGAACTGTTCGGGGGTCGCATGGGGGCGGTAGGGCAGATAGTAGCTGCCGCCGATGTCCTGCACCGCCGCGATCAGGCGGCTGGTCATCCAGGCCATGTCGGCCTCGGCCCGTGTCGTCATCTCCTGGCTGAACAGCAGGACCGAGGCGATGCGCGGCCCGGCGGGGGCATAGGACAGAAGCGCGGTTTCATCCCGCTCGACCCAGCGCAGGGTGATGTTCAGAAGCTCCTGATAACTGCCCGGGATGATCTGGCGGCAGGCGGTGATGAAATCGCCGAAGCGGTCGGGCGCCACGAAATATTCGTGCAGGATATCGGTGCGCCTGGGGTCGCGGTCGTCCAGCGTGACGACGGGTTCGTTCATCAGGCTGGACCGGCTGGCAGCACCGGCCAGCCGCGCGCCGATGCCGGTCTCGATCCCCCAGCGGCGGCGCTTGACCCATTCGTTGCCCGGCTGCGCCCGGAAGATCGCGCGCGACGCCTTCGACATCCAGCCCGAGCCGGCGGCGGGGGGAATCTCGCCCTCGACCGGGCGGTAGCTGACCAGCATCGCCTCACGGAAGAATCCGGCGCGGTCGATGTTCATGCGGCCATAGGCCATGGGCACCGTGGGCACGACCGCACGGAAGGCGGCGGCGAAATCCTCGGCCGCCATCACCTGAAACCTGGGTTCCAGCAGCATGTTCGGCGCGGCCTCGACCTCCATCGCGGTGATCAGGCCGATCAGCCCGTAACCGCCCATGGCGGCGGCGAACAGGTCCGGGTTTTCGGTGCGGCTGGCGGTGATGTGGCTGCCGTCGGCCAGAAGCATCTCGATGCTGCGCACGGTCGATCCCATCGGGCCGAAGGCGGTGGGCCAGCCATGCGCGCCTAC
>Ga0268299_1001044_pt1 | contig 60567 bp, 36 predicted proteins | sample NOBtaG_FD_193484 | JGI IMG/M metagenome (GOLD analysis project Ga0268299, IMG submission 193484) | Activated sludge microbial communities from bioreactor in Nijmegen, Gelderland, Netherland - NOB reactor | ecosystem: Engineered > Bioreactor > Aerobic > Activated sludge | place: Netherlands...
GTCAGCACAAAGGCGTAGCGGCTGCGCAGGCGCTTGATGGCCTGGGTGGTCTTGGCGCTCCAGTTCTTGATCCGCTGCGCCTCGTCGAGCACGACGATGTCCGGCTGGAGCCGCGCGTTCACATCGAGGGAATCCGCGAGCATCTGCTCGTAGTTTACCACTGTGAAAAATGGCGCCGACGCGGACGCCTGAGGACCGGCACGATCATAATCGGCCAGCCGCCGAAGACGCCCGCCGTACACCAGATGGCAGGTCAGCGGAGTGAACCGCTGAATCTGCTCCTCCCACTCCCCCTTGAGCGACGCCGGGGTCACCACCAGCGTGCGCTTCGCCTTTCCGAGACGATGCAGCAGGGCGCAGGCCGCGATGGCCTGGATGGTCTTTCCCAGGCCCATCTCGTCCGCCAACAGGGCGCGCTCCGTGAAGGCTAGGTGCAGCATGCCCTCGCGCTGGTAGGGAAACAGCGGCACCGTGGTCTCCTGGGCCGGCCATTCGCCGCTCTGGACCTTCTGCTCGTAGGCGTGCCGCAGTTCGCGGCGCTCCAACAGACGTTGCCTTCCCTCCAGCCACGGCGCGATCTCCTGCGACAACCGGAGGCCGGGTACTTCGCGATCAGCCAGCGTGTGCAGCACCTCGATGGCCGCCTCCGGCGATTCCGTGAGCAGGCGTCCGTCGGTTCCAAACCACTCCGCCAGCGCGCGCGGCAGGAGGCGGGCGCCAGGCCGGTTCAACTGCAGCGTGCCCGCCTCGGTGTCCACCACCACATCCAGCCGCGTCGAACCCGCCTTTTCCGCCTCGCGAAACGCCCGCTTGAACCGGGCGTCCAACTGGGCCAGCACCGCCTCGACGTGTTTGCAGGTCCCCAGCCCGTTGATGCGGAAATCCACGCACTGGCAGTGGAACTGGCGCTTTGCCAAATGGCGGATCTCCACGGAATAGGTCATGCCGCTGCCCGAGCGGACCTGGAAATTGGAGAAGATCGGATGGCGGGCGTCGGCGTTGCGGATCTGGAAGGACTCCGTTGCCGCCCGCCATCGCCTCCGCGCGACCTCGTCCTCATCGGTGGTCTGCCAGTTGTGAGGAGAGGGAACTCCGACGTTCTTCGTGTTCTTCGCCGTCGTTTTGTTTCGGTCCGAGCGCTTGCGCGGCATGGGGCGAGAATTCGGTTCGCCGACCCGGAGTCAACGGCGAGTTCTTCGCGGGCAGTGAAGCGCCAAGGCCTATGGGCTTCCCACGCTCCCGGGGAAGATGCCGGGACCCGGCAGAGAAAGATCGGGTTCGAAGGAACGACAAACGAGGAACCCGGAACGATACCCCTCTCCCTCCGTGAAATCCGTATCTCCCCCGTCCCTGATCGGATTCAGGGCATCGTTCCGTATCGCTCAATCCACCGTGTCCAACTGCGGACCCATCGTCTCCGCCGGTCGCGACACCGAGCCGCCGCGACTCCCGCATTGGCGGGCGTCGTGGGCCGGATTCGGCCGCAGCATGCGCTTCTGGCGCTCACGGTCGCCAGCGTTGCGCACCACCGGGATGGGCTTGCCGGTATTGATGTCGAGTCCGGTGACGTACATCGCTGCCGAGCCGGTCATGGGCAGCGGGATGAAGTCCTGCACCTGCTGCAGGTTCCACCGCTCCTTCTTCAAAAACTGCTCCACCGCGCCCATCTCCTTTTCGGTGCAGCCCGGAAAGCTGGAGATGAAATAAGGCACAAGATACTGCTCCTTGCCCGCCGCCTCGCTGAGCTCGAAAAACTTCTCCATGAACGCGGGAAAGTCGCCCGCCGGCTTGCGCATGCGGCGCAGCACCTCGGCATGCATGTGCTCGGGCGCGACCTTCATGTGGCCCGAGACGTGGTTCTGCACCAATTCCCGGGTGTACTCCGGCGTACGCAGGGCGACGTCCATGCGGATGCCCGACTGCACAAAGACGTGCTTCACCCCGGGCTGCTCCCGGGCGCCGCGCAGGAGGTCCAGGCCGGCTTTTTCGTTCAGCTCCAGCACCGGGCAGATGCTCGGCCACAGGCAGCTCGGCCGATGGCATTTCTGGCATTCCTCGGAGTGTCCATTGCGGGCGCCAAACAGATTCGCGGTTGGGCCGCCCAGGTCCGAGATGGTGCCGCGAAAGGTTCCGGAGCCGGCGATCTTGCGGATCTCCTTGAGCACGGAATCCACGCTGCGGCTCGACAGAAATTTGCCCTGGTGGAACCCCAACCCGCAAAAGGTGCATCCGCCCGGGCAGCCGCGGGAGACGATGATGGAGTCCTTGATCGTGGCAAAGCCCGGCACCGGCTCGGCGTAGCTCGGATGTGCCAGGCGCATGAAGGGCAACTCGTACAGGGCGTCGAGTTCGGGACCATCCACCGGATACGCCGGCGCCTCCTGCAACAGTGCCCGGTTGCCGTGCATCTGCACCAGGCGGCGCCCGCTGTAAGGCGTCTGCTGGGCCTCCACCACCTTGGTCAGCCGCATCAGATGCGTCTTATCGGCCTGCAGGTCCTCCCACGAGGGCAGCACGATGCAGTCGCCGAAATCCGCGGCCGCCGTGGCCTTGCTTCCGAGGAACAGCGCCGTTCCCCGAATCCCGCCGAAGTCCCGGCGCCCCTCCCGCAGGCGCTGCGCAATTTCGCGAACCGGGCGTTCGCCCATGCCGTACACCAGCACATCGGCCTTGGCCAGGGAGAGGATGGACGGCTTGAGCTTGTCCTCCCAGTAGTCGTAGTGCGCCACCCGGCGCATGGAGGCCTCCATGCCGCCGAGCACCACCGGCACGCCGGGAAACGCCCGCCGGGCCATCTGGGAATACACAACCGCGGCGTGATTCGGGCGCTTCCCCGGCACGCCGCCCGCGCTGTACACGTCCTCCTTCCGTTTGTGTCGGGCGGCGGTGTAGTTGGAGAGCATCGAGTCCAGATTCCCGGCGGTCACGCCGACGAAGAGCCGTGGCGTGCCCAGGACCTGGATGGACTCAATGCGGGTCCAGTCGGGCTGCGCAATGATGCCCACCCGGAGATCCATCGCCTCCAGGACCCTTCCGATCATGGCGGCACCAAACGACGGATGATCCACGTAGGCATCGCCCGTGAGGATCAGAACATCCAGTTCCTCCCAACCGCGCGCCTCCATTTCGGCCCGCGACATGGGAAGGAAGCCGTGCGTTTTGGGCGGGGACTTGAATTGAATCGGAGCAGCGTCCGGCATGCGACGCTAGGAAACGACATGCGGACGGTATTGGCAACCGGGGAGGATGGGGGCCTTTAGTCATCCACGGACTGGCCGACCAGCAGCCGGAACCGCCACGCCGTGTCGTCGTTGCCGCCCTGAGTCTGCTTCATCAGGACGCCGATCAACTGCTCCTTGGGATCCGCGAAGTATTGGGTGTTGAAATACCCGCCCCAGTCGAAGGTGCCCGGGCTTCCCTCGCCGCCGCGGGCCTGCCCCTTCTCGGTGATCACTCCAAAGGCCAGCCCATAGTACTTGTCGCCACTGCCCCACAAATTTTGCGCCACCTGCTCGCTTTGGATCGTGGCCACCGTGGTCCGGCTCAGAATGCGCACACCGTTGAGCTCCCCCTCATTGAGGTACATTTGCAGGAAGGTCGCGTAATCTCGGGCCGTGCTGCACAACCCCGCGCCCCCGGAGAAGAAGGATTTTGCGCCGGTGATCGGATAGTCGGGATCGTAGAAAGTGACCGGATACCGCACCCAGGCGCCGTTCTCCGGCTTCTGTACGGGCACGAGACGCGAGGCCTTTTCCGCGGGAAGGTAGAAGCCCGTGTCTTTCATGCCCAGCGGGCCGAACAGGCGCGTCTCCAGGAACACATCGAACGGCACGCCCGACACCACTTCGATGAAGCGGCCCAGCACGTCGAGCCCCTCGCTGTAAGTGAACTTTTCGCCCGGATGATGATGCAGCGGCAGCACGGCCAGCCGCCGCACATTGTCGGCAAGGGTCACGGGCTCGGTGGTGAAGAGATCCACGATGCCTGCCTTGGCGTAAATGGCCTTGAACCGCGGATCGCCGTCAATGATCCCGTAGCCGATGCCCGACGTATGGGTGAGCAGGTCGCGGATCGTGATCTCCCGACGCGCGGGGATGCCGGTCCACGAGCCCTCCTGCTCGTTGTAGGTGTCCAGCACTTGGGGATTCTTGAACTCGGGAATGAACTTGGAGATGGGATCGTCCAGGCGGAACCGTCCCTCCTCCCACAGCATCATGACCGCCGTCGCCGTGATCGCCTTGGACTGCGAGGCGATCCGAAAGATGTCATCGGGCTTCAGCGCCCGTCCGGCGGCCGTATCCGCCATTCCAAACGCCTTGTGGTACACGATGCGCCCGCGCCGGGCGACCAGGGCGACCACCCCGGGAATGCGTCCCTCCTGCACCGCTCCGGTGCAGAGGGCATCAACCCGCTCAAGCCGTTCGGGCGACAATCCGACGGCCCGGGCGGCTCCGCTTCCTAGCGGGGGAGAATGGCGGAGGGACTTGGTTTGGGCCGCCGCGGGCAGCGGTGAAGCCATCGCCAACAACAGCAACGCATGCAGGGCGCCGCCAAGGACGATGCGATGAGGCTTGGTGAAGCAATCCATGAAGGGCACCGCGAAAGGCTAGCGTCCCGGAGTGGCCGAAGGAAGCACCGGAATGGCGCCCGGTTGGTGGAGGGGGTTCTCCGTCTTTTGGATGTAGAGAGCATGCGCATGGCGCGTGGGGATCTCGGCGTCCCGCCGGGCCCCTCGGGGACTATTCTCCTCCGCACACTTCATTCGTAACGACGCCAGGGGGAAGACAGTGTACGAAGAACCGGGCGGGACGCGCCCGGTTCCACACGCCAGAGGCGCGCGCTCCCCCGTCCAAAATCATGAACACGGAATCCATTGCCCAAGCCGCCCGCGCCACCCTGGAAGGAACGATGTCGTTCCCCGAAGTGGTGGGCCACCTGTTGTCCGCCGGCGTCGAGTACTATCACGTGGACTACGCCGCTCTGCGGAAGACCTTCTACGGCGGGGAAGGCAAAACCGTCACCATCCCGATTCCTTACGAAGGATTGCCACCGGTCGCCCTCGATTTCGACACGCCCGCGCTCCGCAAGGACATCCTGGACAGCCAGCGCCACGGGCAGAAGTACCGTGATTTCACCCGCCGGGCGATGGAGGCAGGCGTTCAAGGCTACTTTGCCTTCCTGCGTGGAAAGCGCGTCACCTACTTCGGCCGTCAGGGCGATCAGCATACGGAATGGTTTCCAGGAGCCGAACCAGTGCCCGCCCAACATTGAATGGGCCGCGCCGGCCGGCATGATTGCCCTGGGAGACGCCGGGGCGCGGCTGGGCGTCCAGCGCCTCGAACTGGGCACAAGCGAACTCGGCCGCCCGTGAGACGGGGGGCCGCTCGCCGGCTCCCTTCCGCCACCGATGAAGAACGCCGACCAACTGGCCAGGAAACGGCATGCCGGCCGTTGGAATCTCGCGTTCTGTGATGGCCACATCGAATCGCCCACGCTGCGGGAGGCTTTTTTCGACCAACGTACCGCCGCCCGCAGCCGTTGGAACCGTGACAACGAGCCTCACTTCAATGGCCAGTGATCGCTGCCCGGAGAACTGAAAATCAACGACGACGATTCGCCGTTCGCCGTGGAATCTGCTGGCGACCGGCGGCGACTCACACCGTCTTGGTGGCAGAAGCGACCGGGATGAGGAAACCCGTGAGGACGGCAATGGCGACCCAGACAAGCCCTGCTCGCGAACAGGGGCGTCCACGCCGCCAGAAGACGATGACGCTCAGCAAGAGAAGTGCAGACAGCGAAAGGAGGAGATGGACGACAGGCATCGCGCCGGCTGGCTGAAGACGAGGGAAGCCAGAATGCCACGCAACGATGCAGCAACAGGAGACAAGAAACTCCAGCGTGTGAAACCAGAAGGCGATCCACGCCTGGGCAGACGACGGGAAAATATGGAAGCCGGAAGGCAAGGATCGGGAACCGAGGCCAAAAATGAGGAGCGCGAAGCCGCCCGCAGCCGCGCAGAGCGTACAAACCTCTCTCAGTGCTTCGATGTCGTTCACAGGATGCTGAGGCGATGGTTACCCTCGAAATGTCCACGATGGCGGCAGGCGCCACGGCCGTCGTCGCGGCGGTGTATGGCAGGCAACGCGTTTCCGCTCATGCTCAATCTCCCCCTCCCCCTCCTCCGTCTCCGCCTGCGCCTCCACCGTCCGAACTCGACCAATCGTTTGTGCTGCTGTGGTGTGTATGAGAAGCTGCTGTGTCTCCATCGGAGCCACCACACGGCCCCAGATCAGGGCCGACTCTTCCGCCATCCCCGCCTCGACCTCCAGCAAGCCCGCCGGCAAGGATTGCGCGGAGGAAGAGGCCGGTGAGGGCAAGTACCCCCACGACCACGGCAACCGTGATAGCGATATCTTGCGCACTCATAGAGCGGTTGTGATGTCTGCCATGCTCAGTTCAGCGATGGCAGCCCGAGTTTTTAGAGCAATAGAAGGACGGCCTGTTCCTGCCAGAAAGTCAACTTGAAACGGCACCTGAAAACGTCGGAGAGCCCTCCGGTTGCTTGTGCCACATTACCTCCGGGCTGCGCGTGGCCTCCTGCTTCCGGCGGTTGTCAGCCCGTTACTCCTCCTGCCTGAATTTCCCCTCCCCATTGGGTCGCTTGATGGCCATCGGGTTCTTCGCGACATCGAATTCAAAGACGACTCGCGCGCCTTCGATTCTGCCTTGGTGACGGTAAATTTCACCGGGGCTTGAACAAACTCCGACGCGATAAGAACGCTTTGTGTCCGGTTCGAAATCAGGGGTCCCCTTGGCGATCAGGCCAAGCATTTCGTCCGTCGTCATTGGAGTCACACTCTCAGTCTCACGAGCGCTCCGGTCGCACCTCACATTGGGAATACCGCTGCGATGCCCCAGCCTTTGCACCCTCGTAATCTTCCCGGCATTGGGAATCTGAGGGAAATCATGGGTGATTTTCGCGGGCTCTTCGAAACAACAACGCCGATCCGGCAAACAGCATGGCGAAGACCGCATGGAGTCCAAACACGGCCGGCACGCCGTTGGCAAAGGCGGGCACCCCGAGGATCCATGCAATCGCAGGAACCAGCGCCACAGCGAACGCGGTCGCAAGCAACGCGAGCGACATTCCCGACGGCTCCAGGCGCGCGAAGATCGCCCCGATGAATCCAATCAGGAGCACCCCGAAATACATCATGTTGGCGGGATTATCCCCAAGAATACCGCCACTGGCGACATTCATCCAGACGGGAAGGAACACGGCTGCAAGCGCCAGGCCGACAGCGAACCAGTATGCCTTGCTCCTTTTCCTTTTCACCAGTTGATAGGCGAGACCGATGCCGCCGGACAGGAGAACCATGGCCAAAATGGGAGCGCCCGGTTTCCAATGCCAGAGGGCCAGCAACAGCAGGACCAGCGGTATCAACAGGACGATCCCCGTCCCCATTGCGATGCGCACCCTGTTTTTTTTCTTCATCGTTGGAGTCTCCTTTCAAAGAAATCGGAACAGCGGCGGAAAGAGAATCACCACGATCGCCGCCCACCCGGCATAGACGGGGAGGTAATCCGTCTGCCATCGCTCGAGTGCCGCGAACGACCCGCGGCCCCGCAGAAAGCGGAGGTAGAGCACGGCGGACCACGCCAGATTGACCAGGAGGATCACGTTCTCGCCCAGCGCGGCCACCCGGTTGGGAGTGACGCCGAATTCGGAGATTCGGGTGGCGATGGCCCATAGCATCACCGCATCGGCCAGGAGCGCGCTGATCACCAGGACGACCTGAGCCACGTCGAAGGCGTCGGGAGGCGACCGCGGGTCCCGGGCGGAGGCAGAGTAGAGCAGCAGGCCCACGACGACCGCCAGAAGCAGATCGAACGCGATGAGCATGTCCCGCTCGATGTGAATGCCGCGTCCGGTCCACAACAGGGTCCCCAGAAACGTGATCAGCACGGCGGCGAACAGCGGTGTGAACAGCCGCGTCAACACCGGCGCCATGTTTTCGATCACGCTTTGCTTCGCTTCCACCAGCCAGGAGGCGACCACGACGGCGCCGGCCGCACCACAGGGCAGCCACCACGACGCGATGAACGGCCCGACATTGATTCCGATGGCGTGGAAAATCATCCCCATGAACCCCGTGAGGACGCCACCGCCCAGGGCGATCAGGACGTAATAAATGAACAGCTCGCCCGAGAATCGGATAAAGTCCATGCGACCGCTCACCTGACCCCACCGCCCCCCCGAGTACGCGATGCCCACGACCAGCCACAGCGCGATGGGGAGGTGCACCACGGTCAGCGCCTCGGTATGGCCCAGCGGGGCAAATGGATAAACATTGGCGAAAACGACCGCTGCGATAAACGCCACGACCAGCCAGCGGACCACGCGGATCTCGAGCTGCCTTTTCCAGACGAAATAGCCGGTGAGCAGAGGCAGGACGAAGAAACTCAGATTGCGGAAGTAGAACGGGGCCATTTCGCCGCTGACCTTCTCGATCAGTCCGGCCCCGAAGAGCGCCGGCAGCTTGATGGCCACGGCCGCGGCCACCGCAAGACAGAAGGCGACGATGGCGTCCGTTCGCCCCGGCGCCCGTACTTCCCCGGACTCCGAAGGCACAAGCACGAGTTGCTTCCAGAGACGCTCGGAATGCTCGCGCGCGAACTCCCGTGAGAGGGCATCGAGATTGCCCATGCGCTTCACCGCCACCAGGAACGCTTCATCGGTCGCGAGCCCCGCGGCGACCAGAACCGCGACCTGCTCCCTCAGGTGGTCTTCCAGCTCCGTAATGTCCACGGAGTGGATCGCCTGCCGGCGGCGGAGATAGTTCCGCCACAGGGTGACTTGGTCCTCAAGGGACACCGCGTGACTTGGATCTGACATCGCTCAGGATTTGTGCGGCAAGGATGCGGGAGAGGCCGGAAGGGCGACCAGGACGAATAGGGAGAGTACCTGCCAGAGGCCATGCGACGTCGCCCTCACCGCCGGGCACTGCCTGCGTTCCTCGGCGAGTTGGGCGCGACCCTGGGAGGTGATCCGGTAATACTTGCGACGGCGTCCGCTCTCCGCCGTTTCCCACCGGGGCCTGACGTGACCGAGCCGCTCCAGCCGGTGCAAAACAGGGTAGAGCATCCCGTCCGTCCATTGGAGGCGCCCTCCACACAACTCCCGGACACGCTGGAGGATGCGGTAACCGTAGCTGTCCCCATCGGCCAGGATGGCCAGGACGAGCGGAGTGGAAGACGCAGCGACCAGGTCTTTGTGGATTTCCATATTTTTGCGAGTCGCACCGTCCCTAGCAAACTCGGATTCAAGTTTGCATGGCACCTTTATGCATAGCACAGCTATGCTTGTCAAGAATCCCGTTCCCAGAAACTCGAAGCAGTCCGCCAGGCTCCAATCCCGCGACGAGCAACGTCCCATTCCCCTGCATCCATTGCGCCCTTTGCGTGCGGCCTCGAAACGCGAAAGGAAGGAAGCCCTCCGGAGCCCTCCCGAAGCCACTCCGCGGATCATCCCATCGCTCCCCTTGACATTCGATGAGAGAGCTTCGATGCTTCCATCGACATTCGACGGGAATCAATCAACGCCATGCAAAAACCCGATCTCCTCCAAGGGACGCTCGACATGCTCATCCTGAAAGTCCTGAGCCGCGAATCCACGCACGGGTTCGGCATCTGCCAGCGCATCCAGCAATGGTCCGACGACGTGCTGAGCGTGGGCGAAGGCTCGCTGTATCCGGCGCTCTACCGCTTGCAGGATCAGGGCTGGATCGAGTCGGAATGGGGCGTGTCGGAGAACAACCGGAAGGCCAAGTTCTACCGGCTCACCAAGGCGGGCCGCAAACAGCTCGAGGCCGAGACGGTGGATTGGGACCGCATGTGCCAGGCCATTCGCCAGGTCATGCAGACAAGCCCTGGAAAACTGGCCACGCCATGACGAGTCATGGTCCATATCCCCCCACCGCCTGGGGTTGCGCCTTCGGTACGACGCTGGACCGGAATCAGGCAATCCGCTTGGGGAGCGCACGCGCCTCGCGTGCTGGCCGGGGCGCCCTCGCCCCGGCCGCAGCGCGTAACCGCGAACTACACGGCAATCACCCCACACACGTAATCCTTGCGGCGAGGGCCTGTCGCGAAGCGACACATCTCACCCGCAGTTCTGTTTTCCCGTCCGCGGCACGCGAGGCGCGTGCATTCCCCAAGCGGAGAGCCTGTTACCCCGCCTGGATCGCGCTGGTTCTCTGGATCACCATTTTAACGGCCTGGGCGCAACCCCAGGGGCACCAGGACGCGGGGCTGGTCAATCGGGCGATTGATCGCGGCCTGGCCTTCCTCGCCCGCGACGCCGTGGCCTGGAAGGCAGAGCACAATTGCTCTTCCTGCCATCATGCCGCGTTGGTGGTTTGGGCCATGAACGAGGCAAAGCGGCGCGACCACCCCCCTGACGAAACCGTTCTCAAGGATCTGACGAAGTGGCTGACAGAAGCGGGCGAAGGCAAAACCAGCCTGAAACGTCCGGCTGAGGTACCCAAGGCGTTTAATACCAAGGCGCTTTATTACGCGTTGGGATTGGGATCGGTGACCAACCGAAGCGAGGTCGAGCAGGAAGCACTCAACCTCCTGCTTCGCACCGTGCGGGAAGACCAAACCGAGAACGGTTCCTGGGCGTCCTGGCCGGAGACCCGGCCGCCCCTCTTCGGTCATTCGGATGATACGGTCACCGCGCTGGCCACGCTGGCCCTGATGCCGGCCGCTGCCGCGGGCGATGCGCTCGCCAAGGCCGCAATGGAACAAGGCGTCGCCTGGCTGGAAAAAAACGAAACCGACAACGACCCGCAATCCATCGCGATGCGGCTGGTGCTTTGGACGCGCCTGGGCCGTCCACGCGATGAGTGGATGCCCCTCGCCCGGCGCATTCGGGATCGGCAGCGGGACGACGGCGGATGGAGCCAGACGGCCGAGGGCTCCAGTGACGCCTGGGCCACGGGCCAGGCGCTCTATGCCCTCGCCCATGCCGGGCTCCCCGATATGGAAGACGCGATCAGCCGGGGCCGCTCCTTTCTGCTGAAGACCCAGCGCGAGGACGGTTCCTGGCCCATGGCCTCGCGTCCGCAAAGGCCGGGAGGCGAGGGCGCCGACAGTCTCATCCCCATCACCGGCGCCGGCAGCGCCTGGGCCGTCCTGGGCCTGGTCAGGACCGGATCCTTTCTTAAACCCGGGAGCGCCGGCATCCGTGCCGGCGAGACACACCACGAAGAAACTGGCAGCAAGGACGCGGGCGCTCCCAGAACCAAGTCGTGAGCCCCACGTGAACGGCCCGATCCATGGCGTCTGCTCATAACTCTCCATGAACTGGCTAAAAACTTTTCGAACCCGATTCCGTGCCCTGTTCCACAAACGCCAACTCGACGCGGAAATGGACGAGGAAATGCGCTTGCACCTCGAATTGCGAACGCAGGCCAACATCGAGGCGGGGATGAACCCAGAAGAGGCTCGTTTCGCCGCCCGGCGTCAGTTCGGGCGGACGGAGTCCATCAAGGAAGACTGCCGCGACCAGCGCGGCGTGCGTTGGCTGGAGCAGATGCTTCAGGACGTTCGCTACGGCGCGCGGCAATTGCGCAAGAATCCCGGTTTCACCGCTGTGGCGCTGCTGGCGCTCGCCCTCGGCATCGGTGTCAACACGGCCATGTTCAGCGTGATCAATGCGGTGTTGATTCGTCCCCTGCCGTTTCCGAATGCCGAGCGATTGTTATCGGTGTGGCAGGAATATCCCAAACGCGCCTCGTCCCGGGCTTACTTCTCGCTGCCGAACTTTCGGGATTTGTGCAGCGACACTGTGCTCTTCGCCGATGCGGGCGCCTACGCGTTGAGCTCGCACACGCTGACCAGCGGAGGAGAACCACGCCGCCTCAATACAGTCCGCATGTCCGCGAGCCTCCTCCCGACGCTAAAAATCCAGCCGGCGCTTGGGCGAAATTTTCTCGAGGCGGAAGACCGTCCCGACGGGGAGCGGGTGGCGCTGTTGAGTGACCGGCTTTGGCGCGCGCAGTTTCGGGGCGATCCCACGATCGTCGGCCGTGCGATCCGGCTCAATGATGAATGGCCGGTCACCATCGTTGGTGTGCTGCCACCCGGATTCCGGATTGGCGACGAAAGTCCCGAGCTTTGCCTGCCGCTGCGACTCGATCCGGCCAAGGTGGGCCGGGGACAGCGCGGGCTCGAAGTGATCGCTCGATTGAATCCGAACGTAAGCGAACACCAGTTGAAAGCGCGGCTCGCCGTGATGGCCCGGCAGTTGCAGGAAGCCGACCCGTGGGCCAACGCGGAGATGGAGGTCAACGCCATGCCTCTCCAGGCTCATCTTGCGGGCGAAATCCGTCCGGCACTGCTGATTCTGGGAGGCGCGGTCGTGTGCGTGCTTTTGATCGCCTGCGCCAATGTCGCCAACCTGTCGCTGGCCCGGGCGCTTGCGCGGCAGACCGAGATGACGATTCGTTCGGCGGTGGGTGCCGGGCGCTCGCAGATCGTTCGCCTCCTCCTCACGGAAAGCGTGCTTTTGGCCCTCGGCGGAGGAGGTGCGGGACTCCTGCTCGGCCAAGGGGGTGTCATGCTGGCGAAAAAGGTTCTGGCGTCCCGGCTCCCGCAGGCAGCCGATCTCAGCCTCGATCCAACCGTCCTGGTGTTCACGCTGATGGCCTCAGTGAGTTGCGGTCTCCTGTTCGGCCTCGTTCCGGCGATTTCCGCATCTCAGGTGAATCTCGCGGCTTCGTTGAAGGACGATGCAAAGAACGCCACTCCGGGGCGGGCGCGGTTCCGCCTGCGGAGCGCGCTGTTGGTCCTCGAAGTCAGCCTTGCCTTTGTGCTGCTGGCGGGCGCAGGGCTCTTGCTGCGAAGTCTCGAAAAATTAAACCGTTTCGATCCCGGCTTCGATCTGTCGCGGATGCTCGTCGCCCACACCGTGCTGTCCGGCAACCGTTATGCGGACAGCAACCCGGCGCGTCTGGCCGCGATGCGCGAAATGGCCACCCGGCTGGGAAGTCTGCCCGGCGTGTCCGCGGTGACCTTTGGAAACAGCCTTCCACTGACCGCCGACATGGACGCCAGCGGCGCGGCCATCGAGGGGCGGACTTTCTCCGCGCACGAAGCGCCCTTCGTCCGCATCCGGGGGGTGGGCGGCAACTATTTTCAGATCCTGCGGGTTCCGCTGGTGGACGGCCGTCATTTCGCGGAGTCGGACAACGAGACGGGGCAAAAGGTCGCCGTCATCAACGCCACGATGGCGCGGCAATTCTGGCCCGAGGGGAACGCGGTAGGGCAACGGGTTCGCCCGGATGCCCTTCAGACGCAGGACTGGCTGACGATTGTCGGGGTGGTTGCCGACATGAAGAATGAGAGTCTCATTCAGACGCCACGGCCGGAGATTTATTTTTCCTACACGCAGTATCCAACGCGCGGCGTCTCATGGATGCTACGGACCGCCGTTCCCCCACTGACGTTGGCGGAAGCGTTGCGCCGTGAAATCTGGAGAGTGGACGGCACACTGGCGATCACGGACCTCCGCACCATGGAGCAGGCCAAGTCGGAGTCATTTGGCGCGACGAGCCTCCAATCGTTGTTGCTGGGCATGTTCGCGGTTCTGGCGTTGGTTCTGGCCGCCACGGGAATTTACAGCGTTCTGTCCTATTCGGTGAGCCAGCGGTCGCGCGAAATCGGGATCCGCATGGCTCTGGGCGCCCGCGCCGCCAGTGTCCATGCCCTGATTTTGGCGGGAGGGATGAAAGTCGTTCTTCTTGGAATCATCCTGGGGTTGGCGGGGGCCCTGGTCTTGACGCGATTTATGACCACGCTGCTGTTTCAAGTGGGCGCCACCGATCCGGGGACACTCGCCGGTGCCACCGCGGTGCTGGTGGGCGCCGCGCTGCTGGCTTGCTATGTGCCATCCCGCCGCGCTGTGCGAGTCGAGCCGATGAAGACGTTGCGCAGTGAATAATAAAGATTGCGATGAGTGGGCTGTGGGTAGCGAAGGAGACCTATGAATGATGGACATGCAATCCGCGCGTCGCCCGGAAGGCGCCTCATTTCCCATCCGCCGAAGTTGGAGTTCCCCGATGAAGTTGGATGATTAGTTTTTCCATACTGGCCATTACTCACTCTTCCCATGAACTGGTTGAGAACTCTTCGAACTCGACTCCACGTCCTGTTCCGCAAACGCCAACTCGACGCTGAGATGGACGAGGAGATGCGCGCGCACCTCGAATTGCGGACGCAGGCGAACATCGGGGCGGGCATGAGTCCCGAGGAAGCCCGCTTCGCCGCCCTGCGCCAGTTCGGCTGGACGGAATCCATCAAGGAAGAATGCCGCGACCAGCGCGGGATTCGTTGGTTGGAAAATCTTGTTCAGGACATCCGCTACGGCGGGCGGCAATTGCGCAAGAACCCCGGCTTCACCGTCGTGGCCGTGCTCACACTGGCGCTTGGTGTTTGCGCGGTGACCACTCAGTTCAGTTTGTTCAATGGCTTGCTCCTGCGGGGGCTGCCTTTTCCGGAACCGGATCGCTTGATCTCCGTCGGTGTCCACGATTCGTCCCAGCAACCGACGGAACTTTCTCTGTCCGACTTTCTCGAATGGCAGCGGCAGCAACAGTCCTGCGAGGGTCTGGCCGCCAGCGACAGTTATCGCTGGCTGAACGTCGTCATCGAGGGCGCCTCGAAGCCGGTCGGCGGCTTGTTTGTAACGCACAATTTCTTTTCGCTGCTCGGCATCAGGCCGTTGCTCGGCCGCGACTTCGTGGCCGGGGACGAGCAGCCTGGGGCCGAACCCGTGGCTCTCATCAGTCATGGACTATGGGAGCGCGAGTTTGGCGGTGTGCCCGACGTGGTCGGTCGCACGCTCCGGCTGGAAGGCCGGGTGACGACGGTCATCGGTGTCATGCCCCCGCGCTTCAACTTTCCGGGTCATCAGGAAATCTGGGCGCCCTTCCTGCTCTCACCCGAAAAGTCGCCGCGCAGTGTCGGCGTATTGGCGCGGCTCAAACCCGGCGTCAGGGAGGATCAGGCCCAGGCGGAGTTCACCACGATTACGGAGCGGCTGGCGCGGAATCGTCCGGCGGCTGATCACCCGCCCGCCTCGGCGCGGGTGGAGGCGTTGCATCAAAATCTGGTCGGGGGCATGCGGAATATTTTGTCCGCGCTGCTCGCGGCGGCCAGCGCGGTGCTCGTCATTGCCTGCGTCAATGTCATGAATCTCCAGTTCGCCCGGGTTTCGTCGCGGATGCGGGAACTGGCCTTGCGCGGTGCATTGGGGGCTTCGCGTGGCCGACTGTTGCGCCAGACGCTCACCGAAGGCGCGCTGGTGGTGGCGCTCGGCGGCGTGGTGGGAGTGGCGCTGACCCGGGGGGCGACTCGTTTTTTTCAAACGGCGCTGGGCCAGATCCGCTTTGACGCCTTTCCCGCCTGGGCCATTACCGACATCAACTCCACGGTGTTGCTGTTCACGCTCGCAATCATCGCGGCAGCGATCCTCGCCTCCAGTTTGTTGCCCGCGCTCCTGGCTTCGCGCGCGGATGCCATCTCCGTGCTGAAGGAAGGTGCGCACGGTCAGACCAATCGCTTGGTCAGCCGGATCGGCGGGGGGCTGGTGATTGCCCAAATCAGCCTGACCTGCGCCTTGCTCATCGTGTCGCTGCTCCAGTTAAAATCTATTACCCGGCACGCGAATGTGGACGTGGGTTTCAAGTCGGACGGCGTGTTGGCCGGCCGGCTTAGTCTGGCAGCCCGTTACCGCACCCCGGAGGCGCGCACCCAGATTTATGAGCGACTCTTGCGCGCCCTGCGCGCCGATCCCGCCTTCACACAAGTGGCCCTTACTTCGCGCGCGCTGGCGGTTGGCGGCGGGTTCTCGGAACGCTTTCAAGTGGACGACCGCCGCCCGTCCGCCCCCGCCGATGGGCATCTCAGCTCGGTGGAATATGTCTCCGACGGATATTTTGCGGCGCTGGAGTTGCGGCCGCGCCAGGGCCGTGAGTTCCAGGCTGGCGAGCGCCGTCGGGGCGAACCGCCCGCGCTGGTGAACGAATCGTTCGAGCGAACGCATTTCGGAGGCGTCAGCGCGCTGGGCCGGCGTATCCGTCTCTGGCGAGCCGACAACTCACCGTCCGAGTGGCGCACGATTGTGGGTGTGGTCCCGGACACCCACTTGGAAAACTTCGATCCCCATCGGGATGGATCAGGCGTGTTCCTGCCGATGGAGGAATCCGTCCCCAACTTTCCGACCGTCGTGGTTCGGGGACGCGCGCGGGCGGACACCTTGACCGAACCCTTGCGGCGGGCGGTGGCGCAGGTGGATCCGGATCTCACGCTTTACGGAGTAGGAACGCCACGCGCCAATTTGCGCGCGTTCAACGGACAGGCCCGCGTGGTCGCAGGACTCTCTTCCCTCTTCGCCTTCATCGCGTGTGCGCTCGCCACCGTCGGACTCTATGGCGTCGCCTCCTACGCCGTAAGCCAGCGCACCAGGGACTTGGGAATCCGCATGGCCCTGGGGGCGGATCGGGCCCGGATCATGGGCCTCGTCTTGGGGCGAGGCGGTTTGCAATTCGTGGTTGGCGCTGCCGTGGGAGTTGCTGTTGCCCTCGCCTTCGTTCAGGTCGGCGGCGCGCGATTTGAGGCATTCCTCTACCAGGTGAATCCGCGCGATCCGGTGATCTACGGAACGGTTGTTCTGCTGCTCGCCGCCGCGACGCTTCTGGCCTGCCTCATTCCGGCGCGCCGCGCGGGCCGAGTGGACCCGATGGTGGTGTTGAGGGCGGAGTGATGAAATTTGTGACTTTAGATTTGCGATTGGGAATGAGCCGCGGGCTCGCCAACGATCCAATCTCCATTATGAACCCGCCTGACGCCCTGAAAACAAACCAACCGTTGAAATGGTCCACCGGATCGGGAACCGAAGTGTGGGCGTTGTTCTGCGCGTGTGTCACCGGAGATTTCGCCTCGGTGAGACGATTGCTGGAGCAAGACCCGTCGCTGGCGCGTTGTCATTACCACTACCACAAGCCGCTCTACTTCGCCGTGCGCGAAAATCGGCTCGACGTCGCGGCGTTCCTGCTTGAGCGCGATCCGGATCCCATCGCCTTTGGCTTCAACGACAGCCTCCTCGAAATCGCCCGCGACCGGGGTTACGCCGGGATGGAACGGTTGCTGGAAACGATGCTTTCCGAACGTCACGGGATTTCAGCGCGCGGCGAACCGGTGGCAGCGGCGATTCGGGCGCACGATCGTCCGCTAACACGGACGCTGCTCGAGGCCGAGCCCGCCTTGCTGCACGCGGGCGACCTCCGCTCTAATCGTCCCCTTCACTGGGCGGTGATGACCCGGCAGATCGAGCTGGTTGATGAGCTTCTTCAGCGCGGCGCGGATATCGATGACCGGCGTTGCGACGGCGCGCGGCCGATCCATCTGACCAACGGCGACTATTATTTCCGCGGCTGGCGCGACGTGCCGAAGGACTGGCCGACCACGCCCGAAGAAGTTTACCGGCATCTGGTGAGCCGGGGCGCGAACGTTGATCTCGGCATGGCCTGCGCCACCGGCGACTTGGCGCGTGTGCGCGAGTGGCTCGACCGCGATCCCTCACTGGTGAATCGCGTGTCCGACTATCACTCGGGTTACCCCGGGGGCGGCGCGCCGATCAAAAACGCCGCCGCGCGCGGCCACCTCGAAATTGTCCGGCTCCTGCTCGAACACGGTGCCGACCCGAATCTGCCGGAGGAAGGCATCGCGCCGCAGGGACACGCACTCTATGCCGCAGCGGCCAACGGACACTATGAAATCGCGAAGCTGTTGCTGGAACACGGCGCGCATCCGAACGCCGAAGTCGAGAGTTCCGCCGACACCTTGAGCCGGGTGGTTATGAACGGGGATCGCAGGTTGGTCGAACTACTCTGCGCGCAGGGCGCCGCCCGCGCCATGCATCATCTTGCCTATTACAACGATCTCCAGACCGCTGCGGCGGTCTTCGCCGCCAACCCAGCGCTGGCGAACGACCCCGAAGCACTGGCCAACGCCGCCCACGAAGGCCACCCGGGGTTCGTCCGGCTGATGCTGCGGTATCAGCCTGATCTTCCCCGGCGGCTTACCTTTCCCGCCTGGGCGGTCGGCGCGAAAACGCGCGCGTTGAACGAGCTCCTGTTCGAGCACGGTCTGAACCCGAGCGCGCCCGACTGGCTGGGTATCACGCCGCTTCATCATTTTGCCCGCAGTGGAGATGTAGAACAGGCGGAGACTTTCCTCGACCACGGCGCGGAGCTGCATGCGCGCGACGAGGACCTCTGTTCCACGCCGCTCGGTTGGGCCGCGAAGTTTGGCCAAAAGCCGATGGTCGAGTTCCTCCTGCAACGCGGCGCGAAGCCCAACTTACCCGACGATCCACCGTGGGCCACGCCGCTGGCCTGGGCGACCCGGCGCGGACATGCGACCGTTGCCGACCTGTTGCGGTGTCACGGCGCACAATAGTCTTCTGGTTGTGAACTTATGAACTGGCTGAAAACACTTCGGACTCGATCCCGCGCCCTGCTCCGCAAACGCCAACTCGACGCGGACATGGATGAGGAGATGCGTGCGCACATCGAGCTGCGGACGCAGGCAAACATCGAGGCGGGCATGAGTCCCGAGGAGGCGCGCTTCGCGGCCCTGCGCCAGTTCGGCTGGAGGGAATCCATCAAGGAGGAGTGTCGCGACCAGCGCGGCGTTCGTTGGCTGGAGAATTTGCTTCAGGACATCCGCTACGGCGCGCGGCAACTGCGCAAGAACCCCGGCTTCACCGCCGTGGCCGTCCTCACGCTCGCGCTCGGCATCGGGGCCAACACGGCCATCTTCAGCGTCGTGGATGCCGTGTTGCTCAAACCCCTCCCCTTCGATCAGCCAGGCCAACTGGTGCAGGTGTGGGAGGCGCCAAGTCCGGGCAAGCGGACCTGGGTGTCGCCCGGAGCCTTCCTGGATTGGAGAAAACACGGCGCCGTGTTCGAGAGCCTGTCGCTTCGGCAGAACCGCGACATGAACCTGACCGGCGACCCCGAGCCGGAGCGTGTCCGCGGCCTCGCGATGTCCGCCAACGGTCTGGAAATTCTGCGGGCACGACCGTTGCTGGGCCGCCTCTTTGCCCCGGAGGAAGATCAGCCGGGCAAAAACGATGTCGTGGTGCTGACCCACGGATTCTGGCAACGCCGGTTTGGCGGGGATGCCCACATCGTCGGACGCACGATTCATCTCGATGGCCGGGGCCATACGGTCATCGGGATTTTGCCGCCGCGCTTTCTGCCGTGGGACGATCGGGAATTCGTTGTTCCCACCGCAGTGGATCCGAAGGACGCCGAACAACGCGCTGCCCGCTGGCTCCAAATCATCGGACGATTGAAACCCGGCGTCACCCTCGAGCAGGCGCAAGCCGAAATGGACGTCGTGGCGGCGCGTCTGAGACCGCTTTACTCGTCCGCAGACCAGGATTGGGGTGTGACTCTCGTTCCCATGCACGAGCAGATCACGGGCGACATCCGTCCGACATTGCTGGTGCTGATCAGCGCGGTGGGATTCGTCCTGCTCATCGCCTGCGCCAATATCGCCAATCTGCTCCTGGCCCGTTCGGCCGGCCGGCAGAAGGAGATAGCCGTCCGGGCGGCGCTGGGTGCGGGCCGTGGGCGAATCGTTCGCCAGTTGCTGGTGGAAAGTATGCTGTTGTCCGCGCTGGGCGCCTTGTCCGGCCTGTGGCTGGCGCAAGCGAGCGTGAGCCTTCTCCCCCATCTGCCTGCGGCGATCAACTTGCCGCGCGTTCCGGAGGTCGGCCTCGACCTGCGCGTGGTAGGCTTTGCCCTGCTGGCGTCGGTCGGGGCGGGTTTGGCGTTCGGACTGGCGCCCGCCCTCCACGCGTCGCGAATCGCGCTGAGCGACATCCTCAAGGACGGCGTGCGCGCTTCCAGCGCGGGGCCGCGTCAACGGGCTCGCAACGGTTTGATTATCGGAGAGGTCGCGCTGTCCCTCGTCCTGCTGATCGGCGCCGGGTTGCTGCTGAACAGTTTCGTCCGGATGCTGAACGTGCCCCCTGGCGTCAATTCCCGGAACGTCCTCACCATGGAAATGACGCTGCCGGATCAGAAATACCCGGACATCGAACGTCGGGGAGCCTTCTGGGAACGGGTGTTGGAGCGAGTCCAGAACCTGCCGGGCATCGAAGTGGCCGGCGCGGCCTGGGTCACTCCGATGGCCGGCGGGTCGCCCGATACGTCGTTTACCATCATCGGCCGCCCCGAAGACCCGCAACTCGGCTACATCGCCGGCATCGGCTACATCGCCGACTTCAACTATTGCAGCCCGGATTACTTTCGGGCGGCGGGAATTCCCTTGCTGAAGGGGCGCTCCTTCGAGCCGCGGGATCGCGTCGGCGCTCCCGGCGTCGTCGTCATCAGCGAAGCCCTGGCGCGCGCCTACTTCCCGGACGAAGAGCCTTTGGGGAAACGGATTCACCTCGATGCGTTCACGGGCAAAGTGGACGAGGGTTGGGAAATCGTCGGCGTCGTGGCCGACATCCGCCAGCGGGGGCTGGGTGAAAATGTGCGTCCCTGCGTCTATCGGCCTCAAGCGTTCGGTTCCCACAGCCCCCACCAGGGCACGCTGATCATCCGAACAGCCGGCTCACCGATGGCGAGGGCGGACGACGTTGTGAAAGCGATTCATGAAATGGATCCCGACCAGCCGGTGGCCAACGTGCGTACACTGGACCGCGTCGTCGCAGCGTTGATGGCGCAACGCCGGTTCGTCCTGCTGCTGCTGGGGGGATTTGCCGGGGCCGCACTGCTGCTGGCGGCCATCGGCCTGTATGGCGTGATCGCCTACGCCGTTTCGCAGCGCACGCGTGAGATCGGCATCCGCATGGCGCTGGGCGCCAGCCGTGGCAACGTGCTCGGCTTGGTGTTGCGTCAGGGCCTGACGCTGGCGGGTATCGGCGTCGCGCTCGGCGTACCCGCCGCTTTGGGCATGACCCGCCTGCTGACGACCTTCCTCTATGAGGTCAAACCGGGCGACCCGCTCACCTTCGTTGGTGTTTCGTTGACCCTCCTGCTCGTGGCTCTGCTCGCCTGCTTCATTCCCGCCCGCCGCGCGGCGCGGGTGGACCCGATGGTGGCGTTGAGGGCAGAGTGAAGGAGAGTCATGAATTTTCAGTGATGAGTGACGAGTTTCACTCGGGAATGCCGCAAACGCTCCATGACTCTCCATTTCATCCCTCACCTCTCCAAACTCGTAACTCGTAACTTCCCATGGCCTGGCTGAAAATCCTTCGAACCCGATTCCGGGCGCTGTTCCGCAAGGGCCAACTCGACGCGGACATGGATGAAGAAATGCGTGCGCACCTCGAGCTGCGAACGCAAGCGAACATCGACGCGGGCATGAGTCCCGAAGAGGCACGTTTCGCCGCCTTGCGCCAGTTCGGCTGGACGGAATCCATCAAGGAGGAATGCCGCGACCAGCGCGGCGTGCGCTGGCTGGAGAACCTTCTTCAGGATGTCCGCTACGGCGCCCGGCAATTGCGCAAGAATCCCGGCTTCGCCGTCGTGGCCGTGCTCACGCTCGCCCTCGGCATCGGGGCGACCACCGCCATTTTCAGCGTCGTCGAAGCGGTGCTGTTGCGGCCACTGCCGTTCCCACAGCCGGAACGATTGTTCGCCGTGGATCTTCAAGGCGGTCCCGGAACCGTGTCGGGAGGGGACTTTGAAGATATCAGAGCGAGTTCGCAGGCGTTCTCACAGGTGGCCGTGTTTAGCCCGCGTCACTTCAATCTTTCCGGTGAGGCCGTTCCAGAGCGGATCCTGGGCAGTCAAGTTTCGGGCGGCTTCTTTCCAGCCTTGGGAGTCGAGCCGCTGATGGGTCGCGGGTTTCTACCGGAGGAGTATCAGCTCGGAGGCGAGAAAGTGGCCGTGCTGAGTTACGGTTTGTGGCAACGATGGTTTGGCGGTGACCGGAACGTGGTGGGCCGGCCGGTGATGCTGGATGGTGAAAGTTACCTGGTGGTGGGGGTGATGCCTCCCGTGCTAGATTTTCCGCACCAGACGACCCTATGGACGCCGCTCGCGCTGAGTTCAGACACTTTGAAGAATTACACGGGTTATTTTCTGAAAATGGTCGTGCGGCTCAAACCGGACGTCACGGTTCCCGCGGGGCTGGGTGAATTGTCCACGATCAGCAGCCGGGTCGCTCCGAATTATCCCGACTACAGAAAGAAGTGGGCCTGGAACCTGACGCCGTTGCACGAACAACTCGCCGGCCCGGTGCGCACGACGTTGCTGGTCCTGCTCGGGGCCGTCGGGTTGGTAGTCTGCATCGCCTGCGCCAACGTGGCCAATTTGCTTCTGACCCAGGCCGCACGACGACACAAGGAGATCTCCCTCCGGATGGCCTTAGGCGCTACGCGCCGCAGGCTGTTTCGCCAAATTCTGACCGAGAGCCTGGTGCTCGCAGGACTCGGCGGAGTCGCGGGGCTGGCGCTTGCCTACGGGTCCATAGATTTGCTGAGAGGGCTGCTGCCGGCCAGCCTCCATGCATCCAGCTCTCTGGCGATCAATGGCGTGGTGCTTGGGTTTACGCTGGGCATTTCCGTGGCGGCCGGCCTGTTCTTTGGCATGGCGCCAGCGTGGCAAGTATGGCGGCCTGACCTCAGTGCCTCCCTCAATGAAGGGGGACGGAGCTCGACAGGCGGGTTGACTCCACTCCGGCTCCAGTCAGGGCTGGTTGTTGCGGAGGTGGCGTTGACGTTCATGCTCCTGACGGGCGCGGGCGTTCTCATCAAAAGCTTTTATCTTCTCAACCAGGTTTCCCTGGGCTTTCAGCCGGAGCGGGTGTTGACGGCGCGGATTGATCTGTCCCCGCTCCGATATTCCACTCCGCAGCAACGCCTCCAATTCCAGCAGGAGATCCTGGAACGGACTCGATCCCTACCCGGTGTGCAGAATGCCGGAGTCATTTCGGCGCTCCCATTTTCCGGCGCCCGCGCCTTCGGCAGCTTTTCAGTCGAGGGGCGTGCTGAATCCGACGAAATGTTGATGGCCGGGTTCCGATCCATCGGTGGTGATTACTTCCGCGCCCTGCGAATTCCTCTCTTGCAGGGCCGGGAGTTTGACGTCCGGGACCACGAGGAATCCCTGCAGGTCACGGTCATCAATGAAGCGATGGCCCGGAAATACTGGCCTCAGACCAGCCCGATTGGGCAGCGGGTCAAGGCCGGGGCCGGCTCCTGGACTGAAATCGTGGGTGTGGTGGGGAGCATCCGGCACGATTCCATGGAGAAGGCGCCTGAGCCGGAAATGTTCTTTCCCTTTTCCCAAAGTCCGGGAGCGCGGATCAATCTGGTGGTTCGGGCCGGTTCCGATCCCGCCCTTTTGGCCGCGTCCATTCGTGAGGCCGTCGCCTCGCTGGACCGGGAGCAGCCCGTTTTCGGAATCCAAAGCATGCGGCAACGCCTGTCCGAATCGGTCGCGGAGCCGCGCTGGCGCGTCCTTCTGCTGGGAACATTCGCCGGCCTGGCGCTGGTCCTCTCGCTGGTGGGGATTTACGGCGTCATCTCCTGTTCCGTTGCCCAGAGAACACAAGAGATCGGGATCCGGATGGCCCTGGGCGCGCAAGGCCGCGATGTGCTCGCGCTCATCCTCGGTCACGGATTCCGGCTGACCCTGATCGGACTCGTGCTGGGCCTCGGGGGCGCGGTCGCTTTGACGCGCTTCCTGGCAGGGCTCTTGTATCAGGTCAAACCAACGGACGCTTTTACCTTCGGCATCGTCCTGCTCCTGCTGCCGATGGCGGCGCTCCTGGCGTGTTATTTCCCAGCCCGCCGGGCAACCCACGTGGCTCCCATGGCCGCTCTCCGAGGCGAATGATCAGAGGAGTCCATCCAATTCCAATCACATGAAAAATATCGTCATCTTGATCCTTTTTGTTTCGAGCTTCACGGGCTGCAAGCCGAAGGAATCGGACTCTTCTGCGCCTCCCGTCCCCGAGGCAACTGCCCCTCGCCAGGACAAGGGTCCGGAGCTCGCTGCGGATTCCAATCCCGCGGGGAAATGGATAGGAAAATGGGAGTCGAAGTCCCCGCAGGAGGCGATCGTTGATATGGAACTCATCCTGTCGAAGCAGGATGAGCAATGGAAAGGCGAATGCCGGTTCACTCTTCACGGCAACCAGACGTCCAACACCCGGGACGTCCACGTTGCGAACGGTCAGATTTCGTTCCGCTGCGATTTTGCGAGCGACTCCGAATTTCGTTTCACGGGAGAACTGGCCGGTGGGCGGATGAACGGCTCGCTGGAGATACTTGAGCACAACCAGAAAGTCGCGGCGGGAACTTGGAATGTGACAAGGGTAAAGGAGTGACCGAATGAACCGGCTGAGAACCCTCCGGACCCGATTCCGCGCCCTGTTCCGCAAACGCCAACTCGACGCGGACATGGATGAGGAAATGCGTGCGCACCTCGAATTACGGACACAGGCGAACATCGAGGCGGGGATGAATCCCGAAGAAGCCCGCTTCGCCGCGTTGCGCCAATTCGGCTGGAGGGAATCCATCAAGGACGAGTGCCGCGACCAGCGCGGCGTGCGCTGGCTGGAGAATCTTCTTCAGGACATCCGCTACGGCGCGCGGCAACTGCGGAAGAACCCCGGCTTCACCGTCGTGGCCGTGCTGACGCTCGCGCTTGGCATCGGGGCGACCACCGCCATTTTCAGCGTCGTCAACGCGGTATTGCTGCAACCGCTGCCGTTCCCGGAATCCCACCGGCTCGTGCGGTTGAGCGAGGCCGGATTGGACTGGTCGGGTGGCCCGATTTCCTTCCCGAACTTCACCGACTGGCAGGCGCAACAGACGGTGTTCGAGAGCCTCGGCGCGTTCCGCGGAGGGAACTATAACCTGACGGGAGACGGCGAACCCCTGCGCTTGGTCGCGAGCCAGGTGTCGCCCGACGTGTTTGCCGCGCTTCGTGTTCAGCCCCTCCTGGGCCGGGTGTTCACGGCCGAGGAAGATCAGCCCAACGGGCCCCTGGTGGCGGTGCTCAGTGACGGGCTTTGGCGAAGCCGGTTCGGAGGCGACCCGGACATCATTGGCCAGACCCTTCTGCTGAGTGGGAAATCGTTCACCGTGCTCGGCGTCATGCCCGCCGAATTCACGTTCCCCGGCGAAGCGACTCTCTGGACGCCGGTGCAGACCGGACTTGCCGATTCCGACCGCCAGGGTCGCGGCGAGCGCAGTCTCAGCGCGATTGCCCGACTCAAGCCCGGAATCACTTTCGAGCAGGCCCGCGCGGAGATGGACACCCTCGGAACGCGATTGGCCCGGGAATACCCCGATGCCAACAAGAACCGTCATATCGAAATGGTGTCCCTGCTGGACAGCCAGGTCGGACCGGTGCGGCGCGCGCTCTGGACCCTGCTCGGCGCAGTTGCGTTGGTGCTGCTGATTGCCTGCGCCAACGTGGCGAACCTGCTGCTGGCACGCGCAGCGGCTCGTCAGCGGGAAATGGCGGTGCGCGCGGCGCTGGGTGCGGGGCGCTGGCGCCTCGTTCGCCAGTTGCTCTGCGAGAGCATTCTCTTGGCGTCCATCGGGGGCGCAACGGGATTGTTGTTCGCTCAGGGCGGCCTGCGCCTGATCGTGGCGCTGGCGCAGGGCGGTCTCCCGCGCGCCGCTGAAATCGGACTGGATGCCCGCGTGCTGTTGCTCTCCGGAACGCTGGCGTTGCTCTCCGGGATTCTGTTCGGACTTTTGCCCGCGTGGCAGGCGAGCCGGCCGGATTTGCAAGGCACATTGAAGGAAGCTGCCCGGGGCACGACCGGTGGGCGCGTAGGTTTGCGGCACGGGTTGGTGGTGGCCCAGGTCGCGGTGACCCTGGTGCTGCTCGTCGGAGCGGGACTTTTGTTGCGAAGCTTCCACCAGTTGCACCGGGTCAATCCGGGTTTCGCCCAGGAGCGCGTGTTGACCTTCCGGTTCAACCTCTCCGGGCAGAAGTATCCCCATGCCGATGCGCGCGAGGGCTTCTTTCGGAGTTTGCTCGAACGGCTTCGCGCTTTGCCGGGGGTGCAGGCGGCCAGCATCGCCTCGCAGGTGCCGCTCGACGAATTAAACTGGGACACTTCGTTTCTCATCGAGGGGCGGCCCGAACCGCCGCCCTCCGAACGCCCGGCGCTCCAGGTTCATCTGGTCGCTCCCGATTACTTCCAAGTCCTGGGCATTCCGCTCCTGCGCGGGCGTGCCTTCACCGAGCAGGACAACCGCGAACACACGCGGGGCACCGCCCGCGAACCATCGGGGAACGCGTGGTTGAACGTGATCATCATCGACGAGGAATTCGCGCGGCGGCATTTCCCGAACGAAGACCCGATTGGCCAACAGATTCGGATTCCTTGGGGACCGAAAGAACGGAATCCGCTCATGACCATCGTGGGTGTGGTAGGACGCGTCCGCGAGGAAGGCCTCCGCCGGTCGGGGGGAATGGTGCAGGCTTATTTCTCGTTGTTCCAGCGGCCGGACGGGTATGGCACGGTGTCTCTGAAGTCGGCTGTGGCGCCGGAGACGTTGATCGCGGCGGCGCGCCAGCAGGTGCTCGCGCTCGATCCGGAGCTGCCCATTTATAACGTCCGCACGCTGGCCGCCATGCGTTCGGACAACATCGCGCCCGAGCGTTTGAACTTCACGCTGCTGGGCATTTTTGCGGTCGTGGCGCTGACGCTGGCAGTCATCGGCCTTTACGGCGTGCTCGCCTATGCCGTCGCGCAGCGACAGCGGGAAATCGGAGTCCGCCTGGCGCTGGGAGCGCAGCGGCGCAACGTGCTGGGTTTGATCGTTGGGGAAGGAATGCGGCTGACGCTTCTGGGAGTGGGGATCGGACTGGCCGCCGCGTTGGCCTTCTCGCGCGTGCTCCGATCGCTGCTTTTCGAGGTCCAGCCCACCGACCCTCTGACCTTCGCTGCGGTCCCCTTGTTGTTGGCAGCGGTCGCTTTGTTCGCCTGCTGGCTGCCCGCCCGTCGCGCGGCGTGGGTGGACCCGATGACCGTGTTGCGGGCCGAGTGATGAGATTTTCAATTTCAGATTTGCCATTTGCGATTTGGGGAAACGCCGGCACCAGCCCGCAGATCCAATCGCAAATCGGTGATCGCCAATCGCAAATGTTATGAAGGATCTGCGCCTCTCCCTCCGCCCACTCGTCAAAAACCCCGGTTACTCACTCGCTATCGCGCTCGGCTGGATCTGCCACGCGGAAACCGGAACGCCGGACTTCTCCTCCGCCCGAAGCCTGATTCAGAAGCAGATGGTCGCCGAGTCCATTCCCTCCTTCTCGGTGGCGGTGGCTCGCCATGGGGAAATCCTTTGGGAAGAAGGGTTCGGATGGGCCGACCGGGAGAACCGCATTCCCGCCACGGAGCACACGCCTTACTACCTCGCATCCGTCTCCAAAACCATCACGGCCACCGCGGTCATGGTTCTTCAAGAGCGAAAGCAGCTGGATCTGGATCATCCGGTGAACCGTTACCTGGATCCGGATGGCCTGAGCAGCCCGAGATGGGACATCAGCGGAGCGACGGTTCGACGGGTGGCGACTCACACGGCCGGGCTGACCACGTTTCGACGCAACTCCTACCCCGGGCAGGTAGAGCCCTATGTTTCCCCTGGCGAAACGATTCGACGCTACGGCATCGCGTTCTGGCCACCCGGCGAGCGCTTCGACTATTCGAATCTGGGCTACGCGATCCTCGGGGAAGTGGTGGCCAGGGCGTCCCAACGCAACTACGAGGATTTTCTGCGCACGGAGATCTTCCTGCCGCTGGGAATGACGCGCGCTTCCCTGGGACCCGGTGTCGGTTGGGAGAAATACGCCGCCAAAAGATACAGCTCGGACCACGGCCTGCGCCCGCGAATCGAATCCGCCACGCCGGGCGCCTCCGCCATCTACTGCAGCGCCCACGATCTGGCGAACTTCGGCCTGTTTCATCTCAAGGCCCATCTGCCGACTCACAAGGTCATACTTTCGGATGCCTCCATTGAAGCGATGCAAACCTCGACCGTCTCCACCGGTGACGGCCTTTACGGGCTGGGGTGGTGGGTGGGCGAGGATTTTCACGGGTATCGCAGCGTGCTCGCGCAAGGCGGAACCGACGATTCCTCGACCTGGCTCAGACTGGTTCCTTCAGAAGGCATCGCAGTGGTCGGCTTGGCCAACACCGGCACTTCGTTGCCACCCGCGGTCATCCAGGACGTGCTCTCCAAACTGCTGCCGGCCTTTCGCGAAAAGGGCACGCCGGCCGGTGAAGAACAGGGGGCCTCAAAGTCGGACTCCGGTTTGCCTTCCCCTGAACTGGCGGGTCAATGGACGGGCGAGATTGCGACGTATCGGGGCAAGGTCCCGCTCCTTTTTTCATTCACGCCGTCCGGCGACGTTCACGCCCGGCTCGGGACCCAGCTCACCACGCTGCTCAACGAGGCCTATTACGAGAAACAGCGGTTGAGAGGCAAAATGGCGGGCGACTTGGGAATCCCGGACGAAACCGGCGCCGCCTCCTACGACCTCGACTTTGAGTTATTCCTGCGAGACGGGGTGTTGAGCGGAGCCGTGACGACCGACTCGCACGCGAGCCCATTGCCTGGCCCGGCGTTGCCGTTCTGGGTGGAGCTGAAGCGACAGTCCGCACAGCCATAGTCTGATCACTTCCCATGACGTGCTTAAAAATTCTTCGAGCCCGATTCCGCGCGTTGGTCCGCAAACGACAACTCGACGCCGAGATGGATGAAGAAATGCGCTCGCATCTCGAGCTGCGGACGCAGGCCAACATCGAGGCGGGAATGAGTCCCGAGGAGGCTCGTCTCGCCGCGCTGCGCCAGTTCGGCTGGAGGGAGTCCATCAAGGAAAGGTGCCGTGACCAGCGCGGGGTGCGCTGGCTGGAGACTCTGGTCCAAGACGTTCGCTACGGCGCGCGGCAACTGCGCAGGAACCCGGGTTTCACCGTCGTGGCCGTGCTCACGCTCTCGCTCGGGATTGGGGCCAATACTGCGATGTTCACTCTGGCGAACTTTGCGCTGTTTGGCGGGTCTCCGGCGGAACGCCGGGATGAGCTGGTGTCCGTGTTCTTCGGAGACCCGCAGGGCCGGGGTGTCAGCAATCATTCCTATGCGGACTATGCGGATTACCGCCGGGAGACGGCGGGTGTCGTGTCCGGCATCGCGGCGTTCACGCCGGTCCCGGCGAATCTTCTCGCAGGTCAGGGCACCGAGCGCGTGTCGGTCGGATTGGTGAGTGACAACTATTTCTCCGTGTTCGGCTTCCGTCCGTTGGCCGGGCGCGCGTTCTCTCCGGATGACAACCGGACTCCGGGCGCCCATCCGGTGGCGGTGATCAGCGAAGGGCTTTGGCGGCGCCAGTTCGCCGGGGATCCCGATCTCAACGGCAAGTCCATTGCCTTGAACCAGGCGAGCTACCGGGTGATCGGCGTCATGCCGGAGTCCGCGGCCCGCATGGTGGCGGTGGTCAAAGTGGACGTGTTCGTGCCCGCCATGATGCAGGGGGTGCTCGGACAGGGGCGCGACACCCTTTCCGAACGAGGCAACAAGGAGTTCATGGTGATCGGGCGATTGCGGCCCGGGGTGACGCTGGCGCAGGCGCAGTCCCGGTTCGACGTCCTCGCGGCCCAACTGGCGAAGGAATATCCGCAGGTGTGGACGGATCAGGGGCGGTCTCGCCCCTTGACGTTGGTTTCCCAAAGCGGGTCGCAATTGCCATTCGAGTTGCGGGGATACGTGGTGGGATTCCTGGCGCTGCTGCTGGGCGTCGTCGCGGCCGTGCTCTTGATTGCCTGCGCGAACATCGCGAATTTTCTGCTCGCCCGCGCCACGGCGCGCCGACGGGAAATGGCCGTCCGCCTGGCCCTGGGCGCCACCCGGAGGCGGATTCTTCACCAACTGCTGACCGAGAGCCTGTTGCTGTCCCTCGCGGGCGGCGCCGCCGGCTGGGTCGTCGCGGGGGGGATCGCCCGTCTGCTCCAGGTGTTTGTTCCGAACCTGGGAGTGCCGTTGGTTTTCGACCCCGGCATGGACCTGCGGGTGCTGGCGTTCACCCTGATCGTCACCTGCGCCACCGCAGTCGCCTTCGGCCTGGCTCCTGCGCTGCGGGCCAGCCGGCCCGAGGTGGCGACCGGCTTGAAGGAGGGAGAGGCGACGTCCGCGTTCGGCGGCGGCCGGTTCTCGCTCAGAAACCTGCTGATCGTCGCGCAGGTTTCGACGTGTCTGGCCCTTCTGCTGTGCGCCGGAATATTCCTCCGTAGTCTCGGCAAGCTCTCTTCGATTGATCTGGGGTTCAACTCCAGTCAGGTGGCGCTGCTTTCCGTGGATCCCGGTTTGCAGGGCTACTCGCCCGAACGGGCCCGGGCCTTCCAGGAACAGGCCCTCGAGCGGCTGGAGCGGCTGCCGGGTGTCGTCAGCGCGGACGTGGCGCGGCGGACGCCGGTAGGCATGAGCAAGGTCGGGGAACAATTCATTCCCGAGGGAAAGGAACTTAATCCGAAGGAAGCTTACTTCGGGTTCAACCTCGTCGGATCGCGCTACTTTGAAACCATGCAAATTCCCCTGCTGCGCGGGCGCGGCTTCAGTCCGCAGGACCGGGAAGGCACACCGCGGGTGGCGGTGATCAACCAGGCGATGGCGGAACGGTTTTGGCCGGGAGAGGACCCGATCGGCCGGCAGTTGCTCCAGAACAATGAGACCCCACTCGAAATCGTCGGGGTCTGCCAGACCGCCAAGTATCACCGACTGACCGAGCGGCCCGCGCCGTTTGTCTATCTGCCGATCCGGCAGAATCCTCCGTCGGCGCTCACGTTTCATATCCGCACGTATTCCTCTCCGGCGGCGGCGCTGCATCCCGCGCGGCAGGAACTGCTGTCGCTCGACCCGGCGCTGGCCGTTTTCGACGTGAAGACCCTGGACGAGCACCTCGCGGCCTCGATGCTGCCAGTCCGCATCGGGGCTGTGCTGCTCGGCGCCTTTGGCGTCCTGGCGTTGGGGCTGGCCCTCCTCGGATTATATGGAGTGATGAGTTACGTGGTCACTCGGCGCACCCGCGAGATCGGTATCCGCCTGGCCTTGGGCGCCACCCGCGGCGCCGTACTCAGGTTGATCGTGGCACAAGGCGTGAGGCTGGCCTTCGCCGGTGTTTGTCTCGGATTGCTGCTGGGTTCCGGGCTGGTGGCGGCGATTGCCAGTCAACTTTATGGCGTTTCCCGAGCCGACTGGGCCACGCTTGCGGGAATCCCTCTGGCCCTGATGGGCGTCGCCTTGCTGGCGTGCCTCCTGCCCGCCCGCCGCGCGTCACGGGTCGAGCCGGTGGTGGCGTTGAGAGCGGAGTGAGGGACGGGAGAATCGGCTGATGAATATGAAACCAGAACTTCATGTGAAACAGTCCACCGCTTCGGAGGTTCTTCCGCTGCGCACCCGTCATCTGGAAGAGATGAATTGCCAGATCGTGCAGGATTCCATTCATCGGCGCGAGGGTTGAACCCTCACTTATCCGCTCGAAGCCCAAGGCGCGGTCGCGAGCTTGGGTTCCATGGCGATCGGCGGCCCTGGGAGGACCAGCCAACAGTCTTCGAGTTCTATATATCGTCGGCGAGAAGCTCGTCTTTCACGGCCAGATCACCACCGCGCTTCCGTCCCCTGGCGCAATCCCGCGGAGGCGGGCTCCCGAGGAGGACATTCGCGCCGACCCACATCGCCTCCTGCAAGACCCTCCAACGCGCCGGCGTGAAGGCACGGACTGCCCCGCTCGCCGTCATCCGCCGCGATGGGGCAACCGCCTTCACCGTCTCACCGCGCGTTCGGAGATCGGGCTTCTGCACGACGCTCGGTGCGCAGAAACGGAACGTCCTCGTGCTCATAGGTCGCCGCCATCCCCTCCCAGGACGCAAATCTCCGGCAATTGATGGCAAGGATTCGACAGCAGGGGGCCGGCGCGCCGGTAAACTGTGCCCGCTTTGCGCCGGACGCTCATACTGAAGCTTTCTGAAATTGGCGGACACCGCCGTTGCCGCTGGACTCTGTGCCAGGCGCTCGCGCTTTCGTTCGCGGTGTGGACCTCGGCCGCTGCCGTCCATGAGCTGACCGTAGATTCCTCCGCCAGCACCCTCGAGATCGCGCCCAGTTCCTTTGATGGGCTGGACTTCGTGCCCGCGGAACCGCAGGCCAGCGACAGCCTGCGCACCCGTGTCTCGGGAACGATCCGCCTGGAGATTGCGGACAACGCCGCGCGACTGCTGCCCGGCAGCGAGTTGATCGTGGAGAACAACGGGGACTGGCACCCCGGGCCGTTCACCTATGACCCGGCCAATCCGCGCGCCTTCAACACCAATGCAGGGCCGGCCAACTTTGCCTACCGCTATCTGGTACCCTTTGAGTTCTCGGTCGCCGTGCGCCAGTTGCGCTTCCATCTGTCCAGCGACGCGCCGGTGCCCTACACCGATCGCGCCTTCCCGAGTGCCGGAGTGGTGGTGACGATTCCCGAAGGGTACGGCGATCTGACCCTTGGCAATCCGCCCCAATCCAATCTGGCCACCTATCCCCCGACGACCACCACCGGCGCCGGCGACGCCGTCCTGGCGGAGTCCGCCGGCGGAGTCGCGCTGACGCTGCCCATGCATTTCGAATGGCAACTCGTCGGTCCGGTGACCATCCGCACCGTTTATGATGCCGTGGTGATCGCCCGTTCCGGGGCCGCGCCGCCCCCCGAGCTGTCGCTGGAGCCACTGCCGGATGGCCATGTCAGGATCAGTTGGCCTTCCACCGCAGCCGGATTCGGCTTGATGACCGCCACCGATCTCTCCGCGGGCCGCTGGTCCCTGGTCGGCGCGGTCCCGGTGACGGAAGCCGGCCGCCAGATCGTCACCCTCGCGCCGGCCGGCAGCGCGCAGTTCTTCCAATTGCGGCAGCCTTAGGAGGCTCCCAGGCATTTGAACTCTATCCGAAACGAAAATGAAAACCCATCGAAGTATGAAACGGGCCAGTCTCGTCCTGGGCGTGTGCGTTGCGGCGGTCGCCGCACAGTCCGACACGCTCCACCTCACCGGCGTCGCCAGCGGCACCAGCCGGTTCAATGACCACTTCTCCGACGGATTCGGACAGGTCAATCTCGACCCGGAGGGGTTTTACGCCATCAGCAATCCGAGCCTGCTCTACGGCTCGGGCTACGATGTCTTCCCGAACAACGCCCACTTCGCGCTCGGCACCCTGAGCTACGACAGCATTTCCGGTGTCGGCTCTGAAACGGCGGCGATCACCGGGCTGACCGGGGACTGGATTCGGAATGTGGACCCTTCTTTCGGGCCCTATAGCACCAGCTTTTCGGAGGTGACTGGAACGGTGCAGTTCCAGGACGGCGTGCTGGCGGGGCTGAATCTCTCCTCTTCGGTGGCGTTTACTTATACCGCCGGCCCCATCAACGGCGCCACCTATGCCGGAACCTTCAATGTGACCGGGGAAAACTGGTCGTTGAAGGCGGACAATGTCTTCGACCTCCCCGTACGGCACGAATGGGATTTTTCGGGTACCGTCACCGGGGTTCCCGAGCCCGGTCCGCTGGCGCTGGCCGGCATGGGTATGGTGGTTCTCTGGCTCTTTGTGCGGAATCGCCGGTGAACTTGTGCAGGAGGGGGCATCTCCATTTCGGATGGGAAGCGCATGCCTCTGGCGTGCGGAATTGGGCTCGTCCCGCCGAAGCCTCCTGGCGGAGGCGGACCTCCCATCCGGTTCTTCCTACATGGACTTTCCTTCTCCGGCGTCGCGGCCAATGGGGCGTGGGAAGATGAATGGTCCACAAGGGTCCCGGCGGGGGCGCCGAGGCCGACACGCGAGGCGCGTATGCTCCCCATCCATAAACTGAGATGCGCCCGCTTTCAGAGCCCTGTGGGTTTCTACGCGGACGCTCCCGCCGCAAACGGCTTCACGCTGATCGAGCTGCTCGTGGTCATCGCCATCATCGCGATCCTGGCGGCCCTGTTACTGCCCGCCCTGGCCCGAGCCCGGCAAGCGGCGTCTGGCGCCGCGTGCCGCTCCAATGAACGGCAGCTCGCGTTGGCCGGGCTGATGTTTGCCGATGACCACGAAGGGCAAATGCTGCCGGCCTCCGTCTGGGATCCGGACCTGAACGCGAATCGCGAATGGTGTTTTGCGTACGTCGCGGGGCCGATCGAGGACGCCCTCAAGCGCGGCCTGCTGGGCCCCTACCTCGCCAACGCCAACCGGGCGATCCAATGCCCGGCCGTCACCCTGGACTCGCGGGTGCTCAAGGGCCTGAACCTCCAGGCCCGTCCCAACGTCAGCTACGGTTACAACAGCTTCTTCCTGAGCGAGAAGGTGGATTTCTCCGTCGGACATTGGCGGGGCTATCCCCTCACCTCGGTCCGGCGGCCGGAGGAAACCCTCATGTTCACCGACAGCGGCGGCATCCGTGCCGGGCTGCTGTATCCCACCACGGACATCACCAGTCCCAAGTTTGTCACGTCCAGCGGCTCGCCCGAGCCCACCGTCCACGCGCGGCATGGCCATCGCGCCAACGTGGTCTGGCTGGACGGTCATGTGTCGGCGGAGAAACTCGCGCCCTACGACCGGCTCCGGGCTCCCGGCGGAACCGACATCGGCTACCTCGACCCCAACAACGACGGCGTGCGCGATGACGACTGGTTCGACCGCGAATAAGCCGTCCCTGCGGACGCGCTGGACCCCGGCTTTTTGGTCCTTCCATGGCTGGCTGGGGCTGCTGTTCGCCGCTCCGCTGCTCTTGATCAGCCTGACGGGCGCGCTGCTGGTGCGCTATGACTGGATGGAGCGCGGTTTTGACCGGACCGTTTTTCGCGCCGCGCCGGCCACCAATGCCCTCCCGCTGGCGGGCGTCATCGGACGGCTTGCCGCGAGGCATCCCGGCGCCCAGGTGCGTTTTCTGGAACGCCCCGGCGATCCCGAGCGCAACCTCGTATTCTCCGTGCATGGGCCGGAACTTCGCCGGTCGGTCATCGCCGATGCCGTCAGCGGCGAAGTGCTGTTGGAGCGCGACGAACGGACCGGAGTGCGTCGCTGGCTGCTGCGGTTTCACGAATCGCTCCACGCCGGCAAAGCCGGTGAAGTCCTCGTCGCGCTCGCCTCCTTGGCCTTGCTTGGGCTGGCGCTGTCGGGACTGTGGATCCGCCGCGGCGCGTTGCGCGGATTGCTGCAGCTTCCCCGTGTTCGCGGACGCCGGCTGCGCGTGCTGGCGGGGGAGTGGCATCGGTGGCTCGGCACGGCCTCGCTGCTGATGCTGCTCCTCTGGGCAGTCACCGGGGCCTGGCTCGCCCTGCCCTCCCTGCTCGCCTCGGAACGCCGCCTGGACCTGCCCGAGGTCCGCTACGACTGGTCGGCCGCGCCCGCCATCGAGCCGATGCTGGCCCAAGCGCGAAGCACCTTTCCCACCACCGATCTGGATTTCCTTAGCCTGCCAACCCGTCCTGACGACCCCTTCACCCTGACCCTGGTGGACCGCGACCGCTGGTTCTGGAACAAACTCGTGGAGGTGGTCTTCGACGGAACGAGCGGCGGGTTATTGCGGACGCAATCCGGCGCCGACGGCGGCTGGCTGATGAAAGTTCAGCTCACCATGGCCGTCCTGCACTTCGGCCATCTCGGAAGCGCGCTGATGAAGTGGATCTGGCTGGTCTTCGGCTTCACCCCGGCCCTGCTGGCCGCAAGCGGCGTGCTGGTCTGGTGGCGGAGAAGGCTTCGTTGACCAACAGTTCAAGACCTTGCCGGCAGGGCTCAAAGGAGGAACGCCGGGAATCACCTCAATCCGCGCCATCCTTCATCCTTTCCACCGGATGGTGCCTCCACGCACGCTCCGCACGGCCTCGTCTCAGCGGATGCGTTCCGGTGCAGCGTCGGCCCGAGCAGTGGCCGGTTCGATGTGGATCAGCACGTCGCGGACGGCGGGATGCGCTTCGCGGACGGTGTCCTTCACCCGGTGCGCAATTTGGTGGGCGGCGGCCACGGTCAGTTCGGGAGCGACGCGCACATGCATGTCGGCCAGCAGTTCCCATCCGAGCCGGCGCACGAGCACTTTTTCCACGTTGATCACCTCCGGCACGGACTCAGCCGCAGCCTGAATCGCCGCCGAAAGCGTCGGGTCGGGAGCGGCGTCCATGAGGTCCTCCAAGGCGGGGCGCAGCAGGCGCCATCCGTTCCACGCGATGATCGCCGCGGCGAACAGCGCGGCCACGTCATCGGCCCCCGCCCAGGCCGGACCGCCAATCCACGCCGCCGTGATGCCGACCGCCGCGGCGAACGAGGTGATGGCATCGCTGCGATGATGCCAGGCGTCCCCCATCACCGCCGTGCTTTTCGTCTCGCGGCCGGTCCGGGCAACCCACCGGAAGAGTCCTTCCTTGAGGATCACCACCCCGATCAAGAGGGCGAGGGTCCACGGCCGGGGCGGCGTGTGCGGCACGAAAATTTCGCGGGCGGCGCCGACGCCGATGCCGGCGGCCGCAAGCAGGAGCAGCGTGGCAATGGCCGCGGTGGCGATGGTCTCCGCGCGGCCGTGTCCGTAGGGATGCCCGGCATCGGGCGGACGCGACGCCACCACGAGTCCGCGCCAGACAATCACGGAGCTGAGGATATCCGCGAACGACTCCACCGCATCGGCCACCAGCGCCTGGGAATGCCCCAAGATTCCGCCCGCCAGCTTGACGCCGGCCAGCAACCCATTGGCCAACCCTCCCAGCACCGTGGCCTGAAGAGCGCGCTGGAGTCGGGGTGAAGACACTGGAAGGGAGAGACTGGGGTAATCGGCTGCTGCCTGACAGGGGAAAGGGGGATGGCCGTCAGCGGGTTTCCTTGTTTCTCCGAGCCCGGCGGGAGGCTTGAGTCTGCGGCCCTCGTGCTATGCGCGACCTTCCTCCAGTTCGGACGTTCCCTGAGACATTTCGCCCTGCGCAGTCTGCTGGATTCCCATTTTTCCGTTGCGGTCAGGGCCATTGCCTTGATGATCTATTCATCACCGTAAACCTCATCATTCCCAGATGACCCTGTTTCGAACAGCCACCAGAGTGGTCCTGGTGTTGGCGGCCTCCCTGCCAGCCTCGAGTGCGGTGCCTCAGTCCCTGCGCTGGATTGCGCCCGAGCAGCAGGTGCTGCCCATCGGCATCCCTCATCCGCTCCGTGCGGAAGCCTCCAGCGGATTGCCGGTCCGCTTCCGGGTCTTCAGCGGACCGGCCGTCATTGAGGGTGACCGATTGGTGGTCACCAATGTGGATGAAGTGTCGGTCCTCGCCGAACAACCGGGGGACGGCACCTTTGGCCCGGTTTCTTCTGTCCGATCGTTCAATGACTATCGGGTGGAACTGACCCCGGAGCCGGATTACCGCTTCGGCAGCGGGATTCGGGACCTGGTTACCGTCGGAAATTCGATCGTGGCGTTGGACCTGCAGAACGGAGTCCTCATCAACCGGCTGCCGGCCGTTGGACCGGTCGCGGAGTCCTGGCGCTTGGGTGTCCAAGGGCGTGTGCAGGCGCTAACAGCCTCGGATACCCACCTGTACACTTATTCATCCCTTGGGAGGCTGGAGTCGGCGGATGTAGGTGGTCCTCAACGGCCCAACCCTGTGGGTTGGTTGGCATTGTCCGATGCAGTCACCAGCCTGGCTTCGCAAGGCGGATGGGTGTTTGCAGCCGCCGGCCGGCTAGGGGTGGTGGTCGTGGATGCGCGGGACCCCGCCCGGATGCGGATGCGTTCCCGCTACAAGGTCGCCTTCGATCCTCCAGGGGGATACGGCGTCACGCAGATTGCGCCGGCCGGAAACCGTCTCTACCTCGCCGTGACCGCCGGGCTTCAGATCGTGGATATCTCGGATCCGGCCAATCCTCGCTGGGCCGGTGGTTTTTCACGCCTGAGGCCGAGCCGTGTCATCGCCCTGACCAACCACTTGGCCGGCATGGTGCATGAGGGGCGGTTGACCCTGCTCGACGTCCGCGATCCGATGCGAGTGCAGGAGGTGGGACACCACGACTTTCGCGATGGTGCCGCGCACATCGCCAACCTTCAGGCGGCAGGGGACCTGTTGTTCCTCACAGACTCCTTCGGAACCGTCGAGGTGGTGAGCTTTCGCAATCCATACGCTCCCCGCCTGTTGGGACGTCATGTGGGCTGGTACCGCTCCAATGCTTCGGCGTCCGCACCTCTGGCTGTCTCCCCCGACGGGAACCGTCTTCTGACCCCCGGCCTCAACGGCACGGTCGAACCGGTGCGCATGATCCGCCGGATCCCCCAGGAGATACAATGGTTCCAACCGACGACCGACGCCCTGGCTCTGGATCAGCCACACCGGCTCGAAGCGCGGGCGTCCAGCGGCCTGCCGTTGGAGTGGAGCGTGGTGTCCGGACCGGCGACGATTGGAGAGGACGGCTTGCGTCTGACCGGACGGGGCGCCGTGGTGGTCGTGGCCCGACAGGCGGGCACCCCGGAGGTGGCGCCTGCGGAACTCCGCCGGACCTTCAATCCCACCGTCTTTCATCCGCAGCGGCTGGGCAGCGTGCCGCTGGGCGGCTCCGCCGCAGATCTGCTGGTCAGCAACCGGCTGGCCTTCGTGGCGTTAGGTGACGCCGGCGTGAAGGTGGTGGACCTGCACCGCCCCGCGGCTCCAGTCGTGCTCGCGTCATTTTCCGCCACCCGCTTCGACCAGCGTTTGGCGCTGTCCGGCAATCACCTGGTGGTGGCCGGGTTTGGGGAACTCGCCGTGGTGGATGTCCAGGACCCGTCGCAGCCCGTGGTTCGAGGCCGCCTGAGCCACGAGACTTCGACATTCTACGACGCCGGAGTGGCGGGATCACAATTGCTGGTGGCCGCCGGCGGACAGGGTGCCCAGGTGATTGACCTCACCGACCCGGGAAATCTGCGAGTGTCTGCGGAGCTTTCCGTCCCTGGATTCACCCGTTTGGTGGAGGTTCGGCCACCGCTGGCGGCGATTGGCTACTCGCCGGGGGTTGGGCTTTGGGATGTCAGCAATCCTCTGGCGGCGACACGACGCGCCACGCTGGGGGGCGCGGACTCCTTTGAAATCAACGACGTGTGGGTGGGGAATTCGATCCTCCTGGCCTCCGCCAACCGGTGGAGCAACGGGCTCAGCGGGCGGCTCGAAGTGTATCGTGTGGAGGATCCCGACCATCCTCAGTTTCTCGGTGCCGGAGCCGCCATGGTCGGCGCGTCCGCCCAGGTGACCGCCCTTGGTGGGTGGGCCTTCCTCGGGACCTACGAGCGGGAGCATCTGGTCTTCGACATTCGCGATCCGGTGCTACCCCGGCTCGCGGGCCGGCTGCCCGGGAGCACCCTGCTGGCTCCTCAGGAAGATCTGCTGGTAGCGACCACGATGTCACAGGAACTGCACACGTACTCCTGGCAGGAGGCCATGCCGCAGCAGTTGGAGTGGACCCTGCCCGGAGGTTCCGTGCTGAACTCCAGTGCTGTCCACCCGCTCGGCGCCACGGCAAGCAGCGGTCTTCCGGTCGAGTATGCGGTCCTGTCCGGCCCCGCCGAGATCCGCGACGGGCTGCTGTCCGTCACCAACGAAACTCGTCTGCAAAGCATCGTCGTCCGCGCGATGCAGTCCGGCGGGCCGGGTCAACTGCCGGTCGAGTCGGTGCGCATCTTCAATCGGTTGTCGGTGGATCTGGAGCTTCTCGGCGAACTGGAGGTGCCCGGACTGGCTTCGGCGGTGAGCCTTTCCGGAGGGCATGCCTGCGTGGCCGGATGGGTGGGACCGCTCCATTGGGTGGACGTCCGCGATCCCCGCCAGCCGCGCCTGGTCGCCAGCCTGGATACCGGAGTGGGGGCTCCCGATGTCATCGTGGCCGGAGGATTTGCTTACGCCGCGGATTTCGGAGGAAAGCTCACGGTGGTGGATCTTCGGAATCCGGAGGCGCCGACGGTCGTGGCTGCCATCGAGTTGGGAAGCGAGGCGCGCCGGGTGACCGTGAGCGGGGATCATGCGTACGTGGCCGTTCAGGGCGGCATCCAAATCGTGGATATTTCCAATCCACATCAGCCCCGCCTCGTGGGAAGCTACTCGAATCCGGACTCACTGCCGGCCCGGGGTCTCCTCGCACACGACGGCTTCCTCCATGTCGCCGAGTTCTTCAACGGGTTGACCATCCTGGATGTCCGGGATCCCGCCCGCCCCACCGTGGTTGCATCCCTGCCGTCCGGTTTGGGCTCCGGAGGATTGGCCCTTGATGGATCGCTGCTGTGGGTTGAGGCCCTCTTTGGCGGGCTGTCCGCAGTGGACGTTTCCGATCCGTTTCATCCTCGCTGGGATCTCGTGAGCGAGATCCCATTGCCGAACCATAATCAGGTTGACAAGTCCATGACCCTTCAGGACGGGATCATTTTTTGCTCGGGCGCGGAAGGCCTGGAGGCCATCGAGATCACCAACCGCAATCATCCGCTGGCCGCTGGAAGCCATCCGTTGTTGCCGGGTTACCTCCACGGAGTGGCTGTTGAGGGAGACCTTGCGTATGTGGCGGCGGGGCAACGGGGGTTGCTCATTTTCCGCATCCACCGCGGGATCCGTTCCGCGGTCGGGGACCTGGGCATTCCATCCCGGGGAGAGCCCGGGGAACGGATCCCGCTGCCGGAACAAAATCCGGACGGGGTTCCGCTCCAGTACGATGTGGTGTCAGGACAGGCGCAGGTTCGTGAAGGGGCGCTTCTGCTGGAGGAGACCGGCCCGGTGATTCTAAAGGCCGCGCTGGCCAGACCGGACCGCTTTCTGCCGGCCGAAGCGCTGTTTCCGATCACGGTGGTGCCCCTGGTGCTGCAAACCACTCCCACGGCAACCGGAGAGGCGCCCGGACTTCACTGGAGAAACGAGACCGACGTGCTGGAATCGGCCGAAGAACCAGGGGGCCCGTGGACCCCCATCCCGGATGCCCATCCTCCATTCCGGCCGGTTGCCGGGGATCATCCGCGATTCTTCCGGATCGTCCGCCCGTAAGCCCAAAGCGAGCTTCCGGATCGCTGCCGTATCCTCAACGACGGAGGGTCCGGCAAATCGGCTCAGTTCCTGTGCATCGTCTCTGTTCTGCTTCGAATGGGTTCTTCGATTTCTCTGCAGATCCACCCATGGTGAACAGAGTGCCAGGTCCTTAGGCAATGCTTCGAGTTAACGATAATCATATCCGGTTTTTCGATCCGGACAGATGACCTGGTACCCTGTTCGATTCCACCAGCCGGACAATTCCCAACCCAGGTCGTGAAGGAGATATGGGACCTCCTGAACAGAGTGCCAGGTCCTTAGGCAATGCTTCGGGTTAACGATAATCATATCCGGTTTTTCGGTGCGGACAGATGACCTGGCACCCTGTTCGATTCCACCACGGACCAGAGGCCCGGAGGAATGGTATGTCGCCCTCCCTGATTGGGTCCGCACCCGCGACGCGCCCAGCCCAGCCGGACAATTCCCCACCCAGGTCGTGAAGGAGATATGGGACCTCCGATGCCTCATCCTCCAGGTTCACTCCTCGCGTGGATGCGTCCAGAGACCGGACCCCTGACCCGTGTCTCTCCCTGAAAATCCTTTGCCCGCCGGTACTCACCGGATAATTTCGTCGGCCTTTGGAGTTCAACCAGTATTGATCATGGCCAAGCTCACTGTCCGCGACCTCGAAGTCACCGGCAAACGCGTCTTCCTCCGCGTGGATTACAACGTCCCGATGGAGGACAAGGGTGGCAAGATGGTCATCAACGACGAGACCCGCATCCGCGAGACCCTGCCCACTCTCAAGGTGTTGCTGGAGAAGCGCGGACGCCTGGTGCTCGCCGCCCACCTGGGGCGACCCGACGGCAAGCGGGAGCCCTCCCTGAGCTTGAAGCCGGTGGCCGAGAAGCTGTCCGAACTGCTGGGACGCCCGGTGCAGTTCGTGGATCAATGCGTCGGTCCCAAGGCCGAGGAAGCCGCCGGCGCCCTCGAGGACGGCGAGGTGCTCCTGCTGGAAAACGTGCGCTTCCATGCCGAGGAGGAGGAGAACGATCCGGTCTTCGCCGCCCAACTGGCGCGGCTGGCCGACGTGTACGTCAACGACGCCTTTGGCGCGGCCCACCGCGCCCATGCCTCCACTTGCGGCGTCGCGCGGATCGTCTCCGCCTGGGGAGGACGCTGCGCGGCCGGGCTCCTGATGGAACGCGAGCTCAAGTTCCTCGGCGAGGAACTCGAGCGTCCCGCCCGCCCGTTTGTCGTGATTCTAGGCGGCGCCAAGGTGTCGGATAAGATCAAGGTGATTGACCGACTCCTGGACAAGGCCGACACCGTGCTGATCGGGGGCGCCATGGCGTACACGTTCAAGCTCGCGCATGGGCAGAAGACCGGGAAGTCGCTCGTCGAACCCGAACACCTCCAGACCGCGCTCGACGCCGAGGCCAAGGCGAAGAAGCTCAAGGTGCAATTTCTCCTGCCTACCGACAACGTCGTCGCGGAACTCAAGGACACGGGAAAGCTGAACAAGAAGGGCCGGCCGCTGCTGGAGCCCGTCAACCCCCGGGTCAATTCAGCGCCCGACATCCCGTCGGATTGCGAGGGATTCGACATCGGGCCCGACACCGCCAAGCGCTACGCCGAAGTGATCGCCGGGGCGAAGACCATCCTGTGGAACGGCCCCATGGGCATGTTCGAGGATCCGCGGTTTGCCGAAGGCACGCTGGCGGTGGCCAAGGCGGTGGCCGCCGCCACGGCGTCCGGCGCGAAATCCATCATCGGCGGCGGCGACTCGGTGAAGGCCATCAACAAGGCCAAGCTGAGCAATCAGGTCACCTTCACCAGCACCGGGGGCGGCGCCAGCCTCGAATTCCTGGAAGGCACCCCCCTGCCCGGCGTCACTTGCCTCGACGACCGTTGAGCGGGGCTCGAATTCTTCCACGGGGCCGGAACGAGGCCGTCGAGAGATCCTGAGCCTCACGCAAAGGCCGCGGCAGGCGGAACAGATTGAGGGGCGAGACAAAGGACGGAGGACCGGTTGTCTCGATGCGTTTCCCTCCGTCGTGGCCTTTGCGCCCATTGCGTAAGGCATGGCCCGGCTATACCGCCCTGGTTACCGCCCTAGTTATCTGCAGGCCGGTGGCCCCGGCCACGATCCGGCGCAGGTGCGTGGCGATATCGTGCGCCCGGGTGATCATCCACTCCGCGGAGTCCGGATTCAGGTGTTGGCGGCAGTTTCTCTCCCAGAGCCCGAGCCAGCGGGTAACGTGCTCCGGCTGAATCCCCAGCGAGAGGTGCGCCCCCGCAAAGCCGCCCGGGTAATCGGAGGGCGCGCCTAATTGCCGCGCCCAGAAGCTGCCGATCTTCTGAAGGTGCGCCGGCCAGTCGTGGATTCGCGAATCGAAGATCGGTCCCAGCACCACGTCCTGGCGGATGTCGGCATAGAAATGCCGGAGCAGGTTCTGAAGCGTCGTCACGCCCCCGAGCCGCTCAAACTCGCGGTCCGGCCGGTTCAATGAGTCCTCCGTCATCGGCAACACCATCCGATAAGCCGCCCCCCTTGGCAACCTGTTCGGACCGGACGGGCTTGCCCACGCCGCCGCGAACCGCTTGAGTCCGCGTCGGTGGACCATGGGCCGACTGCGTCACCGCGAGCTGCTGCTTTCCCTCAAGTATTCCACCATTGAGGCGAGCTTCAGCGTGCCGATGCTCAACCTCACGATGCCGAGCTTTCCGTTCGTCATCGCCTTCGCCATTACCGCGCTGGGCTTCGGGCCCGCAGCCATCGGGTTGATGGCAGCCCTGCCCCACCTCTGCAACCTCGTCCAGCCCCCGCTGGCCACATGGCTCCGGCGGCGTTGGTCCCTGTACCAAATCATGGCGGTGTCCTTTCTCCTCAGCGCGACGCCGTGGGGGTTGGTCGGGACCTTGGTCTGGCTTCCGGAATCGCGCCGCGGCGGAGTCTTCGCCGTCCTCCTCACCGTCGCCACTCTCGCCAACAGCCTGGGTTCGGTGGCGTGGGCGGCGGCCATTGCGGAACTGGTGCCGCCCCGGTTGTCCGGACAGTACTTCGGCCGCCGAAACCTGATCTTCGGATTCTGGACCCTGCTTGCGGTGGTGCTGGCCAGCCGCCTGGCAGACCTCGGGCACAATTCCCTGGTGACCTTCGGTTGGATCTTTGCCGTGGCCGGCTTGGCGCGATTGATCGGGTTTCTGTTCCTGACCCGGATGCGTTTTCCGGAGTCGGTCCGGCAGCGGGCGCCCCAGCCCCCCGACCTTGGGGAGATCGTCCAACCCTTCCGGAATCCCAACTACCTGAAGCTGGTCCTTTTTGTCGGCGTCTGGGGATTCCTGCTAAACCTGGGACAGCCGTTCTACACGGGATTTCTCATCGAGGGACTGCATCGTCCGGTGGGTGATGTCGGGTTGCTTACCGCAATCGCAGGCGTCGGAGGCCTGCTGACCCTGAAGGGCTGGGGACGGCTCTGCGATCACTTCGGAAACAAGCCGGTCCTCTACGTCTGCTCCCTCGTCTGGGCGCTGGTCTCGCTCGCCAGTTGGGCGATGGCGGGGGAACGGTTCTTCTGGCACCTGGCGTTTTGCTACCTGGTCGTGGGGGGAACGACCGCCGGATTCCAGCTCTGCCAGTTCCATCTCATGTTGAAGCTCGCCCCGGCGAACAAGGCGCCCTATGTGGCGGTGTTCCTCGCGCTGACTAGCCTGCTGACCGCCTTCGGCCCGCTGCTGGGCGGCACAATCCTGCGGGTCCTGCCGGACGTCCTGGGGACCTTCGTCGGCCAACCGATCCGCGACTACCACGTCCTGGTCCTGATCTCCATGATCGGATGCCTCCTCAGCACGCACTTGCTGGACTGGGTCGTCGAGTCGGAGGCGCATGCCCCGGAGGCGGTCTGGCGGACCATGCGCCGGATGCGGCCGTTCAATCCCATGCTCACGCTCACGAGCGCCGCTCAAATCGTGTTGACCCCGGGCGGGCTGCTGGGACTGACCCGCACCTCGATTCGCGAATTGCGGCGTCACGCCCACCTCATGACCGATGTCGGCGGCGAAATCGTCGCGGGCGGACGGGACGTGCTTCGCGCGCCATTTCGCAACGAACGCAAGTAGTCCCCGCGCCGCCGTTCCTCAGCGCAAAACGCGGTCAAAGGAAACCCCCGGGCCTCACTCGAAGCACGCAGCGCGATTCCCGCCGCAACCTCGCAGAAAAATCCAAATGCCCGCTTTCATTGCGGCCCTTGTGTCCTTTGCGTGGGACTGGAATTGCCTCGTTACGCACCGCCCCAACTTCCCAACGGCCCCGCGTCCTCCCCGCCGCCAGCCGCGGCCGGACCGGAAGGCGGCGCGTCCCGGAACCAATCCACGAACAGCTCCTCCAAGGTCAGGGGAAACACGTACACCCGCGCACCGGACAGACCTCGAATCCCGGCCAACTGCGCCTCATCCGTCACGCGCGCCAGGGCGGTGACGACGGGTCCCAGCGTCGTGGAACGTAAGGCCCCCGGGATGGCGAAATCCCGGGGCGGCGCATCGCCCGAGAACACCACCTGCACGCGGCGCATGGTGCGCTGCCAGTCCTCCACAGCCCCCTCGGCCACGACGCGGCCCTGATCCATGATCCCCACCTGGGTCGCCAACCGCTCCAGGTCCCCCAGAAGATGGGTGGACAGCAGGATTGTGCAGCCATCGCCATGCAACAGGGCGTCAATCAGACACTGGTTCAGCTCGCGCCGCGCAATCGGATCCAGCCCGGCCGCCGGTTCATCCAGCAGAATCACCTCGGGGCGGGAAGCCAGCGCCAAGGCCAGCGCCGCAAGGCGCTGATTGCCGCCGGAAAGCCTCACAATGGGCGTAGCCCGCGGCAGTTCCCAGCGGCGCGCCAGTTCCTGAAGATAGGCGGCATCCCAACCATCGTAAAAGTGCCCGGTGTAGCGGTTGAGATCCTCCAGGGACATCCAGTCGGGCAACTGCTGGCTTTGTGACAAATAGGCCACCCGCTGGCGGTGCGCCCGGTCCGCCTGCCAGAGACTCTGCCCCAGCACCCGGGCCTCTCCGTGATCGGCGTGAAGCAATCCCATCAGGACGCGCAACGCGGTGGTCTTGCCGGCACCGTTGCGTCCGATCAATCCGTACACCGCACCCGCCTCGATACGGATTTGGAATCCGTTGAGCGCGACGACTCCGCTGCGGAAGGACTTTCCAAGGCCCCGCGCGTAGATGACGGGTTCCACCGGGTTCCCGGATCAATGGTCGCCGGCCATCACGGCGAATTTCACCGGCTCGGTTTCGTCGCCGCGAACCGGTCCCAGCGCGCCGAGCTCTTCCCGGACGACGGTGATCACCTTGGGCGTCGGCACATGCATCTGGGTCGCCTCGACCGCCAACTGCCTGGCAGACCGGCGCAAGGCGTCTTCCTGCTCCGCCTGGGTCAGCGAAGGCGCTTCCGAGGCGATGAAGGCTCCCTTGCCGTGCCGCTTCTCGATCACGCCTTCCCGCTCCAACTCCGTGTACGCCTTCACCACCGTGGTCGGGTTGACCGCCAGGGCGGCCGCCAGTTCGCGAATGGACGGAATCTGGTCCCCGGGACGCAAGGTGGCTCCGGCGACGTAGTATTTGATCTGGTCCATCATCTGCCGGTACACCGGCACCCCAGACCGCTCGTCAATGTGGAGATGCAGCTTCGGAGTCATGACGGTTTCGTTACCCAGTGTGGGATAACAGCCAAACAGGCGGTGTCAATCACGGACGTGCAGCCTCCCGGGAAATTCACCCGGATTCCGCGGCACGGGTGCGTGTCCGGTGATTTCGACGCGAGCGGGGGGCGGGCCGCAGGTGTGGAGGCCAACAGGGGGCAGAAATCATCCATCGGATCATCGCCGTGCATACGGCATCAGCCGCCAGCCGCCACTGCGAAATCAGGGGGAGACGGGACTCGCTGCCGGGCGGAACAGCCCCGGTCCATCCTTCCCAAGAATTGCCGCCAAGCCCGGCCAGCCCTTCATCCAGGTGTCGCGCCAACACACCCTCATTCTTCGATGCTTTGGATTGACATACATTTCTGTGCTATGTATGTCAACATCCCGTGAAGCTTGAGAAAGAGTTGGTGGCGGCCTCCTCGGTTCCCTTGGTGCTCTCCATCCTGTCCGAAGGCGACAGCTACGGCTACGCGATCATTCAACGGGTGAGGGAATTGTCGGACGGAAAGATCGAGTGGACGGACGGCATGCTGTACCCGGTGCTCCATTGGCTTGAGGAACAAGGGCTGGTGCGCAGTCGCTGGGAAAAGTCCGAATCCGGACGGAAGCGGAAGTACTACTCGCTGAATGCGGAGGGCCGGCAAGCGCTGCGGCGCCACCAGGAACAGTGGGCTCTGGTCCATGGAACCCTGAGTCAAATCTGGTGGCCGCAACATGCCTAGTCGGCTTCCCGCACCCCGTTCGCAGCGACGCCGGGGAGGGAACGTCAGTGCATGAAGCCCCGGGTGGCATGTTCGGTTCCGCACGCCAGAGGCATGCGCTTCCCCTCGCCAAGAAATTGAGAGGCGCCCAAATCTTCCGTTCGGCAACCCGATCCATCAGGCTGCCACAGGCACCAGAAGTGCGAACCTGCATGAAAACCAAATTCTCAATCATCGCGCTCCGCCTGATGATGGGCGCCTCCACCATCCCATCCGTCCTGACCGCGGGCGAGGCGCCCGCCGCGAGCCCCGAGATCACGGCCGCGATGCAGCCTTATCTGGAGAGCTATAAACTGGCGGGCATCATTGGCCTCATCGCCGACAAAAGCGGGAGGGTTCATTTCCGCAATCTCCTCGGCTTTGCCGATGTCGAAGCGAAAAAGCCCATCAGCGAGGACACTGTGTTCTGGATCGCCTCGATGACGAAGATGTTTGCCGGCGCATCCATCATGATGCTGGTGGATGAAGGCAAGGTCCGTCTCGAGGACCCCGTGACCCAGTTCATTCCGCAGCTCGGCAAATGGATGGTTGTCGAGGAGAAGGACGACCGTCATGTCCTGCTGAAGCCGCCCGCGCGTCCCGTCACCATCCGGCATCTGTTGAGCCACACCAGCGGTCTCACCGGCAGTTCCGAGCTGCAGCAGGCCACGGGATCGGACAGCACGCCGCTGAAGACTCGCGCGCTCAGTTCGGTGACCGGTCCGCTTCAATGGCAGCCGGGCGACAAGTACGCCTACGGCAATCAAGGCATGAACATCGCTGCGCGCATCGTGGAGGTCGTCGCCGGCATCCCCTACGAGGCGTTCCTGCAAACGCGCTTCTTCGATCCGCTGGGCATGACCGAAACGACCTTCTGGCCCAGCGAATCCCAGGTGGCCCGGCTCGCCGGCGCCTACGGCCCGAACAAGGAAAAGACGGGCTACGCCCGGGGCGATATCGGTTTCCTGACCAAGCCGCTGAATGATCGAGTGCGCCGCTTTCCCGAGGCCGGGGGCGGTCTGTTTTCCACCACGCACGACATTCTCCGCTATGGCCTGATGCTCGCCAATGACGGTGAACTCGAGGGCAGGCGCTACCTGTCGCCTGCGGCGATGGAGGAACTGCGCAAGGAGCAAACCGGCGGAACCCAGGTCAACTACAGCCTGGGCTATCATCTCCGCAACGGCCTGTTTGGCCACGACGGCGCCTATGGCACCGATCTGTCGGTGAATCCCAGGACGGGAATGGTGGCGATTTTCATGGTGCAATGCACCGGTGGCGACCAATGGGCGGCCCGCGATTTGTTTCTTAAAACGGCCGCGCAGGTGTTCCCAAAATAAGATCGCAGCGTCCTTGAGTCGGGCGACACGCTCGGATCGAGTGTGCGTGCATGCCTGCTATGCGACTCCAAGTCTTCGACCTGTTTGCCTGGAGGTCGCCCGTCGGAGACTCGCCTCACCCTCTGAAATCCGGGAGTCCCATCTCATCCATTCAACACGCCCCGAACCACCTCGCCGGCCACATCGGTGAGCCGGAAATCGCGGCCGGTGTGGCGGTAGGTCAGGCGTTCGTGGTCCAGTCCCATGAGGTGCAGAAGGGTGGCGTGGAAGTCGTGGACGTGGACGGGATGGCGGCCGGGGCGGATCCCGTAGTCGTCCGATTCGCCATACACCGTCCCGGCGTGGACTCCCGCGCCGGCGAGCCATGACGAAAACACCCAGTGGTGATGCTCCCTCCCCCGGGCGTCGGCCGCCGCGTTGAACGGGGTGCGGCCAAACTCGGTGGTCCAGACCACCAGGGTCTCCTCCAGCAGGCCGCGGTGCTTGAGATCCCTCAGCAGTCCGGCGATGGCGCGGTCCACGTTCTTCGCCAGCGGCGCATGGGTGGTCATGTCGCCGTGCGCGTCCCAATTGTCCGAAGAGCCGACGTCAATCAATTCGATGAAGCGAACGCCGCGCTCTGCCAGCCGCCGGGCGACGAGGCACTGCCAGGCGAACCCCTGCGTGCTGCCGCGCTCCAGTCCATACAGCGCCAGGGTGGCGTCGGATTCCCGGGAAAGATCGAAGACCTCGGGCATCTCCATCTGCATTCCAAAAGCGGTTTCGAAGGACCGGATTCGCGCGTCCAGCAGCGGATCGCCCGCCCGCGGCGCCCGGTGGCGGGCATTCATCGCGGCCAGCGCTTCCAATTCCAGCGATTGGAGACGCTCCGTGGCCACGCGCCGCCGGAGATTGGCCACCGGCTCCGGACCCGGAATCACGAGCGTTCCCTGATGCGCCCCCGGTAAAAAATCGCCGGCCCACACCTGCCCTCCCGCATACGGCGTCTTGGGTGCGATGACGATGAAGGACGGAAGATTGCGGTTCTCGGTTCCCAAGCCGTAGCTGACCCACGATCCGAGGCTCGGACGCGCAAAGGTGAACGACCCGGTGTGGATCCCCAGCGTGGCCTCATAATGGTTGGTGTGATCCGATACCATCGAGCGGATCACGCACAGGTCATCCACGCACTTCGCCATCTCGGGAAACAACGCGCTGACCTCCGTGCCGCAGCGTCCGTGGGGCGCAAACTCCCACTGCGGACGCTTCAAGAACATGGAGAACGATCCCTTGCGCCCCTGGAATTCATCCACCGACACCGTCCTGCCCGCGTCGGCAAACAGGCGGGGCTTGGGATCCCAAGAGTCCACGTGGGAAACGCCTCCGCTCATGTAGAGAAAGATCACCCGTTTCGCCCGGGGCTCGAAATGCGGAGCCCGGGACGCCAGGGGATCCGACGCCGTGCGCGCCGCGTCCTCGGCCAGAAGCTGCGACACCAGTCCGGGGAGAAGCGCCGAGCCGCCGACCAGGGAGCGCAGAAAGCCGCGGCGGTTTGGATCGTAGCATCGGTGCGTTTTCATCGGCGGGATCAGGACAATCTCAATCCACAGTCAAAAATTCATTGCTCCCGAACAGGACCCGGACGAGGGCAGCGAGCGGGCGGTTGACATCCTTCTCCAGGCCGGAAGCGTCCGATTCCTCCCCATATCGTGCGAGGAATTGAACCGCCTCCTCAGACTCCTTCGCCGCCGGGTCGCGTCCCAGCACCCGCCGGTATGCGGAGCGCACCTGCGACGCCGGGTCGCCCGCTTCAGCGCCGATTCGGACCGCCAGGCGGTTTGCGTTCGCATGGACGAAGGGATCGTTGAGGAAGAAGAGGGCCTGTGTCGGCACCGTCGTCAGACGCCGTTCCGGCGTGCTCGCATTCGGATCGGGCCCGTCGAAAAGCGCCAGGAACGGATGCCGCTTGATGCGCTGGGTCATCAGGTACACCGAGCGGCGGTGGTGGTCGTACACCGCGCTGAACGGTCCGTGCTGGGTGAAGCTCCAGGTCGTCGGTGCCGGAAATGGGTGTCCCTCGCCAGGCGACTCATCCAGTTCCCCGCTGACCAGAAGGATCGAGTCTCGCAGTTCCTCGGCTCCCAGCCTTCGACGCGGAAAGGAGATCCCGGAAGCCGGGGGCATTCCCGCTCGTTCTTGCGGTTCCCCAGCCTCCAAGGCGGCTGCTGCCGGCATGGGTCTTGGGCCGATCCCATTCGACTCGGATGCACTCCGGCCGTCAGGGGCCACCGGACAATCCGCGGCGGCCAAGGACGATTGACCAGGGACCAGCGCCCCCAAATCGCCCTCCATCCGGTACGCCGCGCTGTTCATGATGAGCCGATGCATCGCCTTCACCGACCAACCGCTCCGCACAAACTCGGCCGCCAGAAAATCGAGGAGCGCTGGATTGTCCGGACGCTGCCCTCGCATGCCGAAATCGTTAGGCGTCCGTACCAATCCCTGGCCGAAGTGGTGGAGCCAGATCCGATTCACCATGACCCGCGCGGTCAGCGGATTCTCCGGGCGGGTCAACCAACGCGCCAATTCCAGGCGTCCGCTGCCCCGGACGCCTTGAGGAAGCGGACCGCCGCCGAGGAGGGGCAGCAGCCCGCGGGCAACCTCCTCGCCCGGACGGTCCGGCTCCCCGCGAAGTTGAACCCGCGCATTGCGAGGTGTCCCTTCGCTCACCGCATACGCCATCGGCAACGGCCCCTCGGCGATCAGCGACTCCATCTGACGCCGGGCCGTCTCCGCCACCTTTTCAAAGTCGCCATCCAATCCCGCCACCGCGTGCAACCCTTTCTCCAGCGTCGGAGCCTCCGGCCCGGACGCTGCCACAATCTCCGAGGTCGCCGTCAACGAGACCGGAGCGATCGGCAACGTTTGCACGCCCACATTGTCCAACGACAACGCCGGCAACGGCGTCTCGGAAAGATCGGGTGACTCGATCGCCACCCACTCCAGGCGGCCCTTCCACTCCGGTGCCCATGCGCGCGGCGCAAAGGCGGTCGTGTCACCGGGAACACCGACCGCGCCCGACACCGTGCCCGCCGAGAGATCCAGTTCCAACTGGACATTGAACCACTGTCCGCCACGTGAAGCGCGAAGGATCTCCACCTGCAGGCCGGTCTGCACCACGACGGCATCCTGGCCGATCCATACTTCGACCGCCGCCGGGCCGTCCGCCAAACCCAGGCGGAAGCGATGACGTCCGGTCGCCGCGGGGTCATTGGTCGCCACCCGGCAGTCCAGATTGGCAAACACTTTCCCGCTCCCGCTTCGAAGTCCGGCGAGGCGCAACGCCTGCCCCATCTGGTATCGGTTCGTGCCTCCGGGCACATGGGCGCCGACGCGGCCCATGGGATGCAGGTTCTTGAATGGGCTCTGCGCCTCCGTCTGGACCGCGATCGTTCCGGAGTACACCCAGGGAGGGACCAGCACTCCCTTGCTGCCCCCAGCGGCCGGCGCCTGCATCTCGAAATCGCCGTCCAAGTCATCCAGCGACCGCAGCGCACCGCCCGGAGTCCCCGCTCCCTGCCGTTCGATCACGGCCGCCAGCACGGCGAGACGCTGCTCGTAGGCCGCCCAGAGCGGGGCGGATTCCTCCGGCGGAGCCAACGGCGTCAGGGCCCGCAGCCGCTGCTTTTGCTCCGAGCCCGGGAACGCATACCGCGTGCTCTCGAAGATCCCGTACAACGCATAGTAGTCCGGCATTGAGATCGGATCGTACTTGTGCGCGTGGCACCGGGCGCAGCCGAGGGTCAGTCCCAGGACGCTCTGGCCCAGTGTGTCAATGGTGTCCTGAAGGGTCAGGTGGTGATAATTCTCCGAGTCGAATCCGAACCGCCGCGAGATTGCCAGAAACCCGGTCGCCGTCACCCGCTCCGCATACCGTTCCCTCGGGCCGTCCCGGGCCAGGATGTCTCCGGCGATCTGTTCGCGGAGGAACTCGTCGTACGGCTTGTCCGCGTTGAACGACTGGATCACGTAGTTCCGGTAGCGCCAGGCCGCGGGCACCGGATAATCCGCCGTTTCCCCCGCCGTGTCCGCGTACCGCACCACGTCCAGCCAGTGGCGTCCCCACCGCTCTCCGTATCGCGGCGACCCCAGCAAGCGGTCCACCCACCGCGCCCAGGCATCCGGTGCAACATCCGATTCGAACGCCTCCGTCTCCTCCGCCGTCGGCGGCAGCCCCCTCAGGTCAAAACTTGCCCGGCGGATCCACGTCCGCCGGCCGGCCATCCTTCCCGGACGCTTTCCCTCGGCCGCCCACTGCGCCCAGAGAAAACGGTCCACGGAATTCCCGCACCACCCCCCATCCTGGACCGCCGGAGGCTCCGGCGCCCGCACCGGCTCGAACGCCCAATGCCCGGAGGCCTGGCCTCCAAGGCACGACAGCGCTCCCACGCATCCGACCAGGGTTTTCCAAACGGGTGTCATGGCGAACCGGCGGCATCCTGACACATCTCCCGTTCCGACCGGAAGCCTGCTTCATTCTCCGGTGCCTCGGCGGACGCCGGCCCCACCTTCGCGGAACGCCCTCCTCCACTCGGCACCGCTACTTTTGCTGAACCTACAGGCTCTGAGCCTGTCGGAGACAAAAGAATCCCTGGGGTTCGGTCGGCGGCAGGTCGGTGGGGGCGTCGCCAATAACGATCCTCCTGTTGATCCGATGGAGAGTGACGCCGATCGGACCCGGCGTGAACGAAGGATCCACGCTGTCGGTCTGTGATGTGGGTCCATTCTGCTTGCCGCTGGTCAATGCGGTGCCCGAGGGGCAGCCTCGCGGCCATGAGCGGACGGAAGTTTGGATTGATCTTCTGCTTGTGGAGTGCGGCGGCGTTGGCCAATGCCTGGCCCGCGGCGCGCTACTCCGCCTCCGACACCGCCAGCGGGGCTTCACCTGCCGCCGCGCAGGACGGCGATCGGTTCTCCACCGGTTCCGGCCGGATCTGGAAGGCGGCGACGGCGAACGCCGGCTCCTGGTGGCAGGTGGATTTCGATCAACCGGCGACCGTCGGCGCCATTCTCCAAGTGGTCGGAGAGCACGATTTTGTCCTGACCAACGCGCCCGCCAACTACGTGTGGCAGACCACCGAGGACGGCGAACGCTGGAGCGACTTGACGGAGACCCGGGTGGCCGGCGAGCGGCGTTTGTATCGGATTCACCGGCTGGCGCGTGCCGTTCAGACGCGCGGGCTGCGGCTGCGGATGGAGGCCATCCAGGAGGCCGTGCCCGTGGTGAGGGAAGTGGAATTTTTTTCCGAAACCCACGCTGCCATCGAGTTCCCGGACTGGGTGGTCGCGGTCAACATGACTCATGATCCGCGACTTCCCGGTCACGGTCAGGAGTTCATCCCGCTGGTCCGGTCGGTCCGGTCCCCTGGGGTGGCGCAGCAGATTTGGCTGACGGATTTCACGCCCGAATGGGTGGCGGTCGAGCCGCGTCCGCTGGCCGCATTTTTGAGCGGTTCTTTCAAGGATTGGTGCCAGGTGGACCGCGGCCACTGGCGTGGCACGGAGCAGTTGCTGCGCGCGGGCCAACTCCCGATGTGGGCCTCGTGCGGCGGCGCGCAGGGACTGGCCATCGTGGCGGCCCATGGAGTGGACCAGCCCTGGGACTGCCCGCATTGCCGGGATCCGCAGGCGCCGAAGATTCCGATTTACACGCATATCGGTCACCCTCCGGGCGGTGAAGCTCCGGCCTGCGGCGACTACGCCCCGTGCGTCTTCGAGCGCGGTCCGCACTTCGTGCGGTCGGTGGCCGATGACCCGGTATTTGCCGGTTTGCCGGACGAGTTTCAGGTCATGGAGAGCCATTGCGGACAGCTCGAATGGCCGCCTGCAGGCTGGGATCTCATCGCGACCGCGGGTGCGGGAACGCGGACGAAGATGCAGGGCCTCCGGGTCCGGGGACGCCCAATCTATGCCGCGCAATTTCACATTGAAATGGACGGCACGCCGGCCGTGTCCCGCCTGATCATGGCGAACTTTCTGGCGGTGGCTTCCGATTGGAGGCGGCGGCATTAGGCGATCCGGTTGGTGGAGTGGGCCGTGGCCGGTGGTCAGTCGTCCCTCGTCATTTGTTACCGGTTACTGACCCCTCGCCCCTCGCCTCACAGTCTTCATCGTTCCTCCTTCCCACCCGCCGGAGGAAATCCGGCGTGGAACACCGGGATGTGCGATTTCCTGGGGCGGCGGCAGTGGACTGGTTGAGATGAACGCATCCGATTCCGAGCTGCTTCAGCAGTTTGTCCGGGATGGCTCCGAAGGCGCCTTCACGGAATTGGTCCGCCGCCATGTGAACCTGGTCTATTCCGCCGCGCTGCGGCAAGTCGGACCCGACGCGCCGAGCGCCGAGGACGTGACGCAGTCCGTCTTCACCGACCTGGCGCGCAAGGCCCGGCAACTGACCCGGCATCCCACGCTCACCGGATGGCTCTACAGCAGCACCCGGCTCGCGGCGGCACAGCACCGCCGTTCCGAATCCCGCCGCCTCGCCCGTGAAACCGCCGCCCATGCCATGTCCCAACTGCTTTCCTCCGACGACTCCGAAGCCGACTGGAACCCGCTTCGTCCGGTGCTCGATGAGGCGATGCACGATCTCAACGAAGCGGACCGCGAGGCCGTGCTGCTGCGGTTCTTTGAGCAGCGTCCGCTCGCGGAAATCGGCGCGCGGCTCGGGCTGTCGGAGAACACGGCGCGGATGCGCGTTGAGCGCGCGCTCGACAAGCTGCATGCCGCCCTGGCGAAGCGCGGCATTACGTCCACCACGGCGGCCTTGGCCGCGACCCTGGGAGCCCGCGCGGTGGGCGCGGCCCCGGACGGGCTGGTCGGCCGGATCGCTCCGGCGGCGCAGGCGGCCGCCGCGGCCGCCGGTGGCGCAGCACCGGGCAAACTGATATTGGCCGCGCTGGCACTGTTGCTGGGCATCGGCGCGCTGATGTGGACGAGCCGGCACGCATGGAACCGGGCGGCCCCTTCGGACTTGGACTTGGATCGCGGGTCCGTCGCCGCCAATTCCTCCGCCGGTGGGGCGAGGACGGCTGCGGGCGGCAATGTGGAGAACGCCGTGGAGAACTCCGCGTCTGCCGCAGCGGCGGACCCCGCATCCCTCGCCGCCAATTCCACCGGAAGCGAAGCCGAGCCGGGGCTCAAGCTGACTTTCCTGGCCCAGGATTCCGGCCGTCCCGTGCCCAACGTGATCGTGAACTATCGCGGATGGGAAGGACCGCACTTCACCAAGCGCAGTTTTGCGGGCACGCGTCTGGGCGAGGCGACCGTTCGCGTGGCGCCGGGAACGACCCGGCTGGAGCTGATCAGCGTGGCGGAGGGCTTTGCCGACACCAAGCTGCGCTGGGTGCCCGAGCGCGGCGACACCATTCCCACGAACTACACGGTGCGGCTGGAACGCGCGGCGCTGATCGGCGGCACGGTGGTGGATCCCGCAGGCAGGCCGGTCGCCGGCGCCAAGGTGGGCTGGAATCACATTGACGACGTTCTTGATCAGAAGGGCGTCGAGAGCCGGGAGTTCGACTGGATCGAAGTGGAGACCGATGCGGCGGGCCGCTGGCAGATTCACCGGATTGCGGAGTCCATGCTGGCGCGACTTTCCGGCGGCGCGACGCATCCGGAGTTTCAGCCGGCGGAGCATGTGGGCCACCATGGCTGGCTGGGACGCGACGCCCTGGTGAAGCAGTTGCGCGCCAAGACTCATGTCTTTCGCTTGAAGGCCGGCTGCCTGCTGCAAGGTGTCGTCGTCAACGAAGCCGAGGAACCGCTGGCCGGTGCGAAGGTTTTGGTCGGAATGAATGGATTCGTCGGCAGCCGGGAGACGAAGACGGAAGCGGACGGCACCTTTGAAGTCCGCGGCGCCGGACTGGGAATGACACCGGTCACGGCCGAGGCGGAGGGATATGCGGCCAGAACCGTGCAACTGAATCTGACCCGGGAGAACGCGCCCGTGCAGCTGGTCCTCGGGGCAGGGACCTCGTTGCGGTTGCGTCTGGTGAACCAGGCCCGCGCGCCGGTGTCCCAAGCTTATGTGTGGTTGAACACGATGGATCCGAGTCCCCAACCGGTAGGCGCTGTGACGAAATTGCTGCAGGCCGCCTTTGAAGGACGGTCCGACGGCGAGGGTCGTGTGGTCTGGAAGAATGCGCCTCCGGGAGAACATCGCTTCGATATCGAGGAGCGCGGTTACCTGCGGACCAATCGCGTCGCCATCCCTGCCGACGGCCGGGAACACGTCGTCACGTTGCCACCGGCGCTGGTGATTCAGGGGCAGGTGACCGACGCCGGCACGGGCCGGCCGGTGCCCAAGTTCCGTCTGGCACTGGGCTGGCCCAGCCACGATCCAGTCCATCAGCGCACCAATGTGCAGTTCAGTTCCATTGACCGTTTCTCGCTCGATTTCACCGGCGGCACCTATCGTCATTCCGTGGAGGAAGAGGTGATCATGGGCGCGAGCCACCCTGGCTGTGTGGTCAAGTTCGAGGCGGAAGGCTATCTGCCGCAGCTCTCGCGTCCGCTGCGTTACGACGAAGGCGTGGTGACGCTAGACGTGGCGCTGGAGAAGACGTCGGAGATCGAAGTGACGGTCGTGGACCCCGCCGGCCGCGTCGCGCCAGGCGCCCATGCAGGGCTGGTCTTTCCCGGCGCGGGCCTGAAGTTGAGCGCCGGACGGTTCCTGACGGGACCCTTTTCCCGCACCGGCGCCCTGAAGCAGGCGGACGGCAATGGCCGCCTCAAGGTGATGAATGACCCGCAGGTGACGCGCCTGGTGTTCGCGCATCCGACGGGTTACCTGGAAACCAGCTTCGCTGTGTTGGAAGCCGAGGGATTCGTCCGCTTGCAACCGTGGGGCCGCATTGAGGGCGAGCTCCTGGGCACGGCTGGTTCCCTCGCGGGCATAGCGGTGAGAGTGCTTCCATGGGAACGGAATCATGGGGAACTGGACTACGACCTCAACGCCGCCACCGACAGCGACGGACGCTTCCTGTTCCCACAGGTGCCGCCCGGTCAGGTCCGCGTCAGCCACTGGATCGTCACCGATCAGGGCAATCGCGCCACCAGCATGACGGAGGGACAGAGGGTGCAAGCAACCGTGATACCTGGTGAAAGCGTTCGGGTGACATTGGGAGGCGGTTATCGGGTCACCGGGCGCCTGCGGTTGCCGGCGGGATTCACAGCGCCGCCGGGAGCCCATTGGATGGCGGTGCTGCACACGCCCTTTCCCGAACCGCCGGAGGCAATTCGCAACGATCAAGCCGCACTCCAGCAGTGGTTCCAGACGCCGGAGATGCAGGAACTGGCCCGCCGGGCGAAGCAGGCGCCCGTGGTCCTGCAACCGGACGGCTCCTTTGCCGCGGACTCGGTCAGCGAAGGGGACTACCGCCTTTCCTTCACGCTGATTCCGCCGTCCGAGCCCCAGGCGGAGGGCGCACGGCCAGTGACCCCGCTACTGAGCGCGAAAGGTGAACTGACGATTCCCGCCGAACCGGCCGTCGGCGAACTCCACCTCGGCGAAATCGTGGCGGAAGTGCCGGCGGAGATGCCGGGGCCGTAGCAGGGCGATTCTCCTCCCACGCGAAGGCCGCAAGAGATTGTGAAGTGACCCACGCGACGGGTTGGGATGGGGAGCACACAGCGCTCAGGGCTCAGGGCTTCTCGCGTTCTCCGCTACGGCTCCACACGCCTGACGGGAAAAGAGGGGGACACGGTGAAACGCGTCCTTACCAAAACAAGATCCCCCTTGCGTGAGGCTTACGCCAGGGACGCGAAGGCCGCAAAGGAACAGAGTGCCAGGTCCTCAGTCAGCCATTTCCCCAAATTTGGTGGGACGAGTCTCCCCACAGGCCGTTCTCCGTTCTCTTCCTCCTTCCTTCCTCATCCTTCCTCTTTTCCGCAGGCTGCCTGCCTGGCCCCACGGCTCGTTGAAAACTCGTATGGGTGAGCCGGAGTTGCCCCCCAGGAGAAGGCCAGTGGACTTCACATCGGTTGTCGCTTTCCGTGCGCCAAGGCAGCCTCTCCGGCGAGAATGATACCCGATGGATCTGGAAGATTCCGGCAGGGCTGGCGCGTCCTTCTGCTGCTGGCCGGCATGGTCGCGGCTTCCTGCACCGAAGCTGCGGACGCCCGCAAAACCGAGCATGACGGGATCGGACGTTTTTTGGTGATCTCCGACCTTCACTTCGATCCGTATTTGGGCCTGTCGCGCGAACAGTTCATCGCGTTGCAAGGCGCCTCGCTGGCCGAGTGGCCGAAGCGGCTTTCTGGACAGCCGGCGCCGACCCGAGGTGCGGATTCTCCGCTGCGCCTTCTGCAGAGTTGCCTTGAGGACGCCAAAGACCGCCTGCCCGATCCCGACTTCATCCTCCTTCCTGGCGACCTCTTATCCCACGATTGGGTGGATCGGTATGATCAGTTGGCCGCACGCACGCGCGAGCAGGATCCGGCGGCATACCGCGCCTTTACCCGGCAGACGATGCGATTCGTCGCCGGATGCCTGCGGGAAGCCTTCCCGAAGACCCCGATTCTGCCGGTTCTCGGAAACGAAGACTCGGATTGCGGCGACTACAAGGTGGCGCCCGATTCGCCCTTCCTGGAGATGATCACCGAAGTCTGGTCGCCGTTGGTGTTCCATCCCCGGGTGGCGGAGCCCGCGGGAGCAGCGCAGGAATCGGTGCGCCGCTTGCAGAGCGAGTTCGGCGAAACCGTCTCGCGGGGCGGCTACTACTCCGTCCGCCTGCCGGGGCTTGGGAACCATCGGTTGATCGCGCTGAACACCGTGTTCTGGACGCCCCAGTACCGCAACGCCTGCGGCGATTCCCAGGCGGATCCGGCGCTCGATCAGCTCCGCTGGTTCGAGGCGACCCTCACAGCCGCCGCACGCAGGGGCGAGCGGGTCTGGCTGCTGATGCATATCCCGCCCGGCATTGACTCCTTCGCCACCCATCGCATGGGCGAAGTTCCCCAACCTCTGTGGCGGCCGGAGATCACCAAACGATTCCTGCAACGGGTGCAGCGCCACCGGAAGACCGTCCAACTGGCCGTCGCCGGGCACACCCATATGGATGATTTCCGGGTGGCCCAGATCCACAACCAGCCGGTTCTGCTCACCAAGATCGTCCCCGGAGTCAGCCCCATCTACGGCAACAATCCCGGATACCAGCAGTTTCGCTATGACCGGCTTCGGGGCGCGGTGCAGGACTATGCAACTTACTTCCTGCCGCTGGGTCTGTCGGAAGGGACTTCCCGGTGGAAATTCGAATACGAGTTCGTCCGTGCCTATGGGATCCCCCGCTTCGACGCCGCTTCCCTCGGCGGCCTGGGCCGGAAAATTCTTGGCGGCGGTCCGTCCCAGGCAATCTACCGCCAATACTATTCGGTGAATGGCCCTCAGACTCCCGTTCCCATCCAAATTTTGGGTTGTGCCTTCCTCAACACGACGGTGGAGGAATTCTCTGAATGTGCCGCAGGAACGGGGCGGAACTGACCGCCGAAACATGGCGCCTCCGCAGGGGCTCGGGTGAGCCTCACGCAAAAGCTGCGGAGGGCGCAAAGGCTGGATCGGGTCGGGTGCCGGGGATTGCGCCCCGGCACCCTCCCACACCACCGGACATGCGGTTTGCTCGCATCCGGCGGTTGAACGCGGGGAGGACTCCCTCCCAGGGGGCCGACGGTCATCCCGGG
>Ga0268299_1001045_pt1 | contig 60545 bp, 59 predicted proteins | sample NOBtaG_FD_193484 | JGI IMG/M metagenome (GOLD analysis project Ga0268299, IMG submission 193484) | Activated sludge microbial communities from bioreactor in Nijmegen, Gelderland, Netherland - NOB reactor | ecosystem: Engineered > Bioreactor > Aerobic > Activated sludge | place: Netherlands...
GTTAAATCAAAATGTTATCTTCGTTTCACCGCGATTGTTGCGTGTACGTTCGTCCTGGTCGGCCTTGCCAGCCTTCGGCTTTAGCAAGTCCTCCTGAGCCCAGCTACGGACGCATACACTGATCGTTGTGTGCAAGCGCTGAACGAGCGTGATGTTCTTAACTACCAATCATGACCATTGAAAAGGCAAAGATTCTGGATGATATACTGACTCGGTTTAAGGGAAACGTGCGTGTTAAGTGGAGCGATTTGCAGAATGAACTTGGGAATACACGAGAATACTATGTCACTGAGAACAACATCAAGTATTTACTGGGCGAAGGACTACTAAAGGAGAATGAATTTGATAAGGATTTAGCTCTAACAGACAAGGGATTTGCTGTATACACTGACTTAACTACTTTAGGGTATGTCAAAAAGGCCAAGGACGAGAGCAGGGACAAGAAAATCAAGTACACAGGTTTTGGAATAGTCATTTTGACATTTCTGATTCTAATCTTCAATACAATTCGGACCTTCGATAGGCAACCAAGTCATACTGAACCGATCACGAGGGACAGCATATCAGATCAAATTCTGACTAAGGATGTTGAGATGGACACAGCTGGATATCAAAGCCCAAGCGATACTGCAGCGACCCAAACGAAGTGACTGCATTCGCGCCTGCACACAACATGGTATATGCGTGCATGCCGGGTGTTCGCCTTAAAATAAATACTTAACTTCGTTTCTACCCAACGGGCAGTGTGAACGCGCGCAGCTGGTCGGGACTTGCCGGCCTTGTGCCGGCGGCCTTAGCAAGCCCTCCTACACCCGGCACGCCGCATATACAGGTCGTTGTGGGTCATTTTGTTAAAGACAATGGGACTATTTAAGACATATGAGTTTGAGATAAAAACAAACAGGACAAAGGAGTCAGTAGTTAATGACTTGACTGAACGAGCAACCTTTGACAAGGATACCTTTAAAATTAAATCAGAAATATTTAGTCTAAGGAGAGGGTCACGTGCGACAGGTAAAGTTTTGACAGATGGGCAAATGACGACAGTTAAAATAAAAATTCTCCCATCGTCAGACTACAAAGCTGGAGCGGTCATGTGGTTCGGACTGTTGATAATTTTCTTTGTATTCTTTCTGACACAACAAATAAGAGCGGGACAATTTAGCCTATGGACATTTGCGTTCATTGGGTTTGGACTATTTGGCTACCTTATGACAAGACTTCTGTACAGGTTTTCCGTAGAGATGCAGAGAGACTCAATCGAAGGTTTGGTTTTAAAACGGTGACAGGAAAACAAAACGACCCACAACAAAATGTATAGTAAATGGCCCTGATAAGGAGGACTTTTTTTTTATTTTTGCTCAGGGCCACTTCCTATACATAAACGTTGTCTGAAATGCGCCCGATTTTTGGAAGTAGTAAGTCTGGCCCTAACCATCAAAGAGCCGGGAAATGCGGGCGCACATCAGACAACACGGTGTATGCGCCATAGCTGGGGTGCAGTGTTAAATCAAAATGTTATCTTCGTTTCACCGCGATGGTTGCGTGAACGTTCGTCCTGGTCGGCCTTGCCAGCCTTCGGCTTTAGCAAGTCCTCCTGAGCCCAGCTACGGACGCATACACTGATCGTTGCCGGCAATTGGGTTGGCTCCGTGGACAGTGACGACTAAGCCGACAATATTTCGGACGACAAACAAAAAACTTTTGAAGACCTAATTTTGGACAATATGGAAACAGCAATCTTTACTTTTATTGGAATTTTAATAGGCGGAGTTATTACATATTTCGTTTCTCGACATTATTATATTAAAGCTGGAAAAGAATTGGTGGAAGAGTCAAAAAAATTAAAGCTTACTTCTGACTTGATTCTGTACAAATTGCAATACCCTAACACACCGACAGAATTAAAGAGAAATGAAAACGGAGATGTAGTCGGACTGATTGTAAATATGTCTGCAAAACTATAAGGTGATTAAATTTTTAGTACTTATGGAGTTGGGTTTTCTTGACAGTTGACAACTCGCAGGACGTAATTTGACGGCTGACAAGTTTAAGAAGGTGACTAACCATGCAGGAGGAAAACCCAACAGCCGGCAACAAAATGTTTCTGCAATGGTGCCGTGACGAGTTGGTTTTAAGTTTTATCTTCGTTCAACGCTATCGTTTCGTGGGACAGGACGCGGCTTCGATAAGGCACCACTGCAGAAACACTAACGTTGCCGGCAAGCCAAAAAACAATGAGATACACAATATCAATTCTTCTGATAGTCATTTTTGCCGCTTGCAGGAGTGACTCTGAGAAGTCCAGAATAGAGACAAGTGAACCTAACGAAAAGGCCATTGCAAACTTATTAAACAAGTTTAGAGAAGCCCGAGCAGACACCCTCGAGATTAACTCGACGGACGAATTGGAGTCTGAGAAGTTTGCCTTTCGTGGGACTAGACTTGACAGCTTCGAAATTTCAATGCTACCAAAGAAGATGAGAGACCGCTTTGTGGACAATGACTTCTATGGTTGCTATAGATTCACTCTGGACAGCAGTCACATCGGTCTTATCATTAGGGCCCCTTCATGGTATTCAACATCTTCAATTAAACTCTTTGTCTTTGAAAATTCTAGCAAACAGGTTCTAGAACCTTATATAGAGTTGGCCGAGTCAACAGGTGATGCTGGTTATTCACTGACCAAGAGAAGTCTGATACTCAAAGAGGACGAACAAGTAAACTACTTGATTTGGCAACATGAAGGTGAAGACATGAGTGTCGAAGATGAGAACGACACAACTATTACTAGCAATGACGCTTTGCATTTAGTGACATTTAACAAGAGCAAGTTCGACACTTTAGATAGCAACACAGAAAGGTTGCTAAAGAAATATGCGATGCTAAAGCGACGAGTGGACTAGGCCAGCCGGCAACACGGTGTATGCGCCATAGCTGGGGAGTACTGTTAAATCAAAATGTTATCTTCGTTTCACCGCGATGGTGATGTGGGCGTTCGTCCTGGTCGGCCTTGCCCCCCGACTCGTCGGGGTTAGCAAGTCCTCCTGAGCCCAGCTACGGACGCATACACTGATCGTTGGCTGCAATGCTAATTATGTGAAACAAGTATTCATTTTTATGGCGAGTGTTTTCCTCTTGGGTTGTGATCCTTGGTCGGTGGGCTTTATCTGCAACCAAACCAAGGATGACATAATATTGACAGTGAAGTTTGATCATTCCCAGTATATGGATCATATGACACTAAGTACTTACTTAGAATCTGCTTCAAGCGGATTCGACAAGAATGTTAAATTGATCAAGATTGACTCGAATAACTTAATTGGTACCTACAGGATCGCAAGCGGATCGTGTGGTGAAGTGGGGCATGGGACCGCTAGTTATCCATCATTTTCCTTCTTTGAGTTTTCCATCAAGACGAACAAGGACTCCACACATTACAGCAAAACGGATATGTTTCAAAAGAGAGAGGCTAGTGGATTTGGAGGGGCGTTCGATCTCATAGTTAAGTGAACATCCGGCAACGCACTGCAGCCAACACGGTGTATGCGCCATAGCTGGGGAGTAGTGTTAAATCAAAATGTTATCTTCGTTTCACCGCGATGGTTACGTGAACGTTCGTCCTGGTCGGCCTTGCCAGCCTTCGGCTTTAGCAAGTCCTCCTGAGCCCAGCTACGGACGCATACACTGATCGTTGGCGGCAATGGCGGGACAGTTGACAAAATCACATGAGAAAATTAACTAGATCATTTGTAATACTGTTTATGTTATCTCCCATGACAGCCTCGGCTCATGGAGAACAAGCTTTAGTTCCGCTTCTAGTTGACATTGCCACACTCATCATCTTCATAATTGGACTTAGGACAATGAATCTGAATTTGACAGGTAAGATAATCTTATCTATCATTTACTGTTTGACTTTGGGACTAACAATGTTACTTATGAATTATGTCGGTTACCTTAACTATCTTGAAAATATGGGACTGATTAATGTGATAATATTTTTTGTTCCGTTGACTATTGTTTACCTATCCTACTTGGGACTAAAGACAAAATTCAAAAAAGTATAAGATAGCGGAATGCCACAGCCGCCAACAAAATGTTTATGCCAGCTTGGGGTGATGTGTAGGTTTGAAGTTTTGTTTTCTTAATTTCGTTCAGCAACGTGGGACAGTGACGCGCTTCGAAAACCCAAGCCGTCATAAACATAAACGTTGTGGGGCATTTATTCTGAATGAGATTAGGGTTATACATATTCTTCGTTGTTCTGTTTGTGGCAAGTAAAGCACAAACAGTTAGTGATATGGAAGAAAGGTTAAGACTACTAACCAAGAAGGAGAAGTGGGAATGCGATACAACCGGCTTTTTCAACCTTCCCCGATTTAATCATCACTGCAATGTGGAAAACCAACATCCATTTGACTATTACCATGTTCTTGACTTAAACATGGATGGGAAAAATGACTTGATTTACTCTGGTCCTTGTAATCCATATTTTCAAACAACCATTTTTTTGAATGACGGACTGAAACTGAAACCAATCCATGATTACCCTGGATTGATTGTCTCCATCGAAGCGAAGGCAGACAGCAAATCAGTGAATATCTTTAAAGAGTCAATTGTGTGCGACCACTTTTCAGAATTAATTCGAGTGACAATCTTCAAAGACTCCAGAATTGTGAGGAACCAAATAAGTTTTGACGCGAGCACCAAGATTCAAACGGAAACATTATCAGAAATAAGAGTCAAAGGAGTATTGAGAACAACTCCGGAGTTAAACGATACAGGGAAAGAGGCCGATTGTTCAGGACAAGTACAAAAGGGGAACCACTTACTCTACTTGGAGAAATTGACAACTGTTGTCGAATTAAAACGAGAAGGTCACTGGCGACTAATTCTTTACCCAATGAACAGCATGAATTCATGGATCGGCTGGATTAGAGTTGACTAGAATAAACGCCCCACAACACGGTGTATGCGCCATAGCTGGGGAGTAGTGTTAAATCAAAATGTTATCTTCGTTTCACCGCGATTGTTGCGTGTACGTTCGTCCTGGGCGGCCTTGCCAGCCTTCGGCTTTAGCAAGTCCTCCTGAGCCCAGCTACGGACGCATACACTGAGCGTTGGCGGTAATATTTTTAGGACAGACATGAAAGAACAACTGATATTTTCACTCCTTGGGGGACTGATTGGTTACGTTGGAGCAATGTTTCAACACAGACTTGAATCCAAAAGGCAAAGGATAAGTGACATAAGACAAGAGAAGATGAGAGTTTACTCAACCGTCTTGACTGAATTGGGTTCACTATTCATGGACCCAAGAGAATTAATAAATGAAATCTCAAATCCTGACTTTCATAAAACTTTTGCGTTAAGACTAGGGAGAATATTAGCCCCTGCTAGGTTAATTGCCTCTGACAAACTAGAGACTTGTTTAAAAGACTTGTATGAAAAAGAAGTTGATTGGCACAACTCGTTTGACAAAAAAGACGAAAAGGAGAAAAAACGATTGGCCGATTTGGCTACAACTGCAAGGATGTTAGTTGAGACAGAAATGCGAAAAGAATTAAAGTAAGCTGACAAAAAGTACAAATGAAATATTTAATACTTGGACTACTAGTCATTTATTTCGTTTGGACATTACGATTCGTAATTAAGTTTAACAAGACCGACATCTATTTCAACAAAGAACAAAGAATACTCCATAACATTTTGATTTGGTTGATTCCGTTCATTTGGATAATGATCATTAAAACTATTACCAAGCCGACACAAGGTTCAGTGAATTATAATAAAGCAAAAGACAAGGGAATATTTTCAGAAAGCGGAATTGCATCTTGGGGTGACGGACAAGATTCAGGTTCAAGACACACAGACCACCATTAGAGATTCGTGAAACAAAATACTACCGCCAACAAAATGTATAAAACATGGCTGGGGGCATTGCAACTTTGTAGTTTGGTTTTCTAAATTTCGTTCGGTCACGTGAGACAGGTCGCAGCTTCGTAAACCCAGCCACGTTTCATACATAAACGATATCTATGATCAAGTCAAGTGCTTGATCAACTATTTTCCAGTTTCAGTTGGTAAGGTGTTCCACGCTTGATTACGGCCACTACGCGGTGAAGTAGTTTGTTTCTTACCGCATTGATGGCGGACATTTTGTTTTTCCCTTCCTTGACTTTTCGTTGGTAGTAGTCATGGAGGTCAGGATTGTGCTGGACGCTGCTGACGGCGGCCATGTGGAGTACCTTTTTGAGTTCGTTGTTTGCAAATTTGGATACTCCAGTCTTTCCCCTCACCGAAGTTCCGCTTTGGTATACAAACGGAGCAACGCCACTGTAGCATGCCAGTTTACGGCTGTCGTTGAGGCGTTGAAATCCGTGTGTGTAGACCAGCAGCATGGCAGCTAGCACTTTTCCAACACCCTTTATGGAGAGCATCAGGTCGTACTTGTTTTTCAGCTCCTGGTCCTGACCGATCTGAGTGAGGATCTGCTCATCTACCTTGTCAAGACTTTTCTCCAGGCCCCGCACAGCTTCCCTGTTTATCCGCTCGATGTCTTTGCCGGAACCGGGGTCCACCTCTTTGAGTTCCTGGGTGGTGGTTTTTAAGCTCTGGAGCGACTTCATGAGCCGGCGGCGGTTGGCTTGCAGGTCTTTGAGTTTTTCTAGTGTCAGGACGCTGATTTTCATGATTTCCGCTTTTCCCTGGTGAAGGAAGGCGTAGCGCGCAATGCGTTGAGCATCAATTTTGTCTGACTTGCCACGCAGCAACCCCATGCTTCGCTTGATCTGCAAGGAGCTTTCCAGCCAGACCTTGACATTGCGGCCTAGGAGATAGTGGACCAATTGTCGGGTGTAGAGTCCGGTGTGCTCCAGGCAGCAAAGCGTGGTTTCATCACATTCCGAGCCGGTCTCCTTACACCAGCACTTCAGATGACGGAACCCGGAGAGGTTGTTGTGGAACTTGCTCTCAAAGAGCTGCCCATCTTCGGAGCGGATCAGACAGGTGTCGATGCTGTCTTTCGAGACGTCAACACCCAGGATCCAGCTGAAGCGTTGAATTTCCGATGTGTTTTCCATAACTTTTGGTTTAGGTAAATAAAAATGTGAGTGGTATGGATCGAAACCTTGATAATAGGCCCTCACGCCTTGAATATCTATCTGATCCCAACGCTCACGGATAAGAAAAGCAGCCGGACTGAATCGTTTGATAAGCCTTCAACTTAGTTGGCGGCATAGTGCTCCGGTTGCTTTTTTGTGGATAAGTGGATAACCCGTCTGGTTACCCACTTACCCACAAAAGTTATGATGATTATTGATGATTCGAATCAAAAGGTTGGCGGAAATGCGCCCACTCGTTTTCTTGCGCGAAAACTCGGTAACTACAGAACTAGAAAGAACCTGGGGCGCACATCCGCCAACATCGTATATGCGATCGTTGTGCAGCAATTTTCTTGGGACGTTGAAGTAACTAGTGTAACCATGGAAATAGATTTTGAATCGTTAATGAACAAGAAGTCAGATGAAGGACTGATGGACTATCTGACAAACATTGACAAGTATACACCTGAGGCGATAACCACAGCAGTTAATGAGTTGAGAAAAAGAGGAAAACACATCTCAGACGAACAACTCATTGAGATAAAGACTAAGATTCAGAACAAAATTGAGGCTAAAAACAAAGAGAATGAATCCTGGGCTTCGAATTCATGGCAAAAGAATGTTGTTACAAACGAAGAAGCGCCGCTCTTCTATTCTCAACGAGCCATCTGGGGGTTTTCAACCTTTTTCACTGTAATTTTTGGTGCCGTTCTAATGGCGTACAACACACATGACAAAGAAAAGAAGTGGATCGTTATTGCATTCGGGATACTTTACACAACAGTTGCGATAGCCATCTTAAGTCAACTGCCACAAAATGGCGGACTGACTATTGGTGTCAATGCTGGCGGAGCCGTGGTATTGACATCGATTTTTTGGAATAAGTATATTGGCAAAGAGACAAAGTTTAGAGCTAAGCCAATTTGGAAACCCTTAATTATTTCAATCCTTATAACAATTCCGTTTTTGCTGGCAATACTTTACGGTTGACCAGAAAACAGCCGCCAACTATGCGCCATACCGGGCGTTCACTCTTGAAATAAATACTTAACTTCGTTTCAACGCACCGACCGGTGTGACCGCGCACAGTAGTCGGGCTTGTCAGCCTCGTACCTTCGGCTTTAACAAGCCCTCCCAGGCCCGGCACGGCGCATACACAGGTCGTTGGCTATGAAGAACACTCACACGATTAGACTTTTTGGGATTCTCTTGGCGACAATTGTTGTCCAAGAAGTTGTCAACTGGGCCTTTAAAGAGTATTTCATTGTTGGTATCATTCCCACAGCGCTATTTGGTACAATTTGGAACTTAAAGAATGGAGAACGCATTTATGAGAAAGTAAAGTACAAAGATGAATTTGAGATGAGCAAATTCAGGACACTAAGTGTGTTGTCGATCATTTATCTTGTTGTGTACATTGTTCTGTTTAATATTTTCGTTTGGCCCCCTGATAATAATACTCACTCTCCCGGAAACATATTCTTCTGGCCTTTCAGCGGGCTTTCTGGTATATTCGCCATCTATGCGTGGTACTACAACATAGGTTTTGTTACTAGAGGCTTGAAGGAGTTCTATCCAGGCAGATGGGATGCATTCCTAACCATTATTTCCCTCATTTTTTTCCCAATCGGAATATGGTGGGTTCAGCCCAGGGTTGATTTGATAAAGAAGTAGATGGAGATGCCAAACATCGTATATACTGCATAGCTGGATGGCGCTGTGAACGCAAATCATTAACTTCGTTTGAGCGTAGTCGGCTAACGGATAGCGGCTCCCCAGGCGCTCTTGCCGGCCTTGTGCCGGCGCCTTGGCAAGCCGCCTCACCCGCTACGACGCATATACTAGTTCGTTGTGGGCAACCTTAATCGACTATGAAACTACTTCTGACCACATTGACGGTCATTTCTATTACAGTTAACCTTCAGGGGCAAGATAACTGTTTCGAGAAATGCATGGACAACTTTGAGCAATCAAGGATACCTTTTCCGGAAAGAAACGAGGCCATTTTACAAGGGCTTGTTGGCTGCAAAGTACCCAATTTCAATGTTAGGACTATAAATGGGGAGTCGGTTACATTAAGCGAACTGAAAGGCAAGGTTGTGGTGATCAACTTCTGGTTCGAAGCATGCGCTCCATGCATTGCAGAGATACCAGCATTAAACAGACTCAAAGAAGACTATAGAACAAAGGACGTGGATCAAAGTGGATGCACGTTAAACCGAAGCCGCACTAAATCGTCAGGTTTTCCGGACAAACTACAATTGCCCAGTGTGCACAAATGGCATTAGCTTTATTTATCCATCCAATCAAAAGTCGTGGCTGGCATCACCTTTCAATTGGCTCTTCATTTTCCTAAATTGAATCGAGTCTCAATTCCAACTACAGGCTGATTTATCAACATTGTAAGCAATGAATCAAAGAATATATATTGATACGTCGGTCGTTGGCGGATTCTTCGATGAAGAATTCAAGATACCGACCCAGTTGCTTTTCAAAAGACTTGAGAAGAACGAGATTAAATTCGTTATATCTGATTTACTTGAACTGGAGCTAATTCAAGCACCGAAACAGGTAAGTGAATTGCTATTAAAGTACCCAGGCGACAGATTCGAGCGAATTGAGTTAACAGAAGAAACGATGTCTCTTGCCAACGGATATATCGCTGAGGGGGTTGTTGGACGAACAAGCCTCGAAGATTGTCGGCATATCGCCTTAGCGACAATTTACAAGGTAGATGTCTTGGCCAGCTGGAACTTTAAGCATATCGTAAACCTTGATAGAATTAAAGGCTATAATTCAGTAAATTTGAAGCTAGGTTACGCGACCATTGAGATTCGTACACCGCAGGAACTTGTGAGCTATGGAGATTAAAGACAAAATAAAGCCATTCAATGCCGTGAAGATGATGAGAGACGCCCGCGATAAAATCAGTGAGGAGACGAAAAGCATGTCATTGGAGCAACTGAAGAAATACATTGCTGAAAAAATAAAAGATTCTCCTCTTAAAGCCATCGGGCGGTAGGTACCCGGGCTTACAGCACGGGTATCAAGATCGGAGCTCTGATGCGGATAGCAATCGGGACAGACTGGATGGTGTTACTCCTCTAAAACCACTATCTTCTCCCCCGCCACCCTCATGAAGACCAACTACGACCAGACCGTCGGATCACGATTTCATATCTACAACAGCCTGTTCCTGAACTTGCCGTTCCAGAGTGTGTCGCGTACCGGTACGCTGCTGCCGTTGTTGCAAGAGTATTGCGACACGGGCTTTGAACAACAGCAGTCGGCCGACCAGATCATACCGGGATTCTTCAACAACTTCGCCCCTCAGACCACACCGCAAGACCGCTTCGCGCTGCTGTTCCGGTTCATTCAGTACGTGGAACGGCAAGTGGCGCTCTTCGATTCCGTGGAAGATGCTTCCTTCGAACAAATCAACGACCTCACCGGCAAGGGAACGGTAGCCGCACTGCTGCAGCGGGCAGGGTTCGAACACAAGGAAGAAGTCCTGAAACAAAAACTGGAGACATTCGGCCTCCGCCTCGTGCTCACCGCCCACCCAACGCAGTTCTACCCGGGCTTTGTCCTCGGCATCCTTACCGATCTCGAAAAAGCCATCCGCAGCAATGACATCGGTGAAATCAATCTCCTTCTTCAACAGCTTGGCAAGACGGGATTCATCAACAAGGAAAAACCCACTCCCCTTGACGAAGCCGTGAGCCTGTCGTGGTTCCTGGAAAACATTTTCTACGAGGCCGTTCCGCAGATCATCCACTTGCTCTGTGAGGGGCTTGGCATACCCGCCCACGAGTGGAAGAACGACAAACTGATCATGATCGGCTTCTGGCCCGGGGGCGACCGCGATGGCAATCCGCATGTCACACACGAAACAACACTACAAGTCGCCGCAAGACTCCGGGAGACCGTGCTCAAGAACTATCACCGCGACATGCGGCTCCTTCGCAGGAGGCTCACCTTCCAGGGCATCGACTCTATGATCACGGATATCGAACGCAGGATTTACGACATGGCCTATGCGCGACGGGAAGGCTACGCCACGGCGCAAGGGGTCATCAATGATTTGCTTGCCGTGCGAAAGAAGCTACTGGAAGAGCACGATGGACTGTTCATCCAGTTGCTGGACAACGTCATCCTCAAGGTCCGCCTGTTCGGGTTTCATTTTGCCAGCCTCGACATCCGGCAGGACAGCCGCAAGCATGATGCGGCCTGGAAAGAAATCATCATCAGCCTGAACAAGGAAAAGAAGTTCATCGCCTATGAAGCCTTTGAAAAACTCACTGAAACAGACCGTGTAAAACAGTTGCTCAACCTGAAGATCAAGCCCACGGCAAGCGACGCGTTTGCTGAAGAGGTGATGAAGACCATCGGGGCTATCAGCACGATACAGAAAGTCAACGGCGAGTCGGCCTGCCACCGGTACATCATCAGCAACTGCCAAAGTGCTTTGCACATCATCGAAGTGTTCTGCCTGTCGCGCTTGCTCATCGGTGGCGACAAGGGTTTAATCCTCGACATCGTCCCGCTCTTCGAAACGATTGACGACCTGGCCAACGCCGGCAGCATCATGCAAACCCTGTATGCCATCCCGGAATACCGGGCCCACCTGGCGCAGCGGGGCAACAAGCAGACCATCATGCTGGGCTTTTCCGACGGCACCAAGGATGGCGGCTATCTGCGCGCCAACTGGTCCATCTTCCGGGCAAAGGAAACTCTCACTGCCATCGCCGCCCCTTTTGGCGTGATCGTTGTCTTCTTCGACGGCCGCGGTGGTCCGCCGGCACGTGGCGGCGGCAACACCCACGATTTCTATGCCTCGCTGGGAAGAACCATTGCTTCGGACGAAGTGCAGATCACCATCCAGGGACAGACCATCAGCTCGAACTTCGGCAAGGTTGCATCGTGCCGCTACAACCTGGAGCAGCTGCTCTCCGCTGGTCTTGAAGGCGGCGTGTTTGCTCCCAAAGAGCACGACCTCACCGATGGCGACAAACGCTTGCTCGATGAACTTGCCGATGAAGGTTACAAGGCATACCTCGACCTGAAACTCCATCCCCGCTTCATTCCCTACCTGGAAAGAATCACGCCCCTGGCGTACTTTGGTGACACCAACGTCGGGTCGCGGCCGGTGAAACGTGGCGGCGGATCTGGATTGCGTCTTGAAGATCTACGGGCAATCCCGTTTGTAGGATCCTGGGCAATGATGAAGCAAAACATTCCCGGATTCTACGGCGTAGGCTCTGCCATCGAAATGATGAACAAAAAAGGCAAGGCCGATAGTCTCAAGCAGCTCTACAACAAATCACTTTTTTTCAGAACCCTGATCGGCAACAGCATGATGTCGCTGACCAAGAGCTACTACCCTGCCACTGCTTATCTGGCCGCTGATCCTGAGTTCGGAGCATTCTGGAACAAGATGTTCAGGGAATACGAACTGTCAAAGAGTATGGTCCTTGCCGTCTCATCAACGGATGTTCTCATGCAGGCACATCCCAACATCCGGTCGTCGGTGAAGCTGCGCGAGCGAATCGTCCTGCCCTTGATTGCCATTCAGCAGTATGCGCTGATGAGCATCCGGAAACTCGAAGGAGACGGCATGCCGCGGGAGGATGTCTATCGGAAACTGGTGATCCGATGCATGTTTGGGATTATCAATGCGGCGAGGAATTCGGCTTGAGGTCATTGGATCTGTTGATGGCCAAGTCACCCCGCCACACGGCTGAAGAAAATCCTACTGCTTAATAAACCGGGCAGAGTATTCGTTACCCCTATGACTCACAGTAATAATGTACCCTCCAACTGGATAGTTGGCCACACTAAGTCCTTCCGTGCGGCCCGATTCAAATTGATGATTGTCAACCACCCGACCAAAGAGATCTCTAATTGATACTTGCACCAATTCGATCTTATCCAATTTCTCTAGATTGAGATAGATGATATCATTTGATGGATTGGGGTATAGTTTGATCTTATCTCGAAAGTCAAGTTCATGTCTATCTATATCGCCGGTAATAAGGACCAAGAATGGATCGGATAGCAAACCCAGGCAATTATCAATCGAAACTTGAACAGAATAAACTCCTTCCAGTGAAACCACCAAAGTCGGCTGATTTGCACCAGGAATAATCACGCCATCCAAAAACCATTGGTTACCACTCGATGAACTTGAGGAAAGTAAAGATCCCCCCGTACCACTAGCACTAAGTACTATTGATGGCTTAGCAGGATTGACGCAAAAGGTTTGGGAGACAATTTCTGAGGCAAGAAAATTATTGTTACCTGACTGAGATGCAGTGATCGTTGCGCTTCCCGGAGCAATTAACGCAACCGATGTTCCGGACAGACTAATGTTGTTGGATGCCGCAGAAAAGGCAATGGGCAAACCGGAAGGGACCGTAGCACTAATCTGGAATGGCTGATCCCCAATCGTTTTTGCTGCAATGGCTGGAAATGTGATCAATCCTTGGTTTCGCTTAGCGATGGAAATAATTTGAAGCGAATTACTATTTGATCCAACGATAAACGCATTGGTACCAGACACATGGACGGATAAAGGTCTTTTCAAGAGTGCTCCATTCGTACCATCGGCAATACTCTGAACATGCTTTGGACTCGCCGGGTCCGTTATGTCAACAATACAAAATGTGTCACCACCTCCAACAACATAAGCATAGTTCCCGGCAATAAAAACAGAAGAAGGGGCAACTAGTAAAGCACCATCACTCCCATTAGTCAAAATTCCTTTGTGGATCGGACTTGAAGGATTGCTAACATCGACGATTTCCAGGGCATTGCCATTCCAGCTTGTCACGAAAGCATAGTGTCCCGAAACAAAAACATCACTCGGGAAATCTATGCTTGCTCCACCACTGCCATTACTAATACTGCCTGCGTGATTGGGTACTGCAGGATTCGAAACATCCACAATTTCCAATACATTTCCGTAGGTCACCACGTAGGCGTAATTTCCTGATACAAATACTGATCTGGGACCCGCAAGACTTGCGCCCCCGGTTCCATGGGTAAGGCTCCCCTTATGAATAGGCATGGCTGGATTTGTCACATCGATAATTTCCAGGGCATTACTAAAATAACTTGCGATGTACGCGTAATTGCCAGAAACATAAACTGATACAGGTCCATTTAGCAATGCACCTCCATTCCCATCCATGATTTTTCCTTTGTGGGCTGGTGTAAGTGGGTCAGTGATATCCAGGATTTCCATGGCATTGTCACTTTCACTTCCCACATACGCATAGTTCCCTGAAACAAAAATGGAAGTGGGATTACTCACAGAAGCGGGACCTGCTCCTTCCGTAAAGGTTGCAACATGAAAAGGCGAGGCAGCGGTGGACACATCAAGAATTTCAATTGCATTACTTTTTGCACTTGCAACATACGCGTAATTTCCACTTACAACCACAGCATGTGGTTCTCCTAGTAATGCATTGTCACCAAAACCATGCACCAAAGACCCAACATGAGCAGGGACCGCTTGGTTGCTAATATCAATAACTTCAAGAGCATTGCTGAAGCCAACAACGTAAGCGTAATTTCCGAGTATAAAAACTGAGTTGGGCCCTTTTAATAAAGCACCGCCAGTCTTGTTGACCAAGCTTGACTGGTGAACGGGTAGGCTTCGATTTGTGATGTCGATGATCTCCAAATTATTACCGCCCTGACATGCTACAAAAGCATAGTTGCCCGATACAAAAACGGAGGTTGGACTTGCAAGCTGAGCACCTCCACTTCCATTTTGCAGGCTGCCCTTGTGAATTGGGTTCATTGGATCACTGACATCCACTATCTCAAGTGCATTGCTGCCCGCACAAGCCAGATAGGCAAAGTCACCTGACTTAACAACGGATAGAGGGCCATCCAATAATGCACCGCCAGAACCGTGTAACAGACTGCCTCTATGAGTTGGAGTGGCGGGATTGGTAACATCTATGATTTCAAGGGCATCGCTTGCATAACTCACAACATAAGCATAGTTGCCGGATACATAAACACCTTGCGGCTGATTCAGATTCGCACCACCAATACCGTCGATCAAGCTTGATTTATGAACGGGCAATGCAGGATTTGTGATATCAATAATCTCCAAAGCGTTGCTTTCAGAACTAGCCACATAGGCATAATTGCCCAAGGTAAAAACAGCCCTCGGATTCTTGAGTAAGGCTCCTCCAACCCCATGAGATAGACTTCCCCTATGAACCGGTAAGAGCGGATTGGATACATCAATGATTTCTAATGCATTACTAAGACTGGTTACATAGGCAAAATTTCCAGAAACATAAACGGAGTTTGGACCATCCAGTAACGCACCACCTTGACCATTAACGATGGTGCCTAAAGGAATGGGCGCGGCCTTATTGGTGATATCGATAATCTGCAATGAGTTACTGCTAACACTCACCACAAAAGCGTAGTTACCTTCTACATGAACTGAAACAGGACCGCTCAGAAGTGTTTTGCCCTGAATTTTCCCTTCCAAAAAAATGGCTGTTTGCGCATGCCCAATTCCCGGAAGGAGTAACAGTGCCAGGGAAAGCAAGACCAAGTTGCCAAAAAATGAATACTCAATTAATCGCCTGCTAAAAGAGTTCATCCTTTTGTTATCCATTCAAGTTTACTATCCTTCGAAATATATGAGTAATTTATGAAGTCCACTCAATTATTCCATTCAGAGCCCGTTTTAACAAAGTACATCTTCAACATACCCCTATTCTTCACCTCAATCTCCCCACGGTATACGCAGGCAAACTCGTCCTTGATCAATGCGAAGGTGTTCTCCGAGACGTTGATTCTACCGGGTTCTGAACTGGTCTCCATACGGGAAGCAATGTTGACGGCATCACCCCAAATGTCGTAGGCGAACTTCTTCGTGCCGACCACCCCCGCAACAACTGGACCTGTGTTGATGCCAACACGTATGTCAAATGACTGCGTCCCGTCGTCAGACGACCTGGCCTCATTCACAAACGCGATCATCTCAACAGCAGCGCGGGTCATGCGAAGAGCGTGATCGCCCGAGGGGAACGGCAACCCGCCGGCACACATGTAGGCATCGCCCAGGGTCTTGATTTTTTCCAGGCCATGCTTCTCCATGATGGCATCAAACCGGGAGAAATAGAAATCAACCCGCTCCACGAGCCTTTCCGGCGACCACTTCTCTGCATACTGCGTGAATCCTTTGAAGTCCGCAAACAAGACGGTGACCGAATCAAACCTCTTGGCCTGTACCCTTCCGCTCTGCTTCAGCTCCTGGGCTGTCTCGCGAGGAAGAATATTAAGAAGAAGCGCGTCTGAACGCTCTTTCTCCTGCGCAATGATCAAATTGGTCTCGCGGGTAAACTGGTAACGGCGATACAATCCATAAGCCAACAGGCAAATCAGAAAAAGCGCAATGCCCGTACCGATTACAATGATCTGCTGATTCTTCTTTTGCTGATTCAGCAGATCAACCTCCACCTGCTTTTTCGACACCTCAAAGTCGGTTCGGAAATCAGCCATTTGCTGAACCGCCGCGATAATCCTTAACGCTGTCCTTATACGCGATGTGGTCCTTAAAGTAGCGAAATGACTCACTGATGCGGCCCGATCGCTCGTAGATTTCAGATATCTTCAGATTTGCCTCGCTGATCTGATTCTTTAGCTGGTACCGCCTCGCCAGTTCAAGACTCCGAAAGGCATAACTCAAGGCTGTCTTGTAGTCGTGTTGGTTAAGGTAGATATCTGCGATGTACGTGAGGTAGACAGCTATCGGGTAATACTCATCCATCTCCTCCAGGAGATTCACAGCCATGTTCATATGCTCTTCAGCCTTGCGGTCGTCACCCATCTGAGCATAGATCATCCCGAGATTGCCCAGGCTGTACGCTTCACCCAGGGGTGATTTCAATTTCTCAAAGATGAACCCCGCCTCTTCCGTGTAGATGAGGGCAGAGTCGAGCTTGCCTGCCGTTATATACTCATCACCCGCATTCAAAAGAGCTGAAGCGATGTTGACAGAATCGCCTTCCTCACGAAGTATTCGTATGGCGCTCTGATGGTACTTTACTGCGTTGGCATGATTGCCCATGATGGAATAGACATCGGCAATACCAATGTAGATCGAGCCAAGCCGGGAGGATTGGTTTTCTTCACCAACGATCTTTGCAGCCTGAAAGAACGTCTCGAGCGCCTGGGTGAGATCACTCTTGAGACGCAGGGCATTCCCCTTTTCCAGATAACCCTGAACCAGGTAATCGGCTGCGTCAAGCGACTGGGCCGTCTGGATAAGTTCCTCACTGAAGAATAACTTCCGCTCCGGATCCGGGTGATGGATGGCCAGTTCTCTTAGAATGGCTATTTTTTGCTGACCGTCATAGCCGCCACTAGTATAAACAGATTCGAGGCTGTCGATCTGGCTGCGTCCCCCCTGGCCGAATGAGCCTACAGCTGATAAGAGCAGAAAGATCAGAAGAACCCCTGCCTCATTTCTCATTCCGCGATAAGGTGAGGCTGTCAACTCCAACGTGCAATTGTCAGAATGAAATCCCCTCAGTGCGACTGAATTTTCGGGTCGATGATAAACGTGCCTCCGCGTTTTGCACCATTGCTGGTAACCGTGAACGAAATCGAATACTTACATTCCTGCCCTGGCGGTGTAGCGGCCACAACCTTGCCAAAGACCCTTTCCGGCTTCTCATTGTTGCCGCGCAGTACATTGCGCTCAAACACATTTTTGCCTCCGCGGTAATTAATTGACGTGATATTCACAACATCAGTTCCGGGTGCACTGGAAGAAACGCCTTGCCAGACTACAGTCGTTCCGACGTTCACGTCAATGGTGAAGTCTTCGTTAGAAACCCCCTCAGGCTGTCCAAAACTGCAGTAGGAACTAGTCTTGGTCTTTTCGATTCGTCCTGTATCCACATTCAAAGTCACGGTCACGGTCTGCATGGGCTCCGATACAGGTGAATTGGTGAATGCGCACAAGAACAACATGCTTACAGCCAGCATCAATCCTGACTTAAATGAGTGATAACGCTTTGTCATGACGGGTGTTTAGGTTAATGACTCCAATTTGATTCGAGATGACAATATACCCATATTCCCCCATTCTGGGTAAAAACGCAGAAACCAAAGTGGCTCGTCCCAAACTTTGAACAAGGATCCTTAGTCTTTGCATCCCAGACTTCGGACCTTTGTATCCTCATGTCCATGCGTCAAACTTTCTTAGTGGTTGCCATGCTGCTCAGTCTGCCGGCATTTCCCCAGGACTCTCTCCGCATTTTGTCCTGGAATGTACAAATGCTGCCCATGCTCGTCAACGCCAACGGAAAAGGAAAACGCGCCAAAGCGATCGTCGAACAGCTGAAAACGCATCACTACGATGTCGTGGTATTCCAGGAACTCTTTAAAAAGCGCAGCCGTAAGATTATCACAAAAGGCCTCGCTGAGGAATTCCCCTATCACACACGGGTACTCAACAAGAAAACTATTTCGTTCAAGACGAACGGTGGTGTTATGCTGTTCAGCCGGTATCCCATCAACGAAGTTCATGAAATACGCTACAAGGATCGGACAGGTTTCGACAAGCTTTCCCGAAAGGGCGCATTACTTGCCGAGATGGTCGTTCACGGGAAGACCATTCAGGTAGCGGGTACTCACCTGCAGGCTTTCGGACCCACAGAGATCATGTACAGCCAATACAAACAACTGCATGACGAACTCCTCAAGCCGCACACAAAACCCGGTGTACCTCAATTCATTTGCGGCGACTTCAACACCATTAAGACCATTCCAACACAACTACCTGCCAGTGTCACGCCCGACATGATCAGCAGGCTGGCGCGATATCCTGTTATGCTGGAAACACTCGGCGTGATGGATTATGATCTGGATGGACCTCAGCAGTTTACCATGGACCGTCCTTACAACGACCTGTGCAAGGGGGGAAAAGACCGCAGGCTCCTCCTTGACTACATACTCGTACGCACCCCCAACGACATTTCATACAGCGTAACGCGCCGCGTAAGGATCATGCGCCAGCAGTGGCACAAGGAGCACCAAGATCTGTCGGACCACTTTGCGCTCGAAGCGGTGGTGAGTGGAGTTCAGGGAGAGGTAGCGACGGGGAAATAGACGGTGAGCGGTGAGTGGTAAGTGGTAAGCTGTGAACAGTTAACAGTAAACAGTAAACTGTAAACAGTAAACAGTGAACAGTGATCGATGGATGGCCGACGAAGCATGACTACGGTACTCCCCTTGTCATGCTGAGCGAAGACGAAGCATGACGACGGTACTCCTCCTTTAGAAGCCTGTCCAGTCAGCCTTCGACTGCGCTCAGGCTGACACTCCTACTATGCTAGTACGCATCCCCGTCACCCTGAGCGCAGACGAAGGGTGAGCGAAGACGAAGCATGACGACGGCACTGCGATCAGAAGCGTGTCCAGTCAGCCTTCGACTCCGCTCAGGCTGACATTCCTACTAAGTTAGTCGCATCCCCGTCACCCTGAGCGCAGTCGAAGGGTGAGCGGAGACTAAGCGTGACTGCGTTACTCCCCTTGTCACCCTGAGCGCAGTCGAAGGGTGACAATTTGGTCTGCACGCTTATCAATACACAGAGCCATTTTTTTCCCGATATTTGCCGGATTATACATGCCCTACGTGCTCAAAATCGATAGCCATACGCACATCCTTCCCAAAAAGATGCCCAACTGGAGCGAGAAGTTCGGGTACGGCGACTTCATCTACCTCCAGCATCACAAGCGCGGGTTTGCCAAGATGATGCGGGGCAACCAGTTCTTCCGCGAAATCGAGGAGAACTGCTGGCATGCGGAATTACGGATGGAGGAATATGAGGTTCATAAAACACAGGTCCAGGTTGTCTGCACAATCCCTGTTATGTTTTCTTACTGGGCCAAGCCTGTGGATACTCATTCATTGTCCAAGTACCTCAATGATCACCTGGCGCGGCTGGTGGAGAAATACCCAAAGAACTATGTGGGTCTAGGCACACTGCCCATGCAGGATACCGAACTAGCCATCCAGGAACTTACGCGCTGCAAGAAGATCGGACTGCTCGGCATCCAGATTGGATCCAACATCAACGAAGAGAATCTAAACGAAGAACGTTTTTTCCCCATTTTCGAGGCGTGCGAGAAACTCAGCATGGCCGTACTCGTACACCCGTGGAACATGATGGGTGAGAAAAATATGTCACGCTATTGGCTGCCCTGGCTGGTCGGCATGCCGGCAGAAACAGCGCGCGCCGTATGCTCGATGATTTTTGGCGGAGTATTTGAAAGACTTCCAAAGCTCCGCGTAAATTTTGCCCATGCCGGCGGTTCATTCCTGTTTACCCTGGGCCGCATACGTCACGGGTTTGAATGCCGGCCCGACCTGGTGGCCATCGACAATCCGGAAGATCCCATGAAGTACCTGGGCAAGTTCTGGGTCGACAGCATCACACACGACATCACGATGCTGGAGTATGTCATCAAGATGATGGGATCGAAACGGGTAACCCTGGGTTCAGATTATCCCTTCCCGCTTGGTGATCTGACGATCGGGAAGTTTATTGAGGAATCTGATCTGCCGAAGAAGACTAAAGAAGATATTTTTGCCAACGCCACGCTGGAGTGGCTGCAAATCCCAAAGAAACGATTTCAATGAAAGGTGTATTCACCATAGTGATTCTCCTCATCTCCATAATACCCGTGCTCGGGCAGGAAACGGAGAAAGACAAAGTCCGCGAACTCGAAAAACAACGGGAATTCCAGAAGAACCGGCTCATTGATGCCCGAATGGATTCTGCCATAGCGTTGCTCAACGCAGGGGATTACGAGTTGGCAGACATCAAGTTCCGTTCGGTGCTCACAACCGTAAAGAGTGTGCCTTCCGAGCTTGCCTACTACTTCGGCAAGAACTCGTACTACCTGGAAAAATACAAGCAAAGTGTGGACTGGCTGACGAAGTACATCCAGCTTAAAGGAACAAGCGGGCAATTTTCGCAAGATGCTTCCACATGGCTGAAAAAAGCGGAAGATGCCCTGGTCCAGCAACGCCTGGTTCAAAGCGCCAAGGCTGTCGAAGTACTTTCCCGCGATTATACCATTGACTGCGGGCCAACAGGCAAAGTAACGTGCCCGGTGTGTAACGGGTCTACGGTGGTCATCCGAAAGGATTACTTCGGAGAAAAATATTCTACCTGTGGGTACTGCAACAAGCTTGGCTACCTCTCTTGTGAAGATTACAACAAGCTTCTGCGCGGTGATTTGAAGGCTTCAACCGAAAAGAAATAGGTCAAACACGCATGGCTGCCTTACACAACCGGGTTAACAAACGCATCCTCAAGCAACGTCTCCGGACCAGCCAGGACAACCGGATAACGTTGTCTTTTTACAAGTACCATACGATCACGAACCCCGAAGATTTCCGTGACCGGCTTTTCAAATCCTGGAACCCGCTGGGTGTTTTCGGAAGGATCTACGTCGCCAGAGAGGGTATCAATGCACAGTTGAGCGTTCCCAACGAAAACTTCGACACTTTCAAAGCCACCCTGAACGCTACCGGATTCCTCAAGAGTGTTCGGCTCAACACTGCCATTGAGGACAATGGCAGATCCTTCTTCGTTCTGAAAATCCAGGTGAAGAAAAAAATCGTTGCCGATGGACTGCGGGATGAAACGTTCGATGCCAGCAATGCGGGAACCCATTTGAATGCCGAGGCATTCAACACGCTGAGCAGCAAGCCAGAAACTATTGTCGTCGACATGCGCAATCATTATGAAAGCGAAGTGGGGCATTTCAGGAACGCCATTTGCCCTGATGTTGACACCTTTAAAGATGCACTGCCCATCGTAGAGGACATGCTGTCTGACAAGAAAGACAGGAACATCATTATGTACTGTACCGGTGGCATCCGCTGTGAAAAGGCAAGTGCCTGGATGAAGCATCGTGGATTCAGCAATGTTTTTCAATTAGACGGCGGCATCATTGAGTATGCGCGGCAAGTGAAGGAACATGGTCTGGAGAACAGATTTCTCGGGAAAAATTTTGTGTTCGATGAACGACTCGGCGAGCGAATCTCACCGGAGATCATCAGTGTCTGCCATCAGTGTGGTAAGACTTGCGACACCCATACCAATTGTGCCAACGATGGTTGCCACCTCCTCTTCATTCAGTGCGGGGAATGCGCCTCCTTGTATGACGGGTGCTGCTCCAAAGAGTGCCAGGAGGTTATTACACTTCCAGCCGAGAAGCAGAAGGAACTTCGCAAAGGCAAAGCCCAGGGCAGGAAAGTTTTCAAAAAGGGTCGCTCCCAGAAAATCAAATTCAAAGGAACTGCATGATCCGCATCGGCATTATCAACGTCTCCGACCGGGCGAGCCAGGGCATCTATGAAGATTTGCCGGGCAAAGCCATCGAGGCGACCCTGCGCGAATACCTGGTAAGTACCTGGGAAAAGGTGTACGCCGTAATCCCGGACGAGCAGCCCATCATCGAAAAGACCCTGATTGATATGGCCGACCACCAGGGGTGCTGCCTGATCGTCACTTCTGGTGGTACGGGGCCGGCCGCCAGGGATGTTACCCCGGAGGCTACCGAAGCGGTTTGTCAAAAGATGATGCCAGGCTTCGGGGAGCGGATGCGGGCAGAAAGCCTCAAATTCGTGCCTACGGCCATACTTTCTCGTCAAACGGCCGGAATTCGCAATAAAACCCTGATCGTAAATCTGCCCGGAAAGCCCAAATCCATACGACAATGCCTGGACGCGATTTTTCCGGCAATACCTTATTGCTTAGATTTGCTCGGTGCGCCCTATTTGGAATGCAACGATTTGGTTATAAAACCGTTCCGTCCAACAACTCAATAAGAAATAGAACATGGCGAAGATTAAGTATTACTACGATACCGAAGCCTGCAAGTACGTCCGTGTAAAAACCAAAACGGGGGATGTTATATTGAACATCCTCGGCGTCATCTCGCTTACCATGTCCATGGCCGTGGGACTGCTCCTGCTCTACAGCAACTACTTCGAGTCTCCCAAGGAACTCATGCTTAAGAATGAAGTGAAGGAGATGGAGTTCTACTACCAGGACCTCAAGCAGAAAGTAGATAATCTGGACAAAATCCTGGCGGAGATGAGTTACCGCGACGACAACATTTACCGGGTGGTTCTGGGGTCCGAACCCATCGACAAGTCCATCCGCGAAGCCGGTGTGGGTGGCGTAGAACGCTACAAGGACATTACCAACAAGGATATTGAGCACGAGGAGATCATTGTTGCACTCAATGAATCGGTCGACAAACTTCGCCGCAAGGTTTATATCGAATCTAGGTCGCACGATGAGATCCTGGAACTGGCTGAAAACAAAGAAAAGTTGTTTGCAGCCATACCCGCCATCCAGCCAGTGCCCAAAAAGCAAACCGTTGTGCTGGCTTCAGGATATGGAATCCGCATACATCCGATTTATAAGGTTCGTAAGATGCACCACGGCATCGACTTTGCGGCTCCGATCGGCACACCTATCTATGCAGCCGCAGACGGAATGGTCGACAATGTGGAAATCAGTTTCACCGGATACGGCAAGAAAGTGGAGATAGACCACGGTTTCGGTTACCGCACCCGCTACGCCCATATGCACATGTTTGTAGTCCGCAACGGCCAGCGTGTGAAGCGCGGCGACCTGATCGGATATGTCGGCGATACCGGCCTCTCTACCGCGCCGCACCTGCACTACGAAGTGTTCATCAACGGTGCGCAGGTGAACCCGATTCATTACTTCTTCAGTGATCTGAATCCGGCCGAGTACGCCAAGATCATCGAGCTGGCCTCCATTGAGAACCAGAGCCTCGGTATGTAGTTCGTTGGACGCTGACGCGTCTACCTCTTTCCAAGTTGGTCGCTTCGTTATACCTTAGCAGGAAAGAATGCTGCTATGCGATCCGGAATCTTAATCATTTTACTGCTGTTGATCGTCATCGGCGCGCAGGGTCAGGGCTGCAGTGACGCCGGTTTCTGCACAATGGGTGCCATGAAACCTGACCAGCCTTACAACAAGCGGGTGGAGTTGAAACTCCGTACGATGGAATTCAGCTATTACCGCGGCACAACCACGTTATCGCCCATTATCTTCGTCGCCAATATAGATTTCAATTTCAGTCTCAATTCCCGCAATGGCTTCCAGGTGAAGTTGCCCTACCAATGGGTTCGGGGAAGTCTGGGAAATACCGCAACCATCGGGGACATCTCCCTCTGTTACACCAGAAACATTTACTCGTCAGATCAGTTTGACCTCAATGCTTCATTCGGCGCAAAAATTCCCACCAACAATTCCAACCTCATGGCCGGCCCGAATTCCCTGCCGATGTACTACCAAACCAGTCTGGGCACGTACGACCTGATCGCAGGTATTTCCCTGATCAACCGCAAGTGGCTCTTTGCAACCGGCATCCAGGTACCTCTCAATCAGAATGGCAATCAGTTTGACTGGAACCGCTGGATCACTGATAATCCCGCCGATCTCGATTATATCCGGCAGTACCCTAACTCAACCGATCTTACCCGTGGCATCGACATCATGCTCAGGGTAGAGCGGAACTTTCGTCTCTCGCGTTTTAATTTCTCAGCGGGTCTCCTTCCCATTTACCGCATAACGGCCGATGTCATTACCGTCGGAAAGTCCACCACTTCTGATGGCACAAGAACTTCCGTAGACTCCAAGGGCAATATTGCAAAAGGTCTTGCCTTATCGTGGATAGTGACAACGGGATACAACTTCAATGCCCGCTCCGGCATTCGATTGTTGGTGGGACATAAGATGATGCAGCGTGATTTCAATCCCGACGGATTGACCCGCGAAATGGTGACCTCACTCAGTTACGCTTATAGGTTCTAGATGAAAAAGCTATTGCTCAGCCTTTTCATACCCATGTTGGCGCTGGTCTCGCTTGCCCAGGCACAGCAAGTCAAGCATATCGACTCACTCATCAACGCCGCCGATTATCCGGCTGCCATCACGGCGATCCAGCGGGCTTCCGGCAGTGCTCAACCATTACTATCCGCAAGGCTGTCCAACAAACTCGCCGAAGTCTTCACCATGCAGGGGCGACTCAACGAAGCAGAGCAAATCCTCATTACCCTGTTGAACGGTCCGGCCAGGGAAGATCCCTTTCTTCTCGCCGAAACAAAAACCAATCTGGGCTTTTTGTACCTGAACAAGGCTCGCAATGATATGGCTGTCACCAGCTTACAGGAGGCTCTTGATCTGTATCAGAAGGCCGGCAAAGGCAGCACCATTGAAGCGGCGAGATGCCTCGCACACCTGAGCCTCGCTTACACAACATCCGGGAAATTCAGCCAGGCAGAAGAGAATGGACGCATCGCACTTCAGTTGCGGCAGAAGCTGCTCGGCGATGAAAGTGAGGAGGTTGCCGCCTCCTACAATGATCTGGGATTAATTTACAGCCAGACGGACACCGACAAGGCGCTGGAGTACTACGAAATGGCACTGAACATTTACGAAAAGCTTCATGGCCAGGAGCATCGCAAGATTGCCATCGCCAACAACAACATCGGATCGGCGTACCGTAGCCTTAAGCTCTACGGGGATGCCATCACCAGTTTTGAAAACGCCGAAACCATCTGGAAGCGTATTTATCCCGATGGGCATCCGAACCAGGCCCTCGCCCTGGTGAATCTCGGACTGACTTATGGAGCGATGGGCAACACCACAGCAGCCATGGGATACTACGAGCGCGCCCTGGCCATGTATCGCAAGGCATACGGCGACAAACACTCTGATATTGCGGCCGTGCTCAACCAGATGGGCATTCTCGCGCAGTCGGGCGAGTACGACCAGAGCCTGAACTACTTTCAGCAAGCCCTCGTCGCCAATGCGCCCGCGTTTTCTTCTGCCAATGTCAACCATAATCCAAAGACGTCAGACTACTACAACGCCAAGGTCATGCTCTTTTCCCTCCGACTAAAAGCCGAAACGCTAGAATCCCGCTACCTGGGAAAGACGCTCAAATTGTCGGACATGAAATTGGCGTTGGCAACGCTGCAAACCTGCGACACACTCATTGACAACATTCGGTTCAACAGTACCAATGAGAGCGACAAGCTGGAAATCGGCGCCAGCGCCAACGATGTCTATGAAAGCGGGGTGCGCATTGCCCAGGCCATCAGTGAAGTCACTATGCAGAGGGCCCAATACGAACGACATGCCTTCTATTTTGCTGAAAAAAGTAAGTCGGCGGTTTTACAAGAATCTATTGCCGATGCGGAAGCCAAATCTTTTGCTGGCATTCCACAAACCATGCTGGAGATGGAGAACACCCTTAAGTCCACGCTCGCATGGCTGGGCCAAAAGCTTTCAGAAAAGCCGGCAGCTGACGAGGAAGCTGCCCTTCGTGAAAGCATCTTCCAAACCAATCGGGAATACCAGGCATTCGTGCGGAAGCTCGAGACTGATTATCCGGCTTACTTCAACCTTAAGTTCAACCGCGCAGCACCGTCGATCGCCGATATTCAGAAGCTTTTGGGTTCCGATAAAACCGTGGTGAGCTACTTCGTTGCTGAAAAGAGCGCACGGCTGTATGCCTTCATCATCACACAGAAGTCATTCCGGGTGTACGCATCTACTTTGCCCCCGGACTTCGACCGTTTGATTCGTGGGTTTACCAACAGCATTTTCTACATGGCCCCTGATGCCTATGAAGAGTATGCTGTGCGCCTATCGAAACTTTTGCTGCGCGGCGTTCCTGCGACCAAAGAAGTTATCATCATCCCTGCCGGAAGATTGGGCACGATCCCTTTTGAGGCGCTGGTGACAGGTTCCATTCCCAAACAACCGAACTTCTCCAATTATCCTTACCTACTTCACCGAAGCGCCATCAGCTATGAATTTTCCGCTGGGCTGCTCTTGCAGAAATCAGCACACGTGCCCATTGATAGCAAGTCATCCATTTTACTCTGTGCACCGATCAGTTTTCCGGAGAAAGACAACCTGGAGCCCCTGCCCGCGACGCAGCAAGAGGTAACGACCATCGCTTCCTTGTTTGGTGGCGGGGCAAGGGTTGCCCTCGGGTCGGCGGCCAATGAAACGCTTGTCAAATCCGGTGATCTGGCTGGATATCAGTACCTGCACTTTGCAACACATGGTATTGTCGATGAGACATCGCCGGAATTGTCGAGAATTTTTCTTCAGAATTCTGACACCGAAGACGGCAATGTTTTCTCGGGTGAAATCTTCAACCTGAAACTCAACGCCGAGCTGTGTGTGCTGTCAGCCTGTCAGACGGGTTTAGGAAAGTATTCCAAAGGCGAGGGCGTGATCGGCCTTTCACGCGCTTTGGTTTACGCTGGAGCGCGGACCATCATGGTGTCATACTGGAGCGTTGCCGATGAATCCACGGCAGAATTGATGAGTGAATTTTACCGCATCCTGCTGACCCAGCCCGGAATGAATCAACGCACGGCTTTGCAACTGGCCAAGCAAAATATGGTACGGAAAGGGAAGTTCAGTTCACCATTCTTTTGGGCTCCTTTTGTGCTGATTGGCTCATAAATGACGAAAGCTCCGATGGAGCTTCAAAACAGGGCAAATTCGCGGTTTTCGGTAACTCTCCTGGCCCCTACAGTAGAGGGTGGTGTTGACCACTCCTACTGTCCGGGTCAGGTACACAGTTGAACGCTATGGCAAAATAGTCTCACTGTGATTTCAGAGGACTTCAAAGTAGGCTGATCAGTTTCAATTTTCCTAAGAAAATTAAAAAACTTTGTTTTCGTGCGAAAAATGGCCTTTTTAGGGGTATAATCGATGATTGAGGACAACTACAAACAACGTGGGCTGCGGGCCAAACTGATCCAGAAATTGCGCAAAAAAGGCATACGGGATGAGGCCGTTTTGGCAGCTATCGGAAAAGTGCCCAGGCACGTGTTTTTTGACGATGCCCTCCTCCATCATGCCTATGAGGACAAGGCTTTCCCCATCGGCGAGGGCCAGACCATTTCGCAACCCTATACCGTCGCATTCCAGACCGAGCTCCTCGGTCTGAAGCCCGGCGACAAGGTCCTGGAAATCGGCACAGGTTCGGGATATCAGGCCTGCGTCCTGCTTGAATTGGGTGCCAAAGTGTACACCATAGAATACAACAGGAACCTCTATCAGCGGACGCGTGATTTCCTTCCGGGTATGGGTTACCAACCCTACTTCTTTTTTGGTGACGGATCGAAGGGACTGCCTGTTCGTGCACCCTACGACAAGATCATCGTTACCGCCGGGGCGCCGGTGGTCCCTGATGCGCTCGTGCAACAACTGGCCAACAACGGTGTACTCGTAGTGCCCGTTGGAGACCGTAATAAACAGACGATGGTTCGCATCACTAGAAAGAATGGCGTTATCAAGAAAGAAGAATTCGATACGTTTGCATTTGTTCCCCTTCTCGGAAAAGAAGGTTGGAAGACCCAATGACACAAAACATACTTCAACGCAACCATCATGAGCAGAAAACAAAAAGCGCCCCGTGAATCAATGGTCAGCATGACAGAACTGGTGCTCCCCAACGACACCAACACGCTGAACAATCTCATGGGCGGCCGGCTCATGCATTGGATGGATATTGTCTCTGCCATTGCCGGTCAGAAGCATTGCAACAGCATTGTCGTGACGGCGTCGGTGGATAACATCTCATTTCGCACACCCATCTACCTTGGTAATGTTGTGACGTTAAAGGCGCGGGCCACCAGGGCATTCAATTCGTCCGTTGAGATCCGGATTGATGTGGAAGCCGAAAACATACCGGAAGGAAAAAAGGTGGCCAGTCATTCCGCCTACTTCACTTTTGTGGCCGTTGATAAACAAGGGCATCCGGTAGAGATTCCGGAGGTAGTCCCGGAGACTGATGAAGAAAAGGCACTTTATGATGGGGCGCTCCGCCGCCGCCAGCTGCGGCTGATTCTCTCAGGTCGCATGAAGCCCTCGGAGGCGAATGAATTAAAATCTATATTTGATATCAAACAACCATGACGCCCGTTGAATGTTCGGCAAATTTTTGTCGCCCAGATTCTCACGTGCTTAACCTGCCTGCCTGCTCAAGCCCAGACAGATAATCGCGTAGCCCTTGGGTACAACACGTTCAATGAAGTCTATGTGGGCTATGAATTTCCAGTACAGGAGGAATCCACCATACATCGGGAAACCAGGATAGGCGTGCAGTTGGGCTACCAATTTGCCATGAGTTCTGATGCAGATTATACATGGGGCCCGTTTGAAATGACAACACCCTTTCTCACCAACAACGCTTATGGCGTACGGGTGAGGGTGGGTTACAAGCTCCATTTCGGAAAGAGTTTTGCCACCCTCTTCCTGGAGTACGAAAATTTGAAATCCAATCCATTTACTCACAGTACATATTCCGGTTCAAGGTTTGCGCCCATTTACATATTCAAAGAGGCCTATCAGAAATATGGGATACGGATAATGAATGCAACATCCATTGGTGGCAGCACATCAGTCTACCTTACTTATTCAGCCGCGCTCTTCTTGGTACAAACACACCGAACCGACATATCCTTGAACGGTACCCCCATCACAACTGAATCAGACATTCAAACGGTGAGTCCACAAATCACCATCGGGCTTATGTTTTATCTGTTCTGAATTCATAGTTTTGAAGCCAACCATGAACCACCCATCGTGATGGAAGGCTCGCCAACCCAGCACATTTACCAGGAAGAAGTCTATCGCGTAAAACTGACGACCATCATTCTGTTGCCCTGCCCATGGGCCGATGTGACTGAGGCGCAGCGACAACCACTGGAAAAGATTCTTCTCGGACTGGGATTGTCACTGGAGGCTGTCCGGATCGTGCATCAAACAGCCATTGATCTCTCGGCATTTGCCGAGAAGCCGGAACGGATGATCATTTTTCACACGCCTCCCAAGCCCCTCGCTTTGTATGAGGTTCATGCCATCGGTGAGACGCAGGTGGTCTTTGCCGGTGGTCTTGACATCTTTAACCAGGATGAGGTCACCAAGCGCAAGTTCTGGAATGCCTTAAAGACACTCTTTCCCTCCTGAAAGGCCTTTTTTGGTAATATTTTGGCTTGTTCTATATTTGCGGGACTTTTTGAGTGCCTGTCATAAGAAAAGGCACAAAACCTAAACCAGATCGACCTTTAGCTATGCAAAATTTAGTGTACTACCTGCCCATTTTCGGAATCATCGGCCTCATCTATGTAGCGTGGAAGAGCGCCTGGGTTGAACGTCAGGATGCCGGAACCGACAAAATGAAGAAGATTGCCGGTCACATCGCTGAAGGGGCAATGGCCTTCCTGAAAGCTGAATACAAAGTACTGAACATCTTCGTTGCCTGCGTTGCCGTCCTGCTTGGCGTCACCGCCAGTAGTGAAACCTCCTCACCCCTCGTAGGCGTTTCGTTCGTCCTTGGCGCATTCAGTTCTGCTTTGGCCGGTTTTATCGGCATGCGCGTGGCTACGAAAGCCAACGTCCGCACCACCAATGCGGCACGTACCAGCCTCGGCAAGGCCCTTGAAGTCGCCTTTACCGGTGGATCAGTCATGGGAATGGGCGTTGTTGGCATCGGTGTTCTTGGGCTTAGCACGCTCTTCATCATCTACTCCAATATGTTTGGCGTAGACAACCAGCAAAACCTCAACCAGGTCATAACCATCATCACCGGCTTCTCATTCGGAGCCTCATCCATCGCCCTCTTTGCCCGTGTGGGTGGCGGTATCTATACCAAAGCCGCTGACGTTGGCGCCGACCTCGTTGGAAAAGTAGAGGCCGGCATCCCGGAAGACCACCCACTCAATCCTGCTACCATCGCAGATAACGTTGGTGACAACGTTGGCGACGTGGCTGGTATGGGTGCTGACCTATTTGAGTCGTATGTAGGATCCATTGTTGGTACCATGGTACTCGGTGCTGCGTTTATGGTTCCTGGCTTCAGCGACAATTTTGAAGGGCTCTCAGCCGTACTGCTTCCTCTTGTTCTTGCCGGTGTCGGTATCATCATGTCATTCCTCGGCACCTTCTTCGTGAAAGTCCGTGAAGGTGGCAATCCCCAAACAGCACTCAATACAGGCGAGATTGTTTCTTCGGTGATCATGATCGCGGCATCATGGTTCATTATCAAGTGGATGCTCCCGGCGGAATGGTGGTTCAAGGATCCCCTCTATGCCTGGGCTGACCCCGTGAAAGGCACTCTGTATACTTCGACCGGCATTTTCTTTGCTACCGTAATCGGTCTTGTCGCTGGCGTGGTGATCGGTTTGATTACCGAACATTATACGGGAATGGGCAAGGGCCCTGTGAATTCCATCGTTCGGCAGTCTTCTACTGGAGCAGCAACCAACATTATCGCCGGCCTTGGTGTGGGCATGATGTCGACGATGTGGCCGATCCTCATTATTGCTTTGTCGATTATTGGCGCCTTCTATTTTGGCGGCCTCTATGGTATCGCGATCGCTGCCGTAGGCATGCTTTCCAATCTCGGTATCCAATTGGCCGTTGATGCTTACGGTCCCATTTCTGACAACGCCGGTGGTATCGCCGAGATGTCGGAGCTTCCCAAAGAAGTACGGTCTCGTACCGACAAACTGGATGCTGTTGGGAATACCACAGCTGCCATCGGAAAGGGCTTTGCTATCGCATCGGCTGCCCTTACCGCATTGGCCCTGTTCGGCGCTTTCATGACCACAGCCCACGTCAGCTCCATCGACGTTTCTAAAGCCAATGTTATGGCAGGACTTTTCATCGGTGGTATGCTGCCGTTTGTATTTTCTGCCCTCGCCATGGGCGCTGTTGGGCGAGCTGCCATGAGTATGATTGAAGAAGTTCGACGTCAGTTCAATGATATTCCCGCTTTGAAAGCAGCCTTGGCCGCCATGAAGCGCAACGGCGACAAGGAAATGAAAGACTGGTCTGCAGATGATTTGAAAATTTTCCACGAAGCCGATGGCAAAGCTGAGTATGGCAAGTGCGTGGAAATTTCTACACAGGCTGCCCTTAGACAAATGGTCCTGCCAGGTCTGATGGCCGTTATCGTTCCTGTAGTGATTGCATTCATGCCGGGCTTCGGTGTTGAGGCGCTTGGCGGCATGTTGGCCGGCGTTACAGTGACCGGTGTACTCATGGCAATCTTCCAGTCCAACGCCGGTGGCGCGTGGGACAATGCCAAGAAGAGTTTTGAAGAAGGTGTGGACATCAACGGAACTATGTACTACAAGAAATCTGATCCGCACAAGGCAGCTGTTGTTGGTGATACGGTTGGCGATCCCTTCAAGGACACCTCCGGTCCGTCGCTCAACATCCTGCTGAAATTGATGTCGGTCGTGGCCCTTGTGATAGCCCCTCTGCTAGCCCCTGCCGTGGAGCCCGTTTCGAAGGAAATTGTACCTGTTGAGGTTATTATGACCCAAGAGCCGGTCGCAGATGTGCCGGCTGCCTCTGACAGCACCGCCGTTATGAAATAACAGTAAGGCTTAAACCTCAAAAAAGCCTCCCCTACGGGAGGCTTTTTTTATATAACTTTCGCTCATATCCTATCGGTATGCGCTTCATAATTTTGGCCATTTTGTTCATTTCCTGGGGGACCGGGTTTTCGCAGGACAACATCCTGGGCAAGTGGAAGACCATCGACGATTCAACCGGGGAACCCCGGTCCATTGTCGAAATCGTGGAGACCAATAACAAGATTTTCGGGAAGGTGGTCAAGATCTTTCCTCGGCCTAACCTTGACCCAGACCCCGTCTGCAAGAAATGCAGTCCGGATGACCCCCGGTTCAACAAGAAGATCATCGGCATGGAAATCATCCGAAATCTGAAGAAACGCGGTGAAGAATACAGCGACGGTGATATCCTGGACCCGGAGAATGGAAAGGTCTATCGGTCAAAGATCTGGACGGAAGGCAAAGTTCTCAAGGTGAGGGGTTACTGGGGCCCCTTCTACCGTACTCAGACATGGCACCGAGCCGAGTAACCGTTCATAGGTAAGTACTGATCGTTAAACCTGAATTATCTGCATTTCAACCCGTTATAAGGTTACCACCGTGGCATATCGCGTATTTAAAACCGGCTCTGAGATGAACGAAAAGGACCTTTTTGAGAGGATTCAAAAAGGTGATGAAAAGGCCCTGGAGGTCATCTATAAGAAGTATTACCGGATGATGACGAAAATGGTCGTCACCAACAGTGGTACGGAAGAAGAGGCCAGGGATGTGTATCAGGATGCGCTGGTGGTTTTTTGGCAAAAGGCCTCCTCCGGCAACCTGGTCCTTACGTCCAAGATGAGTACCTATATCTACAGCGTCTGTCAGAACCTGTGGAGAAAGGAGCTCGAACGAAAGAAGAGGCTGTCGAACGAAGAAGCAGATGCCTCTGAATCGATGGACCTCGACAGTGGAGAAAGGGAAAAAATAATTGCCAAATGCCTGGAACAGCTGGGCGAGACGTGTAGAAAAGTATTGATGTACTATTATTTTGACGAGTTATCCATGCAGGACATTGCCGACAAGCTTGGTTTTGCCAACACGGATACCGCCAAAACAAAAAAATATAAGTGTAAACAAAAGCTCGATGAACTGGTCAAAGCACAGTATTCGGAGCGTGACTTTTTGGATTAAGTACTATGATGAATTTTGAAAAGATAGATGACTATCTAGCCAACCGGCTACCCGCAGACGAACGGAAGGCGTTTGAGCAGGAGATCTCGGGTGATCCGGCGCTTCAGGAAGAAGTGGCGTTTCAACAGAAGATTGTCGAAGGCGTGCGCCATGCCCGCGCTGCCGAACTCAAACAAATGCTCAACAACGTACCCGTATCCTCCGGAGGCTGGAGCGTTGGAAGAATTACCGCTGGCGTTATGGTAGCCGGTGCCGTTGCCACCGCCCTATATTATATAAATATCAAGGAGGCGCCCATCAATCCCGATAAAGATGTACCAGCGGTGATCGTGCAGCCGGAGTCACCCGACACCGCGCCTGCAGCGGCAGAACCGGAGGTCAATGTGCCTGCCACGGAAGAACCCACCAGGAAATCAGAACCAGCCAAACGGAAGGCCGTGACGCCGGTGCAGAAGCCTGACATCCAGGTTGTCGATCCTTCGGCAGAGCTAACGGAAACAGCGGAGCAGACAGACCCTTCACCGGTGAGCACCACCATGACGGTATCAAAAATGGAAGTCGTCACCACGCCGGCGAGTAAGAAGTACAATTTCCACTATCAATTCAGTGAAGGTAAGCTGATGCTGTACGGACCATTCGACAATAGTCTGTACGAAATTCTGGAAATCAATGGCGGCAGCCACGCCGTATTCCTGTTCTACAGGGAGAACTATTTCCTCCTTGATGAAGGTCAGCATGAGATCACCGGTCTCACGGCCATCCGCGACGGACAACTGCTGATGAAATTGAAAGAATACCGTAACCGATAACATCAAACCCCTCCAGCGAGGGGTTTTTTTTCGCCAAAATCGCCGGGTGTTGCTATCTTTGAGCCTTCATGCCGGCAGATTATAAGTCAAAACCCAAAAAACTGGGAAGTTATCCTTTCATCAGCGTGGTGCTCAGCATTACGCTGGCCCTGTTTGTCATCGGCTTGTTTGGGGTGTTGCTCATTTATTCGCAGGAACTGGGCAGGTTGGTAAAGGAAAACGTCCGTATTCAGGTCTACCTGAAATCCACCGTATCGGAAGATGAGCTAAAGGCGCTCAGGAAGGAACTGCGAACGTCGCCCTTCATTCTGAAGGATTCGACACGAAATCCACTAACGTTTGTATCAAGACAGGAGGCTGCAAAAAAGTTTATCGAAGATACCGGTGAAGACTTCCAGAAATTTCTTGGCGAAAACCCCCTGCGCGATGCCTTTCTGGTTACTGTCGATCCGGCATTCCACGACAAGAAACAGTTGGCAGAAATCAAGGCTACTCTTGAAAAGAACAAGAGTGTATTCCAGGTCTATTACGTCGACAGCCTGATAGAATCCGTCAACAAGAACATTGCCAAAATCGGGCTGGTGCTCCTCGGCATCGCTTCGGTCCTGCTTCTGGTTGTTGTTCTGCTGATCAACAATACACTTCGCCTGGCCCTCTTCTCACAGCGATTCCTTATTAGAAGCATGCAACTGGTTGGTGCAACAAGAACATTTATTCAAGGTCCGTTCATTCTCCGGTCTATGCTGCTCGGCGCCGTCTCCGGGGTAATCGCCTCGGTGTTGCTATGGGGATTAATCCGGTACGGCCATCGACGTGTCGAAGAACTGCAAATGCTGGAAAACCAAAACAGGATTTTGATCCTCCTTGCCAGTTTGCTTGCATTGGGTATTTTTGTCGCCGCCGTCAGCACCTGGCGTGCCGTAGCCAAATATCTTAAACTTTCCCTCGACGAACTCTATTGAACCCATGAGCAAACTTCCCTTTGGCAAGAAAAACTATCAGTTGATGGTCATCGGCCTCGCCGTTGTTACGGTTGGCTTTATTACCATGGCCCTCGACACAGAACCCCATGGTTTCGGCGTGTTGGGTCTTACCATTGGACCGATCATTGTGGTGGCTGGTTTTATTGTTGAAATCTTCGCCATTCTCCACCGTCCTTCAGACCGTTAGTCCACACCATGTCTTATCTGCAGGCCATATTGCTCGCGGTCATCGAAGGCATCACGGAGTTCCTGCCAATATCGTCCACGGGTCATATGATCATCGGCTCCACGGCCATGGGTATTGCCTCCGATCCCTTTGTCAAGGCCTTCACGGTGGCCATCCAATTTGGCGCCATCCTCTCAGTAATCGTGCTTTACTGGAGCCGCTTCTGGCAGTCGCTGAAGTTCTACTATGTCCTTGCACTTGCTTTTATCCCAGCTGCCGTCATCGGATTTCTGCTCAACGATTTCATCGATGCCATGCTCGAGCGGGCGGACGTCGTCGGCTGGATGTTGATTGCCGGGGGCGTTGTATTGCTGTATGTTGACAAGTACTTTGCCCGGACCATTGAAGCTGGCTCCACCTCTGTTTCATATCCGAGTGCGCTCAAAATCGGCTTGTTTCAATGTCTGGCGATGATACCTGGCGTGTCGCGGTCGGCGGCGACCATTATCGGCGGCTTGAGTGTCGGGTTGAATCGCAGAACAGCGGCTGAGTTTTCTTTTTTCCTTGCCATCCCAACGATGCTGGCGGCTACCGTGTACAAACTCGGAAAGTTCTACCTCGACGGAAACACATACGGTGGTGAACAGTTGATGCTCCTGCTCATCGGCAACCTGGTTGCATTTCTTGTCGCCATGGCCGCTATCAAACTATTCATTGAATATCTCACGCGCAACGGATTCCGGATCTTCGGTTGGTACCGCATTGTCGTGGGAACCATCATCCTTGGTCTGTACTATTTTGGTTCGGGTATTGAAATGATCTGATGGAAACCCAGGACGGAACCGTGCTGTTGGTAAATAAACCTTTGGAGTGGACAAGCTTTGACGTGGTCAATAAGCTTCGTTACACACTTCAGACAAAAAAGATTGGTCATGCGGGTACCCTTGATCCCCTGGCAACGGGCCTTCTCATCATCTGTACCGGGAAAATGACCAAACGAATCGATGAGTTCCAGGGTATGGAAAAGGAATACACAGGAACCTTGACGCTTGGCCAAACAACACCATCATACGATCTGGAGACCGAGCCATCACCGGCTGTTGACATCACAGGTATTTCAGAAGATCAGGTAAAGGTGGCCGCCCAAACGTTTGTCGGCGCTATCCAGCAAGTGCCTCCAGCGCATTCATCCATCAAAGTCGGTGGCAAGCGATCGTATGAGCTCGCTCGGAAAGGTGTAGCGATTGAACTGAAGCCGCGCACTGTGAACATCAATGTTTTTGAAATTACCCAATGCCGGTTTCCACATGTCGACTTCCGGGTGGTATGTTCGAAAGGCACCTATATCCGCAGTCTGGCCCACGACCTGGGAATCAAACTCGGCGTCGGCGCCCATCTCTCCGCCTTGTGCAGGACACGAATTGGAATGTTTGAACTTGGTAAGGCAGAGACAATCGACGAGATAAAGGCCAGGTATAGCCAAACCGGAAACGAAAAGCCAGCCGCGCTGAGCAACGGGTAGCATGAAAATCTATCACACACCCGATGATTTCTCCCGGCTTGCATACGCTGTCGTCACGAGTGGTACTTTTGACGGGGTGCATCTGGGGCATCAGAAGGTGCTGAACCGGCTAAAAGAAACCGCCGACCGAAACAAAGGCGAAACCGTTGTGATTACGTTCTGGCCACATCCCAGGCTGGTGCTGCACCCGGAAGATCAGTCGCTGAAACTATTGAACACATTCGAGGAGAAAGCTGAACTGCTGAAGCAAGAAGGCATACAACATCTTGTGCGCATACCTTTCACCCGGGAATTCTCACAACTCAGTTCATCCGAGTTTGTCAAACGCATTCTGGTCGACGCCATCGGCACTCGCAAATTGGTGATCGGTTACGACCATCACTTTGGCAAGAACCGTGAAGGCAGCTTCGAACAACTTCGGCTATCCAGCGCGGGTCATGGATTTGATGTGGAGGAGATCCCCGCCCAGGACATAGACCACATCACCGTCAGTTCCTCGGCCATTCGGCGTGCACTGGAATCCGGCGACGTGAGTACCGCTTCTCATCTCCTTGGCCGCTCCTACTCACTTTCAGGAATCGTCGTTAAAGGAGATAAACTGGGGCGTGTCATGGGCTACCCGACAGCCAATATCTCTGTGGAGTCGCACTTCAAGCTCATTCCCTCGGATGGGATTTACGCTGTGCGTGTCCAACATGGCGGGCATTGGCACAAAGGGATGTTGTATATTGGTGTGCGGCCGACCGTCGACGGTGTGCGACGGTCAATTGAAGTCAATATTTTTGACTTTGACAGCGATATTTACGGAGAATCCCTCACCGTGACTTTTGAGCAGCTATTGCGCAGCGATGCCCGGTTCAATGACCTGGAGGCTCTGAAGAGCCAGCTTGACAAGGACAAACAGCTGGCACAAGAGGCGCTCAGGAAGTTTCAGTGACAAGGACTCATTAAAACAATTCATCATGATCAACAAAGTGGTCAGCAACGCCGACGAAGCTATCCATGACATTCCTGACAATGTCACATTAATGATCGGCGGCTTCGGACTCAGCGGTATTCCCGAAAATTGTCTTGCTGCCCTACTTCGAAAGGGCACGAAAGGACTCACCTGCATATCCAACAATGCGGGCGTTGACAATTTCGGAATTGGGTTGCTGCTCAAATCACATCAGGTAAAGAAGATGATTTCTTCCTATGTCGGCGAGAATGAAGAGTTTGAACGTCAACTGCTTTCCGGTGAGCTCGAAGTGGACTTAATTCCTCAAGGCACCTTAGCTGAACGCATCCGTGCGGGTGGCGCAGGCATTCCAGCCTTCTTCACACCCGCTGGTGTCGGCACCGAGGTCGCCGAAGGCAAAGAAACCCGAACCTTCGACGGTAAAGTATACCTGATGGAGCGGTGGTTGCGAGCCGACTTCTCCATGGTTAAAGCCTGGAAAGGCGATCATCTCGGCAACCTCATGTACCGCGGCACAGCACGTAACTTTAACCCCATGATGGCTGCAGCGGGAACGGTCACCATCGCAGAAGTTGAGCACCTGGTTGAACCCGGTGAACTGGATCCGAATACGGTCCATACACCGGGGATTTATGTGCATAGAATCTTTAAGGGAGTGAACTATGAAAAGAGAATTGAACAAAGGACGGTAACGAATTTGAAAATTTGAAGATTCAGCAATTTGAAAATTGTCCGGAAAACCGTCACGATTCAATAGGGAGAATGCAGATGCAAGCGTGCAATTATGCAGTCCAAACCAAAACCGACTGCACCATGAGAAACGATCGAGATAACCTCATTGTGGAAATGACCACAGATTTTGCCTTAATAGATGAAACTGGGTATTGGCTTATCCTCTGTATGCGGGCCAAATCCTACCCTAATCCTGATCCTGAACTACTTAGCAAGTTGAATGACATTCTCCGGATCATTTCCAAAATCATTTCTTCATCCAAGAACAAAAACTCAGACATTTCGTAACACTCATTCTCAAAATTTCAAATTGCCAAATTTCCAAATTCAATGTTAGATAAAATCGGAATCGCCAAGCGCATCGCCCAGGAAGTTCGGGACGGGATGTACATCAACCTTGGAATAGGGATACCCACGCTCGTGGCCAATTACATTCCGGAAAAAATCCATGTCATTCTTCAGTCGGAGAACGGATTGCTGGGGATCGGACCATTTCCTACGGAAGATCAGGTGGATCCGGACTTAATTAATGCAGGAAAACAGACCATTACAATGGTACCGGGATCGGCCTTGTTCAGCAGCGCGGAAAGTTTCGGGATGATTCGGAGCGGGAAAGTAGATCTGACGATCCTGGGCGCCATGGAAGTCTCTGAGGAAGGTGATATTGCCAACTGGAAGGTGCCGGGCAAGATGGTGAAGGGCATGGGCGGGGCTATGGACCTCGTCGCTTCGGCAAAGAATATTATTGTCGCCATGCAGCACTGCAGCAAGGATGGAGCCTCAAAACTATTGAAGAAGTGTTCGTTGCCGATCACCGGGCTTCGCTGCGTCAGACGCATTGTAACCGATATGGCCGTGCTCGAGATAATGCCTGAAGGCGGATTCCGGTTACTGGAGCGGGCCCCGGGGATTACGGTTGACCAGATTCGGAAGGCTACCGAGGGCAGGCTTCTGGCTGACGACAATGTACCCGAAATGAGCCTCTGATAAACCTGTTAGTTTTGCGACATGAAGAAATCTACCATACACTTTACCGTCCACCTCGACGACAGCAACACCCCGGAGAAGATCGAATGGGATGCCACCGATAAGCCCGAGGCCGGGTTGTCAGAAACCAAGTCAATCAGTATAGCATTGTGGGACCACGTCCAGAAGAATACCATGCGTATCGATCTGTGGGCCAAGGACATGCCTGTGGAAGAGATGAAGCGCTTTTACATTGACTGCATCGGAGGCCTCAGCCAAAGTGTGTTGTCGGCAACCGGCGATGAGCATATGGCCGCCGAAATGGATACACTTTGCGAGCGATTGGCCCGGCATGTCCGGGAAACAGGGCGAGGATAGTCTTGCCGTTTGGACCCTTGTCTTGACCCTGCAAGTCATCAAAATTCAAACCCAACAATCGTTTGTTTTTGGGTAATTTCTTGTAGATTTAGCTGAATAAACCATCTATTTATATGAAAAAATTCTACAAGTGGTCGCTTCTGCCCTTATTTCTTTTGCTGGGCAGCGCGAATGTTTTGGCGCAGTCCACGACCATTTCCGGAACTGTGAAAGACAGTGCCGGAGATCCTCTTCCCGGGGTGAATATCGTGGTCAAGGGAACGGTGGCTGGAACGATAACGGACGTGCGCGGACAGTATAACCTCACCGTTAAGCAGGCGCCTCCCTTTACGCTATCCTTCACTTTCGTCGGCCTCCAGTCGCAGGAAGTTCAGGTAACTGATGCCACTTCTACCTTCGACATCTCCATGGAAGAAGGTAGCATCCTGGGACAGGAAGTGGTTGTTTCAGGTACACGATATCCTGAAAGCTATCTCAAATCAGGTGTCAGTATTTCCAAAATGGATATTCTGGATATCCGTCAGGCTCCCACGCCAGACTTTTACGATGGTTTGGCCAACATGCCCGGTGTACAGGCAAGTTCAGGCAGTTTGAATTTCACTGCCATCAATACGCGCAGTTTTGCCACCATCGCCAACGTGCGTTTCGTACAGTGGGTTGATGGCATGGACACACAGGCGCCCCTACTCAACTTCCCTACCGGTAACATCATCGGTATTGGCGAACTGGATGCGGAAAGCATGGAGTTGATACCCGGTGCTTCCTCAGCACTATATGGTCCCAACGCCTTCAACGGAATCCTCATCATGAAGAGCAAGAGTCCGTTTGAATACCAGGGACTTAGCGCCCAGGTAAAATATGGTATTACCAAGCAGAGCGATGTACCTTCCAACCCGATCGCACAGTACAGCCTGCGCTACGCCAAGGCATTCAATAACAAATTCGCCTTCAAGATCAACGCCTCCATGATGCAAGCAAAAGACTGGTTGGGCAATGACTATAAGACGGACCGGCGGTTCCCGGAATCAACAACTGCCCTGAGCGGCACAAATAATTTTGACGGCCTCAATCTCTATGGAGATGAATTCCAGATACCCAATCTTGCAGCTTCCTTCCCGGCGATAGGCGTGGTTACGCGTACGGGTTTTCGCGAAGAAGACCTCGTCGATGATCGCGAAGCCAAAAGTGTCAAGTTTGACGGAGCCCTTCATTACAGAATAACAGATAAAATAGAAGCCCTTTACAACTATCGCTATGGCGGCGGTAGTTCAATATACCAGGGAACTGAAAAGTACGCGCTTCGTGATTTCACGCAACAGTTTCATAAACTGGAAGTGCGCGGAGACAACTTCTTTGTCCGTGCCTATCAGACGGCCACCGATGCAGGCAAGTCCTATAACCTGAGCGCCTTGGGTGCCTACATGAACGAAACGTACAATCCTTCCTCTGTGCCTGGCAATCCTTCTGCAGGATGGGTTCCAGAGTACCTTTTTGCTATGCAGGGTTATGTTCCTGGGGTTCCCGCAGGAAACAACGCTGCTGCCAGGGCCTTTGCAGACCGCAACCGTCCTGTGCCGGGTACGGCTGAGTTTACCAACCTTGTTAACGCCGTTAAAGCCAATTTTTTCCAGAAAGTACCTACTGGCACTTGGACAGACCCTAGCGGTGGCTCGCACGCGGTTGCGAATGGCGCTTCCTTCATCGACAATTCCAAATTGCTTCACTTTGAGGGCAATTACCAGTTCAAGGACATGATTGATTGGGCTGATGTGCAGGTTGGTGGCAACTGGAGACAGTATGACCTGTTCTCCAACGGTACGATCTTCAATGAAGCTCCGGATGACGGTGTTAATTTTCAGCGAATCAAAATCAATGAGTATGGCATGTACGGCGTGATCGCCAAGACATTTGCTGAAAAACTCCGCGCCACCGCCTCGGTACGCTACGATAAGAATGAGAACTTCAAAGGGCAGGTTACCCCTCGCCTGACGTTGGTTTATGAAGTAGCGCCAGACAACAATATCCGTGCTTCTATACAGACCGGCTTCCGTAACCCGGACACCCAGGCTCAATTCATTTACTTCCCTTCTTCTGGCGGTACGCTTGTTGGAAGCACCGAGCGCAATGCAGCAAGGTACGGTCTCCACAACGGAGGTGCCTGGACGCAAGTTTCCTACAACCAGTTCTTTGCCGCTGGTGGTCGATTGGACCCAACTACCGGTGATCCCATTAACCCTGCCTCCAATCCTACCGCGTCATCCTTGCTTCAGACAGCCAATGTGGCCTACGTACAACCCGAGAAACTCGTATCCGGTGAAATCGGTTACAAGGCCCTCATGATGGATAAGAAACTGCTCTTCGACTTCAGTGGATTTTATACCAACTACACCGGTTTTATTGGCGGACAGATTATGGTGAACAAGTTTCCTGTTACGCACCAGAATGTTACATCTGCACCCGGTTTATTGTACGCTCCTTACGTCAATTCCTCGAAGGATGTGACCTCTTTTGGCGTTGGTCTTGACTTTGCCTACAAACTGCCGAGCAATTTCGAACTCAATGGTAACTACAACTATGCCAACTACACAGCCGATGAGGACGCAGATTTCCGTGCAGGATTTAATACGCCAAAGAATCGTGGATCGATCGGTATCAGTAATCGCAAGATCTTCGACAACTTTGGAGCGAGCATCAACTACCGGTATCAAACTGCCTTCCTGTGGGAATCATCCTATGGAACGTGGATTGTTCCGGAGTTCGGTGTTCTCGATGCGCAGGTCAGCTACAAAATGTCCTCGATCAAGTCTGTATTTAAGCTTGGCGCCACCAACCTTGGCGGAGGCGACTATCGCACCAACCTCGGGGCTCCTTTTGTAGGACAGCAGTACTATGTCTCCATCACATTTGACGAGTTCCTGAAATAATCCTTCCTAAATCGAGAATCACCATGAAAACAAATAAAATAGCATCCATCGTTCTGCTGACGGCCCTTCTTGTCGGGGCATGCAAACAAACTCCGATTATTCCGGTACCTCCGCCAGGTCCGGAGCCCGGTCCAACCCCTACTACAGGTTCCGCTAACTTCACCAAGTTTGTGGCTGTTGGGAACTCGTTTGTAGCGGGTGTACAGGGAGGTGCCTTGTTCACCGAGGGTCAGAACAATTCCCTGGCTGCCATTCTCCACAAGCAATTTCAATTGGTTGGTGCCCCAGCCACATTTAATCAGCCGAACATCAACGCTACATTAGGCTGGAACCTTTTCTTTGCCCAGCCCTTGCTGCCGCCTGGTTTGCCTCCGGACTTAACGAAACCTGTACTGGGCAGACTTCTTCTACAGTATGGAACCAATACACCAAGCTGCGCAACGGGAATCATTTCCCCAACTCCAAAACCCCAACCTTATGCCGTTGGGAATCTAGAGGCTGTGCCCAATCCTACTTTGAATCCTGCTTTCATTTATGGAAACGGCTCTACCAAGGCGGCTCTCAACAATTTTGCTATCCCCGCGATAACATTGGGACAAACACTAACACCTGCCACTGGCAATTGGGGAAACCCCAACCCGGCTGTTGGGTTTAGTCCGTTCTACGCGCGTCTTGCCTTCCCTGGAACCGGTACGGCTACCATTTTGGGCGTTACTCCCGGTGCAGGCGATGTTGCTGCTGCGGGCGGCACGTTCTTCATGCTTTGGCTGGGGCTGGATGACTTCTTCCTCTACGCCGCATTCGGCGGTGATCCCACCTTGGCGCCGCTAACATCTTCGGCCGCATTTGCAGGCCAGTATGCACTGGCAGTTGGAAACCTTCTCGCATCGAATCCTAATCTGAATGGGGTTGTGGGCAACTTCCCCAATATCTTTGCGATGCCGCATTTTACTTCGGTGCCATACAATGCGATTCCACTTGATGCCGCTACGGCAACAGCCGTGAGCACTGGATTCGCCGGCTACAATGCCGCACTTGACGGACTTATTGCCAATGCAGGCCTTTTTGGAATATCCCCAGCACTGGTAACTGAAATCGGAACCAGAAAAGTCAACTTTTCTGCGAAGTGCGACAACAGCATCCTAATCCTCGATGAGACATTGACAAACCTAGGACCCTATTTTGATGCCTTGCAGGGTGCAGGGGCCATAACGGCGCCACAGCGTGCTGCATTGACACCGTATCAACAGGTTCGTCAAACAACTTCGGCAGACATCATTCCGCTTTCTGCAGGCTCAATACTGGGCACAACCGTTGGTGGAAATCCACTTATGGTAAATGGTGTTTCTGTTCCTTTGGCTGACCGGTATGTCCTGATTCCTTCAGAGATCCTGGCCATCAACAATGCCCGGACTGCATTCAATACCACCGTGGCGTCAATAGCTGCCGCAAACTCCACACGACTTGCCCTTGCGGATGTTGATGCTCATTACAATTCTCTGTTGACCGCCAAACTCGCGGTGCTGAATGGCGTGACCATTACTCCCAATATCAATCCTCCAACAGGAATCTATTCTGAGGATGGCGTACACCCGAATACCAGGGGATATGCCTGGTTAAGCCACGCATTTATCTCGGCGATTAACGCCAAGTTCTCCGCAACCATACCGCTTACGGATATTAGCCAGTACAAGGCAACGGGCCTCCCCATCCCCTAGTCTCTTAGTCAGAAGTTTCAACAAAAAAAGGACCCTGAAATTTCAGGGTCCTTTTTCTTTCCAAGGGAGGTATTGTCTATTAGAAGAGCTCCTTCCCAATCTTATAGATGGGATCAGACTTTCCCATTGAATAAAAGTGCAGTGTCGGCACACCAAACTTGATTAACTCCTTTGATTGCTGTACAGCCCACTCAATGCCAACCTGCTTGACGGCCGCATTGTCTTTACATTTCTCAACCTCATCAGTAAGTTCCGTTGGCAGATCAATGTGAAATATGGTCGGTAACACATTGGCTTGTGACTTGGTGGTAATCGGTTTGATACCCGGAATGATCGGAACCTGAATTCCTGCCTCACGACATTGTGTGACGAAATCAACGTATTTCTTATTATCAAAGAACATCTGGGTGACGATGTATTCCGCCCCCATATCCACCTTCAACTTGAGATATTTAAGATCTGCCTTCAGGTTGGGAGCCGCGAAATGCTTTTCAGGATATCCGGCAACACCCACACAAAAGTTCGTGGGCGAAGCATTGCCCAGATCTTCATCCAAAAATTTGCCCTTGTTCATCCCAACGATCTGACCCAGGAGCTCAGAAGCAAACCGGTGTCCATCCGACTCCGGTGCAAACCTTCCCTCCGACTTGATGGCGTCGCCCTGCAAGGCCAGCACGTTGTCTATGCCCAGAAAGTGAAGGTCAATCAGTGCGTTCTCTGTCTCCTCACGGGAAAATCCACCGCAGATAATGTGGGGCACTGTATCGATCTTGTAGTGGTTCTGGATGGCCGCACATATCCCGACCGTTCCCGGCCGCTTACGTGTTGCGGTCTTCTCCAGCAAACCACCCTCTTTCTTCTTGTAGACATATTCTTCGCGATGATATGTGACATCGATGAACGGAGGCTTGAACTCCATCAACGGATCCAGATTATCGAAAAGAGAACGGATGTTCTCACCCTTCAGTGGAGGGAGAATCTCGATGCTGAAAAGGGTTTTGCCCTTCGCGTTCTTGATGTGATCGATTACTTTCATGCTTAACGTTTCAACTTGTTTAATAAGCGAGTACCGGAGCCAGCCATCTTTCCACTTCTTCGATGGACATCCCCTTCCTTTTGGCATAGTCTTCCACCTGGTCCTTTCCTATTTTGCCCAGCCCAAAGTACCTGGATTGCGGATGAGAGAAATAGTATCCGCTCACCGAGGATGCAGGGAACATGGCAAAGGATTCCGTCAGTTCGATACCAGCAGTTTTCTCCGGCGATAGCAATTCAAAGAGTGTTCTCTTTTCCGTGTGATCAGGACAGGCAGGATAGCCCGGCGCGGGACGAATACCATCGTATTCCTCCGAGATCATCTGATCCGTCGAAAGTTTTTCATTCCTGGCATACCCCCACCACTCAGTCCTCACTTTAGCATGCAGACACTCAGCGAAGGCCTCTGCCAGGCGATCGGCAAGCGCTTTGGCCATGATCTCCTGATAGTCGTCATGCTGCGCCTTAAGCGGTGAAATCAGTTTTTCAAGGCCTATGCCCGCTGTAACAGCAAACATGCCGATATAATCCTTATGCCCACTCGACTGTGGGGCGATAAAGTCCGCCAGGCAGAAATTGGGAAGGTTTGCCGCCTTCTTGTTTTGTTGCCTGAGAAAGTGTAACCGGGTGAGTTCGCTCGTCATTTCCCGGTCGCGGTACAGAATGACATCATCGGTAGCCGTTCGATGCGCAGGGTAAAATGCCAGGACACCGTTTGCCTGGAGCCTTCGGCCAGCGACGATCGTATCCAGCATCTTCTGAGCGTCATCGTACAGACGCTGAGCTTCTGCCCCCACGATGCCGTCCTTGAGTATATCCGGATAGCGGCCAGACAACATCCAGGTCTGGAAGAAGGGCGTCCAGTCAATGTACTTTCTGATTTCCTCCAATGGATAATTCAGAAACTCCCGCTTGCCCACAAAAACCGGTGACGGGGCTACAAAGTTTTCCCAGTCGATGACCACAAGGTTTCTCCTGGCCTCGTCGAGGGAGATGTAATTCTTTTCGAGCTGCCTGCCTTCGTGTTCGATCCGCATGCGCGCGTATTCACTCTTGAAGCGCTCCTTGATCTTTCCCCTGGACTCCGGGTTGATCAACTCACTGGCAACAGGAACTGAACGGGAAGCGTCGAGTACATGAATGACCGGACCGTCGTAGCACGGGTCAATCTTTACAGCCGTATGAATTCGGGAAGTGGTGGCTCCACCGATGAGCAGCGGGAGTTCCATTTTATCGTGCTGCATTTCTTTCGCCACGTGCACCATTTCATCGAGCGACGGTGTTATCAAACCGCTTAAGCCAATGATATCAACTTTCTCGCGTCGGGCCGCTTCAAGTATTTTCTCTGACGGCACCATGACACCCAGGTCAACCACTTCATAGTTGTTGCAGGCTAACACCACGCCAACGATGTTCTTGCCGATGTCATGGACATCGCCTTTTACGGTGGCCATTAAGATTCTAGCGGCCGGCTTCCCCACCTGCCCACTTCGACGTTTTTCCTCTTCGAGATATGGGGTCAGGTAAGCCACTGCCTTCTTCATCACCCGTGCACTTTTCACCACCTGGGGCAAGAACATCTTCCCCGCGCCAAACAAATCTCCGACAACATTCATCCCGGCCATGAGTGGGCCCTCAATGACGTGCAGAGGCTTCTCGAACTTGTGTCTGACTTCCTCTACATCCTGGTCGATAAAGTCAATAATCCCCTTGACAAGGGAATGTGTGATCCTGTCCTCTACCGGCTGCCTCCGCCATTCGTCATCCAGTTCCTTCTTCTTGGCAGAGCCTTTTACAGTCTCGGCAAACTCCAGCAGTCGCTCTGTGGCATCCTCTCGGCGGTTGAGGAGGACGTCCTCCACACGTTCCAGCAGGTCTTTGGGAATGTCGTCATAGACCGCCAGCATTGCGGGGTTAACAATACCCATGGTCATGCCGTTGCGTATGGCATGATAGAGAAAGGCCGAGTGCATGGCCTCCCGCACCAACTGGTTTCCGCGGAAACTGAATGAGACGTTGCTTACGCCACCGCTGACCTGCGCATAAGGCAGATTTTCACGAATCCATTTGGTTGCACGAAAGAAATCAAGCGCGTAGTTTCTATGCTCATCGATTCCGGTAGCCACCGGAAAGATATTGGGGTCGAAGATGATGTCCTGGGGAGGAAAGTGCACTTCATTGACCAGTATATCATAGGCTCGCTTACAAATGTCAATTCTGCGCTGATAGGTATCCGCTTGCCCTTGCTCGTCAAAGGCCATAACGACGGCAGCGGCTCCATATCTTCTTACAAGTTTAGCCTGCCGCACAAACTCCTTCTCACCGGCCTTCATGCTGATCGAGTTTACAATGCTCTTTCCCTGCAGGCATTTCAGTCCGGCCTCAATGACATTCCATTTTGAGGAGTCCACCATGACCGGCAACCGGGCGATTTCCGGCTCGGAGGCCATCAGGTTCAGGAACCTGACCATGGCCGCTTCCGAATCGAGCATCCCTTCATCCATGTTGACATCAATAACTTGAGCGCCACCGCGCACCTGGTCTAAGGCAACTTCGAGTGCCTCGTCGAACTTGTCTTCCTTGATAAGTTTCAGGAACCGGGCCGAACCTGTAACATTTGTCCGTTCACCAATATTGACGAAGTTGGAAGCAGCTGTGACTTCTACAGACTCCAGTCCACTCAGTTTTAGGTGGCGGTCGATAGTCCATGGTCCATGGTCTATGGCAGATGCTCCATTGTTGATGGGTGGTTGAATTTTCGTCATCTATGCAATGGATTTTCTCAAAGCCTACGATTTGGAAACTTAGCAATGAGATCGCTAATCTCATCCGAAAGATCTACTGAACGTTGCCAAACCTTTAATCCTTCAAACTTAAATGCCATGTTCATCAAATTTTAATTAACCATGGGCCATCGACCATGGACTATTGACCATCGACTCCCTCAAGCAATAGAATCACTCTGGGCTTATACTTTCCCGCCAATTCAGCAATCACGCGAATGTGCTCTGGGGTTGTTCCACAACAGCCGCCCACGATATTGACCAGACCTTCATCCAGAAACTCCTTGATCTGTTCCCCCATCTCCTTGGGAGTTTGATCATAGTGTCCAAATTCATTTGGCAGGCCCGCATTGGGATAGGCGCTGACGAAAAAGGGTGCTTGTTCATTCAGTACCTGCAAGTATGGTCGTAGTGCCTTAGCACCCAGTGCGCAGTTGAGGCCAATACTCAGCAAGGGCACATGCGAAACGGAGATCAGAAATGCCTCGGTCGTCTGACCGGAAAGCGTACGTCCACTGGCATCAGTAATTGTTCCGGAAACCATGACTGGTACCTTGCGACCCAACTCGTCAAAGAGCTCCTCGATGGCAAATAGCGCGGCCTTTGCATTGAGTGTGTCAATAATCGTTTCGAGCAGGAGCAGATCAACTCCTCCGTCCATCAACGCCCTGGCCTGCTCCTTAAAAGCATCCTTAAGCTGATCAAAAGTTATTGCGCGAAATCCAGGATTGCTGACTTCCGGAGAAAGCGACGCGGTTTTGTTGGTGGGTCCCATGGCTCCAGCAACAAACCGCGGTTTGTGCGGTTCCTTAAGGGTAAACTCGTCGGCCACTTCCCTTGCAATCTTTGCCGACGAGAAGTTCAGATCATACACCGCATCTTCCAGGTGGTAATCCGCCTGGGCGATACGCGTACCGCTGAACGTATTGGTTTCGGCAATGTCTGCCCCAGCTTCAAAGTATTGCCTGTGGATATCACGAATGATGTCGGGACGGGTGATGGACAGGATATCGTTATTACCCTTCAGCGGATAAGCATGGCTGGAAAAGCGCTCTCCCCGAAAGTCCTTCTCCTCCAGTTTATGCCGCTGAATCATGGTGCCCATGGCCCCATCAAGGACAAGGATTCGCTGCTTTAATATGTTTTCGATCTTCACTCTTTCCGGCGTTTGGTCATGCTATCCAGAAAGAGCCATTGTGGTAGGCCTGCTTATCTTCTCCCGACATATGTCGGGATGGGAGTTAGCACCCGCGGTGGGTTGCTAAGACTTCACAGGGCCCAGTCCCTCGGTCTTTCTGGATAAGCACTGCAAAGAAAGCCAATAAGTTGTAAAAAATGAATAATTGAACTGTTTTTATGATTTCTCTCAGCAAGTATATCCGTGTTTAAGAGTTATTTTGTACCGTGGGTATGAAGATTGCCGCCATCGACATAGGGTCAAATGCCATTCGCTTTCAGGTCTCCAGTATTCTGGAGCGCGAGGACAAAATTCTCTTTAAGAAGCTTGAGTATGTTCGCTTTCCCCTCCGCCTTGGACACGATGTGTTTGGCACTAAACGGATCAGCAAAGCAAGCATAGAAAAATTCAAGAAACTCATGCAGACCTACAAGCTCCTGCTGGAACTCTATGAGGTCGACCACTATATGTTCTGCGCCACATCAGCCATGCGCGAATCAGAAAACGGACGTGAACTCGTAAAACAGGTCAAAAAAGAACTTGGAATCGAGATTAAAATCATCGACGGCCAACTTGAAGCTGAATTGATCAACCGGGCCATCTCATCCTTTCTTGACACAAGAACCTACCTCCATATCGATGTAGGCGGTGGCAGCACCGAGCTCAACTTGTTTGTCGAGGGCAAGAAGATCAAAACAAGGTCCTTTAAGGTCGGCTCCGTCCGTGTTCTCGAGCATCATGACTCTCCGCTGGCCTGGAAGGAAATGGAGAAGTGGGTTAAAGACAATATCCATACAGACTTCGGCAAAGTGATTGCAGTCGGAACCGGCGGCAACATCAGCAAGCTTTTCGAACTCTCTCAGACCAAGCCTGGAAAATCAATGTCTTTGAAGACGTTGGTTGACACCCGCAAAATGGTTGAGGAACACACCATGGAGGAACGGATCTACGACATGCAGATGAACCCTGACCGCGCTGATGTCATTGTACCGGCCAGCAGAATCTATATACAGGTCATGGAATGGGCGCGCGCCAAACGCATGATTGTCCCCGAAGTAGGTCTCAAAGACGGCATCCTTTTGTACCTGTATGAAAAGTTCCGCCATCTGAAAAGGGTTCAGTTTGTGAATGCGGAAGACCAGTCGCAAGGAAGAAAAACCACGCGCGTTCGTTAGGCAGAAATCAGAAATCAGTAGACAGGGACCACTAAAACAGATGAACGTCCTGAATGGTGTCGCTGGTCACTCCATAGAACTCGTCATGAATATTAAACGGAGGATCGCCGTTGCGTTCCTTTACCATATAGGTTCCATCTTCCTTCATAATGTATGCATTGACATTATCCCGGAGATTAAACACCAGGATATTCATCAATTGCTTTTGCAGTAATTCCTGTTCCAGAAGAACCAATGATTCAATTCGCCGGTCGAAGCTCCGCACCATGGCATCGGCACTACCGATATAGATCTTCGGCTTGCCGGCATTGTGAAAATAGTAGATCCGCGAATGTTCCAGGTAATCGCCCACGATAGAAATCACTTCAATGTTGTCACTCAGTCCCGCCCGGCCAGGTCGGAGACAACACATCCCTCTGACAATCAGCTTAATGGAGACACCTGCCTGGCTTGCGCTGTAAAGCGCATCAATGAATTCCTTATCCTGGATGGAGTTCAGCTTGATCACAACCCCTGATGGCAAACCCTGACGCGCATGATCCGCTTCCCGCTTCACCAGGTTGCACAACTCAGTTCGCATGTCGCGGGGTGAGGTGATCAGGTTGCGATAGCTCGTAGGTTGAGAGTGACCGGTAATGACATTAAAGAATTCGGAGACATCGCTGGCATACGTCTCCTGGGTAGTCAGTAAACCAATGTCAGTATAAAGCCTGGACGTCGTCTCATTATAGTTTCCGCTGGCGATGTGGACATATCGCAATACCCGGTCATCGGGCTCACGCCGGACAATCAGCAATAATTTTGTATGGGTCTTCAAGGCGCCAAAACCATAAATAACAAAGCATCCTGCCCGCTGCAGTCGTTGCGCCTCCCGCAGGTTATTCTCTTCATCGAACCGCGCTTTGACTTCAAACAACACCGAAACATGCTTGCCGTTTTCAGCAGCCTTGAGCAGTGCAGCGCTGATCCTCGATTCCTTGGCCAGCCGATAGATGGTAATCTTGATCGACAATACCATAGGATCATCAGCGGCCTTCTCCAGGAGCTCAAGGACAGGCTCCATGGAGTTATAAGGGTGATGGAGGAGAATGTCGCGCTCTTTCAACACCTCAAACAAGTCACGGGAACCCTGCTCCGGGAAACTCACTGGTTTGACCGGTGGCTGATGAACAGACCGACGATCCTTGAATTCCTTATGTCCCACAACCTGGTTCAGTCCAGTAATGTCCAGCAGGCTCTCCCTGGGCACCGTGAAAATATTAAGCTCATCCAGGTCCCACTGAATCTTCAGTAGCCGCACCATCCATGGGTCAGCACCCTCCATGATGTCCATCCTCACCACCCGGCCGGTGCGGCGGGTTTGCAGTTTACGCTTCAATTCTTCCAGGAAATTCGATTCAATATCCTCACTCTCCTCCAGTGTAAAATCACCGTTGCGGTTGATCCGGAACAAATTCACAGAAACCACTTCCACGTTGCGGAAAAGATGGTGGATGTTGTGCTTGATGATATCCTCCACAGGCACAAAAGCTATCGACCCGTCCATCTGGAGGATCTCAAAGAATCGCGCAATATTGCTCGGAATTTGTATGAAGGAGGCCTTTTGATGTTGTGCTGTTTCGCCTGGCGACTTGGTGACTACACCCAGCAGGAGGCGATTGTTCTTCAGCGTTGGGAATGTATGATAGCTGTCGAACATCATGGGCGTAAGCATCGGGTAGATGGTACGAATGAAATATTGATCAACACGCTGCTTGTCGGCTTGTGAAAGAAACTCGTACTCCCCGAGTTGGAAGCCGTTTGCGGAGAACAATGGCTTCAGGCTATTGCGGAAGTAGTCATGCTGTACCCTAAGAAACTTCTGAATTTCCAGCAATAAAGTCGTGCGAAAGGGTGATTCACGAAGTCCGCTGTAATCGTAGCGCTCTTTGCCAAAGTCAAGGTAGTTGTAAAGGCTTCCGAGCCGAATGGTACAAAACTCATCCAGGTTGGATGCCGTGATGCACAAGAACTTGAGGCGGTCGAAAACGCTTCGTTCTTCGTTTCTGGTTTGATCGAGGACGCGGTAATTGAATTGCAGCCAGCTCAAATCCCGGCTGATGTACGGGCTATCAGCAATTTGCTGCGGCGTCTTTGCAGCTACTACATCCACCACCTCATCCTCGTCCTGTTCCATAACCAATACCTAGATGTCGATATTCGCGTATTTAGCGTTTTTCTCAATGAATTCACGGCGTGGGGCCACTTCATCGCCCATGAGCATGGAAAACAAGTGATCTGCCTCAGCCGCCGACTCGATGTTGACTAACTTCAATGTTCTCCTATCCGGATCCATGGTTGTACTCCACAACTGCTCCGGGTTCATCTCACCCAGACCTTTGTAGCGTTGGATTCCCACCGCGTCTTCCTTGCCATCACGCGCCAACTCTTTGAAAATGGCATCCCGCTCCTGTTCGTTCCAGCAATAACGCTCTTCCTTACCGCGTTTCAGCAGATACAACGGTGGAAGGGCGATGTAGACATAACCCTGCTCGATCAAGTCGCGCATGTAGCGGAAGAAGAATGTAAGAATCAAGGTGCGGATGTGACTTCCGTCGACGTCAGCATCTGTCATAATGATGATCTTGTGGTACCGCAGCTTCGACATGTTCAATGCCTTGTCGTCTTCCGAGGTACCGAAACTCACGCCGAGCGCAGTAATCATGTTCTTGATCTCCTCGTTATCGTAGATCTTATGCTCCTGAGCCTTCTCAACGTTGAGGATTTTGCCACGTAGAGGCAGGATAGCCTGGAAATGTCGGTTGCGGCCTTGTTTGGCAGACCCTCCGGCAGAATCACCTTCCACAAGGTAGAGCTCTGAGATGGCAGGATCTGTGCTCGCGCAGTCAGCGAGCTTGCCAGGTAACCCAGTACCGGTAAGCACATTCTTGCGTTGCACCATCTCCCGGGCTTTGCGTGCAGCGTGGCGCGCCTGGGCAGCCAGGATGACTTTATTGACGATCATTTTGGCATCGCGGGGATGCTCTTCCAGGAAGTTCTGCAATGCTTCGCCCATAGCCTGGTCGACGGCACCCATCACTTCAGAGTTTCCAAGCTTGGTTTTGGTCTGACCTTCAAACTGGGGTTCGGCAACTTTGACCGATATCACTGCGGTCAACCCTTCACGGAAGTCGTCGCCGTTGATATCTATCTTCACTTTCTCCAGAAGGCCAGACTTATCCGCATAGGTCTTCAGTGTTCGCGTAAGGGCCCGCCGGAAACCTGCCACATGGGTCCCTCCTTCGTGAGTATTGATGTTGTTGACGTAGGACACCAAATTCTCGCTGAATGAAGTATTGTAACTCATGGCCACCTGAATCGGCGTGCTTCCTTTGTCGCTTTCCACATAAATTGGCTCTGCGATAAGCTTCTCGCGTGTAGAGTCCATGTATTGAACGAATTCGCGAAGACCACCTTGTGAGAAAAATGTATCAGCACGAGGCTCACCATTTTCGTCCTTTTCCCGAAGGTCGGTAAGGATAATTTTTATTCCCGGGTTGAGGAATGAGAGCTCCCGCAATCGGCCGGAGACTGTCACATAGTTGTATTCAAGTACTGGGAAGATTTCCGGATCGGGGTGAAAATCGATCGTGGTGCCACGCTTCTCCGACTCGCCAACCACCTTTACGGGATATTGTGGAATACCACGGCTATACTCCTGCTGAAAGATCTTCCCTTCTCGATAAACGGTAGCGCGCAACAAGACCGACAGGGCATTCACGCAAGAAACACCCACTCCGTGGAGTCCACCCGAAACCTTGTATGTGTCTTTGTCAAACTTCCCGCCAGCATGGAGCACCGTCATGACTACTTCGAGCGCTGAGCGTTTTTCCTTGATGTGCAGGTCGGTGGGGATGCCCCGGCCATTGTCTTCCACCGTGATGGAATTGTCGGTATTGATGGTCACCTTGATCTCATCGCAATAACCAGCAAGCGCTTCGTCTATGGAATTGTCGACTACCTCCCAAACAAGGTGGTGGAGGCCCTTTACACTGACATCCCCGATGTACATTGCCGGCCTTTTGCGCACGGCTTCCAAGCCTTCCAGGACCTGTATATTACTGGCCGAATATTCCGCGGCCAACTTCTGCTTTTCTGCTCCCATTTCGATCTTTTACAAGGGGTCAAAAATACGGATTTTGGTAGTAAAAACCGCATTTTTCGGTGTCATAAGGCAACTATTTTTGCTCGGTGTCGAGTACCCAATTTCAGCCGGGTAAATCGGATTTTTAACTGCTATTTTTGCCCATGCGCAAGCCTCTTTTCAGCCTCCTTTTGGCCGGCATTTCCAGCCTTGTTTCCGCACAGCATCAGGTACCTGTTTTTGCTACCAAAGAGGACTCGGCTGCCTACGAGGATCTTAGCCGGCGGTTTGCTGACGCCATGAAAAATCCGCGCTACACCTACAGGATTGACAGCCTCAGCAAGGCATTTGCCCGGATCCGGGAAAAAGCCACCGGGTACCGCACCGTTTATCGTCCCTCGACCGGATTTACGCGGTATGACCAACGCCCCCAAGATCTGAAAGCTATTACCCGCCTTTCCCTGACCGACTACAAAGGGAAAAACCTTCCTGACAGCATCTTGATGATGACCAACCTGACCGACCTGGAATTGATCAACACATGCATCAAGAAGCTACCAAAACAACTGGCTCGCCTGCCATCACTGAGGCGGATAAACCTCTTCAACAACCGTCCAAAAAGGGGCAAAATCCGCCTGGCGCGGAATAAGAAGCTGGAGGTCCTGGTGATTCACGATGATGAAGCCAACAAGCGACCCGGCCATTTCCGTCAACTTCCTTCGCTTCACACGCTGGACATGTCACGTTGCAACCTGACCCGCTTCCCGAACATTCGTAGAAACAAGCAACTGCGGAGGCTGATCCTCAACGATAATCACCTGACCTTAACAGATCTGAAAGGTAAGCTCCCACTGCTGGAAGAACTCGTACTCACGTCTAACGCCATTCAGCGGGTGCCGGCCAATATCGGGAACTTCACGGGACTGAAGAAGCTGAACCTGAACGCCAACGCGATTACTGAAATTTCACCTGAGATCGGCCAGTTGCAACAACTGGAGCAACTTTCTTTATACAAGAACAATCTTCGTGCGGTGCCGTCCGGAGTTTACAACCTGAAGAATCTCCGGGTCATCGACTTGTATTACAATCAGCTTGACCAGCTCGATCCAGCCATTGGCCAATTATCGAATCTGGAGATCCTTTACGCTGCGAACAACAAACTTTATTCACTTCCAGAAAGCCTGGGTGATCTCCGTCAATTGAGGGAACTGTACGTGCATCACAACCGCATCAGCACACTACCAGAATCACTGGGCAACCTGGACAGCCTCCGGATCCTTCGTGTGAACAACAATCTGTTGCTGGAATTTCCTCCCTCCCTGTTCAAGTTGGAGGCCCTTGAGAACCTGGACATTGCCAGCAACCAGATTCAGACCATTCCACCTTCGCTGTTTGAATTTCCAAAGCTCAGAATCCTGAGCTTAAGCGATAATCCTCTTGACGAGCACGCCCGGCTATCTGTTATTCAGTGGGCAAGAATGGCCAAGGAGAAGCGAAACGTGATGGTCCACCTGGAAGGTGCAGAGACGCCAGAAACTCGCTGACCGTCTATTCTACGATCTCAAGCTCTCTCTTCTTCTCTTCCTTCAGAACTGGCTCCTTTGTCTTCTTAGCCTTCCTGGCTTTCCCCTTCTTCTTCTTCTTTCCATTCTTACCGTTTGAATCCTCTTCACTCATCAACTTCAGTTTGGCACGCTGAAGTTCTGCTTTTTGTGCTTCGGAGACGATTGGATAGCTCAGCTTCAGTCTTTCAAACTGGCGGTGGATAATTGAGGCAATAGCGAGCCTGGAATACCACTTATCATCGGCTGGTATAATGAACCAGGGTGCATATTTTGTCGATGTCGCGCTGAGGGCTTCTCCATAGGCTTCCTGGTAGTCATCCCAGAAAGCACGTTCCTTAAGATCTGACAATGAAAATTTCCAGTTCTTCGTAGGATCATCGATACGTTCCAGAAAACGTTTCTTCTGCTCCTTCCTCGATACATGCAGGAAAAACTTCAGGATAATAGTACCGTTGTCAGAAAGGTTCTTTTCAAAGCGCCGTATCTGCTTGTACCGCATCTTCCAGAAGTCCTTGTTCACATCCTTGATGGTTTCCACCCCGGGGATATTCTCATTGAGAACAAATTCAGGGTGAACCTTTGTCACCAGAACGTTTTCATAATGGGAACGATTGTGAATAGCAATCTCACCACGTGCCGGCAGCGCAATCTCGTGACGCCAGAAGTAGTCGTGATCCAGTTCATGACTGTTGGGCGCCTTGAAACTGTAAACCTTTACACCCAGCGGATTAAATCCCGACATGATGTGCTTGACGGCACCGTCTTTGCCCGCAGCATCCATGGCTTGAAAAATGATCAGGACCGAGTATCGGTTGTGCGCATAGAGTTCATCCTGAATTTCTGCCAGGCCTTTACGGCTCATCTCCAGCAGCATTTCTGCTTCTTTCTTGTTAAGTTCCTTGCCCTTGTACTTGGTGCTGTAATCCTTGAGCGAGATCTTCTTTTCAGCCGGAACCAAGAGATCTTTGGTGCGAATCAGCTTTTCATCGGTTATCATAAAGACGAGGTTTGATAGGGACCCAATGTACCAAAAAGAACATCGTGATCGTCCTGATAATTATCATGTTTTTCCCTCTTTTCAAGCTGGGGAGTCGGATTACTATTCAATTTACTAAATTCGTCCTTTCGCGAATCAATATGCTGAGAAAGGTCCTCCAAACATTAACACTATGCCTTGTGGCTTCGGCCATGACAGCAGTTAACGCCCAGGAGGCAGAAAAGGACGCCATCAGACGGGTTGTCATGCAGGAGACCGAATCTTATCTCAATGTCGATCTGGAGACCTGGAAATCCACATGGTTACCCGTCTCCTATGCGTATTGGTCCTTTTCGGATAAAGGCGGGACGCAATTCATCGATGGCTGGGAAAAGATCGAAAGCACTTTTACCGACTACTTCACAAATCAAAAGCCTTCCCGTTCAAAACTGACCTACACCTGGCAGGAAATCAGGGTCTATGGGAGCGGCGCTTATGTTCGCTTCAAAGAAAAACAAGTAGACAATGACCTCACAGAGGAGTCTAATCAAATCCGAGTCCTGGAAAAGAAGGATGGCAAGTGGAAAATAATCTGTATGAGTGCGGTGGTGGAGTGAGTGGTAGTCTGTAAACAGTAAACAGTAAACAGTAAACTGTAATCGGTTAACAGTAATCAGTACTGGCCTGTCCGAAGCATCACCAGCGTGCATGCCTCTACCGGTTCGATGCCTTTTTCTGTCAGCAACTTCGCCAGTTCAGGATTCTCAGCGCCTGGATTAAAGATCACCCTCCTTGGTTTCAGCGATACAATGTATTCGTAGAGATTTTTCTGATTGGATGGCCCAACATACAAGGTTATCGTGTCAACATCTGGTATGACCGGGAGTGTTCGCACATCCTTTATTTCCTTTCCAGCGACTACGCCTTTTCTCAAGCCAACCAGAACGATCTCGTGCTTCATCTCGGTCAATAGCTCCGCCACGATAAACGCATAGCGTGCTGGGTTGGGCGATGCGCCGAGGACAACAGTCTTTTTAGGCATGTATGTACTTCTTGATCACAGCTTCTGCACAGCGCTCTCCGTCTATGGCCGCCGAGACAATGCCTCCCGCATAACCGGCACCCTCACCGCATGGAAACAACCTGGTCACCTGCGGATGCTCCAGTGTATCGGCATCCCGGGGAATGCGAACAGGAGAAGACGTGCGACTCTCCACACCCACCACTTGCGATTCGTTGGTCAAGTAACCCTTCATCTTTGTGCCGAAGCTACGGAATCCCTGACGGAGCGCCGCTGTGATAAATTCCGGGAACAGGGCACCAACATCCACGGAGGCCAGACCTGGCTGGTAGGAGGACTCCAGTAACGAACCCGAGGGTTTACGGTCGACGAAATCGATCAACCTTTGAGCGGGTGCTGTCTGCCGGCCACCGGCCTCACGGCAGGCACGCTGCTCAATGTCCATTTGAAAATGAAGTCCAGCCAGCGGGCCAAAAGAATCAAATGGGCGAAGGTCTTCAAGTCCTACGGCCACCACAATTCCGGAATTAGCAAATCTGGAATCACGGCGTGACGGACTCATGCCATTAACCACAACTTCCCCTGGTGCTGTCGCGGCCGGGACGATGAATCCTCCCGGACACATGCAGAATGAAAATACGCCTCGCTCCCTTGTTCCCTCCTTTGTCTGAGCCACCAATGAGTAGGCCGATGCCGGAAGATACGGATTGCGTTCTCCAGTGCAGTGATATTGAATACTGTCAATCAGTTGTTGCGCATGTTCTACCCGAACACCCATGGCAAATGGTTTGGCTTCTATGAGTATCTTCTTTTGATACAGCATTTGGAAAATATCCCGTGCTGAATGCCCCGTAGCAAGAATGCAAGCCTCACCCATTATCGACTCGCCTTTGGCTGTCACTACATGAGTGAATTCGCTTTCTGCAATCCCGACATCGACCACTTGAGTCTCAAATCGGATTTCTCCGCCACACTGTATGATTGTCTCGCGTATCTGCTGGATTACCTGAGGTAATTTGTTGGTGCCAATATGAGGATGCGAATCATAGAGAATTTCCATCTTGGCTCCATGGGCAACGAGTATTTCCAGGATTCGACGCACGTTGCCTCGCTTGGTACTCCGTGTATAGAGTTTACCATCCGAGTACGTTCCGGCTCCACCCTCGCCAAAGCAATAGTTCGAGTTCGGGTTGACCACATGGTCCTTGTTAATGGCAGCGACGTCGCGCCGTCTTGCCTGCACATCCTTTCCCCTCTCCAGGATGACAGGTGTAATGCCGGCCTCCAGTAAGCGCAAACCGGCAAACAACCCCGCTGGGCCTGCGCCTACAATGACTACGCGCCGTCCTTTCGAAACGTCAGTAGTTGGTTTCTGATACGTGATCCCAGACGCTGCCGCCTCTTTGGAGACCACTTCACCGGAAATCCTGACAACAATATTGCGGCTCCTGGCGTCGATGGATCGTTTCAGCAGCCTGAAGCCCTGATCAGCAGCAAGATGCACCTGCTCAGCTACGACAGCGTTAAATGCTGATTCATCGAAGGCCTCTTCGGGTGTTAACACAATCTCAATGGGGCGGGAGTTCACGGGTTGTTAGGAAATCGGTAGTCGGTTGAAACTTTCAAGACTGGTACTCATTCGTGATTTCTATGGTTCAAGCAAGAGCATGTTGATAAGTTTTTTGGTATAATCTCTGGTTATGGATGCAGGCGAATACCCGAGCTATCAACTTGTTACGCACAGCATTAATGACAGACAT
>Ga0268299_1001046_pt1 | contig 60523 bp, 56 predicted proteins | sample NOBtaG_FD_193484 | JGI IMG/M metagenome (GOLD analysis project Ga0268299, IMG submission 193484) | Activated sludge microbial communities from bioreactor in Nijmegen, Gelderland, Netherland - NOB reactor | ecosystem: Engineered > Bioreactor > Aerobic > Activated sludge | place: Netherlands...
CAGCACCGCCATGCCGCGATGATCTCCACCCGCGGCTCGGCCGGCAATGCGGCACAGGTCACCCAGGTGTCGAGCTTCAAGGCCGACATGCAGCTCAACGACCCGAGCTTCCTGGACATCGTGCCCGAGCCCTGGTGGGGTGGGCCGACGGCCGTGATGACGACGATCTTTCCCAGCGTCATCCTGCAGCAGCAGGTCAACAGCGTGTCCACGCGCCACATTCAGCCCACGGGCCACGGCAGCTTCGACTTCGTCTGGACGCACTTCGGCTTCGACGACGACACCGAGGAGATGACGCAGCGGCGGCTGCGCCAGGCCAACTTGTTCGGGCCGGCCGGCTTCGTCTCGGCCGACGACGGGGAGGTGATCGAGTTCAGCCAGCAGGCCTTCGAGAGCAAGCCCTTCCACCGCACCCTGGCTGAACTGGGCGGACGCGAGGTGGAAGACACCGAGCACATGGTCACCGAGACGCTGATCCGCGGCATGTTCCGCTACTGGCGCGAAGTCATGGAAAAGGAGGCCTGATCCATGAGCCCCTCGCTCAGCTTCGAAGACTGGCTGGCCCTGAACCAGCTGTATGCAGCCTACGCCGGCGCGGTCGACTCCGGCAACTGGGACCTGTGGCCCGAGTTCTTCACGGAAGACTGCGTCTACAAGCTCCAGCCCCGCGAGAACCACGAGCGTGGCTTCCCGCTGGCGACGCTGTCGTTCGCCAGCAAGGGCATGCTCAAGGACCGCGTCTACGGCATCAAGGAGACGCTGTTCCACGACCCGTACTACCAGCGCCACATCGTCGGCACGCCGGTGCTGCGCAGCACCGAAGGCGGCCGGTTCCGCTGCGAGGCGAACTACGCCGTGTTCCGCACCAAGCTGTCGGACGCCTCGACGGTGTTCAACGTCGGCCGCTATCTGGACACAGTGGTGCGCACTCCCGAGGGTCTCAGGTTCGCATCTCGTGAGTGCATCTACGACAGCGAAATGATCCCCAACTCGATCATCTACCCGATCTGAGGCCGACGATGGACGCCACGCCAAGCAACTCCACCTGGGTCGACGCGCTGTCGGCCGACGACCTGCCCACCGACGACGTCATCGGCATCGTCGTCGCGGGCCGCGACATCGCGCTCTATACGGTCGGCGACGAGGTCTACGCCACCGACAACATCTGCACGCACGGCCAGGCGCGGCTGTGCGATGGCTTTCTCGAAGGCCACGAGATCGAATGCCCCCTGCACCAGGGCAAGTTCGACGTGCGCGATGGCCGGCCTGCTTGCGCGCCGGTGACGGATGCGCTGCGCAGCTACCCGGTCAAGGTCGACGGGCGGCGCGTGTTCCTGCAGTTCGACTGAGATTCCCTTCTTCCTCTCGCATCGGGGCCGTGCCAACGGCCGCCGAGGGCGGTCTACGCCCCCACCTTTCAACAGGAGACAGACATGAACGCACTCACTCTTCGCGCCACCGCGCTGGCCGCCCTGCTGGCGACCTCAGGCCTCGCTGCCCAGGCCGTCACCGTCGGCCTGATGGCGCCGCTGTCCGGCCCGCAGGCGCTGGTGGGCCAGGACCAGGTCGACGGCTTCATGCTGGCGGTGGAGCAGATGGGCGGCCAGCTCGGTGGCCAGCCGACCACCATCCTGAAGGAGGATGACCAGCTCAAGCCCGAGGTGGGCCAGCAGATCGTGCGCAAGCTGATCGACAAGGACAAGGTCGACGCCATCGTCGGCCTGTCGTTCTCGAATGTGCTCATGGGCAGCCTGCCGCGGCTCGCCGAGTCGGGCGTGGTGGCGATCGCGACGAACGCGGGTCCGTCGCCCATCGCCGGCGCGCAGTGCAAGGCCAACATCTTCTCGACAGCGTGGCAGAACGACGGCGCCGCCGAGGCGATGGGCAAGTTCGCCCAGGACCGTGGCATCAAGCGGGTGTACCTGATGGCGCCCAACTACCAGGCCGGGAAGGACATGCTGGCCGGCTTCAAGCGCTACTTCAAGGGCGAGGTACTCAACGAGGTCTACACCCAGGTCAACCAGCCCGACTACTCGGCCGAGATTGCCCAACTTCAATCGGCCAAGCCCGATGCCCTGTTCGTGTTCTACCCGGGCGGCATGGGCATCAACTTCGTCAAGCAGATGAGCCAGACAGGACTGAGTGGCAGCCTTCCCCTGTACTCGGTGTTCACCGTCGACGGCACGACGCTGCCTTCCCTGGGCGGGTCGGCCGCCGGCGTGATCGGCGCGGCGATGTACGACGCCTCGCTGGACAATGCCGAGAACCGCGCCTTCGTCAGCGCCTTCGAGGCCAAGTACAAGCGCACGCCGAGCCTTTACGCAGCGGCGGCCTTCGATGCGGCCAAGGTGCTGGACCTGGGCCTGCGCAAAGCGGGCAACGACCCGAAGAAGCTGGCGGCCGCCGTGAAGGCAGCGGGCAGCGAGTTCAAGTCGGTGCGCGGCCCGTTCAAGTTCGGCAGCAACAACATGCCGGTGCAGAACTACTACGCCTTCGAGACGGTGCGTGCGGGCGGCAAGGTGGTGAGCAAGCCCATCGGCACCCCCCTGGTGGCACACGCGGATTCCTACGCAGCGCTTTGCAAGCTGCCCTGAGGTCCGACCATGAGCACCTCCCTGCTGCTGGTGCAGCTTCTCAACGGGCTTCAGTACGGCGTGCTGCTGTTCCTGCTGGCAGCAGGGCTGACCCTGGTGTTCGGGATCATGAGCTTCGTGAACCTGGCGCACGGATCGCTGTACATGATCGGCGCCTATGCGGCGGCCTTGACCTACGCAGCGACCGGGTCGTTCGTGCTGGCCATGCTGGCGGCGATGGCGGCCGCCATGGCCGTGGGTCTGCTGCTCGAGGTCACCATCGTCTCGCGGCTGTACCGGCGCGATCACCTCGACCATGTGCTGGCGACCTTCGGCCTGGTGATGTTCTTCAATGAACTGGTGCGCCTGGTCTGGGGCCCGCAAGCCCTGTTCGTGGACGTGCCAGAGATGCTGGCGGGCACGGTGTCGCTGTTCGGCATCAACTACCCGTCCTACCGTTTCGCCATCATCGCCGTGGGCCTGCTGGTGGCTGTCGGCTCGTACTGGCTGATCCACAAGACGCGGGTGGGCATGCTCATCCGCGCCGGGGCCCAGAACCCGCAGCTGGTAGGCGCACTGGGCGTGAACATCGGGCTGCTGAACGCCATGCTGTTCGGCGTCGGCGCCATGCTTGCCGGCCTGGCCGGTGCGATGGCCGGCCCGCTGCTGTCGGTGCAGTCGGGCATGGGCGAGCCGGTGCTCATCACGACCCTGGTCGTGATCGTGATCGGCGGCATCGGTTCCGTGAGCGGCGCGCTGTACGCGGCGCTGATCGTCGGCGTGGTCGACACCCTGGGTCGCGTGCTGCTCCCCATGGCGCTGCGCGAAGTGGCCGAGCGCTCCGTCGCAGATGCCGCCGGGCCGGCGCTGGCCTCGATGCTGGTCTACCTGCTGATGGCCGTGGTTCTGGCGCTGCGTCCGCAAGGTCTGTTTCCGGTCCGGCGCGGCTGAAGGAGTCATGATGAGCTCACTCTTGCACCGTCCCGCGCTGTTGCCCGTGGTGCTGTTCGCGGGTTTCGCCGCGGTGCCCTTGGTGGCCACGGCCCTCGAACAGCCGTTCTGGATCGCGTTCTTCGCCCGCATCCTGATCTACGCCATGGCCGCGTCGGCACTGAACCTGGCGCTGGGCTACGGCGGGCTGGTCAGCTTCGGGCACGCGCTGTTCATGGGCCTGGGCAGCTACGCCGTCGCCTTGCCAGCCTTGCACGGCATCGCCAACGGCTGGGTGCATCTGGCGTTGTGTGTCGGTGGTTCGGCGCTGGTTGCACTGGCAGTCGGCGCGATCAGCCTGCGCACCTCGGGCATGGCCTTCATCATGATCACGCTGGCCTTTGCACAGATGGGCTACTTCCTGTTTGTCAGCCTGAAGCAGTACGGCGGCGACGACGGGCTGCCGGTGGCGTCCACCAGCCAGTTCGGCGGCTTCGACCTGGGCTCGACGTTGACGCTGTACGTGACGGCGCTGGTGGCGCTGGCGCTCGTGACCTGGTGGATGGCGAAGCTGCGCGCCTCGCCCTTCGGCATGGCCCTGCGCGGTGCTCGGCAGAACGCCCGCCGCATCAACGCCATCGGCCTGCAGGCGCGGCGGCTGCAGCTGGTGGCCTTTGTGATCTCGGGTGCGATCTGTGGCCTGTCGGGCCTGCTGCTGGCGAATCTGAACGCCTTCGTCTCGCCCAGTTCGCTGACCTGGACGGTGTCAGGTGAGCTCATCGTGATGGTCGTTCTGGGCGGCATCGGCACCGTGCTGGGGCCGGTCATCGGGGCCCTGGTGTTCCTGGGCCTGGAGGAGTGGCTGAAGGCATTGACCCAGCACTGGATGATCATCTTCGGCCCGCTGATCGTCTTGATGGCGCTGGTGGGACGTCGCGGCATCGTCGGCTTGCTGGATCGGTGGCCCAGGGCGCCAGCGGGCCCTGCGTCCGCTGCCGCACCGGTCGCCACACCCCCGGCCGCATCCGCAGCGACACCCGGCACCGCAACCAAGGGAGGCCTGTGATGTCCGCATCCTTGAAGACCGAGGGGCTGGTCAAGCGCTACGGTGTGCTGCTGGTGACCGACCATGTCTCGCTCGACATTCGCGCCGGCGAACTGCACGCCGTGATCGGCCCGAACGGCGCCGGCAAGACCACGCTGATCAACCAGCTCAGCGGTGAACTGGCTGCCGATGAGGGCCGCATCGTCTTCGGCGGTCAGGACGTGGGCGCGCTGGCCACGCACCAGCGTGCGCGGGCCGGCCTGCTGCGCTCGTACCAGATCACCTCGATCTTCGAGGAGTTCACCGTCACCGAAAACGCCGTGCTCGCCGCCATGGCGGCCAAGCGGCACGCCTGGCGCTTCTGGAAGCCGATGCTGAGCGACGCAGCGGCGCGCTCTGCGGCCGACGAGGCGGTGGCAGCTGCGGGGCTGGCCAACCAGGCTGACACGCCTGCCGGCGAACTCGCCTACGGACAGCGCCGACAGCTGGAACTGGCCTTGGCCCTGGCAGCGCAGCCCAGGTTCCTGCTGCTCGACGAACCCATGGCGGGGATGAGCGTGCAGGAGTCGGCCGCGGTGACCAAGCTGCTGCGCAGCCTGAAAGGGCGCTACACCATCCTGCTCGTCGAACACGACATGGACGCGGTGTTCGCGCTGGCCGACCGCATCAGCGTGCTGGTCTACGGCCGTGTGATGTTCACGGGCACGCCCGACGAGATCCGCGAACACCCCGAGGTGCGGGCGGTGTACCTGGGCGAGGAGACGGTCTGAGGACGGTCCGAACACACGAGGCCACAGAATGAATCACCCCTTCCTTTCGGTACGCGGCCTGCAGGCCGGCTATGGCCGCGCCCAAGTCCTGTTCGACATCTCCTTCGATGTCGGGCCGGGCGAAGTCGTCACCCTGCTCGGCCGCAACGGCATGGGGCGGTCAACGACCATCAAGTGCTTGTTCGGCATGTTGTCCAGCAGTGCCGGTGAGATCGAGGTCGATGGGCTGCGCACACGCGGGCTGCCCTCCCACCGCATCGCGCGACGCGGCCTGGCGCTGGTGCCCGAGGGCCGCCAGATCTTCACCGAGCTCAGCTTCGAGGAGAACCTGGTGGCGACGGCGCGCGATGGTGAGGCGGGCGCCGCCGGCCGCAGCTGGACGCTCGATCGTGTCTACGGATTCTTTCCACGCCTTCGCGAACGCCGCAGCAACCTCGGCTGGCAGCTGTCCGGTGGCGAACAGCAGATGCTCGCCATCGGCCGCGCCTTGATGACGAACCCCAAGTTGCTGGTACTCGACGAGGCCACCGAAGGCCTGGCGCCGGTGATCCGCGATGAGATCTGGCGCACGCTGGGCGAGCTCAAGCGCGAAGGCTTGGGGCAGATCGTCATCGACAAGAACGTCGGGCGTCTGCTGCAGCTGGCCGACCGCCATGTCGTCATCGAGAAGGGGCGGGTCGTCTGGCAAGGCAACTCGGATGAGCTGCGCGCCCAGCCCGACATCGTCCACCAGTACCTGGGGGTGTGAGTCATGAAGCTCTACGACTTCTTCCGCAGTGGCACCTCGCACCGGTTGCGCATCGCGCTGAACCTGAAGGGCCTGAGCTACGAGCAGGTGGCGGTGAACCTGCGTACCGAGGAGCATCTGGACGATGCGTTCCGGGCGATCAACCCGCAGCAACTGGTGCCGGTGCTGGAGGTGGATGGACAGCGCATGTCGCAGTCGCCGGCGATCATCGAGTGGCTGGAGGAGCGCTACCCCGAACCGCCGCTGCTGCCCACCGATGCGGGCGACCGTGCGCACGTCCGCGCGCTGGCGGCCATCGTCGGGTGCGACATCCACCCGGTGAACAACCGTCGCATCCTGGAAGCGCTGCGCCATCGCTTCGGCGCTGACGAGGCGGCGGTGAACGGCTGGTGCGCCGGCTGGATTGGAAGCGGCTTCGACGCCTTCCAGGCTCTCGTGGAGTCGCGCGGCCAGTCCGGTCCATTCGCGTTCGGCGCATATCCCACGCTGGCCGATGTCTACCTGGTGCCGCAGATCGAGAGTGCGAGGCGGTTCAAGGTGGATCTGAACCGCTGGCCCCGTCTGATGGCCCTCAATGCGGCATGCGCGCGGCTGGAGCCGTTCCAGCGCGCGGCCCCGGCGGCTCAGCCGGATGCCGGCTGAGCGGCATGTCGGCAAGAATCCCGTCGATGACCGACGCATGGCGCGGCGTCCAGCCCAGTTCGCCTCGCGCGCGGACAGAGCGCACCTGAGTTGCGGGACCTCTGGCAAGCCGGTGGCGCTGGCCCTCGCCAAGTCGTTGTCGTGGCTTGCGCGCGCAAGCGGCAACGATGGCGGGCCGCGCCGCAAGCCCGCCAGACCAGATAGGCCACGCCGGCCCACTTGACCAACGTGAAGGCGATCGCCGAGGTGGCGATCAGCGCCCCGAGGCCCAGGCCGACGAACAGCACCTGGGTCCAGATGCCCAGCACCGGGCCGATCGTCATCGCATAGCCGCGCGCGAAGCCGCAACCCGCGCCGGCGCTCATCGCCGCTCAAGGATGGCGGCCAGGTGCCGAAACAGCGGTGGGGTCGGGCTTCTTGTCCGGCCTCACCACCGCCATGCAAGACAGCATCAAGCTCGCCCCGACCGTCGATATCCGGCAGCTGCGGATCGGCTTGCACGTCCACCTGGATCTCGGGTGGATGCAGCATCCCTTCCCGCTCAACAGCTTTCGCATCGCCAGCGAGGAACAGCTCCAGACCCTGCGCGGACTGGGGCTGGAGCACGTGCGCATCCTGCCGCAGCGCAGCGACGTCGAGCCCTTGCGGGCGCTGGTCGATGCCGGGGCGCTGAAGGCCGAGGAGGCCGGCCCGGCGGCCCAGCCCGTGGCCGCCGCGCCGCCGCCGGCCGCCCCGGCCGAGACGCCCGAGCAGGCCCAGGCCCGCCGCCGCCGCGAGGCGCTGGAGGCCGAACTGGCCTGCGCCCACCAGGCCGAGCGGCACTACGCCGAGGCCGGGCGGGCGCTCAAGCGCAGCTTCGAGCTCGCGATCAGCCAGCCGGCCGCGGCGCGCGAGCATTGCGAGGCGCACATGAACGGCCTGCTCGGCAAGCTGCTGGGCGCCGACGAACTGGCGATCCGCCTGCTGAGCGAAGGGGCGGGCGACCGCGCCTCGCTGCACGCGGTCAACGTGACGGTGCTGTCGCTGCTGCTCGGCAAGCAGCTCGGCCTGTCGAAGGACGAGATGTTCGACCTGGGCACCGGCGCGATGCTGCACGACGTGGGCAAGCTCGAGCTGCCCGACCGCGTGCGCTGGCTGGACCCGACGACCCCGGGCGCGTCGAACGCCGAGCGGCAGTTCTACCAGGACCATGTCTCGCACGGCGTCACCATCGGCCGCAAGATGGGCCTGATGCCCGGCGCGCTGCTGGTGCTGGCGCAGCATCACGAGCTGGCCGACGGCAGCGGCTTCCCGCTGAAGCTGGCGGGCGACAAGATCAGCCCGGCCGCGCGCATCGTCGCGCTGGTCAACCGCTACGACAACCTCTGCAATCCGGCCACGCCCTCGCAGGCGCTGACGCCGCACGAGGCGCTGGCGCTGATCTACGGCCAGATGAAGGCGCGCTTCGACAGCGCCGTGTTCGGCGCCTTCATCCGCATGATGGGCGTGTACCCGCCGGGCTCGGTGGTGCAGTTGAGCGACGACCGCTACGGCATGGTCGTCACGGTCAACGCCGCGCGTCCGCTGAAGCCGTGCGTGCTGGTGCACGACCCGAAGCAGCCACGCGACACCGCCTTGCCGCTCGACCTCGAGAAGCTCCCCGAGCTCGGCATCCGGCGCAGCCTCAAGCCCCAGCACCTGCCGCGTGCCACGCTCGATTACCTGTCGCCGCGCAGCCGCACCTGCTACTTCTTCGAGCCCGCCCGCGACCTGTTCGCGATCGGCGAGGCGGCGGCATGAGCACGTCTCCGCCGCCGGTGTGGCAGCCGCTGATCGACAGCCTGCTCGAGGCGGTCTGCCTGGTCGATCCGCTGGGGCTGCGCGTCGTCGCGGCCAATGCCGCGGCGGCCGCGCTGTTCGGCGAGGCGCCGGGCGCCCTGGTCGGCCGGCCGGTGGTCGACCTGGTGGCGACGCCGGAAGACGAATGCTTCTGGGAGGACATGGCCGCGGGCCGCTCGCGCCCGGACGGTCCGCAGATCCACTCCGACAGCTTCGTGCGCCACGCCGACGGCCGCATGCTGCCGGTCGAGCGTCGCGTCGACCGCGTGTGGATGCGACCGGGCCAGGCGATCTATGTGCTGGGCCTGCGCGACCAGAGCGCGCAGCGCCAGGCCGAGGACGAGCTGGAGAAGCTGGTCGCCGAACTGCGCGCGACGCTGGAGTCGACCGCCGAGGGCATCCTCGTCACCGACCTGCATGGCGCGATCCGCGGCTGCAACCAGCTCTTCGCACGGCTGTGGGACCTGCCCGAGGACCTGCTGACCCGGCACGACGACAGCGCGATCCTCGAATGGATGCGCGGCCAGGTCGTCGACGGCGAACGCTTCAGCGAACGGCTGCGCGAACTGGATGCCGCGCCGCTGCTGCGCGCCAGCGACGTGCTGCGGCTGCGCTCGGGCCGCGTGCTCGAGCGCGTGACGCTGCCGCAGTACGGGCGCGGCCGGCCGATCGGGCGGGTCTGCTCCTTCCGCGACATCACCGAGCAGCTGGCCAGCGCCGCGCGCCTGCAGCTGGCCGCGCAGGTCTTCGAGTCCAGCCTGGATGCGATCTTCGTCACCGACGGCACGCACCGCATCGTCGCGGCCAACGCGAGCTGCGAGCGCATCACCGGCCTGCCGCGCGAACGCATCGTCGGGCTGACGACCGAGGCGCTGCTGTGCCATCCGAGCGCCGCGCCGGGCTGGTTCGAGCCGCTGCGCGCCTGCCTGGAAGAGAAGGGCGTGTGGGAGGGCGAGCTGTGGCATCGCCGCCCCGACGGCAGCACGCTGCCGGGCCAGGTCTCGCTGGTGCGCATGGACCCGGCCGGCGCCGAGCCCGCCGAAGGCGGCGAGGGCGTGCGCCACGTCGGCTTCTTCAAGGACCTGACCGAGACGGTGGCGGCGCACAAGCGCATCGAGGAACTGGCCTTCACCGACGCGCTGACCGGCCTGCCGAACCGCGTGATGCTGTCCGAGCGGCTCGAGTTCGCGCTGGCGATGTCGCAGCGCCACCGCATGCCCTTCGCGCTGCTGTTCCTCGACCTGGACCGCTTCAAGCACATCAACGACTCGCTGGGCCACCTGTTCGGCGACCGCGTGCTGGTCGAGGTGGCCGAGCGCCTGAAGACCTGCGTGCGCCAGGTCGACATGGTGGCGCGCCTGGGCGGCGACGAGTTCGTGATGCTGCTCAACCAGACCGACGCGCGCGGCGCCGAGACCACGGCGCGCCGCGTGCTGGAGGTGCTGGGCCAGCCCTTCGTGCTGGAGGGCATGAGCTTCTCGGTCACCGCGAGCATCGGCATCGCGATGTACCCGAACGACGGCGAGTCGATGAACGACCTCATCAAGAACGCCGACGCCGCGATGTACCGCGTCAAGGAACGCGGCCGTGCGGGCTTCCGCTTCTACCAGCCGCAGATGAACGTGGACCTGCTGGCGCGGATGAAGCTGGACCACGCGATGCGCGTCGCGCTGGAGCGCGGCGACTTCCGGCTGCACTACCAGCCGCAGGTCGAGATCGCGAGCGGCCGCGTGATCGGCGCCGAGGCGCTGCTGCGCTGGCGCGATGCGGACCTGGGCGACATCTCGCCCGGCGAGTTCATCCCGGTGGCCGAGGAGAGCGGCTTCATCGTCGCGCTCGGCGACTGGGTGCTGGGCGAGGCGGTGCGCCAGGGCGCGCGCTGGCAGGCCGAGGGCCGGCCGGTGGTGGTGTCGGTCAACGTCTCGGCGCTGCAGTTCCAGCAGGTCGACTTCGTCGAGCGCGTCGCGGCGGTGCTGGCGGCGTCCAAGCTGCCGGCGGCGCTGCTCGAGCTGGAGCTGACCGAGTCCATCCTGATCCGCGACGCCGACGAGGCCCTGCAGCGGCTGCGCGCGCTGGACCGCCTGGGCGTGCAGATGGCGATCGACGACTTCGGCACCGGCTACTCGAGCCTGGGCTACCTGAAGCGCTTCCCCATCAGGAAGCTCAAGATCGACCGCAGCTTCATCAAGGGGCTGCCGGGCGACGAGAGCGATGCCGGCATCGCGCAGGCGGTGGTGCAGCTGGCGCGCGCGCTGCGGCTGCGCGTCATCGCCGAGGGCGTGGAGACGCCCGCGCAGCGCGACTTCCTGCTGCGCGCCGGCTGCGATGAGTTCCAGGGCTTCCTGTTCGCTGCCGCGCTGTCGGCGGCGGAGTTCGAGGCCCGCACCGACGGACTGCTCGGCGCGTCGCAACCGGAGCGCGCGACCGCCTGAGGGCTGTCGACATCGGCGCGATACTGTATGAAAATACAGTATCGCCATGAGCCGAGCCGACGACCCGTCCCGCATCGACCCGATCAAGGGCCGCGGCACGCCGGTGCGCATCGCGCACCGCTACGAACGTGACGTGCGCGAGGCCTGCGACGATGGCTGGGAGGCGCCGGTCGAGGACGGCGAGGCGCTACCCCCCGCGACCTTCGTCACCGAGGAGCAGGCGCGCACGGTGATCAGCCGCAACGACTCGCCCGACATCCCCTTCGACATCGCGCTCAACCCCTACCGGGGCTGCGAGCACGGCTGCATCTACTGCTACGCGCGACCGACCCACAGCTACCTCGACCTGTCGCCCGGGCTGGACTTCGAGACGCGGCTGGTGGCCAAGGTCAACATCGTCGAGCGCCTGCGTGTCGAGCTGTCCCGGGCGAGCCACGTGCCCAGCCCGATCAACATCGGTTCGGCCACGGACGCCTACCAGCCGATCGAGCGGCGCCTGCGTCTCACGCGCGGCGTGCTGGAGCTGCTGACCGCCTGCGAGCACCCCTTCACCCTCGTCACCAAGTCGGCCGGCATCGAGGGCGACCTCGACCTGATCGCGCCGGCGGCGCGGCGCCGCCAGGCCCTGGTCTTCGTCAGCGTCACCACGCTCGACGCCGGCCTCGCGCGCCGGCTCGAGCCGCGCGCGGTGGCGCCGCTGCGGCGCCTGCAGGCGGTGCGGCGCCTGGCCGAGGCGGGCGTGCCGGTGGGCGTGAACATCGCGCCCATCATCCCCTTCGTCAACGAGCCCGAGATCGAGCGCATCGTCGAGGCCGCGGCCGCGCACGGCGCCAACTCGGTCCACTACACCGTGCTGCGCCTGCCCTGGGAGGTGGCGCCGCTGTTTCGCCAGTGGTTGCAGCAGCACCTGCCCGACCGTGCCGAGCGCGTGATGGCGCGCGTGCACGACATGCGCGGCGGCAAGGACTACGACGCCGACTACGCCTCGCGCATGAAGGGCGCCGGCCTGTGGGCCGAGCTGATCCGCCAGCGCGTGCTGAAGGCCGCCGCGCGCCACGGCCTGTCGCGCGAGACGCCGGCCCTCGACCGCAGCCGCTTCCGCCCGCCGCCGGCCGACGCGGCGCAGGGAGATCTGTTCATCTGAGAGTGGGCCTGCTCGACTGCTGGCTCAGGTCTCGTACACGAGTTGACGGAGCGCTCTCAGGTCGGGCGACGTGCCGCAGGTCTCTCATCGCTCTCGCGCGGCTTCACTTCCGACTCGTTGAATCGGCGACAGCAAATACTCCAAGACCGTGCGGCGGCCTTGGTGAATCTCGGCCATCACCAGCATCCCAGGAACCAGCGCGAGCGCTCCGTCAGCGGTCTGAGTCATCAACTTCGACGAATCGAGTCGCACGACCGCCCGGTACGGTAGCGGCTCTTGACTGATACACATAGAGCGAGAGCTGTGCGTACTCTTGTTGAGTGGCCATTGCTAACTCCTGTTGCCGCAGTGATCGCCGGTGTGTGTGGGATCGATTCGCTGTTTCGAGGGCGACTGAACCGCGCCTGGGCGGTCTTCGTCGCTTCGCTGCGCAGCCGTATAGCGTGTAGCCATCTCCTCGGGCTGCTTTCGCTCCAGCATCAAGTTCGCCGGAAGGTTGTAGAGCCACGGTTCTATCGATGGCGGCCATGTCCAGTGCCGACCTGTCGAATCCGGAGTCAATTGAACGTAGAACGGGGTCACGCACTTGAACCCATGCTTTGCGTCCCATCGGCCGTCAGCAGCTCTGGCCACAAGAACCGGTGTCTTGAGCGGAGAGATCGCCAGAACCATGACGCGAGCATCGCCTTCGTAGCGGTAGACCTTGCCGTTCCAGGTGAAGTCAATGATCTCCGGCCAGTTGGGTCGGTACGCCATGTCGAGCGGGTTACCAGCACCACCCTGAATCGAGTAGTTCACCGTCCGATTGACCCAGATCGTCTCACCGGTGTTGAGCGGTACCTCTTCTTGCCATCTAACGGCTTTGTCGCAGGCGACCAGTGGCAGCATCAACGTGATCGAAAGCAGTTTGATCGGAATCCTCGCGGCAGATCTCATAAGGCACTCCCTGGTATGTGTGCGTAGTCGTTGACTATGCCGAATTGCAGTCCTTCGTCACTGAGCTGTACGAACGTATCCACCACCTCGTGAGCAGCCGTCTTCGGCTCTGTAGGAAGCTCATCCGACTTGGCCTCGTTCCTGATCGGTCGATAGCTTCTGTGCTGAGCTCGCTGAGCTCTCGAAGCGGCATGTGCTTGCGTTCAGCAAAGGTCCGTCTTTCCAGGTTCTTTCCTGCTGGGCTCCTTGTCGTTGCTCTCCACACCGTGCAGCCGGGCAGCCACCACACCCGTCGGCCGGCGCTCGAAGTAGCGCAGCGGCAGTCTGAGCAGGTGCTCCCAGACTGACGCTCCCAGAACCGCGCCGATGCGATTGCCGGTGTGCAGCACCAAGTACTGGCGGGTCCATGTCAGGACGGCCGTGAACTCGACGAAGATCGCCATCACCACGCCGATAGCGATCAGTGTGCTGTCCGTGCGGTGCACGACGACCTTGTCGATGATGGCCTGCGTGAAGAGCGGCGTCGCCAGGGCCACGAGCTGCAGGATGAAGGAGGCGACGAGCACGTCGCGCCAGACACTGCGATGCTTCAGCAGCTCGGGAACGAACCACCGGAACCTGACACGACTGACTCTCGAGTGCACGCGGTGCTGCCGGCAGATCCTGGCAGTCAGCGATCATCGTCGGGCGCCGCCGCCGTGGTCATCGCGTTGACCTGCGGTTCGCGCTTCAGCCGGCCGCAGACCACGAAGGAGCCGATCACGCAGACGATCACCAGCAGCTTGAAGCCGACCAGCAGCCAGCCCACCAGCGCGTTCGAGGCGCTGTACTTCTGGACCCAGCCGACCGTCTCGTTGAACTTGATGCCGGGGATCGCGTCCAGCAGGTGCCAGAGGTAGAGGTCGGCGTAGCGCGTCGCACAGCCTTCGGTGAACGCTGCCGCCGGCTGCATCTGGACCCAGCCGAGGCGCTCGCAGGCGCAGGTGAGGGCACCGAAGACGATCACCGCGTAGGCGGCCAGCGCCACCGACAGCGAGGTCGGGAAGGCGATGCCCTGGCGCGGCAGCGCGCGCAGGTAGTCCTCGTTGGTCATCAGTGCGGCGTAGACCACCAGCACGGCGCCGGCGATGGCGGCGGCCGCGACGCCCGGCCAGACGGCCTGCCGCGCCAGCAGCCAGTTCAGCGCCTGGCCGACCCAGGCGATCGGGAACAGCACCAGCAGCGTGGCCAGCAGGTAGGCCAGGCCGACCGGCAGCCGGCTGGCCGCCAGCACGGCGAGCAGGCCGCGCGCCGTGGCGGCGCCCAGATGCCGGGCCGTGCCGGCGATCGCCTGGATGTCGATTCGGGCCATCACGCCTCCGGGCCGCAGGGCTCGCCTGCGTGCCGGGGCAGGCGCGACTTATTTGAACAGGTCCTTGACCCGGTCGGTCCAGCTCTTGGCGTTGGGCGAGTGGCGGTCGCCGCCCTTCTTGAAGCTCTCGTCGAGCTCCTTCAGCAGCTTGCGCTGGTGCTCGGTCAGCTTGATCGGCGTCTCGACCGCGACGTGGCAGTACAGGTCGCCCGGATAGCTGGAGCGCACGCCCTTGATGCCCTTGCCGCGCAGGCGGAAGGTCTTGCCGTGCTGCGTGCCCTCGGGCAGCTCGATCTCGGCCTTGCCGCCGAGTGTCGGCACCTCGATCTGGCCGCCGAGCGCGGCGGTGGCGACGCCGACCGGGATCGTGCAGTGCAGGTCGTCGCCGTCGCGCTCGAAGATGTCGTGCTGCTTGATGCGGATCTCGATGTACAGGTCCCCCGGCGGGCCGCCGTTGGTGCCGGGCTCGCCGTTGCCGGCCGAGCGGATGCGCATGCCCTCGTTGATGCCGGCCGGGATCTTGACCTCGAGCGTCTTGTTGCTCTTGATGCGGCCGGCGCCGTTGCAGGCCGTGCAGGGGTCCGGGATGATCTTGCCGCTGCCGTGGCAGTTGGGGCAGGTCTGCTGGATGCTGAAGAAGCCCTGGCGCAGGTGGACCTGGCCCGAGCCGTTGCAGGTCGGGCAGGTCTTCGCACTCGTGCCCGGCTTGGCGCCGCTGCCGTCGCAGGTCTTGCAGTCGTCCCAGCTCGGAATGCGGATCTGCGAGTCCTTGCCGCGCGCCGCCTCCTCGAGCGTGATCTCCATCGCGTAGCTGAGGTCGCTGCCGCGGTAGACCTGCTGGCCGCCGCGGCGGCCGCCGCCGCCAGCGCCGCCGAAGATGTCGCCGAAGATGTCGCCGAAGGCCTCGGCGAAGCCGCCGTAGGCCTCGGCGCCGGGCCGCCCGCCGCCCATGGCGGGGTCGACGCCGGCGTGGCCGAAGCGGTCGTAGGCGGCGCGCTTCTGCCCGTCGGACAGCATCTCGTAGGCCTCCTTGGCCTCCTTGAAGCTCTCCTCCGACTTCTTGGCCCCGTCGCCCTGGTTGCGGTCGGGGTGGTGCTTCATGGCCAGCTTGCGATAGGCCTTCTTGATGTCGTCGTCGCTGGCGTTCTTGGGGACGCCGAGGACTTCGTAGTAGTCACGTTTGGCCATGAAGACTCTCAGTGCATCAGGAACGAAACCGCCGCGTCGAGGTGCGGGCTCGGCCCATCACCTCGAACGCGGCGAGATGGAGCGGCAGCCGGCAAGCCGGCTGTCCGGTCCATCACTTCTTGACTTCCTTGAAGTCGGCGTCGACGACGTTGTCGTCGGCCGGCTTCGCGTCGCCCGCCGCGGCATCCTGCGGCGCCGCGCCGGCAGCCCCGGCCGCTGCCTGGGCGGCCTGCATGTCGGCATAGACCTTCTCGCCGAGCTTCTGGCTGGCCGCCATCAGCGCCTCGGTCTTGGCCTCGATCTCGGTCTTGTCTTCGCTCTTCAGCGCGGCCTCGGCGTCCTTGAGCGCGGCTTCGATCTTCTCCTTCTCGCCGGCGTCGAGCTTGTCGCCATGCTCGGCCAGGCTCTTCTTGACGCTGTGCACCATCGCGTCGGCCTGGTTGCGCGCCTGCACCAGCTCGAGCTTCTTCCGGTCCTCGGCGGCGTTGAGCTCGGCGTCCTTCACCATCTGCTGGATCTCGTCCTCGCTCAGGCCCGAGTTCGCCTTGATGGTGATCTTGTTTTCCTTGCCGGTGCCCTTGTCCTTCGCGCCGACGTGCAGGATGCCGTTGGCGTCGATGTCGAAGCTGACCTCGATCTGCGGCATGCCGCGCGGCGCCGGCGCGATGCCCTCGAGGTTGAACTCGCCCAGCATCTTGTTGCCGGCGGCCAGGTCGCGCTCGCCCTGGAAGACCTTGATCGTCACCGCCGGCTGGTTGTCGTCGGCCGTGCTGAACACCTGCGCGAACTTGGTCGGGATGGTGGTGTTCTTCGTGATCATCTTGGTCATCACGCCGCCCAGCGTCTCGATGCCCAGCGACAGCGGCGTCACGTCGAGCAGCAACACGTCCTTGCGGTCGCCGGCCAGCACCTGGCCCTGGATCGCCGCGCCCACGGCCACGGCCTCGTCGGGGTTGACGTCCTTGCGCGGTTCCTGGCCGAAGAACTCCTTGACCTTCTCCTGCACCTTGGGCATGCGCGTCATGCCGCCGACCAGGATCACGTCGTTGATCTCGCCGACCGACACGCCGGCGTCCTTGATCGCGGTGCGGCAGGGCGCGATGGTGCGCTCGATCAGGTCCTCGACCAGCGCTTCCAGCTTGGCGCGCGTCAGCTTGATGTTCAGGTGCTTCGGGCCCGAGGCATCGGCCGTCACGTAGGGCAGGTTGATGTCGGTCTGCGCGCTGTTGGACAGCTCGATCTTGGCCTTCTCGGCCGCTTCCTTCAGGCGCTGCAGCGCGAGCACGTCCTTGGACAGGTCGACGCCCTGGTCCTTCTTGAACTCGCTGATGATGTAGTCGATGATGCGCTGGTCGAAGTCCTCGCCGCCTAGGAAGGTGTCGCCGTTGGTCGACAGCACCTCGAACTGCTTCTCGCCGTCGACATCGGCGATCTCGATGATCGAGATGTCGAAGGTGCCGCCGCCCAGGTCGTAGACGGCGATCTTGCGGTCGCCCTTCTCGTTCTTGTCCAGGCCGAAGGCCAGCGCGGCCGCGGTCGGCTCGTTGATGATGCGCTTCACGTCCAGGCCGGCGATGCGGCCGGCGTCCTTGGTCGCCTGGCGCTGCGCGTCGTTGAAGTAGGCGGGCACCGTGATCACGGCCTCGGTGACCGGCTCGCCGAGGTAGTCCTCGGCGGTCTTCTTCATCTTGCGCAGCACCTCGGCGCTGACCTGCGGCGGCGCGAGCTTCTTGTCGCGCACCTCGACCCAGGCGTCGCCGTTGTCGGCGGCCGCGATCTTGTAGGGCATCAGGTCGATGTCCTTCTGCACTTCCTTCTCGGTGAACTTGCGGCCGATGAGGCGCTTCACCGCGTACAGCGTGTTCCTCGGGTTGGTCACCGCCTGGCGCTTGGCCGAGGCGCCGACCAGCACCTCGCCGTCCTCCTGGTAGGCCACGATGGACGGCGTGGTGCGCGCACCCTCGCTGTTCTCGATGACCTTGGTGGTGTTGCCTTCCATGATGGCCACGCACGAATTGGTGGTCCCCAGGTCGATGCCGATGATCTTGGCCATGGTCAAAACTCCTTCAATGATTTCCGGTTCTCTGGAAGCTGTGGATAACTTCCTGTTCTTCAAGCGGTCGGCGTGCGATTCGCTTCACTTCGGCGCGGCCACGGTCACCAGCGCGGGCCGCAGGACGCGATCGGCGATCAGGTAACCCTTCTGCAGGACCGCGACGACGGTGTTGGCCTCCTGGTCGGCCGGCACGACCGAGATGGCCTGGTGCTGGTGCGGGTCGAACTTCGTGCCGGCGGGCGGCGCGATCTCGAGCACCTTGCTGCGCTCGAGGGCGGCGGCCAGCTGCCGCAGCGTCGCGTGGCTGCCCTCGCGCAGCTGCTCGATGGTGGCGTTCTCGATCGCCAGCCCGGCCTCGAGGCTGTCCTTCACCGGCAGCAGGCTCTCGGCGAAGGACTCGATCGCGAACTTGCGTGCCTTGCTCATCTCCTCTTCGGAGCGGCGGCGGGTGTTCTCGACCTCGGCCTTGGCACGCAGGTAGGCGTCGGCCATCTCGGCGTGCCTGGCTTCCAGTTCGGCGAGCTTCTGCTCGGGGCTCGCCGGTGCGGCCGCAGCGCTGCCTTCCTGGACCGGATCGCCGGCCGCAGGTGCTTGATTTTCTTCAGGTTTTTCCATCATTCCAGGGTCGAGAAGAGCGCGACCGCAGGCAACTGGGGTCGTTGCCCCTACTTTCAAGAGGACTTTTTCCGCCGCGCGGCTCAGCCGTCGATGGACGCGCTCCAGCGATCCCAGTCGGCGAGCTTGCGGCGGTCGCGCTTGGTCGGCCGGCCCTGCTCGATGGTGGCGGCCGGCTCGGGGGCCAGCTGCCGCTGACGCGCCTGCGCCTCGCGGCGCGCGAGGCTCTCGGCCGTCTCCTCGTACAGCGCCTGGGCCGCCGGCGCCGGGCCGCGCGTGCCGCTGAGGCCGCGGACGACGACGGTGCGCTCCACGGCGCCCTGGCGCAGCTTCACCTCGTCGCCGGGCTTGAGTTCGCGCGAGGCCTTGGCCGGCTGGCCGTTGACCTGCACGCGCTGGCGGCCGATCTCGTCGGCGGCGAGGCTGCGCGTCTTGAAGAAGCGGGCGGCCCAGAGCCACTTGTCGAGCCGGGTCACGACAGCCCCTCGCTCAAGCCGTCGCCCCCATGCGACGGGCGCGTTCGAGCTGCTGCTGCCGCGCCGCCGGGTCGTCGGCCTGCTGCGTCGGCCAGCCCTGCAGGTGGCGGATCGAGAGATCGCTCAGCGCCGCGATCCACTCGTGCTGGTCGTTGAGGCAGGGGATGTACTGGAACTCCTGCCCCCCGGCGTGCAGGAAGGCCTCGCGGGCCTCCTGCGCGATCTCCTCCAGCGTCTCGAGGCAGTCCGAGGTGAAGCCGGGGCAGGCCACGTCGACGCGCTTCAGGCCTTGCTGGGCCAGCTTGACGAGGCTGGGCTCGGTGTAGGGCTCGAGCCACTTGGCCTTGCCGAAGCGGCTCTGGAACGTGACCATGACCTGCTCGGGCCGCAGGCTCAGGCGCTCGGCCAGCAGGCGCGCGGTCTTGTGGCATTCGCAGTGGTAGGGGTCGCCCAGGTGCAAGGTGCGTTCGGGCACGCCGTGGAAGCTGAGCACCAGCTTGTCGGCCCGGCCGTGGGTCATCCAGTGGTCCTCGATGCGCTTGGCCAGCGCGCGGATGTAGCCCGGGTCGTCGTGGTAGTGGTTGACGAAGCGCAGCTCGGGCACGCGCCGCGTGCGGCCGGCCCAGGCATAGACGGCGTCGAACACGCTGGCGGTGGTGGCGGCCGCGTACTGCGGGTAGAGCGGCAGGACGAGGATGCGGGTCGCGCCGTCGGCCTTGAGCGCATCGAGCTGGCTCGCGACCGACGGCTGGCCGTAGCGCATCGCGTGGCGCACCCGCACGCGGTGGCCGCGCTCGCCGAGGTAGCCGCCCAGCAGCGTGGCCTGCCTGCGCGTCCACACCGCGAGCGGCGAGCCCTCGGGCGTCCAGATGCTGGCGTACTTGGCGGCCGACTGCCTGGGGCGCACGCGCAGGATCACGCCGTGCAGGATCAGCAGCCACAGCGCGCGCGGGATTTCGACGACGCGCGGATCGCCCAGGAACTCGGCCAGGTAGCGGCGCAATGCCGCCGGCGTCGGCGCGTCCGGCGTGCCGAGGTTGACCAGCAACAGGCCGATCTGCTCGGCGCGGTCGTGCCGGTGCTCGGGTTCGGGGGCGAGGGGCATCAGGCGGTCGCGGTGCGCAGCGCGTCGAGGTCGCCGATCACCCGCCCGATGTCGATCGGCTTGGTCCAGTAACCGGTGAAGCCGGCCTCGCGGGCGCGTTCCAGGTCGCTGGGCAGGGCGTCGGCCGAGCACATGAAGGCAGGGGTGCCGGCCAGCGGCGGCAAGGCGCGCAGGTGGCGCAGGAGCTCGTAGCCGCTCATGCTGGGCAGGTTGGCGTCGAGCACCAGCACCTGGGGCGGCCAGTCGAGCACCAGGGCGAGGGCCTCGGGACCGTCCTCGGCGATGCGCAGCTCGATGTCGCCGTGCCGCTTGATGGCTTCTTCGAAGAGGATTGCATTGAGCCGATTGTCCTCGACGTAGAGCATGCGCAGGGGTGCGGTGGCGTTGCCCGGATCGAGGGGCGCCCCGGTCGCGGACGCCGGTGCGACGGGGCTGGCCGCGAGCGGCTCGTCGTCGCCGGCCCGTGGCAGGGTGATCCGCACCTGGGTGCCGCGGCCGATCTGGCTGCTCAGCTGCAGCGTGCCGCCCATCTCCTGCACCAGGCGGCGCGAGATGATCAGGCCCAGGCCGCTGCCCTCGACCGACGAGGTCTCGCGCCCGAGCCGCTCGAAGGGCTGGAACAGGCGCGCCTGCTCGGCCGGGCTGAGCCCTGGGCCGCTGTCCTCGACCAGCAGCACGCAGCGCGCGTCGTCGGCCTGCTCGAGCACGCAGCGCAGCCGGCCGCCCTCGCGGTTGTACTTGACGCCGTTGGACAGGATGTTCAGCAGCACCTGCCGCAGGCGCTGTGCGTCGGCGCGCACGCGCAGCGCCGGGTCGACCTGCCGGTCGAGCGCGATGCGCCGCGCGGCCGCCTGCGGCCCGATCAGCTCGAGCGCGCCGTCGACCACCGACTGCAGTCCCACGGCCTCGAGCCGCAGCGTCAGCCGGCCTTCCTCGACCTGCTGCAGGTCGAGGACGTCGTTGACCAGCGCCAGCAGGTGGCGGCCCGAGCTGAGGATGTGCTCGCTGAACTGCGCGACCTGGGTCGCGCTCGCGCCGCCGTGACCGCTCATCTGCAGCAGCTGCGCGAAGCCGATCACCGCGTTGAGCGGCGTGCGCATCTCGTGGCTCATGCGCGACAGGAACTCGGTCTTGGCGCGGCTGGCCAGCTCGGCCGCCTGCTTGTCGCGCAGGGCTTCCTCGGCGGCCTTCTGGCGCGTGATGTCGGTGTGGATGCCGACGACACGACGCGGCGTGCCGTCGGCACGTCGCTCGACGATCCGGGCGCGGTCCAGCACCCAGATCCAGCGGCCGTCCTTGTGCCGCAGCCGGTGCTCGGTCCGGTACTCGTCGGACTCGCCGCTGCGGTAGCGGCGGATGGCCTCGCGCACGGCGGGGTAGTCGTCGGGGTGGACGCGGCGCGACCACTCGAGCAGCGCGCTGCCGATCTCGCTGTCGTGGTGACCGAGCATGGCCTTCCAGCGCGGCGAGTAGAACACCTGGCCGGTTTCCTCGTCGTAGTCCCAGACGCCGTCGCCCGCGCCTTCGAGGGCGAAGCGCCAGCGTGCCTCGGCTTGCGCCAGCGCCGCCTCGGCACTGCGTTGCGCGGTGATGTCGCGGAAGGTGACCACGCAGGACACCTGCGCGTCGTCCGGCTGCAGGCGCATCGGCAGGGCGCTCAGGCGCAGCAGCCGCTCGCTGCCGTCGGGACGGCGCAGGCGGTGCACCCGGTCGAGGGCGCTGCGGCCGGTCCTCAGCACCTCGGCGACGGGGTGCTCGGGCATGGGCACGGGCCTGCCGTCCTCGAAGCACAGCTGGTAGCCGATCCGGCTGAGTCGCTGGCCGGTCAGCGATTGCGCGCGCGCGCCGAGCAGCGCGCAGGCCGAGGGGTTGGCGGTCACGATGCCGCCGTCGGGGGCGACCACCAGCAGGCCGTCGCTGATGGAGTCGGCCACCGAGCGGTACAGCGCCTCGCTCAGCGCCAGCTGCCGGGCGGCATGGGTGCGCTCGGTGACGTCGCGCGTCAGGTAGAGCACGCGCTCGCCGGGCATCGGCGCGACGCGGGCCTCGAACTGTCGCTGGCGGCCGTCGCGCGTGACCAGCGCGTATTCGTAGCGCTGCACTTCGCCGCTGGCCAGGGCGTCGCGGATGGCGCGCCCGGCCTGCGCGATCCGCGCGTCGTCGACGAGGCCGGGCAGCGGCTCGGCGAAGGGGCGGCCGCGGATCTCGGCGAAGGGGAGCAACAGCGCGGGATGGTGATCGTCGCTGCACTCCAGGTAGCGGCCGTCGCGGTCCAGCACGAACCACAGGTCGGGCAGGGCACGCAGCACCGCGCTCAGGCGCGACTCCTGCTCGGCCAGCGCCAGCTCGGCGCGGCGGCGCGAGGTGATGTCGATCGACAGGTGGATCACGCTGCCGTCCGGCAGGCGCTGGTCGGTGACGAGCATGTGCTCGTCACCGAAGCGCAACTCGTGCTGCTGGCCGTGCAACGTCGGCAGCGCGAGCCGCCAGGCCACGAACTCGGCCTCGCGACCGCGCGCGTCCGGGTAGGCCCCGGCGTCGACCAGGGCCTGCACCAGGTCGGGCCAGCGCGCGGGCAGCGTCGGGACGTAGCGCGTGACCGAGGCGCGCCACTCGGCGTTGCTCATCAGGATGCGACCGTCCTCGCCGCTGACCATCACGCCGGCGGCGACGCGCTCGATGGCCTCGCGCAGCAGCTGCTGCATGCGCTCGGCCGCGCTGCGTTGCGCGAGGTCGGCGGTGACGTCGCGCGCCGCGCCGCGATAGCCCTGGAAGACGCCGGCGTCGTCGAACACCGGCAGGCCGCTCATCGAGACCAGCAGCGCGCCGCGTGGCGTGTGGCGCAGCCCGATCGCATCCTTGAACGGCCGCCGCGCGGCGCGCGCATGCAGGTAGGCTTCGTAGGAGCGCCGGTGCTCTTCGCCCGGCGGCTGGTTCTGCACCCGCCCCAGGCGCCCGATCTCGGCGGCAGCGGGCTCGCCGGTGTGCGCTTCGACGCTGTCGGACACCCAGGTCAGGAAGCCGTCGACGTCGCTCTCCCACAACCAGTCGCTGCCGGCGCGGCTGGCGCTGCTGACGCGTTCCTCGAGCAGGCGGGCGCGGTGCGCGTGCAGGCGCGCGCTCAGCAGCGAACCGGTCAGCAGGGCCAGGTCGCGCAGCGCCACGCGGGCCGCGTCGTCCAGCCGGTGCGGCCGCGTGTCGATGACGAAGACGGCACCGATGCAGCGGCCCTCGACGCGCACCGGCTGGCCCACGTAGGCGCGCAGGAAGGGCGGCGCGACCACCATCGGGTGGTCGCGGAAGCGCTCGTCGTGGTGGGTGTCGGCGACCTCGAAGGCGTCGTCGGCGTTCAGCGTGTGGCTGCAGAAGGCCAGGTCGCGCGGCGTCGCGATCGCGGCATCGAGTCCGACGGCCGCCAGGAAACGCTGCCGCTCGGCATCGACGATGCTGATGCCGCCGGCCGGCCAGCCGCTGTGCAGGCAGACCAGGCGCGCGATCGCGGCGAAGGCCGGATCGACGTCGGTCTCGAACAGCCGCAGTTCTTGCAGCAGGCGCAGGCGGTCGGTCTCGTCGGCGGGCGGGGGGGCCGGCTTCATGCGGCGTCGGGCACCGGTGGCGGAGGGCGCGGCTACTTTAGCCGCAGCGCGCCGATGCCGCGTGCCGTCTTGGCGGACACTGTGCGCAGGAGTCCGCACCCGCCCGATCTGCCGCCGTGAACCTGTACCCCGATCGCATCCGCGCGTTGACGCTGGACCTCGACGACACGCTGTGGCCGATCTGGCCGACCATCGAGCGCGCCGAGGCCGCGTTGCACGCCTGGCTGGGCGCTCATGCGCCCCGCGTCGCGCAGCGCTTCGATCCGGCGGCGATGCGCGCGGCGCGTGAAGCGGTCGCCCGCGAGCGGCCCGACTGGGCGCACGACCTCAGCGCGCAGCGGCGCGAGAGCATCCGGCGGCTGCTGGCGGCCGCCGACGAGGACGAGGCGCTCGCCGGGCCGGCCTTCGACGTCTTCTTCGCCGAGCGGCAGCGCGTCGATCTCTACGAGGATGCGCTGCCGGCCCTGCAGCGGCTGGCGGCGCGCTGGCCGGTGCTGGCGCTCAGCAACGGCAATGCCGACCTCGGGCGCGTCGGCCTGTCGGCGTGGTTCCGCGGCAGCCTCGGGGCGCGCGAACTCGGGGTCGGCAAGCCCGACCGGCGCATCTTCGATGAGGCCTGCATGAGGCTGGGCTGCGCGCCGCACGAGGTGCTGCACGTCGGCGACGACCTGGCGCTCGACGTGCGCGGTGCGCTCGACGCCGGCCTGCAGGCTGCCTGGGTGCGACGCGGCGATGCGGCCCACGACCCCGCCGTGCCTTGCTGGCAAGGCCCCGACCTGCTGGCCCTGGCGGATCGCCTGGGCGCCTGAATGGGCGCCACTCAGGCGCCGCGCGGCACGGTGTCCTGGAAGCTCAGGACCTCGAAGTTGACCGTCGGGGCGGTCGGGTCGGTCGGCGAGGCGCCGAGGCAGATCACGCCGCTGCCGTGCAGCGTGCAGCTGCCGCGGCGCAGCGCGATGACCTCGCTGCGCCCGGCGAAGCGCACGTAGGTGCCGTTGTAGCTGAGATCGCTGACCTGGAAGGTGCCGCCGTGCCACTCGACGCGGGCGTGCGAGCGCGACACGCGCGTGTCGTCGACGCAGTAGGTGGCCTGCGGGCTGCGCCCCAGCACCGCCGGCAGGTCGGTGCCGGCGAACACGCGGTTCAGGTCCAGCCAGGTCAGGCGCAGGCCGTCCGGCACGGCGGTCGGCACCGAGCCCTCGAACAGCGTCGCGACGGTCTCGCCGAAGCGCCGCGCCTCGAGGCGGTAGACCTGCACCGGCTCCTGGCGGCCGCGCAGCTGCAGCTTGGACAGCGAGCGGAAGCGCCCGCGGTGGTCGCGGTCCAGCCCGTCGAGCACCTGCTGCGTGGTCAGGGTCTCGTTGTCGCCGGCGCTGTCGAGCAGCCGCGCGGCGACGTTGACGGCGTCGCCGAAGCAGTCGCCGTTGAGCTCGACCACCTCGCCGTGCGCCATCGCGACCTGCAGCTTCAGCGCCGCCCGGCGAGAACCGCGCTTGGGGGCGGTGTCGGCGACGATGCGGTCGATCGACTCGTGCATCTCGTCGGCGGCGTCGATGCCGCCCTGGGGGTGCTCGAACACCGCCATCAGGCCGTCGCCCAGCGTCTTGATCACCTGGCCGCCGCAGCCGACGACGATCTGCGCCATCAGCGCGACGCTCTGCGTGACGACCGAGGCGGCTTCGGCGTTGCCGAGGGTCTCGAACAGCCCGGTGCTGCCGCGCAGGTCGGCGAACAGCACGGTGCGTTGGAGGAGGGCGGTCATCGGGGCCTTGTGCGATCGGTCACGCAAAAGTTTATCCCGCAGCGCGGCATCGAGGCTCTCCCCAGGACCGCGGCCAAGAAAAAGCCCGGCACGCGGCCGGGCTTGGAGCGCTGCATGCGCCGCTCAGAGGTTGTCCAGGTAGGTCCGCAGCTTGTCCGAGCGGCTCGGGTGCTTGAGCTTGCGGATCGCCTTGGCCTCGATCTGGCGGATGCGCTCGCGGGTCACGTCGAACTGCTTGCCGACTTCTTCCAGCGTGTGGTCGGTCGACATCTCGATGCCGAAGCGCATGCGCAGCACCTTGGCCTCGCGCGGCGTCAGCGAGTCGAGGATGTCCTTGACCACGTCGCGCAGGCCGGCCTGCATCGCGGCCTCGATCGGCGCCGTGTTGTTGGTGTCCTCGATGAAGTCGCCCAGGTGCGAATCGTCGTCGTCGCCGATCGGCGTCTCCATGGAGATCGGCTCCTTGGCGATCTTCATGATCTTGCGGATCTTGTCCTCGGGCATCTCCATCTTCTCGGCCAGCGTCGGCGCATCCGGCTCGAAGCCGAACTCCTGCAGGTGCTGGCGGCTCAACCGGTTCATCTTGTTGATCGTCTCGATCATGTGCACCGGGATGCGGATCGTGCGGGCCTGGTCGGCGATGCTCCTCGTGATGGCCTGGCGGATCCACCAGGTCGCGTAGGTCGAGAACTTGTAGCCGCGGCGGTACTCGAACTTGTCGACCGCCTTCATCAGGCCGATGTTGCCTTCCTGGATGAGGTCGAGGAACTGCAGGCCGCGGTTGGTGTACTTCTTGGCGATCGAGATCACGAGGCGCAGGTTGGCCTCGATCATCTCCTTCTTGGCATCGCGCGAGGCCTTCTCGCCCTGGTTCATCTTCTTGTTGATGTGCTTCAGGTCCTCGATCGGCACCACCGCCTTGGACTGGATGTCGATGAGCTTCTGCTGCAGATCCTGGATCGGCGGCAGGTGGCGGGCCATCACGACGCTGTAGGGCTTGCCGGCCGCGGCCTCGCGCTCGGCCCACTTCAGGTTCAGCGCGTTGGGCGGGAAGGTCTTGATGAAGTGTTCCTGCGGCATGCCGCACTTGTCGACCACGATCTTGCGCAGCTCGCGCTCGTAGCGGCGGATGTCGTCCACCTGCGAGCGCAGGATCTGGCACAGCCGCTCGATGGTCTTGACCGTGAAGCGCAGGCTCATGATCTCGGAGCTGACGCCCATCTGCGCGCGGTTGTAGGCCGGCGACTTGTAGCCGTCCTTCTCGTAGGCCTTGCGCATGCGCTCGAAGTGCGTGCGCAGCTCGCCGAAGCGGATCAGCGCGGCGGCCTTCAGTTCCTCGAGCTTCTTGGTCAGCGCCTTGGAGCCGCCGTTGCCGTCGTCGTCGTCTTCCTCGTCGAACTCGTCGAAGTCTTCCTCGGCCACGTAGTCATCGGCTTCCTCGTTCGAGACGAAGCCGTCGACCACGTCGGAGATCTGCATCTCGCCGGCGCCGATCTTGTCGGCCAGCACCAGGATCTCGGCGATCGTGGTGGGCGATTCGCTGATCGCCAGCATCATGGCCTGCAGGCCGCCTTCGATGCGCTTGGCGATCTCGATCTCGCCCTCGCGCGTCAGCAGCTCGACGGTGCCCATCTCGCGCATGTACATGCGCACCGGGTCGGTGGTGCGGCCGAACTCGGAGTCGACGGTCGACAGCGCCGCCTCGGCCTCCTCCTCGGCCTCCTCGTCCGTCGACGTCGCGGTCGAGCCGCCGGCGATCAGCAGCGTGGCCGCGTCGGGGGCCTGCTCGTAGACCGCGATGCCCATGTCGTTGAGCATCGAGACGATGGCCTCGAGGATCTCGGCCTCGACCAGCTTCTCGGGCAGGTGGTCGTTGATCTCCTGGTGCGTCAGGAAACCCCGCGTCTTGCCCATCTTGATGAGCGTCTTGAGCTCCTGGCGGCGCTTGGCGACCTCGTCCTCGGTGAGCTGCGTCTCGTCCAGGCCGAACTCGCGCATCAGCGCGCGCTCCTTGGCGCGCGAGACCTTCATCCGCAGCGGCTTGGCCTTGGCGGTCTCCTCGGTGCTGGCCTCGACCTCGCCTTCGAGGTCGGCCTCGATGTCGCTCAGGTCCTCCTCGATCTCCGCCTCGGCCGGCTTGGTGCCGGCCTTGGGCTTGCGACCCGGCTTGCCCTTCTGGGCCTCGACGACGGCGGCCTTCGCGGGGGGCTTGGCGGCCGGCTTGGCCGGCGCCTTCGCGGCGGCGCCCTTGGCGGGTGCCGGCGGGGCGGCGGCCTTGACCTTCTTCAGGTCGACCTCGGCGGGCTTGGCCGCCGGCTTCTTGGCAACGGCGGCCGGCTTGGCGGGCTTGCTCGCCGGGGCGGGAGCGCTCTTCTTCGCGGTCATGCGATTCCTCGGAGGATGGGTGTCTCGGGGGCCGAAGGCCGAACGCGTTCAACCGACCGGCGATCCCACGGACCCTCTGGATCGCATGGAAGTGCAGGTCGGGCCATCGCCGTCCCGTACAAGGGGAGGGCTTCGGCGGCGTCGGCGGGCAAGCTCGCGTGAGGGTCCGGAAGGTGCAGTCCTGGCGGGTAAGGGTGGCCTGTGAACCCGTTTCGAGGGTGGCCGGGGCCCGGAGGTGCTGCGCTCACTCTTGCCGATCTGACGAACAAGAGATTATCTGCGAAGAGGCCCCGCAGGTCAAAGTCCGGGGCTAGAGGCGGCCCAGGACGCGCTCGGCCGCCTGCCGGGGATCGGCGGCGCCGACCTGGGCGACCGCCGAACGGAGGTCGTCGAGCAGCGGCTCGACCTCCAGGTCCATCGTCTCGACCAGCTGGACGGCCAGTGTTCCCCACTCCTGCAAGCCGATGGGCTCGCGCCAGGCCGACCAGGGCTGCGGGCCCAGCTCGTGGAGCTGGCTGTCCAGCCACCGGAACAGCTCGCCGTGCCAGCCCGGACGCTCGCACAGCAGCGTGTGCTCGGCATCGCTGAGCTGGCCCCACCAGGCGCTGTTCAGCAGCAGCAGGCGGGCGGCGTGATCCTCGGGCCGGCGCATCACCACCCGGGGAGGGCGCCGCGACGGCGCGGTGGTCCTCGCCGGCGACGGTCGGCCGCGCGCCGGCGCCTGTGCGCCCCACAGCGTGGCCAGCTCGGTCGTCGGCAGGTGACCCTCGGTCGCCAGGTCGACCAGCAGCTGGCGCTTCAGGGCGCCGTCGGGCAAGGCCTGCCAGAGCGGCTTCGCGTTGGCCAGCAAGCGGGCGCGGCCCTCGGCACTGTCGAGCTCGCAGCCCTCGCGGGCCGCCTCGACGAGCTGGCGCGACAGCGGCACCGCATGCTCGACGCAGGCCTCGAAGGCGGCGGCGCCGCGTTCGCGGACGAAGGAGTCCGGGTCGTGCTCGGGCGGCAGGAACAGGAACTTGATGCTGCGGGTGTCGGTCGCGTGCGGCAGCGCGGCTTCCAGCGCCCGCCCGGCGGCGCGCCGCCCGGCGGCGTCGCCGTCGAAGCTGAAGACGATGCGGTCGGTGAAGCGCAGCAGCTTGTGCACGTGCTCCGCGGTGCAGGCCGTGCCCAGCGTCGCCACGGCATTCGGGAAGCCCAGCTGGGCCAGCGCCACCACGTCCATGTAGCCCTCGACGACCAGCGCGTAGCCGCGCTCGCGCAGCGCGTGCCGGGCCTCGTGCAGGCCGTAGAGTTCGCGGCCCTTCACGAAGACCGGCGTCTCGGGCGAGTTCAGGTACTTGGGCTCGCCCTGGTCGAGCACGCGGCCGCCGAAGCCGATGACCTCGCCCTGCACCGAGCGGATCGGGAACATGATGCGGTCGCGGAAGCGGTCGTAGCGCTTCTGCTCCGGCCCGTCGTCACCCTGCACGATCACCAGCCCGGCTTCGGTCAGCAGCGGATCGTCGTAGCGCGGGAACACGCTGGCCAGGCCGCGCCAGCCCTCGGGCGCGTAGCCCAGGCCGAAGCGCGCGGCGATCTCGCCGGTCAACCCGCGCCCCTTGAGGTAGGCGACGGCCCGGTCGCTGCCCTTGAGCTGCTTGCGCCAGTGCTCGCCGGCCTTGGCCAGCACCTCGGTCAGCGTCGCCTGGCGCTCCTTGGCGACGCGCGCCCGCTCGCGTTCCTCGGGGCTGCGGTCGTCCTCGGGGACCGTCAGGCCGGCCTGCTGGGCCAGGTCGCGCACCGCGTCCATGAAGCCCAGGCCGCCGTGCTCCATCAGGAAGCCGATCGCATTGCCGTGCGCGCCGCAGCCGAAGCAGTGGTAGGTCTGGCGCGAGGGGCTGACGATGAAGCTCGGTGACTTCTCGCCGTGGAAGGGACACAGGCCCTTGTAGTTGATGCCGGCCTTCTTCAGCTGGACGTGGCGGCCGACGATCTCGGCCACATCGGTGCGCGCGAGCAGGTCCTGGATGAAGGCGGGAGGGATCACGCGCCGAGTCTATAGAAGGCTCGCCGGCGGCCCGACGTGCAGGTCGTCACGAAAGCCTGTTGCGGCGCGTCACGCCGGACCGGGCACGCCTCGTGCTCGCACTGCGGTTCGCTAGACTTTTTGGCGGTTGCAGCACATCGCGACCCAGGCCGGCCGAGTCCGCCCCACCGGGCGCACCGCGGTCCAGTCGACAGCCCACCGATCGGCGGGCTGCCAGTGTCGGGGAAGGAAGCATGGATCGAGGTGGGTTCGACCGCCGGGCGGCGCGTGGCGTGGCACGGCTGGTGTTCATCGTGCTCGGCGGCGGGGCGTGCGCCGTGGCGGCCTGGGCCCAAGCGCCGGCGCCGGCCGAGCCGGCGGCAGCGCCCAGCGAGCGCGTGAAGCGCGACGCCGAGAAGCCCTTCCAGTGGATCCTTCTGCAGAGCGACAAGCCGCGCAAGGCCCGCGATGCGGCCGGGTCGGCCGCGCCGGCGCCGACCACCGCGGTGCGCCCTCCCAAACCGGCGGCTTCGCCGACCGTCAGGCCGGCGGTCACCGCCGACGCGCCGGTCCCGACGCCGGCCGTGGGGGTCCCGGCCCCGACGGCGGATCCTGCGCCGGTGGCGCCTGCCAAGGCCGAGATCGCGGCCGTGCAGCCGGCGCCGAGCGCGGCACCGCTCCCCCTGCCCGAGTCGCCGGTGGCCGACACGGAAGCCGATGCCGACGAGGCGCTCGAACTGGTGCAGCAGGTGCCGCCTTCGTTCCCGCGCGCGGTGATGCTCGACCTGCGCAAGGGCAGTGTGCAGGTGCGCTTCAAGGTGCAGGCCGACGGCACGGTCGCCGAACCGGCCGTCCTCAAGTCGACGCACCCGCGCCTGAACAAGGCGGTGCTCGCCGCGGTCGGCCAGTGGAGGTTCAAGCCGGTTCGCGAGCCCCGCGAGCCCCGCGAGGCCGCGGTCGAACTGGGCTTCGACCTGGACTGAGCAAGGTCCGCCGTCAGCGCCCGGCCGCCGCGCCGTCGCGTCGCGGATCGGCGCCGGCCTGCCAGCCGCTGCCATCCCACCACAGCACGTGGCTGCCGCTCGTCAGTGGCGCGTCGCGCAGCAGGTGGCCGCGCGCTTCCAGGGCGGCGCGGGTCGCCGCGTCGAAGCGCCCGGTCTCGAGCAGCGTGGGCCCGTTCACCGAGCCGAAATTGGGCAGGGCGACGGCCGCCTGCGGATCGAAGCCGCGGTCCAGCACGGCCCAGACGGCCTTGGCCACATAGAGCGGGATCGGCGCGCCGCCCGGCGAGCCGGCCACCATCACCAGGCGCCCGCTGGCGCGCTCGAAGACCAGGGTCGGGGCCATGCTCGAGCGCGGTCGCTTGCCGGGCTGGACGCGATTGGCGATCGGCGCGCCGTTGCCGGCTCGCGGCGCGAAGCTGAAGTCGGTCAGCTGGTTGTTCAGCAGGAAGCCGCCGGCCAGACCTTCGCCCCGGTTGACCATCACGCGGGCGCCGAACTGCGCCTCGATGCTGCTCGTCAGGGCCACGGCGCGCCCTTCGGCGTCGACGATCGACAGGTGCGTCGTGGCGGGCAGTTCGGGACTCCCGGCATCGACCTGGGCGCTGCGGTGCGCGGCAGTCGGGGCCGGCTCGCCGGGCACCGCCTGACCCATCGAACGCGCGCCGATCGATCGGCCGCGCGCATCGAGGTAGTCGGGCGCCAGCAGGCGGTCCCAACGCCCGCCAGGAGCCGCGACGAAGGCCGGGTCGGCGATGTACTGGTTGCGGTCGGCATAGGCCAGCCGGGCCGCCTCGCTGTAGCGGTGCAGGAAGTCCGCGCTCGGCAGGCCGGCCTCGACCGACGGACCGTCGGCGGTCGTGCGGTCGAGCAGGGCCAGCACCTGGGCGATCACCAGTGCCCCCGAAGAGGGCGGTGGCATGCCGCACAGCCGCCAGCGGCGCCAGTCGTGGCACAGCGGCTCGCGCTCCAGCGCCTGATACCCGGCCAGGTCGTCCACCGCGAGGCGCCCCGGGTTGGCGGCGTGCCCGCGCACAGCCGTCACGATCGCCTCGGCCAACGGCCCGGCCCGCAGGGCCTGCGCACCGTGCCGCGCGATCTGGCGCAAGGCGGCCGCGTAGTCCGGATTGCGCAGCAGCGTGCCGACCGGCAGCGGGCGCCCGTCATCGCGGTAGTAGAAGCGCCGTGCGACCGGGTCGCGCTGCAGCGTCGCCTCCGACTGCAGCAGGGCATGCAGGCGTTCACCGACCGGGAAGCCGCTCTCGGCCAGCGCGATCGCCGGCTCGAACAGTCGTGCCCACGCCACGCGGCCGTGCCGGCGGTGCGCGAGCTCGAGCATCGCGACCAGTCCTGGCGCGCCGACCGCGCGCCCGCCGACTGCAGCCGCCTCGAACGGCAGGGGCGTGCCGGCGGCGTCCAGCAGCAGCTTGTCGTCTGCGGCCGCGGGCGCCGTCTCGCGGCCGTCGTAGGCCTGGACCTGCCGTCCATCCCAGTGCAGCAGGAAGCCGCCGCCACCGATGCCGCTGGACTGCGGCTCGACCAGGCCCAGCACCCATTGCGCGGCGATCGCGGCGTCGAGCGCCGAACCGCCGGCGCGCAGCAGGCGCGCGCCGGCCTCGGCAGCCAGCGGATGCGCTGCGACGATCGCCTCGCGGGCGAAGCGCTGCAGCGGCTTGTCGCGGCTCGCGGTCGCGAGCTCGGGCTGCAGCGCCGGGTCGCGCGGTGGCGGTGACGCACACGCCGTCAGCAACAGCGCCAGCGCGATGGCGCTCCAGGCGGCCCGCGATCGGCGCTTCATGTCCCGCGGCCCTGCATCAGTGCGCCGCGGCAGTGGCGCTCAGCGCGGCGCCAGGCGGATGGCGCCGTCCAGGCGGATCACCTCGCCGTTGAGCATGTCGTTGGTGACGATCTGGTGCACGAGCTTGGCGTAGTCGGCCGGCGTGCCCAGGCGGGACGGGAAGGGCACGCTGGCCGCCAGCGCGTCCTGCACCTCCTGGGGCATGCCGAAGAGCATCGGCGTGCCGAAGATGCCCGGCGCGATCGTCATGTTGCGGATGCCGTTGCGCGCCAGGTCGCGCGCGATCGGCAAGGTCATGCCGACCACGCCGCCCTTGCTGGCCGCGTAGGCTGCCTGGCCGATCTGGCCGTCGTAGGCGGCGACCGAGGCGGTCGAGATCATCACGCCGCGCTCGCCGGTGGATTCGGGCTCGTTCCTGCACATCGCCTCGGCGGCCAGGCGGATCATGTTGAAGCTGCCGACCAGGTTGACGGTGATGGTCTTGGCGAACACGGCCAGCGGGTGCGCGCCTTCCTTGCCGACGGTCTTGACGGCGGGCGCGATGCCGGCGCAGTTGACCAGGCCCATCAGCTTGCCGAGCGAGACGGCCTTGGCGACCGCGGCCTGGCCGTCGGCCTCGGTCGAGACATCGCAGCGCACGAAGGCGCCGCCGATCTCCTTGGCGACCTGCTCGCCCTTGTCGACCTGCAGGTCGGCGACCACGACCTTGCCGCCTTCGCGCGCCAGCATGCGCGCCGTGCCTTCGCCCAGCCCCGAGGCGCCGCCCGTGACGATGAAGACCTTGCCTGCGATGTCCATGGAGCGCTCCTTCGGGGTTTCGGTAGGGTGGAATGACAAGCGGCCGCCGCAGCGGCCGCGCGCGGCGCGTGCAGGCTCAGCTCAGGGCGGCCAGCGCACGGGCGGTGATCTCTTCGACGCTGCCGGTACCGGCGATCTTGCGATAGCGCGGTGCGCTGGCATCGCCGGTCGCGGCCCAGGCGGCGTAGTAGTCGACCAGCGGACGCGTCTGGCTCTGGTAGACCTGCAGGCGCTTGAGCACGGTCGCCTCCTTGTCGTCGTCGCGCTGGATCAACGGTTCGCCGGTGACGTCGTCCAGGCCCTCGACCTTGGGCGGGTTGAACTTGACGTGGTAGGTGCGGCCCGAGGCGACGTGCACGCGACGACCGCTCATGCGCTCGACGATGGCCGCGTCGGGGACGTCGATCTCGAGCACGACGTCGAGCTTGACGCCGGCGGCCTTCATGGCATCGGCCTGCGGGATGGTGCGCGGGAAGCCGTCGAAGAGGAAGCCCTGCGCGCAGTCCGGCTGCGCGAGCCGCTCCTTGACCAGGCCGATGATGATGTCGTCGCTGACGAGGCCGCCGCTGTCCATCACCTTCTTGGCTTCGACGCCGAGCGGCGTCCCGGCCTTCACCGCCGCACGCAGCATGTCGCCGGTCGAGATCTGCGGGATGCCGAACTTCTTGCAGAGGAAGGCGGCCTGGGTTCCCTTGCCGGCGCCGGGCGCGCCCAACAGGATCAATCTCATTGCGGGTCCTCGTGCAGTGCTCGTGGCGCGGGTCCGCACGGGGCAGGACGCGGCTTGTCTCGCGGTCTTGGGGCGCGGCGGGCCGCGCGTCTTCTAGGGTCGAAACGAGAATAACACGCAGGCTTGCTGCAGCCTGACTGTCGCCGCGCGGCGACCGCGGTTCAGCCGGCCGCGAACAGGGCGCGCACGCGCTCCAGGTCCTGCGGCGTGTCGACGCCCGGGCCGGGCCGCTGGGCGCTGACGTGCACCGCGATGCGTTCGCCATGCCACAGCACGCGCAGCTGCTCCAGGGACTCGATCGCCTCGATGGGGCTGGGCGGCAGCGTCGGGTAGCGGCGCAGAAAGCCGGCCCGGTAGGCGTACAGGCCGATGTGGCGCAGCGGCGGCGGATCGCTGAGCTGCGCGATGCCGCCGGCGTAGCCGTCGCGCCACCACGGGATCGGCGCGCGCGAGAAGCTCAGCGCGCGGCCCTGGCCATCGCAGACCACCTTGACGACGTTCGGGTTGACGAACTCCGCCGTGTCGTCGATCGCGTGGGCGGCCGTGCTCATCACGCACTCCGGCCGTTCGGCCAGGAGCGCGGCGCAGGCGTCGATCAGCGCCGGCTCGATCAGCGGCTCGTCGCCCTGGACGTTGACGACGATCTCGTCGTCGGCCAGGCCCAGCAGGCTGCAGGCCTCGGCCAGGCGGTCGCTGCCGGTCGCGTGGTCGACGCGCGTCAGCAGTGCGCGCACGCCGTGCCGGCGGCAGGCCTCGACGGTGCGCGCATGGTCGGCCGCGACCACCACCGCCCGGGCGGTGCTGGCGGCCGCGCGCTGCGCGACGCGCACCACCATCGGCAGCCCGGCGATGTCGGCCAGCGGCTTGTCCGGCAGACGCGTGGACGCCAGCCGGGCCGGCACCAGCACGGTGAAGCTCATTCGGCCAGCGGCGGCGGCTGCGAGGCCGGATCCTCGATCGGCCGGGCCTCGGCCTCCAGCATCACGGCGATGCCGTCGTGGATGGGAAAGGCCAGCCGGTCGGCCGCGCAGTGAAGCTCGTGCGCCTCGTGATCGTGCGTCAGCGGGCCCTTGCAGATCGGGCACACCAGCAGGGCCATCAATCGGGTGTCCATCGTGGTCATGGGGCGGTTCGTGCAACGGCGCGCGGCGCCAGGCTCGCCAGGGCTTCGTCGATGGCGCCGAAGAAGCCCGGCTCGGGTTCGAAGTCTAGCGGCGCGACCCAGACGCGCGTGCCGGGGCGCTCGCGCGCCACGCGCTGCGGCAGCAGCTTGACGGCGTCCTTCTCGGTGACGACGACATCGGTGGCTGCCTCCGGCCAGGGCAGGTCGGCATAGGCCTCGTGGTCGGCCAGCGCCAGCTCGGTGATCGTCAGGCCCTGCGCGCGCAGCTGCTCGAAGAAGCGCTGCGGCTGCGCGATGCCGGCGCAGGCCACGACCGCTCGCTGCCGCAGCGGCGCCCAGGCTGCGCCGCTGGCCGACTCGCCGCGCCACCAGGCCGCCAGCTCGACCGTGCCGGCCAGTGCGCGCCGGGCCAGGAAGCCCGGCAGGCGCGTGCTCGGCGCCGGGGCGTTGTAGAGAACGATGCGCCGGCCGGCGGCGGGCGCATCGATCGGTTCACGCAGCGGTCCGGCCGGCAGCAACCAGCCGTTGCCGGCGCCCCGGGCGTCGAACACCAGCACCTCGACGTCGCGTGCCAGGCGCAGGTGCTGCAGGCCGTCGTCGGCGAGCAGCAGGTCGACCTCGGGATGCGCGGCGAGCAGGTCGCGCGCGGCGGCGATGCGATCGCGGCCCACCACCACCGGCACGCCGCTGCGCAGCCGAACCAGCAGGGGCTCGTCGCCGACGGCGTCGGCCGTCGCGCCGGTATTGACGTGTCGCACGTCAGTGGCCGAGCCCCCGTGTCCGCGAGAGATGACGCCCGGTCGCCAGCCGCGCGACTGCAGGTGCTGCACCAGGGCCATCACCGTGGGCGTCTTGCCGGCACCGCCCGCGATGCGGTTGCCGACCACCACGACCGGACGACCGACGCGCTCGCTGCGCAGCCATGCCGAGCGGTAGGCGAGGCGCCGCAGGCCGATTGCCGCGCCATAGACCACCGACAGCGGCCACAGCAGCCAGGCGAGGGCGCCGCGCGCCAGCCAGGCCCGCGTCAGGGCCGCTTCGAGCCTGGCGCGAGCCGGCATGCGGGGCCGGTCTCGCTCAGCGCGTCTCGCCGTCGGCGCCGGCGCCGCTGCGACTGGCCTGGGTGGCGAAGCTGATCTGTCCCAGGCCGGCGCGCCGCGCCGCGTCCATCACGTTGATCACGCTCTGGTGCGCGGCGTTGGCGTCGGCCGAGATGATGAGCATGCGCTCGGTGTCGCCGCCGGCGGCGGTGCGCAGGGCGGCCGTCAGCGTCGTCAGGTCGCGGCCGGCCAGGGGCTGGCGGTTCACGGTGTAGCGGCCGTCGCCGGCCACGCCGACGACGATCTCCTTGGGGTAGTCGCGCGCACGCTGCGCGTCGGCGACCGGCAGCGTCAGCTTGAGCTCGGTGAACTTCGAGTACGTCGTCGACAGCATCAGGAAGATCAGGATCACCAGCAGCACGTCGATGAAGGGGATCAGGTTGATCTCCGGCTCCTCGCTGCGGCGATGGTGGAAGTTCATCGTCATGGCGCGATCCCGTGCGTGGGCGGTGACGTCAGGGCTGCCGCACGGCGAAGCGCAGCAGGTGCGGCATCATCCGTTCGGAAGCCTGCTCGAGATCGATCGTGTACTCGTCGATGCGACTGCGGAAGTAGCGGTGGAACATCAGCGAGGGGATGGCGACGATCAAGCCGAAGGCGGTGTTGTAGAGGGCGATCGAGATGCCGTGGGCGAGTTGCTCCGGGTTGCCGCCGACGCCGGTCGTGGTGCTCGGGGCCTGCGAGCCGAAGATCTCGATCATGCCGATCACCGTGCCCAGCAGGCCGAGCAGCGGCGCGGCGGAGGCGATCGTGCCGAGCGCGTTCAGGTAGCGCTCCAGGCGATGGACCGCAGCGCGGCCCGCGGTCTCGAAGGCGATGCGCAGGCCTTCCTCGGTGATGCGCGGATCGGCGATGACGGCCCGCAGCCCGCTGGCCAGCACGTGGCCGAGCACCGAGTTCGCCGACAGCTTGTTGACCACCTCGGGGGCCGGCAGGCTCTTGCTGCTGACCGAGATCACCTCGTCGAGCAGCCGGGGCGGCACGACGCGGACCGCCCGCAGGCTGCTGAAGCGCTCGATCACCAGTGCCAAAGCGACGATGGAACAGAGGATCAGCGGCCAGATCGGCCAACCGGCGGCTTGTATGATCGAAAGCAACGACGTTCTCCTGATTCGGGTCGCGGCGATTATGGCTCCGGGTCCACGGCGACCATGCGAGAGGTCGGCGACGGCATGCGGGGGCGCATGCCAGGCAATCGTCCACCGTTGTTGTGGACAACTTTGTGGGCAACTGCGCGGTACACCCGCCGCAAAGCCCGCCAATCAAGGCCGCGAACAGATTGCTCAAACAATGAGCATAAAAAACTCTTTTCATATCAATGGCTTGCATGATTTTGACAGGCCGATGACGCCGGCAATGGGCCGCCGAGCCTTATCTGGCGCGGTTGTGGAGTTCCGGGCCCGCATATCGAGGGGCCTGGGGCACGATCGGCGAGCCGATGAGCGACCTTGAAGCGGCCCGCGGGGGCAGCCTCGGCGGTCCGCGCGTGTGGGAGGTCGCGGGCCTCGTGAACGCCGTGGCCGACGCGCTGGCTGCGCGTTTCGGCGCCGTCGCGGTGCGCGGCGAGGTGGCCGGCTTCACCCGGGCGTCCAGCGGTCACTGCTACTTCACGCTGAAGGACGCGACGGGCAGTGCTGCACTGCGCTGCGCGATGTTCCGCCGCGCCGCCGGCCTGCTTGCCTTCGCGCCGGGTGAGGGCGATCTGGTCGAGCTGCGCGGCCGTCTGGCCGTCTACGAGCCGCGCGGCGAGTTGCAGTTCATCGTCGAGAGCATGCAGCGGGCCGGGGCCGGCGCCCTGTACGAGCGCTTCCTGAGGCTCAAGGCCCAGCTCGAGGCGGAGGGGCTGTTCGACGCGGGCCGCAAGCGCGCCATCGTCCCGCAGCCGCGCTGCATCGGTGTCGTGACCTCGCTGGCTGGCGCCGCCCTGCACGACGTGCTGACGGCCCTGCAAAGGCGTGCCCCGCAGGTCCGCGTGATCGTCTACCCCAGCCCCGTCCAGGGCGCTGACGCCCCGGCGGCACTGGCGCAGGCCCTCGAGGCCGCCGGCCGCCATGCGCAGGCCGACACGCTGCTGCTGTGCCGGGGCGGCGGCTCGCTCGAGGATCTGTGGGCCTTCAATGAAGCGGTGGTGGTGCGCGCCGTCGCGGCCAGCCCCATCCCGGTGATCGCCGGCATCGGGCACGAGACCGACGTGACGCTGGCGGACTTCGCCGCCGACCTGCGGGCCCCGACGCCGACGGCGGCCGCCGAGCTGGCGGCCGCTTCCCGCGAGGACCTGCTGAAGGAACTGGCCCGGCTGGCCGGCGCGATGCGCGTGCGCGTGGAACGCAGCCTGCAGTCGCAGTCCCAGCGGCTGGATCGGCTGGCCCTGGGCGTCGGGCGGCCGGCCGAGCGCCTGATGCGGCAACGCAGCCGGATCGAATCGCTGGCGCAGCGCCTGGCGCACGGCGCCCGGGCGAGCGTCCAACGCGGCCGCTCGGCGGAGCAGCGCGCCGGCCTGGCCCTGGCCCACGCGGTGGGCCTGCGACGCGAGCGCCTGGGGCACGCGCTGCACATGCTCCAGGCGCGGCTGCAGGCGCTGGATCCGGCCCGTGTCGTCGGGCGCGGCTACGCGCTGGTCGAGACGGCGCAGGGCGAGCTGATCGTCGAGCCGGGCCAGTTGCAGCCTGGGCAGGACCTGCGGCTCACGCTGGCGCGCGGCCGCGCCGCGCTGCGCATCGACCGGCTGCTGCCGGAATGAAGAGTCGGAAAGAAGAAACCGGGCGCGAGGCCCGGTTCCTTCTGCAGGCTCCGGCGGATCAGAGCCCGGCGTTCTGCTGCGCCACCATGCAGTAGAGCATCGGCAGCGACAGCATCGTGTTGGCGCGCGAGGTCAGCATCGCCAGTCGCGCTGCCTTGGCCTTCTCCTCGGGCGTCACGGTGACGATGCCGAGCGCCTTCTTCTGGTTCGGCCAGATGATGAACCAGACGTTGAAGGCCATGATCAGCGCCAGCCACATGCCGATGCCGATCGCGACGAAGGGCTTCTGCATCGCCAGCGCGCCGGCGATGTAGCCGTTCATCCATGCCAGCAGCAGGCCGGTGACGACCGTCGCCAGCGCGCCGTAGCGGAACCAGAACAGCGCGGTCGGCGCGATCACCTTGCTGATCGCGGGCTTCTGCTCGTCGGGAATCCTGGGCATGGACGGGATCTGCACGAAGTTGAAGTACCACAGCAGCCCGATCCACATCACGCCCGAAATCACGTGCAGCCAGCGCATCACGAAGGCGCCCCAGGCATGGCTGAACTGGACGTTGCCGGCCAGCAGCACGATGAGAACCAGCAGCACCAGACCGGCTGCCACCGTACGTCCGAGTGATTGGAATATCGCGCCCATGCCTCGTTCCTCCGGGGTTGTTCGAAGTCCCATAGACTATATCGAACGCTCTCCGGCGGGCCTGCTCGCCGATCACCTCAGGAAGCCCACGCCACCCATGGAACACCAACTGCCCGCCTTGCCGTACCCGGCCGACGCCCTCGCCCCGGCCATGTCGAAGGAGACCTTCGAGTTCCACCACGGCAAGCACCACCAGGCCTACGTCACCAACCTCAACAACCTGATCAAGGGGACGGAGTTCGAGCCGCTCGCCCTGGAGGAGATCGTCCGCAAGTCCAGCGGCGCGATCTTCAACAATGCAGCGCAGATCTGGAACCACACCTTCTTCTGGCACAGCATGAAGCCCGCGGGCGGCGGCCAGCCGTCGGGCGCCCTGGCCCAGGCGATCGACGCCAGGTGGGGCAGCTACGCGGCCTTCCGCGAGGCTTTCACCAAGAGCGCGGTCGGCAACTTCGGTTCCGGCTGGACCTGGCTGGTGAAGAAGGCCGATGGCAGCCTCGACATCGTCAACACCGCCAATGCCGCGACGCCGCTCACCGGGAGCGACCGGCCGCTGCTGACGATCGACGTGTGGGAACACGCCTACTACATCGACTACCGCAATGCCCGGCCGAAGTTCGTCGAGGCCTACTTCGACAGCCTGGTGAACTGGGACTTTGCGGCCGGGAACTTCGGCTGAGGGCCCGGCGGTTTGCGCCTCAGGGTCGGAACGGCGAGCCGCCCAGCTTGCTGCCGACCTTGAGGTTGCGCTGGGCGAACCAGCCCTTGTTCATCTCGAGGACCAGGCGCACCGGCCGCGTCGAGCAGGTGGATTCGAGCGTCTGAGGCGGCATGTCGGCGATCTGGAGGATCGTGCCGTCGTCGGCGACGAAGGCGATCGACAGCGGGATGAGGGTGTTCTTCATCCAGAAGCATTGCGGCGCCGGCTCGTCGAAGACGAACAGCATGCCTTCGTTGCTCCCCAGGGCCGGCCGGCTCATCAGGCCGATCGCCCGCTGCTCCGGGGTGCGTGCGACCTCGGCCTGGATCTGGTGGATGCCGGCGCTCAGGCGCAGCGCCGGCAGCTTCTGGGGCCCGGACTGGGCGAGGCCGGGCAGGGCGCTCAGGAGCAGGAGGCCGGCGACGAGCCACGACGACGACTTGCGATGCATGCGTGATCCAGCAGTGGAGCCGTCAATTTAACGCAGCCTCCCAGGCGCCCGCTGACCGCACGGCGTCGTGTCGACAGGCCCCTGCCGATTGCAGGCGTCGCCTAGAATTCCAGACGCTTCGCTCCCATCCTCGTCCCGCCTTCCTCGCACGGAGACACGACCCCATGTACCAGCACATCAAGGTGCCCGCCGGTGGCCAGAAGATCACCGTCAATGCCGACTACTCGCTCAACGTCCCCGACGAGCCGATCATTCCGTACATCGAGGGCGACGGCACCGGCTTCGACATCACGCCGGTGATGATCAAGGTCGTCGACGCGGCGGTCGAGAAGAGCTACGGCGGCAAGAAGAAGATCCACTGGATGGAGATCTACGCCGGCGAGAAGTCGACGCAGGTCTACGGCCCGGACGTCTGGCTGCCCGAGGAGACGCTGAAGGTCCTGAAGGACTACGTCGTGTCGATCAAGGGCCCGCTGACGACGCCGGTCGGTGGCGGCATCCGCTCGCTGAACGTGGCACTGCGCCAGGAACTCGACCTCTACGTCTGCCTGCGCCCGGTGCGCTACTTCAAGGGCGTACCCAGCCCCGTCAAGGAGCCCGAGAAGACCGACATGGTCATCTTCCGCGAGAACTCCGAGGACATCTACGCCGGCATCGAGTTCGAGGCCGAGAGCGAGAAGGCCAAGAGGCTGATCAAGATCCTTCAGGACGACTTCGGCGTCAAGAAGATCCGCTTCCCCAACACCTCGGGCATCGGTGTCAAGCCGGTCAGCCGCGAGGGCACCGAGCGCCTGGTGCGCAAGGCCATCCAGTACGCGATCGACAACGACAAGCCCAGCGTGACCATCGTTCACAAGGGCAACATCATGAAGTTCACCGAAGGGGGCTTCCGCGACTGGGCGTATGCGCTGGCGCAGAAGGAATTCGGCGCCCAGCCGATCGACGGCGGCCCGTGGTGCAAGTTCAAGAACCCGAAGACCGGCAAGGAGATCACGGTCAAGGATTCGATCGCCGACGCCTTCCTGCAGCAGATCCTGCTGCGCCCGGCCGAGTACTCGGTGATCGCGACGCTCAACCTGAACGGTGACTACGTGTCCGACGCCCTCGCGGCCCAGGTGGGCGGCATCGGCATCGCGCCGGGCGCGAACCTGTCGGACTCGGTGGCGATGTTCGAAGCCACCCACGGCACGGCGCCCAAGTACGCCGGCAAGGACTACGTCAACCCGGGCTCGGAGATCCTGTCGGCCGAGATGATGCTGCGCCACATGGGCTGGACCGACGCCGCCGACCTAGTCATTAGCTCGATGGAGAAGGCGATCCTGTCGAAGAAGGTCACCTACGACTTCGCCCGCCTGCTCGAGGGCGCCACCCAGGTCAGCTGCTCGGGCTTCGGGCAGGTGATGATCGAGCAAATGAGCTGATCACTGCGTCCCAGTGCGTCTCACTGCGTCGCATAAGTCCTTGATCTGATTCATTGACTTCCCGTGCCGCCGCCTTGGCGGCACAGAGGATCAATGGCGGGGTAAGGGATGTTGGTGGGTGGCAGTGAGGGTGATGAGCTTCGGATGGCGGGGACTTTCCTCCATCCGTTGTACCGGCTCAATCCGAAACGGTGCCTATCTTGGCGTCGTTTCGTTGTGCGAGCCAGTCGGGATCAGCATCGCGGCCAGGCTCAGCGGTGAGGCAGCTCTTCTTGAGGCCACTTCGGCAGCGTGAACCCAGTAGCTAGCGCTAGAGTACGTAGACCAGTAGCGACGACGACGGCGCCGAGCAAGCCGATCCACGTCGGCGCCTGGAGCACTTGCGCACCGACCACAACCCAGCCGCCGGCGAAGGAGCAAACCGCATAGGGTCGGTGGTCCCGGAAGGCACTCGGGATCTCGTTACAGACAATGTCGCGAAGGACGCCACCGAACACCGCGGTGATCAAGCCCATCAGCACAGCGACGATGGCAGGCATGCCCTGCGACAGCGCCATCTGCGTCCCGCTGGCGGTGAAGAGACCCAGTCCAACGGCATCCGGCCATTGCATGGCGCGCTCGGTAGGCGCGAAATGGTGGGCGCGCATGAACGACATGGCGGCAATGCCGAGCAGCATCAACCCCCACAGCCAGCCGGCGTGATCGACCCAGAAAAATGGTCGACGATCCAAGAGAACATCTCGCAATGTTCCGCCCCCGAACGCAGCGAGTCCGGTGACCATGCAAACCCCAACGGCATCGAGCCCCTTGCGCGCCGCTGCCAGCAGCCCCGATATTGCAAAGGCGAGGATAGCCAGGGCCTCGACGACAAGGAGAATCTCGGCGATGGTGATCGGTGGATCCGCCTGCATGGAATGACTCGGCGCTCTAGAAGTTGTAGTTGTCGCGGGACCGTCGGCCGACATTCAGCTCATGAGCCGTACAACCCCAGAATCGGATTGTGGATTTCTTTCGTGGTGTCCGGGGTTACTCTGGAGGGTGCACGAAATCCTGGCGGTAGACCGAATGCCGGCTCGGTCCCGTGCGACCAAACCTTCGCTGCCAGCTCTAGTTGCGAATGGTGCTGACGCGGAGGCGAGGCAGGGGGGCGCTCGAGGCAGCAGCCTCGCGGCTACAAGCGGGCTGTTGTAGCATGAAGGCCACATAGAAGACGGGCGCACTGCATGACGCCCGACACGGAGACAAGACGTGGGCGACCTGCTGTCCAGGCTGCGCTTCAACGCGGGCACCGGCCACATCTGGCTCGACGAGCACCGCATGCTGCTGCTGCACACGCGGGCACTGGCGGAGTTGCGCAAGGAATTGCTGGACTCCCTGGGTGTCAACAGGGCACGCGGCCTGCTGATCCGCATGGGGTTTGCCTCCGGACAGCGCGACGGTGAATTGGCCGTGAAGGAGCGGCTCAACGGCATGCCGTGCGACAAGGCCTTCATGCTCGGCCCGCAGCTTCACTCCATCGAAGGTGCGGTGCAGGTCGAAATGCTCCAGATGGAGCTGGATCTGAAGACCAAGCACTTCTACGGCGAGTTCACCTGGACCAACTCCTGGGAGTGCGAAGCGCACGTCGCGGACTTCGGCTATGGCGACGACCCGCAGTGCTGGCAGCAGATCGGCTACGCCTCGGGCTACACCAGTGCTTTCGTCGGCCGGCTGATCGTCTTCAAGGAGACCGAATGCCGCAGCATGGGCGACAGCCACTGCCGCATCATCGGCCAGGCCGCCGAGGCTTGGCATGACGACGAGTACATCGACTACTTCCGCCCGCAGCGCATCGGTGAACGGCTGATCGACTTCAGCATCGGACTCGAGCACCTGCGTGCGGTGCAGCCGCGCCGTGAGTACGACAACAAGCTGGTCGGCGTCTCGCCCGGCTTCCGGGCCGCCTTCGAGCTGCTCAAGCGCGCGGCACCGAGCGCGATCACCGTGCTGCTGCTCGGCGAGACCGGCGTCGGCAAGGAGGTGTTCGCACGCTGGCTGCATGACAACGGCCCGCGTTCCGGCGGGCCTTTCATCGCGGTCAACTGCGCGGCGATCCCGGCCGATCTGATCGAGGCCGAGCTGTTCGGCGTGGAAAAGGGCGCGTACACCGGCGCGCACATGGCGCGCGCCGGTCGCTTCGAGCGGGCCCACAACGGCACCCTCTTCCTCGACGAAGCCGGCGACCTGCCGCTGGCCACGCAAGTCAAGCTGCTGCGCGTGCTGCAGACCGGCGAGATCGAACGCCTGGGCGCCGAGGCGCCGATCAAGCTCAACGTGCGCATCGTGGCCGCGACCAACGTCGACCTGCAGGCGGCGATGACGGCCAGCAAGTTCCGCAGCGATCTGTTCTACCGACTCAACACCTTCCCGATCACGATCCCGCCGCTGCGCGAGCGCACCGCCGACATCGCGCCGCTGGTGCAGCGCTTCGTCGAGAAGTACAGCGATCTCTACAGCAAGAAGCTGCGCGGTCTGACCGACCGAGCGATGCGCGACGTGCTGGGCCAGCCCTGGCCCGGCAACATCCGCGAGCTCGAGAACACGATCGAACGCGCGGTGCTGCTGGCCCCTGAAGGCGGCGCGATCGAGGCGGCGCATCTGTGGAGCAGCGGGGCGCCGTCGACCACCGAGCAGCAGCTCGACGCCCGCGGTCAGGTCTCGACGCCGCGCGACGGCTCCCTCGACGGCCTGTGCGACCAGGTGCTGGGTCAGCACATCGACTTGGCCTCGCTGGAGCAGCGCCTGATGCAGATCGCGATGCAGCGCTCCAAGGGCAACCTGTCGCAGGCCGCGCGCCTGCTGGGCATCACCCGGCCACAGCTCGCCTACCGGCTGAAGAAGGAAGGCCTGCCGGCCTCCTAGCGGCGCCCCCGCGCTCCCGCGTCGCAAGCCGATCCGCTAGCAGGTCGGCACGGGTCCCGTTTCGGACCGCGATGCACTTCATCAATTGATCAAGCTGCGGTGCAGCATCTGCTCGTCTCGGTATCCGGGAGTTCCCCGGGGTCGGCGCACGAGCGTTGCCGACGGCTAGGCAAATCAAGCACTTAGCCGGCGTGGCACGCCGGTTGCCCTTGAAGGGGTGGGCGACGGCTTCGGCGCCCGTGACTTGATGGATTGAACAAGTGACTCTGCGACCTGATCCCGAACGCTCCGCCTCGGCGGCTGTCCTGACCGGACAGCGTTGCTTCGTGCGGGTAACCGGCACGAGAGATGCCCGCTTCGTCGAGTTCGAGTTCGCCATCGGTGACCCCGAACTGGCGGTCGAGCTGGTGATGCCTTTCGAGCATTTCCGCAAGTTCTGCCTTATCCACGACGTGACTCACCTCACGGCCGAGGAGGGCGCGCAGCTCGACTACGAGCGCATGAAGTGGCGCTACGGCCAGCCCGGCGTCGATCACTGAGTTCAGCCCCCGAGCCCCACGCCTCATTGCAGGAGACACGACGTGCAAGTCGACATCAAGACCACCGCCATCCAGCCGATCCGCCAGACCTTCTCTCACCTCGCGCGACGTCTCGGCGCCGACAAGGCGGCTTCACGCTACCAGGAGGCGACGCTGGACATGCAGCCGACGACCAACTGGCATTACCGGCCACTGTGGGAGCCGGAGCGCCACGTCTTCGACGTAAGCCGGACCCGGCTCGTCATGGCCGACTGGTACGCGTTCAAGGACCCGCGTCACTTCTACTACGGCGTCTACACGATGACGCGCGCCAAGCAGCAGGAGGGCGCCGACAAGCAGTTCGAGTTCGCCGAGAAGCGCAATCTGCTCGACGCCCTAGACGAGGTGACGCTGGCATCGCTGACCCAGGTGCTGGTGCCGCTGCGCCACTACGAGTGGGGCAGCAACATGAACAACACCTACTGCTGTGCCTACGGCTACGGCACCGCGGTCACCCAGGCCTGCAACTTCGCGGCCATGGACCGGCTCGGCATCGCGCAGTACCTGTCGCGCATCGGCCTGCTGCTCGACGGTAACCAGGGCGCCGTGCTCGACGCCGGCAAGGCGGCGTGGCTGTCGCACCCGGCCTGGCAGGACGTGCGCCGGGTGATGGAGAACCTGTTCGTCACCAAGGACTGGTTCGAGCTGTTCGTCGCGCAGAACCTGGTGTTCGATGGCCTGCTCTACCCCTTGATCTACCGCCACTACGTCGACGCCGTCAGCCCGCGCACTGGCAACGCGCTAGCGATGCTGACCGAGTTCATGGGCGACTGGTATGCCGACACCGCGCGCTGGGTCGACGCGACGGTCAAGACGGCGGCAGCCGAATCGCCCGCCAACGCCGAGCACCTGAGCGGCTGGGTGCACACCTGGCGCGACGAGATGCTGCGTGCGCTCGAGCCGCTGGCAGCCCTGGCCCTCGGCGCCGGCGGCGCAGCTGCGCTGGCCGCGGCGCGGACCGAGTTCGACGCCCGCGTCGGCCGCCTCGGCCTGAAGCCCTGAAGGACGCGCCATGAGCATCCCTGCCACCACCTCGCGCGCCCCGGTCTTCATCTCGCTGCTGACCAACGACGCCTCGCGTGCCATCGTCGAGGCGATTGTCGCCGACAACCCCGAGGCGACCGTCGAGGAGTTCCCGGCGATGGTCAAGATCGATGCGCCCGGGCGCCTCGTGATCCATCGCGAATCGGTCGAAGAGCGGCTCGGCCGCCGCTGGGACGTGCAGGAGCTGCACCTCAGCCTGATCTCGCTGTCCGGAAGCATCGACGAGACCGACGACGACTTCACCCTGCAATGGGGCGCACGGTCCTGAGCCGCGCCGACCCCGAACCGTTCACCCCCGACACGCCGTCCACAAGCAGTAAGGAGACCCGCATGAGCCAAGCCAATGCCGCCGCCAAGACCACCAAGCGTCTGGGCATCAAGGAACGCTACGCGATGATGACCCGCGGCCTGGGCTGGGACACCACCTACCAGGCGATGGACGACGTGTTCCCGTACGACCAGTTCGAGGGCATCAAGATCCACGACTGGGACAAGTGGGAAGACCCGTTCCGCCTCACGATGGACGCCTACTGGAAGTTCCAGGGCGAGAAGGAGAAGAAGCTCTACGCGATCATCGATGCGTTCCAGCAGAACCAGGGTCAGTTCAACATCAGCGACCCGCGCTACATCAACACGCTGAAGCTGTTCCTGACCGGCGTGTCACCGCTCGAGTACGCCGCACACCGCGGCTACGCAATGGCCGGTCGCTCGTTCCGCGGCGTCGGCGCGCGGGTGGCGGCGCAGATGCAGTCGATCGACGAACTGCGCCATGCGCAGACGCAGTTCCACACCATCAGCCACTTCAACAAGTATTTCAACGGCCTGCACGACCCGCAGTGGATGCACGACCGCATCTGGTACCTGTCGGTGCCGAAGTCCTACTTCGAGGACGCGATGACCGCGGGGCCGTTCGAGTTCGTCACCGCGATCTCGTTCAGCTTCGAGTACGTGCTGACCAACCTGCTATTCATGCCCTTCATGAGCGGCGCCGCGTTCAACGGCGACATGGCGACCGTGACCTTCGGCTTCTCGGCACAGTCGGACGAGTCGCGCCACATGACGCTGGGCCTCGAGGTCGTGAAGTTCATGCTCGAGCAGGACCCGGACAACGTGCCGATCATCCAGCGCTGGGTCGACAAGTGGTTCTGGCGCGGCTACCGGCTGCTGACGCTGGTCGCGATGATGATGGACTACATGCTCCCCAAGAAGGTGATGAGCTGGAGTGAAGCCTGGGAGATGTACTTCGAGAAGAACGGCGGCGCGCTGTTCGAGGACCTCGCCCGCTACGGCATCCGCCTGCCCAAGTACCACGATGTCGCCAGCAAGGAAAAGGGCCACCTGTCGCACATCGCCTGGGCGACCTTCAACAACTACGGGCACGCGGCCGACTTCAACACCTGGGTGCCGCAGGCTGACGAGCTGGACTGGCTGAGCCAGAAGTACCCGGACAGCTTCGACCAGCACTACCGCCCGCGCTTCGAGTGGCTCGCCGAGCAGGAGCGCAAGAACGGCAAGATGTGGCGCAACAACACGCTGCCGATGCTGTGCCAGACCTGCCAGGTCCCGGCCATCTTCACCGAGCCCGACGACCCGACCCGCATCTGCCTGCGCGAGAGCAGCTACCACGGCATGAAGTACCACTTCTGCTCCGACGGCTGCAAGGACATCTTCGACCACGAGCCCGAGAAGTACGTCCAGTCGTGGCTGCCGGTGCACCAGATCTACCAGGGCAACTGCTTCCCCGAGGGGACCGACCCGACCGTGCCCGGCTTCGATGCGCTCGCCAAGGTGCTCGAGTATTACCACCTGCAGCCGGGTGCCGACAGCGGCGACTTCAACACCTCGCCCGACCGCCTGAACTGGGAACGCTGGACCGGGCAGGACCTGACGCAGCCCGACGTCAAGGCGGCCTGAGCAGCGCCCCCACCCAACCCTGGAGACACGACATGGCCGTCGTCGCATTGAAGCCCGGTTACTCCGGGCCCGTTCAAGACACCGAGGACAAGTTCCACGGCAACCGTCTGCTCTACATCTGCTGGGACGAGCACCTGCTGTTCTGCGCCCCGGTGTGCCTTCCACTGCCGCCCGGCATGCCGTTCGGCGCGCTCGTGGCCGAGGTGCTGCCGGGCGTCTATGGCAGCCACCCCGACTTCGCGAAGATCGACTGGGGCACGGTGCTGTGGGCCGACTCCGGCAAGCCGTTCAAGCCGGACCCTGCCAAATCACTGGCCGACAACGGCCTCGTGCACAAGTCGGTGATCCGCTTCCGCACGCCCGGGCTGCGAGGCATCCAGGGGACGTGCAGCTGAAAGGCTGCGGCGGAGTTAGCATGAGCTTCCAGATCACCATCGAGCCGCTCGGTCAGGGCGTGCCCTCGCGCGACGGGCAGACCGTGCTCGACGCCTGCCTGCGCGCCGGCGTGTGGCTGCCGCACGCCTGCGGCCACGGCGTGTGCGGCACCTGCAAGGTCCAGGTGCTGCAGGGCGAGTGCGACCATGGCGACGCCTCCAACTTCGCGCTGATGGATTTCGAGCGCGACGAGGGCAAGATCCTCGCGTGCTGCGCCAGCGCACAGACCGACCTCGTGATCGAGGCCGAGATCGACGAGGACCCCGACGCGGCTTTCCTGCCGCTCGAGGATTTCGACGCCGAGCTGGTCGAGGCGCGCATGCTGACGCCGACGATCCGCGGGCTGTGGCTGCGCACCGATCGCGCCGTGCCGTTCCAGGCCGGTCAGTACCTGATGCTGCAGGTACCCGGCGTGGACGGCGAGCGCGCCTTCTCGATCGCCAACGCGCCCGGCGCGGAAGCGAACGGGGCTCTGGTCGAGCTGCACATCCGCCGCGTGCCCGAGGGCCGCGCCACCGGCTGGCTGCACGACCGACTCGCCGTCGGCGACCGCCTGCGCTTCACCGCGCCGACCGGGCGTTTCTTCGTCCGCAAGTCGGCCGCGATGCCGATGATCTTCGTGGCCGGAGGCTCGGGCCTGTCGAGCCCGAAGTCGATGATCCTCGACCTGCTGGCCGAGGGCTGCAGCTTGCCGATGACCTTGGTGCAGGGTGCCCGCAACGTCGACGAGCTCTATTTCCGCGAGCTGTTCGAGCGGCTGGCCGGGCAGCACCCCAACTTCAGCTACGTGCCGGTGTTGTCGGACCTGCCCGCCGACGCGCGGTGGGACGGCGCGCGCGGCTACGCCCACGAGGCGCTGAAGGCGCACTTCGCCGGCGACTTCCGCGGCCACAAGGCCTACCTGTGCGGGCCCCCGCCGATGATCGAGGCCAGCATCGCCACGCTGATGCAGGGCCGACTGTTCGAGCGCGACATCTACGCCGAGAAGTTCTTCACTTCGGCCGACGCCGCCGGCTCGGCGCCGCGCAGCCCGTTGTTCAAGGCGCTATGAGTCGCGGAGCAGCGATGAACCACGCGGTCGATATCACCAACACGCGGGAGCGCTACTCCTGCGCCGAGGCGGCGACGCTGCTCGCCGGCATGGAGGCGCTGGCGCGCCGCGGCATCCCGGTTGGCTGCCGCGGTGGTGGCTGCGGCGTCTGCAAGGTGCGCATCGAGGCTGGACGTGTGCGAACCGAGAAGATGAGCCGCTGCCACGTCAGCGCGGCCGAGGAGGCCGACGGCTACGTGCTGGCCTGTCGCGCCTTCCCGCAAAGCGATGTGCGCCTGCGCGCCGTCGACAAGCTGGCCCGCTGCATCGAACGCAGCCAGGCCCGTTCGATGTTCCTGGACGCCGCCCTCGAGGCCGGCGGCCGTTCCTGACACCCAACCACAAGGAGACATTCCATGGCACTCACAGGCGTTCTGCGACCGGGTCACGTGCAACTGCGCGTGCTCGACCTGCCGGCGGCCGTCCGGCACTACAGCGAAGTTCTCGGACTGTGGGAGGCCGGCAGCGATGCGCAGGGTCGCGCCTACTTCAAGGCCTGGGACGAGCACGATCACCACAGCGTCGTGCTGCGCGAGGCCGACAGCGCTGGCATGGACTTCATGGGCTTCCGCGTCGACTCGACCGCCACGCTCAAGCGCCTGGCCGAAGAGGTCAAGGCCAGCGGGCTGGCGACCGACATGCAATGGATAGCGGCCGGCGAGATGCTCAAGACCGGCGAGCGCTTCCGCTTCACCGTGCCGACCGGCCACTCGATCGAGTTGTTCGCCGAGAAGGACAAGACCGGCAACGGCATGCCGCTCGAGAACCCCGAGGTCTACCCCGACGGCCTGAAGGGCATGTCGCCGACGCGCTTCGACCACTGCCTGCTCTACGGCGATGACCTCGACGGCAGCGTCAAGCTGTTCCGTGACGTGCTCGGCTTCACGCTGACCGAGCAGGTCGTCGCCGGCCCGGATCGGATGCAGATCGCCGCCTTCCTGACCTGCTCGAACAAGCCGCATGACATTGCCTTCATCCGCAGCCCGGAGAAGAACAAGTTCCATCACGCCTCGTTCATCCTCGACAACTGGGGCGAGGTCCTGAAGGCCGCCGACATCATCACGCGCAAGCGGGTGTCGCTCGACATCGGCCCGACGCGTCATGGCATCACCCGCGGCGAGACGATCTACTTCTTCGACCCGAGCGGCAACCGCAACGAGGTCTTCTCCGGCGGCTACATCCACTATCCGGACCGCCCGGTGCTGACCTGGACCGACGACGACCTCGGTCGCGCGATCTTCTATCACGACCGCAAGCTCAACGAGAACTTCCTGAGCGTCGTGACTTGAACAACCCCCGTTGCGGCTTCGCCGCTCCCCCTCAAGGGGGCGCCGCTGGCGGACCGGCAGAGCCGGATCCGCGGCGGCTGCTTGATGAACGCAGTGCAACGATAGCCCGAGCTGATCGCAGGCCATGAAACAGTTCCTGAACTTCATCGACGGCGATTTCGTCGCCACCGACAAGACCTTCGCCAACCGTGCGCCGGTGGATAACCGGGTGCTGGGTCTCGTTCACGAGGCGGGCGCGGCCGAGGTCGATGCCGCGGTGCGCGCGGCGCGCGCGGCGCTCGACGGTCCGTGGGGACAGATGTCGGTCGTCAAGCGCGTCGAACTGCTCCACGCGGTGGCCGACGAGATCAACCGCCGCTTCGACGACTTCCTCGCCGCCGAGATCGCCGACACCGGCAAGCCGCTGAGCCTGGCGTCGCACATCGACATCCCGCGCGGTGCGGCCAACTTCAAGGTCTTCGCCGACGTCATCAAGAACGTCCCGACCGAAAGCTTCGAGATGACCACGCCGGACGGCGGCACGGCCATCAACTACGCGCTGCGCTCGCCGCTGGGCGTCGTGGCGGTGGTCTGCCCCTGGAACCTGCCGCTGCTGCTGATGACCTGGAAGGTCGGCCCGGCGCTGGCCTGCGGCAACACGGTGGTCGTCAAGCCCTCGGAGGAGACGCCGGCCACCGCCACGCTGCTCGGTGAGGTGATGCAGAAGGTCGGCATCCCCAAGGGCGTCTACAACGTCGTGCACGGCTTCGGTCCGAACTCGGCCGGCGCCTTCCTGACCCAGCATCCCGGCGTCAACGCGATCACCTTCACCGGCGAGACGCGCACCGGCGAGGCTATCATGGCCGCAGCCGCGAAGGGCGTGCGCCCGGTCAGCTTCGAGCTCGGCGGCAAGAACGCGGGCATCGTGTTCACTGATGCCGACTTCGACAAGGCCGTCGCCGGCATCACGCGCAGCGCCTTCGAGAACTGCGGCCAGGTCTGCCTCGGCACCGAGCGCGTTTACGTGCAGCGGCCGATCTTCGACAAGTTCGTGCAAGCGCTCAAGGCCAAGGCCGAGGCGCTGAAGATCGGCCCGTCGGACGAGCCCGGCGTGGGCCTCGGCCCGCTCATCTCGGCCGAGCACCGCGACAAGGTGCTGGGCTACTACGCCAAGGCGGTGGCCGACGGCGCGACCGTGGTCAGCGGTGGCGGCGTGCCCAAGATCACCGGCGCGCTGGCCGAGGGCCACTGGGTCCAGCCGACGATCTGGACCGGGCTCGCCGAGGACTCGGCCGTGATCCGCGAGGAGATCTTCGGCCCCTGCGTGCACCTCGCGCCCTTCGACACCGAGGCCGAGGCCGTCGCGCTCGCCAACGCCACGCCCTACGGCCTGGCCACGACGGTCTGGACCGAGAACCTCGGCACCGCGCACCGCATGGCCAAGGCCGTGAAGGTCGGTATCTGCTGGATCAACAGCTGGTTCCTGCGCGACCTGCGCACCGCCTTCGGCGGCTCCGGCGCCTCGGGCATCGGCCGCGAGGGGGGTGTGCACTCGCTCGAGTTCTACACCGAGCTGCGCAACGTCTGCATCAAGCTTTGAAACGAAGACCCATGGACGACACCCTGATCCAGACCCTCGGCGACGAGCTCTACGCCGCGCTGCGCTCACGCAGCGTCGTCGAGCCGCTGACCAACCGCCATGCCGACATCACCATCGAGCACGCCTACCGCATCCAGCAGCGCATGATCGCGCGCCGCCTGCAGGACGGCGAGCGCGTCGTCGGCAAGAAGATCGGCGTGACCTCGCGCGCGGTGATGAACATGCTCGGCGTGTTCCAGCCCGACTTCGGCTACATGCTCGACAGCATGATCGTCGCCGACGGCGACTCGATTCCGATGAGTACGCTGATCCAGCCCAAGGCCGAAGGCGAGATCGCCTTCATCCTGAAGCGCGACCTGATGGGCCCGGGCATCGGCAACGCCGACGTGCTGGCCGCAACCGAATGCGTGATGCCCTGCTTCGAGATCGTCGATTCGCGGATCCGCGACTGGAAGATCAAGATCCAGGACACCGTCGCCGACAACGCGTCGTGTGGCGTGTTCGTGCTCGGCGACCGTGCGCTCGATCCGAAGCAGGTCGATCTCAACACCTGCGGCATGGTGCTCGAGAAGAACGGCGAGGTCGTCGTGACCGGCGCCGGCGCTGCGGCGCTCGGCTCGCCGGTCAACGCGATCGCCTGGCTGGCCAACACGTTGGGACGGCTGGGCATCGGGCTGAAGGCCGGCGAGGTCGTGCTGTCTGGCGCCCTGGGTGCGATGGTGCCGGCCCGGGCCGGCGATAACTTCCGCATGACGGTCGGCGGGCTGGGCGGCTGCTCGGTGCGCTTTCACTGAAGTCATCCAGCCCATGGATCTGCGACTGCAAGGCAAGCGTGTGCTGGTGACCGGCGCCACCGTCGGCCTCGGCCGCGCGAGCGCGCGCGGCGTCGACTGACGCGGAGCCGATGGCGATGGCAGCGGTGATGGTGTTGATCACGAGACATGTGCGCCCTGGCCGTGGCGCCGACTACGCGCAGATCATTGCCGGCCTGACGGTGGCGGCGGCGCGCTACCCGGGCCATCTGGGCGGACACCTGTTCCGCCCCGGCGATCAATCCGACAGCGATGCCGCGCCTTTCCACCTGGTGTTTGCGTTCGACACCGACGAGCATCTGCACGCCTGGAACCAGTCGCCCGAGCGTGAGAAGGGCTTGGCACAGATGGAGTCGCTGATTTGCGGCGCTGACGAGACGCGCGTTCTGTCAGGCCTTGAGCGGTGGTTCGCGCTGCCGGCACAGCCGAACCGTCCGCCGCCGCCGCGCTGGAAGATGGCGGTCGTGACCTGGTTCGGCATCTTCCCGCTGGTGTTGCTGTTGTCGACGTTGATCGCGCCTTTGCTAGCGCCGGTCCACCCGGGTCTCAGCGTCGCAGTCGTCACCGTGCTGGTGGTGGTCTGCATGACCTGGTTCGTGGCGCCCACGTTGACCCGATTGTTCGCCGGCTGGCTCTACCCGGCCGCAGCCTCCCGTTCACCCTATTAGCTCCCGGAGAATCGCCATGAAGAAGATCAAGTGCGCCCTGATCGGGCCTGGCAACATCGGCACCGACCTGCTGGCCAAGCTGCAGCGCAGCTCGGTGCTCGAGCCGGTGTGGATGGTCGGTATCGACCCTGCATCCGACGGCCTCAAGCGCGCCCGCGAGATGGGCATCAAGACCACGTCCGACGGCGTCGACGGTCTGCTGCCGCACGTCCTGGCCGACGGCGTGCAGATTGCCTTCGATGCGACCAGCGCCTACGTGCACGCCGAGAACTCGCGCAAGCTCAATGCGCTGGGCGTGATGATGATCGACTTGACGCCGGCTGCGATCGGTCCCTACTGCGTGCCACCGGTGAACCTGAAAGAGCATGTCGGGCGCCGCGAGATGAACGTCAACATGGTCACCTGCGGCGGCCAGGCGACGATCCCGATGGTCGCTGCCGTCAGCCGCGTGCAACCGGTGGCTTACGGCGAGATCGTCGCCACCGTGTCGAGCCGCTCGGCCGGGCCGGGCACGCGCAAGAACATCGACGAGTTCACCAAGACCACCGCCGGTGCGGTCGAGAAGGTCGGCGGCGCCAAGAAGGGCAAGGCCATCATCATCATCAATCCGGCCGAGCCGCCGCTGATCATGCGCGACACCGTGCACTGCCTGGTCGAGGGCGAGCCCGACCAGGCCAGGATCACCGCCTCGGTCCACGCGATGCTGAAGGAAGTGCAGAAGTACGTGCCGGGCTACAAGCTCGTCAACGGTCCGGTGTTCGACGGCAAGCGGGTGTCGATCTTCCTCGAGGTCGAAGGCCTGGGCGACTACCTGCCCAAGTACGCCGGCAACCTCGACATCATGACCGCGGCCGCTGCGCGCACCGCAGAGATGTTCGCCGAGGAACTGCTCGCCGGCAAGCTGACCCTCGAAGCCGTGGCCGCCTGAGCCCGCCCCACCCAAGGAGACCCACCATGAACCTCAAGGGCAAGAAGATCACCGTCCACGACATGACGCTGCGCGACGGCATGCACCCCAAGCGCCACCTGATGACGCTGGCACAGATGAAGAGCATCGCCTGCGGGCTAGACGCCGCCGGCGTGCCGCTGATCGAGGTCACGCATGGCGACGGCCTCGGCGGCAGCTCGGTGAACTATGGCTTCCCTGCGCATACCGACGAGGAGTACCTCGGCACCGTGATCCCGCTGATGAAGCAGGCCAAGGTGTCGGCGCTGCTGCTGCCCGGTATCGGCACCGTCGAGCACCTGCACATGGCCAAAGACCTGGGCGTGCACACGATCCGCGTCGCCACGCACTGCACCGAGGCCGACGTGTCGGAGCAGCACATCACGATGGCGCGCAAGCTCGACATGGACACGGTCGGCTTCCTGATGATGGCCCACATGGCGAGCCCCGAGAAGCTCGTCGCGCAGGCCAAGCTGATGGAGGGCTATGGCGCCAACTGCATCTACGTCACCGACTCGGCCGGCTACATGCTGCCCGACGACGTGAAGGCCAGGCTGCAGGCGGTGCGCGATGCCTTGAAGCCCGAGACCGAACTCGGCTTCCACGGCCACCACAACATGGCGATGGGCATCGCCAACTCGCTGGCCGCCGTCGAATGCGGCGCGAACCGCATTGACGCGGCCGCCGCCGGTCTGGGCGCCGGCGCCGGCAATACGCCGATGGAGGTGTTCGTCGCGGTCTGCGACCGCATGGGCATCGACACCGGTGTCGACGTGTTCAAGATCCAGGACGTGGCCGAAGACCTGGTCGTGCCGATCATGGACCACGTGATCCGCATCGACCGCGACTCGTTGACGCTGGGCTACGCGGGCGTCTATTCGAGCTTCCTGCTGTTTGCCAAGCGCGCCGGCGAGAAGTACGGCGTGCCGGCGCGCGACATCCTGGTCGAGCTGGGCCGTCGCGGGATGGTCGGCGGCCAGGAGGACATGATCGAGGACACCGCGATCACGATGGCGCGCGAGCGCGCAGCGGCGCACCAGAAGGTGGCGGCATGAAGCTCGACACGGCAACCGTCGCCGGTCTGGCGGCCCACCTCGACGCCTGCCAGCTCGAGGCGCGCGACACCGCCAAGATCACGGACGAGCACCCGGATATGGACTGGGACGATGCCTACGCGATCCAGGACGAGATCCTGCGCCGCAAGCTCGCCCGCGGCCTGCGCGTCGTCGGGCTGAAGGCCGGGCTGACCTCGTTCGCGAAAATGAAACAGATGGGCGTCGACACGCCGGTGTTCGGTTTCATGACCGACGACTACGCGGTGCCCGATGGCGGCGAGTGCAAGGTGTCGGCGCTGATCCACCCGAAGGTCGAGCCCGAGATCGCCTTCGTCACCAAGACCGCGCTGCGCGGCCCGGGCTGCCATATCGGCGCGGTGCTAGCGGCGACCGACTTCGTGATGCCCGGCATCGAGGTCATCGACAGCCGTTACCGCGACTTCAAGTTCGATCTGAAGAGCGTGATCGCCGACAACACGTCGGCGTCGCGCTTCGTGGTCGGCGGCCAGGCGCGGCCGGTCGACGAGCTGGACCTGCGCACCATCGGCATCGTGCTAGAGAAGAACGGCCAGCCGGTCGCCTTCGGCGCTGGCGCCGCGGTGCTCGGCCACCCGGCGGCGGCGATCGCCGCACTCGCCAACCACCTCGGCAAGCGTGGCCAGGAGATTCCTGCCGGCACGCTGATCCTGTCCGGTGGCATCACCGAGGCGGTGGCTGTGGAGGCCGGCGATGCGGTCACGCTGAAGGTGCAGGGCCTGGGTTCGACCAGCCTGCGCTTCGTTTGAGCCGACCAGGAGACACACCATGCCGTTCGCGCAGATCTACCTGATCGAAGGTCGGACTACCGAGCAGAAGCGGGCGGTGATCGAGAAGGTCACGCAGGCGCTGTCCGAGGCGGTCGGCGCGCCGAAGGAGAACGTGCGCGTCTGGATCACCGAGGTGCCCAAGGAGAACTGGGGTATCGCCGGCGTGTCCGCGAAAGACCTCGGGCGCTAGAAGACGCCTGATCGAGCGCGGTCGCCCGACCGCGCCGATCGCCGCATGGCCGGCGCGGTGACGGCGTTCGCCACCACACCGCTGGACGGCGGCTGTTCGGCCAACGCACCCCTCGACGCACCAGCTTGCCGATCGCTGCTTGCCTCGTCGCCGCTCGAGCCCGTTTGAGCATTTGATGAAGTCGCGGTGCAGCAAATGCTCAAGTGCGCATACGGGAGTTCCCGCAGCGGCGCTCGACCCGCAGGCCGGCTCGATATGAATCAAGCACTTGGCGCGCATGGCACACCCATTGCGCCCTTCCCAGGGTGCGGAAACAGCCGCGCCACGGGTTTGACGATTTGAACAAGTGCAGCTCGATCGGCCCGACGACGGGCCTTTCGGAGCACGCCAACACCACCGGCTGACTTGCAACCCATGCGAGAGCCGAGAGCGACCGCGGAGCCACCGCGACGCGGGAACGAGGATGACGATGAATGACAAGTCTTGGCCCGCAGGGGCTCGCGCCGCCGCGGCGGCGCTGCTGCTCGGTGCGGGGCTCGCAGGCTGCGTGCCGGCGCCTGACCTCGCGCCGGTGCAGGCCGAGCGGAGCAAGCCGGTGCAGCGCTTCGACGCCTTCCAGTCGGCGGCGAGCAATGGCAAGGCGATCGTGGCCGGCGCGGCCGGTGGCGTGGTGGTCGCGTCCGGCGATGCCGGCGTCACCTGGGTACGCCATGCCCTGGCGCAGCCCTCCTCGGTGGTTGCGATGACGCACTGCCCGGACGGCAGTTTCGCCGCACTCGATTTCTACAAGAAGGTCTGGACCGCCGGCGCCGATGCCGCCACCTGGACCGCGCGGGCAATTCCGACCCGCAGCGACTTGCTGTCGATCACCTGCGACCCGGCCAACCGGCTGTGGGTCGTCGGTGCACAGACCAGCATCCTGTCGAGCGCCGACAAGGGCGTGAGCTGGAAGACCCAGGACCTGGGCGAGGACGCGATCCTCACCACCGCCCAGTTCATCGACGCGAACCACGCCGTCATCACCGGCGAGTTCGGCACGCTGCTCACCAGCGCCGACGCCGGCGCCAGCTGGCAGCCGCAGCCGCCGATCCCGAACGAGTTCTACCCCTACGCCGCCTGGTTCGCCGACGCGCAGACCGGTTGGGTCAGCGGCCTGGCCGGTGTGATCCTGCACACCGCCGACGGCGGCAAGACCTGGACGCCGCAGACCAACCCGACCGCGGCGCCGATGTACGCGCTGGTGCCGCTCGGCGCCGAGCTCTACGGGCTGGGCGCGGGCGGTCGGATGGTGATGCTGCGCGACCAGCAATGGGTCGCGTTCGAGCACGGCAAGAGCATCGCCGCCCACCTCGCCGCCGGTGCGGCGCTGGATGAGCGCTCGATGCTGGTGGCCGGCGCCGGCGGCGCGCTGGGCGTGATCAACCTGCCGGCCCGCGCGGCGCTGGCGGCGGCGCGCTGAAGCGCCGCGAACGAGGAGGACGGTCATGACGACGAGCAAGAGACTGGTGCGTGCGCTGGTGCGCGCCGAGGAGTGGATCTTCGCCAACCCGAAGATCGTGCTGGGCCTGATCCTGGCGGTGACGCTGCTGTTCGCGACCCGCGTGCCGGGCCTGCGCATCTACACCGACTTCAGCGACCTGCTGCCGCAGAACCACCCCTACATCCAGACCTACAACCGCATCAAGGAGAACTTCGGCGGCGCCAACGTCGTGGTGATGGCGATCGAGGTCGAGCAGGGCACGATCTTCAACGACCAGACGCTGGCGCTGGTGCACGAGGCCACGCAGGGCATCGACAACCTGCCGAGCGTCAACCACAACCTCGTCAGCAGCCTGACGCACCGCACCGCGCGCCATGTCTACCTGACGGCCGAGGGGAGCTTCGCGTCCGAGCCCTATTACGACGCGCAGCAGCCGACACGGACGCCCGAGCAGCTCGAGGCGCTGCGCAAGAAGGTGCTCTCCAACCCGCAGGTCTACGGCCTGCTGGTGTCGCCCGACCAGAAGGCCGCGCTGATCAAGGCGCAGCTCAACGAAGGCGACATCGATTACCCGAAGACCTTCGCCGCCTTGCAGCAGGTGCGCGATCAGCTGGCCACGCCGGGCCATCAGATCCACGTGACCGGCAACCCGGTGCTGACGGGCTATGTCTACACCTACCTGAACCAGATCGTCGCGATCCTGTTCTACACGCTGGCCTTGCTGGCGCTGCTGCTGATCGTCTACTTCCGGCGCTTCTATGGCGTGTTCCTGCCGCTGCTGGGCATCGCGCTGTCGTCGATCTGGGGGCTGGGCTTCATGGCCTGGCTCGGCTTCAACCTCGAGCCGCTGTCGATGCCGATCCCGTTCTTGATTGCCGCGCGCGCGATGTCGCACGGCGTGCAATTGGTGGCGCGCTACTACGAGGAGCTGGCGGTCACGCACAACGGCAAGCAGGCCGCGCGCAACTCGCTCGACGCGCTGTTCCGGCCTGGCTCGCTGGCGATCGCGGTCGACGCGGTCGGCATCGGCGTGATGGTCCTGGGCGCCGCGCCGTTCAACTGGAAGCTCGGCATCTCGGCCGGCTTCTGGGCCTTCTCGGTGATCTTCACCGTGCACTTCATGGTGCCGCTGGCGCTGACCATCCTGCCGCAGCCCAAGGGCACGGCCAACAAGAACCAGGGCGTGCGCTCCTTCCTCGGTGCGGCGATGGCCCGCACCGGCGGCACCGAGCGCGGCGCCGCGACGATCCTGATCGTGGCCGGCCTGCTGATGCTCGGCGGCAGCCTGCTCGCGTCCAAGGTCAAGACCGGCGAGACCGAACCCGGCTCGCCGATCCTGCACCGCGACCACGCCTACAACGTGTCGACGCAGCGCATCAACACGCTGTTCCCCGGCTCCGAGGAACTGCACATCGTCGCGCGCACTACCGAGGCGGGCGGCATCAAGCGGCCCGAGGTGATGCGCGCGATCGAGGCCTTCCAGGCAGAGATGCTGGCCGACCCCAATGTCGGTGGCGCCAAGGCGCTGCCGGCGGTGGTGCGCGTGGTCAACCGCCTGACGCACAACGACGACCCGCGCTGGGCACAGATCCCCGACAGCGCGGCCGAGGTCGGCGGCCTGATGTTCGCCTACCTGGCGTCGAGCCCGATCCCCGGCGCGCTG